>ERZ795043.134-NODE-134-length-92062-cov-6230.119839_pt1 | contig 92062 bp, 79 predicted proteins | sample MGYA00375127_ERZ795043 | MGnify/ENA primary metagenome ERZ795043 (study PRJEB30172, sample SAMN05518447) | compost metagenome | isolation source: Feedstock adapted compost from Newby Island compost facility, Milpitas, CA | place: USA:Newby Island compost... | reverse complement strand
TAGGTCGCGGGTTCGAGCCTCGTCTCCCGCTCCAGGTGGTAAGGTGATGTTGAGGTATAGATAAAGTTCTTTGTGGGATGGGGGGGGTAGAGCGACAGCCTTCTCCCGGCTAAGCCGGGATAGGTCGCGGGTTCGAGCCTCATCTTAAAATTCATCAAGCTGTTGTAGCTCAGCTGGTAGAGCACTTCCTTGGTAAGGAAGAGGTCGGCAGTTCAAACCTGCTCAACAGCTCATCAATTGCTGGCGTTAGCATGAGTGAACAGCAAATGGAAGATTTGGAGTCGACGCAGCAATGTTGCATCAATCAGGAATTTCAAATTTTTAATATTCAAACAACAAAGCTTTAAAAACACATCACAATGGCAAAAGAAGTCTTTAAAAGGGATAAGCCCCATGTGAACATTGGTACTATTGGTCATATCGACCACGGCAAAACCACTTTAACGGCAGCTATCACCTATGTATTATCACAAAAAGGGCTGGCCGAAAAGAAAAGTTATGATGAAATCGATGCGGCTCCAGAAGAAAAAGAAAGAGGTATTACCATTAATACCGCACATGTGGAATATCAAACCGTCAACCGACATTATGCGCATGTGGATTGTCCCGGGCATGCCGACTATGTAAAGAACATGATTACCGGTGCTGCTCAGATGGACGGCGCTATTCTGGTGGTGGCCGCAACCGATGGCCCCATGCCGCAGACCAAAGAACACTTGCTGCTGGCCCGTCAGGTGGGTGTGCCCCGTATTGTGGTATTCCTGAACAAGGTTGACCTGGTAGATGATCCCGAATTGCTGGAACTGGTTGAAATTGAAGTGCGTGAATTATTAAACTTCTATGGTTTTGATGGAGATAACACGCCTATCATCAAGGGTTCAGCTACCGGTGCGCTGGCTGGTGAAGAAAAATGGGTGAAGGCCATCGAAGAACTGATGGACGCAGTAGATAACTATATTCCCCTGCCCCCACGGCCTATTGATCAGCCCTTCCTGATGTCGATCGAAGACGTATTTTCCATTACCGGTCGCGGTACCGTAGCAACGGGCAGAATCGAAAGGGGTAAGGTGAAGGTAGGCGATAACGTGGAAATCGTGGGTTTTGTGCATGAACCCTTGAAGACCACAGTTACCGGTGTGGAAATGTTCAAAAAGATCCTGGAAGAAGGACAGGCCGGAGATAATGCAGGTTTGTTGCTCCGGGGTATTGAAAAGAAAGATATCCGTCGTGGAATGGTCATCTGCCAGCCGGGTTCCATCACACCACATACTGACTTTAAATGTGAAGTGTATGTATTGAGCAAAGAGGAAGGTGGCCGGCATACGCCGTTCTTCAATCACTACCGTCCGCAATTCTATTTCCGTACTACCGACGTAACAGGTGAAGTGGAGCTTCCGCAGGGAGTAGAAATGGTGATGCCGGGTGATAATGTATCCCTGACCGTGCATCTCATTGCTCCTATTGCTATGGAAAAAGGTTTGAAATTCGCTATTCGCGAAGGTGGGCGTACGGTGGGTGCAGGACAGGTTACCGAAATCCTGAAATAACCTGTTTGCCATTTCAGCGTAAGCAGGCGTGAAAATCCTGAAGCCCCACCTTTCAGGGCGGGGCATTTGGCTTTACAGGTGTAGCTCAATTGGTAGAGCAACGGTCTCCAAAACCGTAGGCTGGGGGTTCGAGTCCCTCCTCCTGTGCTTGTTTTTAAACATTAGCCATGCATAAGATAGCCAATTATATTCAGGAAAGCTACCATGAACTGGTGCACAAAGTTTCCTGGCCTTCCTGGGAACAGCTGCAATCCTCTACCATGGTGGTACTGGCTACAACCATTCTGGCAACCGTCATCGTATGGCTCATGGATCTGCTCTCGAGTACCGTATTACAATATTACTATAAACTGTTTTCATGATGGATGCTGTAACCAGCCCTACACAAGAAACACGCTGGTATGTGCTCAGGGTCATCAGCGGTAAGGAAAAAAAAGTGAAGGAATATCTTGACCTCGAGATTCGCCGCTCTGGCTGGGGTGATATCATCAAGCAAGTATTTGTGCCTGTTGAAAAAGTATATAAAATCCAGTCGGGCAAGAAAGTGATGCGGGAACGAAATTTTTACCCCGGATATGTGATGATTGAAGTGGTGGAAGGTAAACTTACCGATGAAATCATCAGCGCCATCAACAATATGACCAATGTGATTCATTTTCTGGGAAAAGACAAGCCCATTCCATTACGTAAATCAGAAGTAAATAAAATGCTGGGCAAGGCCGATGAACTTGCCGATCAGGGTGTGACCATGAGCGAACCCTTTATCGTAGGGGAAACCGTTCGCATCATCGATGGCCCATTCAACGATTTTAACGGGGTAATTGAAGAAATCAACGAAGAGAAGAAAAAGCTGAAAGTCATCGTTAAAATTTTTGGCCGGGCTACTCCTGTTGAATTGAATTTTATGCAGGTAGAAAAAATCAGCTGATATTTTACTAATTTACGGAAATTATCGTATCTTTGCGCTCCCTTGAAAATTTGGAAGAACAGCACGACTGTTCGTAATACCAAGCAAACCTTCCGGTATGGCAAAAGAAATTATTGGTTACGTTAAGCTTCAGGTAAAAGGCGGTCAGGCCAATCCGGCACCTCCCATCGGGCCGGCGCTGGGCTCCAAAGGTGTGAACATTATGGAGTTCTGCAAGCAATTCAATGCGCGCACACAGGATAAGATGGGCAAGGTGCTACCGGTGGTCCTTACGGTTTATGCTGATAAATCCTTCGATTTTGTCATCAAAACCGCACCGGCTTCGGTGCAACTGATGGAAGCTGCCGGCATACAATCTGGTTCAAAAGAGCCCAATCGCGTAAAAGTGGGCAAAGTTACCTGGGATCAGGTTAAAGCTATTGCACAGGACAAAATGCCCGATTTGAATTGTTTTACCCTGGAAAGCGCCATGAAAATGGTTGCCGGCACCGCACGAAGCATGGGCATCACCATTGAAGGAACTGCACCCTGGGAACATTAACAGCTTAAATCTTTCTCAAGCATGCTGACCAAGAAACGTAAAGCTGCTGAAGCAAAAATCGATCGCACAAAACTATATTCACTATCCGAAGCAGCAGCCCTGCTCAAAGATATCAATACCACACGTTTTGATAGCTCGGTGGATGTACACATCCGGCTGGGTGTGGATCCTAAAAAAGCCGATCAGGCGATCAGGGGATCGGTAACCTTGCCCCATGGCACGGGTAAATCCCGCAAAGTACTGGTGTTATGCACACCCGATAAGGAAGAGGAAGCCCGGCAGGCAGGAGCAGATTATGTGGGGCTGGATGAATATATTCAAAAGATTGAAAGCGGCTGGACCGATGTAGATGTGATCATCGCAACCCCCACCGTAATGCCCAAGATCGGGAAACTGGGTAAAATTCTTGGTCCCCGCAACCTGATGCCCAATCCCAAGACGGGTACCGTAACACAGGATGTGGCATCAGCCGTAAAAGAAGTGAAAAGTGGGAAAATTACCTTTAAGGTGGATAAAGCCGGAATTATTCATGCTTCCATCGGTAGGGTTTCTTTTCCACCGGAAAAAATCGTGGAGAATGCGCATGAACTCATTCAAACCATTCTTCGATTAAAACCCCCCACTGCCAAAGGCACCTACCTGAAGGGCATATCCATGGCTACCACCATGAGCCCGGGAATCAAGATTGATCCGCGTTCCGTATTAAACTGATTAATGTTTACGGTATATGAATAAAGCGCAAAAAAACGAAATCATTGATAAGCTCAGGGAGCGCTTCAGCCGTTACCCGCATTTTTATCTGGCCGATTCTTCGGCATTGACGGTTGAGCAGGTGAACAAGTTACGCAGGGCTTGTTTTGAAGGAAAGGTTGAAATGAAGGTTGCGAAAAATACGCTTATTCGCAAAGCCCTGGAATCCATTGAGGCCTCACGATATGAAGCCGTTTACCCGGCATTGAAAGGACAAACTGCCATTTTTTTTACCGAAAACCCAAAAGAGCCGGCACTCATCATTTCCCGTTTCCGTAAAGAACAGGGAAGTGAAAAACCGCTCTTAAAGCTGGCTTATGTTGACGCAGAAATTTATGAAGGCGATGGTCAGCTGGAAACCCTTACCCGGCTAAAATCCAAAGCAGATTTGATTGGTGAACTGATTGGTCTGTTGCAATCTCCGCTGCATCGGGTGATGGGAGCGCTGCAATCGGGCGGACAAACTATAAGCGGAGTATTGAAAACCCTGGAATCTCGAACAGGAGCATGACAGGGTTTGTGATTCATCTGGCTTCCAAGTCCAACATATATTTTTTAATTCATTTTTGATTTCAAAAAAACACACAACATGGCCGATTTAAAAGCATTTGCCGAACAGCTCGTAAACCTCACCGTTAAGGAAGTGAACGAATTAGCTAAAATTTTGAAAGAAGAATACGGAATTGAACCAGCAGCAGCTGCTCCAGTAATGGTTGCCGGAGGCGGAGCTGCAGCCGGTGCGGCCGCTGCACCTGCAGCTGAAGAAAAAACCTCTTTCAATGTGATCCTGAAAGCCGCCGGAGCCAATAAGTTGAATGTGGTGAAGGTGGTGAAGGAACTCACCGGCCTTGGTCTGAAAGAAGCCAAAGAACTGGTTGACGGAGCTCCTAAGCCCGTGAAAGAGGGTGTAGCAAAGGCTGAAGCCGATCAGCTGGCCGCCAAGCTTAAGGAAGCCGGTGCTGAAGTAGAAATCCAGTAAACCATTCTTCATTGCCCTGGAATAAAAGGGTATAGAACGCGTTATCAGGTCAAAAGTCCTGTACTTTTGACCTGTTTCCCTTTGAAGAACATGCACCGTGCTGAATAACAGAAAGCCTGAACAGCGTTTTTCAATTATTTACTGATTTTTTGATTTTATCATCTGCAACAATGTCAACAGCAAAACTTCCAGCCAATCATTCTTCCCAGCAGCGCGTAAACTTCGGGAAAGTACAGCAACCCGCCGAAATTCCTGATTTGCTGGCTATTCAGCTGCAGTCGTTCAAGGACTTCCTGCAGCTTGAAACTACTCCCGATAAGCGGAATAACGAGGGCTTGTTCAAGGTGTTCAAGGAAAACTTTCCTATCACCGATACGCGCAATATTTTCAATCTGGAGTTCCTCGATTACTATGTGGATCCGCCCAGATATACGATTGAAGAATGCATTGAGCGGGGGTTGACTTACTCCGTGCCGTTGAAGGCCAAGCTGCGCCTCAGCTGCAACGATGAAGAGCATGTTGACTTCCAGACGATCGTGCAGGATGTGTTCCTGGGTAATATTCCCTACATGACTCCCCGTGGCACCTTCATCATCAACGGTGCTGAGCGGGTGGTGGTTTCCCAGTTGCATCGCTCGCCGGGCGTGTTTTTCGGGCAGTCTATTCATCCAAACGGTACTAAAATTTATTCCGCTCGGGTCATCCCCTTCAAGGGGGCATGGATGGAATTTGCTACCGATATTAACAATGTCATGTACGCCTATATCGACCGGAAGAAGAAGTTTCCGGTTACCATGTTGCTGCGGGCTATTGGCTACGAGACCGATAAAGATATCCTCCAGCTGTTCGATATGGCCGATGAAGTGAAGGCCGATAAGAAAACACTCAGCAAATATATTGGTCGCAAGCTGGCTGCCCGGGTATTGCGTACATGGGTTGAAGACTTTGTAGACGAAGACACCGGCGAGGTGGTATCCATCGAACGCAATGAAATCATTCTGGACCGCGATAGCGTGTTGAATGAAGAGAATATTCAGCAGATTATTGACCTCGGTGTAAAAACCATTTTCCTGCAAAAGGAAGAGCTTTCGGAAGATTATTCTATCATCTACAACACCCTGAATAAGGATACATCAAACTCCGAACTGGAAGCCGTTCAACATATTTACCGACAACTTCGCGGAGCCGATGCTCCGGATGATGAAACCGCCCGCGGTATCATCGATAAGCTCTTTTTCTCAGACAAACGATATGACCTGGGGGAAGTAGGGCGATATAAAATCAATCGTAAACTGGGTCTGGATACTCCCCTCGAAGTACGGGTACTCACCAAGGAAGATATCATTGCCATTATCAAATATCTGGTGAAACTGACCAATGGCAAGGCCGAAATTGATGATATCGACCACCTGAGCAATCGACGGGTAAGAACCGTGGGTGAACAGCTCTATGCACAATTTGGCGTGGGACTGGCCCGCATGGCACGCACCATTCGCGAGCGCATGAATGTACGCGACAATGAAGTGTTTACGCCCATTGACCTGATCAATGCCCGGACCCTGAGCTCGGTTATCAATTCATTCTTTGGAACCTCTCAGCTATCGCAATTTCTGGATCAAACCAATCCGCTCAGCGAAATCACGCATAAGCGCCGTATCTCGGCACTGGGACCGGGCGGATTAAGCCGTGAACGCGCCGGCTTTGAAGTGCGCGACGTACATTATTCGCACTACGGCCGCCTGTGTACCATCGAAACGCCTGAAGGTCCGAATATCGGCCTGATCTCCACCTTATGTGTGCACGCCAAGGTCAATGAAATGGGCTTCATTGAAACACCTTATCGGGAGGTAAAAAATGGTAAGGTTGACCTCCATAAGGTGAAATATTTGAGTGCGGAGGAAGAAGACCTCGTAAAGATTGCCCAGGCTAATGCGCCGGTGGATAAAGAGGGTAACTTCCTGAACGATCGCGTTAAAGCCCGAGAAATGGGCGATTTCCCTGTGCTGGACAAACACGAAGTGCAGTACATGGATATTGCACCCAATCAGATCGTGGGGTTGAGTGCTTCGTTGATTCCATTCCTGGAACATGATGATGCTAACCGCGCCCTGATGGGCTCGAACATGCAACGCCAGGCTGTGCCCCTGCTGCGTCCGGAAGTGCCCATCGTGGGTACCGGACTGGAAGCCGTGGCTGCACGAGATTCCCGCACCCAGATCACCGCTGAAGGCGATGGCGTAGTGGAATATGTGGATGCCAATGAAATCCATGTCCGCTACAAAAGGAGCGATATCCAGCGGCTGGTGAGCTTTGAAGATGACCTGAAAGTATATAAACTCACCAAGTTCACCAAAACCAACCAGTCGACCTGCATCAACCTCAAGCCCTGCGTGAAAAAGGGGCAAACCGTCAAAGCCGGCGACTTCCTCACCGAAGGCTATGCAACACAGGGTGGCGAACTGGCCCTGGGCCGCAACCTGATGGTGGCCTTCATGCCCTGGAAAGGTTATAACTTCGAAGACGCCATCGTGATTTCAGAGCGGGTGGTGCGGGAAGACCTGTTTACTTCCATCCATATTGAAGAATTCGAGCTGGAAGTTCGCGACACCAAATTGGGTCCTGAAGAGCTTACCGCCGATATCCCCAACGTGAGTGAGGAAGCAACTAAAGATCTCGATGAAAACGGAATCATCCGGGTAGGTGCCTGGGTGAAAGAAGGGGATATCCTGATCGGGAAAATTACCCCCAAAGGGGAATCCGATCCCACTCCGGAAGAACGCCTGCTGCGGGCTATCTTTGGTGATAAAGCCGGCGACGCTAAAGATGCTTCATTGAAGGTGCCGCCTTCAGTAGAAGGAGTGGTGATCAATAAAAAGCTGTTTTCCAGAGCTAAAAAAGATAAAAACTCGAAGTTGCGTGAGAAAGCCGCTCTGGAAAAGCTGGAGAAAATGCACCAGAAAAATGTGGAGGAACTCAACCAGATCCTGCTCGAGAAACTCCAGCAGCTGCTGAAAGATCAGGTATCGGCCGGTGTCACCAATAATTTTGGTGAAGTGCTGATTCCCAAAGGAGCAAAATTCACGGCTAAAAATCTATCTGCCATTGATTATCAAAATGTGAATCCGCTTGGCTGGACACAAAACGAAGAAATCAATGAGCTGGTGAATACCCTCTTACATAACTACAACATCAAATACAACGAAGAGCTGGGCCGGTATAAACGTGAAAAATTCAATATTTCTATTGGTGACGAGCTTCCTCCGGGTGTGTTGCGGCTGGCAAAGGTGTATCTGGCCTCGAAACGCAAGCTTAAAGTGGGCGATAAAATGGCCGGCCGACATGGAAACAAAGGTATTGTAGCCAAGATTGTGCGGGTGGAAGACATGCCCTTCCTGGAAGATGGAACACCGGTAGATATCGTATTGAATCCACTGGGCGTGCCTTCTCGAATGAATATCGGTCAGATTTATGAAACCGTATTGGGATGGGCCGGCTGGAAGTTAGGAAAGAAATATGCCACGCCTATCTTCGACGGGGCAACGCCGGAAGAAATTGCTAAGGAAATCGAAGAAGCCGGTCTGCCCACATTCGGCCATACATACCTGTACGATGGAGAAACGGGCGAACGCTTCCACCAGAAGGCTACGGTGGGCGTGATCTACATGATGAAATTGCATCACTTGGTTGATGATAAGATGCATGCCCGTTCTATTGGCCCATACAGCCTCATCACCCAGCAGCCGTTGGGCGGTAAGGCGCAGTTTGGTGGTCAGCGTTTCGGTGAAATGGAAGTATGGGCACTCGAAGCCTATGGCGCAGCGCACACCCTGCAGGAAATGCTCACCATTAAATCGGATGATATTGTCGGGCGGGCAAAGGCTTATGAAGCCATTGTGAAGGGCGACAATATCCCCAAACCCGGTGTACCCGAGTCGTTTAATGTGCTGGTGCATGAATTGAGGGGATTGGGCTTAGAGCTTACGTTTGAATAATTCACATTGAATTTCATTTAAATCATCCATATCATGGCTTTGAAAAAAGATAATCGTCCCAAGCCAAATTTCAGCAAGGTAACCATTAGTCTGGCTTCGCCAGATTCCATCCTGGAGCGCTCCTATGGTGAAGTACTGAAGCCGGAGACCATCAACTACCGGACATACAAGCCGGAGCGCGATGGGCTTTTCTGCGAACGCATCTTCGGACCGGTGAAAGACTATGAATGTTATTGCGGCAAATACAAACGCATTCGTTACAAAGGCATTGTTTGTGATCGTTGTGGTGTGGAAGTAACCGAAAAAAAGGTGCGACGTGAGCGCATGGGGCATATCAAACTGGTTGTGCCCGTCGTGCATATCTGGTATTTTAAATCCTTGCCCAATAAAATTGGTTATCTGCTGGGGCTTTCTTCCAAAAAGCTGGAATCCATCATCTATTATGAACGTTATGTCGTGATTCAGCCCGGTATTCGTGAAGACAAGGGGCTGAATGTGATGGATCTGTTGACGGAAGAAGAATATCTGGAGATTATTGATTCCCTTCCCAAGGATAACCAGCTGCTGCCCGATGATGACCCGAAAAAGTTCATCGCTAAAATGGGTGCGGAAGCCATTCAGATGCTGCTGGCTCGCATCAACCTGGATGAGCTATCCTATTCCCTGCGCAACCAGGCCGCCACGGAAACTTCTCAACAAAGAAAAGCAGAAGCCCTGAAGCGGCTAAGTGTGGTGGAAGCTTTCCGGGAAGCCAATCAGCATATTGAAAATCGACCGGAATGGATGGTGATGCAGTATATCCCGGTGATTCCACCTGAACTCAGGCCACTGGTTCCGCTGGATGGGGGTCGATTTGCTTCATCCGACCTGAACGATCTGTATCGCCGGGTCATCATCCGCAACAACCGCCTGAAACGACTGATCGAAATCAAGGCGCCCGAAGTGATCCTGCGCAACGAAAAGCGTATGCTGCAGGAAGCCGTGGATTCGCTGTTCGATAACAGCCGCAAATCCAATGCGGTGAAAGCTGAGGGTGGGCGTGCACTGAAGTCGCTCAGCGATGTGCTCAAGGGTAAGCAAGGCCGCTTCCGTCAGAATTTGTTAGGGAAACGTGTGGATTATTCCGGCCGTTCGGTGATTGTGGTAGGACCTGAGCTGAAACTCCACGAATGCGGCCTGCCTAAAGACATGGCCGCTGAGCTGTTCAAACCGTTTATCATCCGCAAGCTCATCGAACGGGGTATCGTGAAGACGGTAAAATCAGCCAAAAAATTGGTTGAACGCAAAGATGCCGTGATCTGGGATATCCTGGAAAACATCCTCAAAGGACATCCCGTATTGCTCAACAGGGCACCGACCCTTCACCGTCTTTCGATTCAGGCCTTCCAGCCCAAGCTCATCGAGGGGAAGGCTATTCAGCTGCATCCGTTGACCTGTACGGCATTCAATGCCGACTTCGACGGCGACCAGATGGCTGTGCACGTGCCCCTGAGCAATGCTGCCATTCTCGAGGCTCAGCTGCTCATGCTTTCTTCGCACAACATTCTGAATCCGCAAAATGGTACGCCCATCACCCTGCCCTCGCAGGACATGGTGCTTGGACTCTATTATATCACCAAGGGCAAGCGCTCCACTCCCGATGATCCCGTGCGTGGCGAAGGAAAGATCTTTTATTCGCCCGAAGAGGTGATTATTGCTTACAATGAAGGCAAGATCGACCTGCACGCCTGGATCAAGGTACGGGCTATGGTGCGCAACGGTGAGGGCAAACTGGAAAAGCAGCTCATCGAAACCACAGTGGGCAGGGTTATTTTTAACCAGACTGTGCCCAGAGAAGTAGGGTTCATCAATGCCCTGCTCACCAAAAAATCCTTACGCGAAATCATCGGCGATATCATCAAGCTCACCGATGTGCCCACCACCGCCAGATTCCTTGATGATATCAAGGAACTGGGTTATCGGATGGCTTATAAAGGCGGACTTTCATTCAGCATCAACGATTTGATTGTACCCAGGATAAAAGAAACCCTGATCGAAAATGCGATGGCCGAAGTAGAAGAAGTATGGGAAAATTACAATATGGGTTTGATTACCAACAACGAACGGTACAATCAAATTGTGGACATCTGGTCGAGGGTGGATACCAAAATCACCGAGTCGTTGATTCAGGAACTGGCGGCCGACCAGAAAGGATTTAATTCCGTGTTCATGATGCTCGATTCCGGCGCCCGCGGTTCCAAGCAACAAATCAAACAGCTGGCCGGGATTCGTGGATTGATGGCCAAGCCCAGAAAAAGTGGTTCTACCGGATCTGAGATTGTGGAAAATCCGATCCTTTCCAATTTCAAGGATGGCTTGAGTGTGCTGGAATATTTCATTTCCACACACGGCGCGCGTAAAGGTCTGGCCGATACTGCATTGAAAACAGCCGATGCCGGTTACCTGACCCGTCGTCTGGTGGATGTGGCACACGATGTAGTGATCACGGAAGAAGATTGTGGAACCCTGCGGGGAATCTCCATTTCGGCCATCAAGGAAAATGAGGAAGTTGTGGAATCACTCTTCGATAGGATTCTTGGCCGGGTTTCTCTGCACGATATCTATCATCCACAGACCGATGAGCTGATTGTGCCTGCAGGTGAAATGATTACCGAAGAAATAGCCAGAAAAATTGAAGATAGTGGTATTGAATCCGTTGAGATCCGATCCGTACTCACCTGCGAAAGCCGGCGTGGCGTATGTGTGAAATGCTATGGTCAGAACCTGGCCACCGGCCAGCTGGCACAGAAAGGTGATGTGGTGGGCATCATCGCTGCTCAATCGATCGGCGAGCCCGGTACCCAGCTCACCTTGCGTACCTTCCACGTGGGTGGTGTAGCAGGTTCGGCTACCGTAGAATCCAAGCTCACCTCTCATTTCGACGGTATCGTGCACTTTGATGGTTTGCGTACGGTAAGTTATGAAAACAACGAAGGAGAAAAAGTGCAGGTGGTTATCGGTCGAATGGGCGAGGTGAGGATTGTGGATCCTAAAGCCGATCGTTTGCTCACCACGCATAATATTCCTTACGGATCTACCTTGCTGGTCAAAGAAGGCCAGTCCATCAAGAAAGGCGATGTCATCTGCACCTGGGATCCGTTCAATGCCGTGATTATCTCTGAGATAAGCGGTAAGGTGAGGTTTGAAAATATCATTGAAGGGGTTACCTATCGCGAAGAAGCTGACGAGCAAACCGGTCACAGGGAAAAGGTGGTTATTGAAAGCCGGGATAAAAACAAGATTCCCAGTTTAATCATCGAAAAGGGCAAAGAAGCTAAGGTTTATAACCTGCCCGTGGGTTCACATATCAATGTGAACGAAGGCGATCAGGTAAAGGCCGGCCAGGTGCTGGTGAAGATTCCTCGTGTCATCGGTAAGCTCCGCGATATTACCGGTGGTCTGCCACGGGTAACCGAATTGTTTGAAGCACGTAATCCTTCAAACCCGGCTATCGTGGCTGAAATTGATGGGGTGGTGAGCTTCGGTAGCGTGAAAAGAGGCAATCGAGAAATCATCATTGAGTCTAAAGAAGGTCAGGTGAAGAAATACCTGGTGCCGCTGACCCGGCATATTCTGGTACAGGATGGTGATTTTGTAAAAGCCGGTACTCCGCTTTCCGATGGCGCTATCAGCCCCAGCGATATTCTGGCTATTAAAGGACCGTATGCCGTGCAGGAATATCTGGTCAATGAAATCCAGGAAGTATATCGCTTGCAGGGTGTGAAGCTGAATGATAAGCATATTGAGGTGATCGTCCGGCAGATGATGCGCAAGGTAACCATCGAAGATCCGGGAGATACGCATTTCCTGGAAGGCGATCTGGTTGATAAATTTGAATTCCTCGAAGCTAATGATGCATTGTTCGACAAAAAGGTGGTGACCGATCCGGGTGATTCCACGAACCTGAAAGCCGGACAGATCGTAACCCTGCGGCAAATACGCGATGAAAATTCCATGCTTCGTCGGGCCGATAAAAAACTGGTTGAATACCGCGATGCTCGTCCGGCCACTTCCAGTCCATCTTTGCTTGGTATCACCCGCGCTTCACTGGGTACCAATAGCTGGATATCGGCAGCATCGTTCCAGGAAACCACCAAAGTGCTCTCGCAAGCGGCTATCAGCGGTAAAACCGATGAAATGCTGGGCCTGAAAGAGAATGTCATCACGGGCCATCTGATACCCGCCGGGACCGGATTGCGCGAATTTGAAAATCTGATTGTGGGCTCGAAGGAAGAATACGATATCCTGCAGTCGAGTCGTCAGGCTTATCAGTTTGACGAAGAAGAATAACAACTGGACTCCCGTCCGTATCAAAACCTCCTGTTGCAATCAACAGGAGGTTTTTCATTTTCATCACAAGCATCCCCTCATGCAACTGACCGCTTCATTCAGTCCGCGTGGATTTATTCAAAAGAAGGTTTCATGCGCATGGTTTTAAAACCTGTTTTACCATATTTCATAAACAGGCAGCTGGCTGAGCCATGGCAGTCGTTGGTCTTTGATGCTGATGATGCGTTGATGAACAGGTATCTGCCAGTCGATATGTAAATCGGGATCATCATAGCGAACACCTTCTTCACTTTCAGGATGGTAAAAAGCATCGCATTTGTACAGGACTTCAGCGGTCGCGGAAAGCACGGCATAGCCGTGTGCAAAGCCTCTGGGGACAAACAGCTGCTTTTTGTTTTCTTCGCTTAACTCCACCGTAAACACTTTGCGATAAGTAGCTGAAGCAGGACGAAGGTCAACGACCACATCCAGAATTTTACCTCTTAATACACGAATTAATTTAGATTGTGCATGTGGTGGACGTTGATAATGTAAACCGCGGATCACGCCATATTTTGAAAAGGCCTGATTATCCTGTACAAATTGAATGGCATGACCCGATTGTGCAAAGACCTGCTGGTTGTAACTTTCAAAAAAATAACCTCGATCATCGTAAAATACTTCTGGCGTAAAAATGCATAAACCTTCAAATGCAGTGGCTTCAAATGGCATGGTTAAGAAGGTTGTGTATGTTCGCGCAAGATATACTGTTGTTCATAATATTGTTGATAACTGCCGCTGGTTACATGTTCCAGCCATTCCTGATGAGAAAGATACCAGTCGATCGTGCGGCGAATGCCTTCTTCAAAGCTGATGGTGGGTTGCCATCCCAGCTCCTGACGAATACGCGTTGCATCAATAGCATAGCGCAGATCATGCCCGGCTCGATCTTTCACGAAGGTAATTAACTGTTCACTGCTACCTGGAGCGCGGCCTAATTTCTCATCCATACATCTACAGATCAACTTCACCAGGTCGATGTTTTTCCATTCGTTATGTCCGCCGACCGTATATGTTTCTCCTCTTTTACCGCGGTGGAATATTAAATCAATGGCCCGTACATGATCTTCCACCCATAGCCAGTCGCGCACATTCTCGCCCCTGCCATACACGGGCACCGGTTTATTTTGTTGCACATTTCGGATAACAAGCGGAATCAATTTTTCCGGAAATTGATAGGGCCCGTAATTATTCGAGCAGTTGGAGATGACGACAGGCAATTGATAGGTATGAAAATAAGCACGTACCAGATGATCGGCACCGGCTTTTGATGCTGCATAAGGCGAACGCGGGTCATATTTAGATTGTTCAGAAAAATATCCTGTTGGCCCCAGTGAACCATACACTTCATCGGTAGAAACCTGATAAAACAAATGTTTTTCCGGATCTGATGTCCAGTGGCGACGACAGGCATTGAGCAACACGGCGGTGCCTAACACATTGGTACGAACAAAAGCCAGTGGGTCCATAATCGAACGATCCACATGACTCTCCGCCGCCAGATGAATGACTGCATCAATCGGGTATTGCGTAAATAAGTCCTCAATAAAATGTTCGTCGATAATATCGCCTTTGATAAACCGATAATTCGGTTGATGTTCGATATCGGCAAGATTTTCCAGGTTACCTGCATAGGTAAGCAAATCCAGGTTCAGGATCTGGTATTGTGGATAATGATGCACGAACCAGCGCACCACATGTGAACCGATAAATCCTGCACCTCCAGTAATCAAGATGGTTTTTTCCATAGGTGTTCAAGTGTTTTGAGCAAGCGTGGGTTTCAATTCGTCGAGGTGTTTTTTGAAATATTCCAGCGTAAGGCGCAAGCCTTCGTGCCGGCTCACCTTCGGTTCCCAGCCCAGGATGGTTCGGGCTTTGGTGATATCGGGCCGGCGTTGTTTGGGATCGTCGGTGGGTAAGGGTTTAAAAACGATTTTTTGTTTACTTCCCGTAAGTTCTAAAATTTCTTTTGCAAAATCCAGCAGGCTTATTTCATCGGGATTGCCAATATTCATGGGCAAATGATAGTCGCTGAACAGCAATCGATAGATGCCTTCTACCAGGTCGGACACATAGCAGAACGAGCGGGTTTGAGAGCCGTCGCCAAACACAGTCAGGTCCTGCCCGGTAAGCGCCTGAGTCATAAAGGCGGGTAAAGCCCGGCCATCGTTGAGACGCATGCGTGGACCGTAGGTATTGAAAATGCGAACAATGCGCGTGTCCAGTCCATGGAAGTTGTGATAGGCCATGGTGATAGATTCCATAAAACGTTTGGCCTCATCGTACACACCGCGCGGCCCCACAGGATTCACGTGCCCCCAGTATTCTTCGGGTTGCGGGTGCACCTCCGGGTCGCCATATACTTCTGAAGTGGAAGCCACCAGAATCCGTGCTTTTTTTTCTTTTGCCAGGCCCAGCAGGTTGTGTGTACCCAGTGAGCCCACTTTCAGCGTTTGAATGGGTTTTTGTAAATAATCAATCGGACTGGCAGGTGAAGCAAAATGCAGGATATAATCCAGCCGGCCGGGTACATGCACAAACTTCGTCACATCGTGGTAATAAAATTCAAAATTTTCCAGCGGAAATAAATGCTCAATGTTGCGAAGGCTGCCGGTCAACAAATTATCCATGCCAATGACGTGAAAGCCTTCCTGCACAAAGCGGTCGCACAGGTGTGAACCCAGGAAACCCGCGGCTCCGGTAATCAGAATACGTTTTCTTTCCATGGTAGCTATACTTTTGGGGTTATCATACAGGTTTACGACCTATGCTGATGTAATGAAGCCCTTCTTCCTGCATTTTCTCCAGTTCAAACAGGTTTCGGCCGTCAAAAATAACTTTTTGTTTGAGCAAACTCCGTATGCGATCAAAATCGGGCGTACGAAATTCATTCCACTCGGTGGCAATAATCAGTGCATCGGCACCTTCCAGACAATGATATTGATCGTTGGCATATTCAATCTGGTCGCCTAACTGTTTGCGTACATTATGCATGGCTTCCGGATCAAAAGCCCTCACCGTGGCACCATGCGCAAGCAATTCCCGGATGATATACAAGCTCGGTGCTTCGCGAATATCATCGGTATTGGGTTTAAAAGCGAGGCCCCATACGGCAAAGCGTTTTCCATGAATATCACCGTGAAAATATTTCAGGATGGAAGGAATCAAATATGTCTTTTGTCGTTCGTTGACTTCCATCACGGCTTGCAAGATTTTAAAATCGTAACCCACACATCGGGCCGATTGTACAAGGGCCTGCACATCTTTGGGGAAGCAACTCCCGCCGTAGCCGATACCGGGAAACAGAAAGCGCTTGCCGATACGACTATCACTGCCAATACCTCTTCGAACCATATCCACATTAGCTCCCAGGCGTTCGCATAAAATGGCGATTTCATTCATGAATGAAATCTTCATGGCCAGAAAAGCATTGGCCGCATATTTGGTGAGCTCGGCTGAAGGAATATCCATGAACAGAATAGGATTGCCCTGGCGCACAAAGGGTGCGTATAGTTCATACATGATTTTCCGTGCACGTTCGGAATCCGTTCCGATAACCACCCGATCGGGTTTCATAAAATCTTCCACAGCTACACCTTCGCGCAGAAACTCCGGATTGGAAACCACATCAAACGCTACCTGTGTATGTCGGGCTATGGTTTCTTTCACCTTTGCGCAGGTGCCCACCGGTACGGTGCTCTTGGCCACGATAACCGTATATTTTTTTAGAAGCTTGCCCAGTTGTTCGGCAACCTGTAAAACATACGACAAATCGGCTTCACCATTGGCCCCGGGGGGCGTGGGCAAAGCCAGAAATACCACATCCGAGTCATCAATACCTTCTTCCAGTGACTGGGTGAAATGCAATCGTCCATCCCGCAGATTGCGCTGGAAAAGCTTTTCCAGCCCCGGCTCAAAAATGGTGATGATACCGTTTTTCAGTTTGTTGACTTTTTCCTGATCTACATCCACACAGGTTACATAGTTGCCACTTTCGGCAAAACAGGTTCCGGTTACCAGGCCTACATAGCCCGTACCAACAATTGTAATCTTCATGGGGCTAACATTTTAGGGGTGAAATAATGAAATGTTTGCATGGCTTGATATGAAAATAATAGGTTGGGCGGATAAAAATTGCGTCTTGATTTTAGGGGCAAGCAGATAGTGTTTTTTACTTGTGAAAAGGTAGAGGCATTCATTTGCATAAACGAATAAAACTTGTGTGCGTAAAATTAAACACAGGTATATTTCCCGAACACAGGATGAACGGTATTTTCATGCCTATACTTTGCTTATTGAAATAAACACCATTTGAGTTACTGACCACACTTCATGTTTCATTTTATCCTGAATCATCAATCAAAAAAACGATGGATTTGCTCGATGATAAAATTTTGTTGTTCCTCATCGAGTTCCGTATGCATGGGTAAAGATAGCACGCGTTCCGAAAGCCATTCTGTTGTTTTTAGGGAATGAGCCACATAAGGCAGGGAAGTAAACATTTTTTGCCGGTGGCAGGGAACCGGATAATAAATCATGGTTGGAATACCATGCTGAGCCAGGTATTGCTGCAGGGCCTCTCGTTGATGAGGGGGCACCAGAATGGTATATTGATGAAACACATGGGTGCAATAAGCAGCACGATAAGGTATGGTGATTTCCGGAATATCCGCAAAACCGGCGTCATAGCGGTTTGCAGCCTGCTGGCGTGCAGCGATGTATTGATCCAGGTAACGCAGCTTTACGTCCAGAATAGCAGCCTGAATGCTATCCAGGCGGGAGTTGCAGCCGATCCGGTCGTGATAATAGCGCTGGCTCTGGCCATGGTTAGCAATCATGCGCATTTTGTCGGCTAAAGCATCATCCTGAGTACACAGAGCGCCCGCATCGCCATATGCACCTAAATTTTTAGAAGGAAAAAACGAGGTGCAGCCGATATGGCCCATGGTGCCGGTTTTTTTTGAGGAGCCGTCAGCGCACCGATAGTTGCAACCGATGGCCTGAGCATTATCTTCAATCACGGCGATCTGGTGGGCTTCAGCAAGCGCTAACAAAGGCTCCATATCCACACTCTGGCCGAACAAATGCACGGGTACGATGGCACGTGTGCGGGGAGTGATGGCCTCACGTATGGCCTCCACATCCAGGCAAAACGTGTGTGGGTCCACATCTACAAACACGGGTTTAAGCCTCAGCAAGGCGATTACCTCGGCCGTGGCAATGTAGGTAAATGAAGGTGTAATCACTTCATCTCCGGGCTGTAGCTCCAGCGCCATCATGGCAATCTGCAATGCATCGGTGCCATTGGCGCAGGGAATGACGTGCTTGACTTCCAGGTATTGCTGCAGGTGTTCCGCAAATTTTTTAACAGCAGGCCCCTGAATAAACATGCCGCTCTCCAGTACTTCGGATATGGCTTCATCGATCTCGGATTTAATTTTCTGGTATTGCCTTTTCAGGTCCACCATTTGAATGGGTGTTTGCATGGCCATGTTTGTTGTAGATTGGAGGCAAACTTACTAAAATACGCGGAGAGGGCTCGGGGGCGGTTTTGCCTGATAAGAAAAACAGCCTATTCCGGTGAAGGAATTATTTTTGCCAGACCATGCGCTGGCTTTATCACCTGGCAATCAGGTTCTATGTGTGGGGGATTCAACTGGCAGCCCTCTGGATGCCCAAGGCAAGGTTATGGGTGCAGGGACGCAGGCTACAACGCCAGCGCATGAAGACGTTGACATTTCCGCAAAATCGCCAGCGCGTGTGGATGCATTGCGCTTCGGCTGGAGAATATGAGCAGGGCAGGCCTGTACTGGAGGCGATTCGCAAACATGATCCGCATAGCTTTTTAATCGTCACCTTCTTTTCCCCTTCGGGATATGAGTCCAGAAAAACAGATGCCCTGCCCGATTGCGTATGCTATCTCCCCGCAGATTTACCGGGTAAGGCTCAGGATTTTATAGACAAGATACGTCCACATCTCGCCATATTTGTCAAATATGAATTCTGGTGGGGATATATCCTTGCCCTGCAACAACGCCATATTCCTTCCATTCTGATTTCAGCACGGTTTAAACATCAATCTTTTTTTTACAGGCTTTACATGCCGTTTTACGTCAGGTGGTTGAAAGGTTTTAGCCATATTTTTGTTCAGGATGCCGCGTCGGCCCAATGGCTCAAGCAACATGGTGTACATCGGGTAGAGGTAAGTGGTGATACCCGGTTCGACAGGGTGGTGCAAATTGCGGACCGGTGGCAACCCGATCGTGTGGTGGAAAGTTTTTTGCAGGGGCGAAAGGCCATTGTAGCAGGCAGTACCTGGCCGGAAGATGAACAACTATGGTGTGACTATGCAATTCGTTTTGGGTTGCAGCATCCACTGATCGTGGTGCCCCATGAAATTCAGCACAGGCGCATCGAGCAGTTACTCGCATCCTGGCCGGGCAGAGCTGTTCGGTATAGCTCCTGGGAACCTACGGCTGATAAGCATTCCGATTCCTGTAGTTTGCTTGTGGTGGATAAAATGGGTTTGTTATCGCGGTTATATGCTTATGGATGGCTTGCTTATGTGGGAGGTGGGTTCGGCGCGGGTATTCACAATGTACTGGAAGCGGCCGTATATGGCATTCCCGTCGTATTTGGCCCGCGTTACGGGTCGTTTCTTGAGGCAAGAGACCTGGTTCAACAGGGTGCAGCGTTTTCGGTAAAAGATATACACACCCTTGCCCGGACAATGCATGCCCTGGCCAGTACAGATCTGGATGCCGTGGGTGCAACAGCCCGAAGGTATGTACAGGCACATGCCGGCGCCACCGGGAAAATCCTGAATTATCTGACTGAGAATCGTTTTTTGACAACTTCATAAAAAGCCTGAACTGCGGGATGATCGCTTTTCCATGCGTAACGGGTTTGCAGATGATGGGTAATCCATTGCCGGGCCTCATCCCAGGATGTGCAGCTGTTGAGCGTTTCAATAGCTTGCTCATACTCCTGATGATTGTGCGCAAATAATTCGGTGATGAATAAAAAACGATCGTTGATGCCGATAGCTTTGCGCAAATCAGGTACAGGGGCATAGCTCAGCGTCTCTGCAAGCTCAGTAGCCGGAGTTTTTAATTGATCGTTCAGTGAAGGGCTTTTTATGCCGATGCGTTCATTGATTTCCTGCAGTAGCGGCGAGGGTGCGGTAGTTGTTTCAGGCGAGGGGTCAGCAGGGGTGATGGAGGGAAGGGATGCCTGCTTGCCGGCTGGCGGTATTACAGAAACATGCGAGGTGCGCGACGATGCGGTTTGCAGCTGATGCGCCGTAATAGCCTGTAGCAGCTGTTGGTACAAAGCATGTGTACAGTTTAACAGGTCCGGTAGATCGGCCTGTTGCTGCTTTAAAGCCTGCAGTCGATCAATTAGCGCAGCAATTTCTGAAGGAATGGGCATGACTTTGATATTGAAATACGATACAAAAATCGGGATATTATGTTTATTGAACCTATGATGCCGGGTGAAAACATCGGCTGGATTGAGGTGATCTGTGGTTCCATGTTTTCCGGTAAAACCGAAGAATTGATTCGCCGACTGCGCCGGGTGCAGATTGCACAGCAGAAAGTGCAAATATTCAAGCCTGCCATGGATGTGCGCTATCATGAGCAACACATCGTTTCGCACGATGAAAACACCATTCCTTCCATTCCTGTTCATCATTCGCATCAATTGTTGTTGCTGTGTGGCGATGCCCAGGTGATTGGCATTGATGAAGCCCAGTTTTTTGATGAGGGATTACCGGATGTATGCGACCAGCTTGCCTTTCGTGGTATAAGGGTCATTGTGGCCGGGCTCGACATGGATTTCCAGGGCAGGCCCTTCGGTCCGATGCCGGCCTTGCTCGCCAAGGCGGAATATATCACCAAGTTACACGCCATCTGCGTGCGGTGCGGCAATATTGCAAGCTATTCTTATCGCAAAACCACGCATGAGCAAACCGTGTTGCTCGGCGAGAAAGATATCTATGAACCGCGTTGCCGTAAATGTTTTCTTGAAGGCAAATCCTGATGCGATTGCAACAATCAAGCCGGCTGAGTTTTGATGCGAAAGGTAAAATGTTTTTGCGTAAGAAAACTGAAAGTGGCTACAAGCACCGTGGTGGCTATTTTGCCCATGGTCGGATACCAGTGCCAGGTGTTTACAAATAATTTTAAAAACACATAATTCAACACAATGCATGCACCCACAAGCAATAAATAACGAAACAACTGCACACGACCTTTTAATGCTGATTCAGGAAACACAATAAATTTTGATAAAGAAAATCCTGTGGGAAAACTTACACAGAATGCCATCAAAAAGGCTGCAATGGGCGCACTGATGGTAAGCAATCCCAACCGTAACATCTGCTCATGCAGAATGAAATGATAACTGATAAAATACATCAAAATGTCCACACCATTGGAAAAGCTTCCACAAAACAAATATCGGAAGGTGCGCCGCGGTAGCCATGAACGAAATATCGGCCAGTAAAAGAAATCAATTATCTGAAGAATAACCTGCCTGATACGCATATCACGCTCAAATGCCGCAAAGGTATGAAGAAATCCTTCCATCCAGGGTAACATTTCAAGTAAAATCCATGAAAAATTTCGTGTTTGCAGTATTTTACTCCTTTATGCATCATTTTTTGCTTATCTATGCCTGAAGGGTGCCACACAAGTTGATATCACATCGAAGAAGATGCTTGCGATTGGAAAGCAATCTTTCAAAAAACATATTTTTGATGAGTGAAGTAATTTTGATTCATCACGCATCCTTCATGTGAAGCTTATCCCATGCGGAATATCCTACAGATACTCACCCTGGTGAAAAAAGACCTGATGCAGGAATGGCGACAGAAATATGCCTTTTATGGTTTGTTGCTTTATGTGGCTTCTACTGTTTTTGTCATGTATATGCTGTTGCACCGACCTGCGGATAAGGTGTGGAATGCGTTATTCTGGGTAACCCTTTTGTTTATCAGTGTAAATGCCGTTGCACGAAGCTTCCTGCAGGAAACGCCGGGCAGAATGTTGTTTTATTATCCCCTGTGCAGTCCTGAGGTGTTCATGATAGGTAAAATGTTGTATCACGTATTGCTGATGGCGGTGATGAGTTTGCTGTGCTGGGTATTGTATCTCTGGTTTTTAGGTAATCCTTTGATTCGATTCGGCTATTTTCTGGGGTTATGTGTAATGGGGGGTGGCAGTTTAGGCCTTGCTTTTACGCTGCTGGCGGCCATAGCCTCACGGGCCGGACAAAATGCAGCTTTGATGGCTATTCTGGGATTCCCTGTCATGATTCCGTTGTTGATATTACTTACGCGCATTTCTGAAGTTGCGTTTCAGGAAGTGTATCAACCCGGCCTTACCAGCATGTGGTGGATGCTGGGCAGCCTCGATGTATTTATCATCGCCCTTTCTTTGATCTTATTTCCGTATCTGTGGAAAAATTAAACAAAATTCATCTTTGCATGTGCTTGATTGGCCATCACCTAACAACTGTTTTGTTTTATTGAGCAATCCTGATTTTTATCGGTAATTTATCGGATAAACAAAAGGTTAAAAAGGCGTTGAATCCGGGAAACTTGTAGTAGTTTTGAGGACCGAATCAATCAGCTGCATATCATGAAAGCATACTGGTGGAAGGCATTGTGCATCATCCTGTTGTTTTACACGTTGATTGCAGGTATGCTGATGCCGGTTCCTGCCAAGGATATCCTCAACGAAACCATCCGTAATCTGCACTTCCACGTACCGATGTGGTTTACCATGATGGTGTTGTTTGGTATTTCCTGTGTGAGTTCCATTCAATACCTGGGTAGGGGCTCGCTGGATAAGGATATTGTGGCGGTAGAAACAGCCAATGTGGGGTTATTGTTTGGTATACTGGGTTTAATTACCGGTGCTATCTGGGCCAATTATACCTGGGGAGCGCCCTGGAGCGATGATATCAAACAACTGTGTACGGCCATTGCGTTGCTCATGTATTTTGCGTATTTCGTATTGCGTAGCTCCTTCACGGATATAGATAAACGAGCCAGGGTGAGTGCGGTGTACAATATTTTTGCTTTTGCCATGCTTTTCCCGCTCATCTTCATCATTCCGCGAATGACCGATTCCTTACATCCCGGCAACGGTGGCAATCCGGCTTTCAGTCAGTATGATCTGGATAATGAGCTGAGAAAAGTATTTTATCCGGCCGTTGTAGGATGGATATTGCTGGGCATCTGGGTGGCTGAAATTCGCATTCGCCTGCGTCGACTTAAACTCAAATCCCTGCTTTCATGACTACGATTTTACATATCACATCGTCTATGCTTCAGGTTCAACCCAATGGCCCGGAAATGGCTACCCTGATGCGCAGCAATGGAAAGATTTACGTGGTGGTGGCCGTAATTGTGGTGATATGGCTGGGTGTGTTGCTCTACCTCATCAGCATTGACCGTAAACTTTCCCGTCTGGAACATGCGGAAAAAGAAAAACAGCAGCTGAGCCAGACCTCAGCATCCGCACGATAAAAATTTTATCTTATCTCCTAAATTTTAAATGCCATGCTAACCTCAGATCAAGTCACTACAAATCATCCCGCACAGGGGCCTGTGAAAAAGCCTTATAGTTTTTTCCACAATGTGGAGATGTGGTTCGATAAGGCCGCCCGGTTTACGAAATGGGAAAAGGGCATTCTGGAGCAAATCAAAGCCTGCAATGCCGTTTACCGCATGCGTTTCCCGGTGAAAATCGGCGACCATATCGAGGTCATCGAAGCTTATCGGGTGCAGCATTCGCATCACAAATTGCCCTGTAAGGGCGGCATTCGCTACAGCGAGGAAGTGAATCAGGATGAAGTGATGGCCCTGGCCGCACTGATGACTTATAAATGTGCCATCGTGAACGTGCCTTTTGGCGGTGCCAAGGGCGGCATTCGTATCAATCCGAAAAAATATTCGGTATATGAGTTAGAAAAAATCACCCGGCGCTATACGTCGGAGCTCATCAAGAAAAACTTCATCGGTCCGGGCATCGATGTACCGGCACCCGATTATGGCACCGGCGAACGGGAAATGAGCTGGATACTCGACACCTACCTGAGCCTGAAACCCGGCGAACTGGATGGACTGGGTTGCGTAACCGGTAAGCCCGTTTCCCAGGGCGGCGTGCGGGGCCGGAAAGAAGCCACGGGCAGGGGCGTGTTCTATGGCCTGCGGGAAGTGCTGAGCCATAAGGAAGATATGAAGCGCCTGGGCCTGGAACCCGGTGTGGAAGGCAAAACCGTGATTGTGCAGGGACTGGGCAATGTGGGCTATCATACCGCGAAATTTTTTTATGAAGCCGGAGCCAAAATCATTTGCCTGATTGAATGGGATGCCGCCATTTACAATCCCAGAGGCCTGAACCCCGATGAGGTGGTGAAATTCCGCGAGGAAACGGGCTCCATCAAAAACTTCCCCGGTGCCCAGACGCTGCGCCGCAATACCGATGGACTCGAACTGGAATGCGATATCCTGATTCCGGCGGCGCTGGAAAATGTCATCGATGCCGAGAATGCGCCCCGCATCAAGGCCAGGATCATCGGTGAAGCCGCCAATGGTCCGCTTACCGTGGAAGCCGACGAAATCCTGCTGAAAAAAAATGTGCTGGTGGTGCCCGATGTGTTCCTGAATGCCGGCGGCGTTACCGTTTCTTATTTCGAATGGTTGAAAAACCTGCAACATGTGCGCTATGGCCGCATCGAAAAAAGGTTTACCGCCAATATGAATCACCTGATTTTAGAGCAAATCGAAAAAAATACCGGTAAGCCTGTTGACGATGCCCATCGCCGCCTCATCGAGCATGGCCCCGATGAAATCGACCTGGTGAACTCCGGACTGGAAGAAACCATGATTGAGGCCGTGCAGGAAATCCGCGAGATCTGGCATAGCCATAAAGACATCCCCGATATGCGCACGGCGGCTTTTGTCAGCGCCATCAACAAAATCGGCGAAGCCTATGCCCAGCTGGGCATATTCCCCTGACGCAGTTGCTGGTTTGCCTCAGGGGCATATTATCCCTGCTCGGCTACAAACTGCAGAATCACCAGGCTGATCAGGTTGCATAGGGGACGGTGATTATCTTTTTCATAGTTTTGCTCCAGTGCATCTTCTAAAATTTCACGTGGAAAGCCCCAATGGTCTAAGAAATACCAGAAGTAGGGTAAGGGTAGCCTTCTAAGAATTACATGCATAAAATATTCAAAGTCATGAGGATGTCGAAACATGTGATGTAGAAAAACAAGCTTTGCAAGCAGGAGGTTAACCGGTCGATTTCTCCATTGTTCCAGGTGATAACGCATGAACACATCATTGCTGGAAATATCGTCTATCCAGAAATAACATCCCCGATATTCCGGCGGCTGGGTGGCAATGAAGGCTTTTAAAGCCGGCGTTTCTTTTTTGCGGAAATGGCTGAGCGCCACGGCATTGGCCAGGCTTTCCTCAATCACCCGGCCATATCCACGCCGGTAATCCTCGCTTCTTTTCCCCTGCACATAGGCATGGGCCAGCTCGTGGATAACCACTTTTTGAAACAATAACTCGGGTTTTTCGTGCCGGTAAATCCGTTCCGGGCAGATGAAAATCACTTCTCCTGCTGGAAAATGGGGGTGCTGGGCTAGTACATCATCTTTTACCTCTCCGTTTTTATATTCATTGTGTATAGCCATTCTTTCCAGGATTTTTCCCATGTCGTCGGCCAGCTCCGGTTGAGGCTGGAAATCATGGAAATAGACGCCCAGTGCTGACATTTGTGAGGTGAAACAAGCATTCAATCTTTCTTCGATGATGGATGCCCATCGCGGAAGCTCCTCTTCCCTCATTCGCTCGGCTTCTTCCTTTAACCTATCCATGATACCGGGAAGCCTTTCTTTCAGGATATCCATGCTCAGGCTGCGTTCGGGAGGATGAATCCTGTCCATGGTTGCTTCATCCACCAGATAGATGGGCACCCGTTCATACACTGGAGTCAGGTAGGTGAGTCGGCCGTAAATCTTGTTCCAGATGTACATGGAGACATCAGTATCGCTGTTCAGGTTAATCCCTTTCATAAGAAAAAGTTTGAAGGCAGGAAAGTACATATTCCGCTTTCCTTGATATGGTGCTTTTCGTGATGTATGTAAAATTTCCCGGGAGCGCCGCAAAAAATGGGGTCATCCCTGTTGACTTTTTCCTGGCCAGGGGGGCAGGGTATCCAGCCAGGCGGGCGGGGAGGCATGGCCATCGCAAAGCCAGGCGCAATGTCCATTGGTGATGAGCAGATAGCGGGCCTGCAGCGGAAAATTATACCCCGCCGCCTGCATCAGGGCGGCCTCGCCAATCGGCACCTCCGGGGCCTTGCATTCCACCACCATCCAGGGCTGCAGGGCGGGATCATATACCACAATATCGGCACGCCTGCCGGCTGCATGACCCGGAATCCGCTTTTCCACAGCCATCAGTCCAGCCGGATAGCCTGCCACATCGATCAGGTAGTGTAGCACATGCTGGCGCACCCACTCTTCGGGTGTCAGGGCCACATAGCGTCGGCGGATGCGATCGAAAATATAGCTTCGTTGCCCCCGGCGCATCACCCGAAAAGTAAAATCCGGAAAAGACAGGTCGATCATAGGTTTCCGGTTGGATGAATGTAAATATGCTTAATTTTATGCGAAAACAGGTCTATGGCGCTGAAAACCAAAGAGGATATCGTTAAAGACTGGTTGCCACGATACACGGGAGAAAAATTATCCAATTTCGGAAAGTATATCCTGCTCACCAATTTCAGCGATTACCTGCAGATGTTTGCCAATCTGCACGAGGTGAAGATTGTAGGGCAGGGCAAGCCCATGCCCTGCGCCACGGCCGAAGGCATCACGATGATCAACTTCGGCATGGGTAGTGCCAATGCCGCCACGGTCATGGATTTGCTGAGCGCCATCGCTCCCAAAGCCGTGTTGTTTTTAGGTAAATGCGGTGGATTGAAGCGCAAGAATAAGGTGGGCGACCTCATATTGCCCATCGCCGCCATCCGGGGCGAGGGCACTTCGTCGGACTATTTTCCGCCCGAGGTGCCGGCCCTGCCGGCTTTTGCTCTCCAGAAAGCCGTGTCGACTACCATTCGCGATTATGGGCGCGATTACTGGACGGGCACCTGCTACACCACCAACCGCCGCGTGTGGGAGCACGATACCGAATTCAAGAAATACCTCCAGCGCATCCGCGCCATGGCCATCGATATGGAGACCGCCACCATCTTCAGCGTGGGCTTTTTCAACCATATCCCCACCGGAGCCCTCCTGCTGGTGAGCGACCAGCCCATGGTGCCCGAAGGCGTGAAGACGGCGGAAAGTGATAAAAAAGTAACCGACAACTTTGCGGAGCTGCACGTCAGGATAGGCATTGATTCGCTCAAGCAGCTCATCAACAAAGGACTCACGGTCAAGCACCTGAGGTTTTGATATCGCCTTACAGGGTTTTGTTTTCACAATTCTTTCAGCCAGCACATGCTACATGCTACCGGAAATCGTTTTACCTTTGCACGTTTAAAATCTGGTTTGTAAGATGAAGCTCTCCCAGTTTAAGTTTGATTTACCCATAAACTTAATTGCCCAGAATCCCGCCAAGAACCGCGATGAATCCCGACTGATGGTCGTGCATCGAGATACCGGTAAAATCGAACATCGGATTTTCAAAGACATCATCGAGTATTTCGACGATAAAGATGTATTCATCGTCAACAATACCAAAGTATTCCCCGCCAGGTTATACGGCAGGAAAGAAAAGACAGGCGCCAAAATCGAGGTGTTTCTGCTGCGCGAACTGAATAAAACCAACCGCCTCTGGGATGTGGTAGTTGACCCGGCACGCAAAATTCGCGTGGGCAACAAACTGTATTTCGGAGAAGACGATGAACTGGTGGCGGAAGTGATTGATAATACCACCTCACGTGGCCGAACCATTCGCTTTTTATTTGAAGGATCGGATCAGGAATTCAGGCAGCTGCTGGAAAAATTAGGCGAAACGCCTTTGCCCAAATACATCAAACGTAAGCCCACAGAAGAAGACAAGGAAAGATACCAGACCGTTTACGCAAAATACGAAGGGGCTGTGGCGGCGCCTACGGCGGGTTTGCATTTTACCAAAGAGCTGATCAAGCGCATGGAAATCAAAGGCATCCGTTTCGCAGAAATCACGCTGCATACGGGTCTTGGCACGTTCAAGCCCATTGAGGTGGAAGACCTGAGCAAGCATAAGATGGATGCCGAGTATTACCGTATCGATGAATATGCCGCAAAGCTGGTCAACGAAGCCAAGCTGAGTGGCCACAAGGTATGTGCTGTAGGTACCACCTCGGTGCGTGCCGTGGAATCGTCGGTTACTTCGCAGGGTTTGTTGCGGCCCGGTGAAGGATGGACGAATCTGTTCATCCATCCGCCTTATCATTTTTCCATTCCCGACGCCATGGTCACCAATTTCCACCTGCCCAAAACCAGTTTAATCATCATGGTCTGTGCCTTTGCGGGATATGACCTGATCATGGAAGCCTATCAGGTGGCCATCAAGGAAAAATACCGGTTCTACAGCTACGGAGATGCCATGTTGATTCTCTGATCGTTTGCCTCATGGCTATATCCCCTCCCCGATATGCGTTGATTGTGGCTGCCGGACAGGGCACTCGTGCACGTCCTGCCGGCGAGGTAAGCAGTACACCCAAGCAATTTGTCTGGCTGGCCGGTAAGCCCGTATTGCGTTATAGCATAGAAGCCTTTGCCAGCAGCTTTCCTGACATCCGGTTTATTCTGGTTTTACCAGGTGTTTATCCCGATTTTGTACAGGATTTACCCACCATCTTCGCACCCCATCCTTTTACTTTGATCACCGGTGGAGAAACACGTTTTCATTCGGTGAAAAACGGACTCACTGCCGTGCAGGAACCGGATGCCATGGTGTTTGTACATGATGCGGCCCGGCCGTTGCTGACTCAGGCATTGATTCATCGTTGTTATGCGGTTGCTGTCGAGCATGGAACGGCGGTACCGGCTGTGCCAGCCACCGAAAGCTTGAGGGTGGTAGATCCCGAAGGACGCAATCATCCCCTCGATCGCCATACGGTGAAATGCATTCAAACCCCTCAGACCTTTCGTGCTGCCCTGCTGCTTGAAGCTTTCCGGCAACCTTATGATCCACAATTTACAGATGAGGCCACCGTGGTGGAAAAAGCAGGTCATCCCATTCAACTGGTGGAAGGGGACCCCACGAATATCAAATTAACCTATCCGCACGATTTCGAAATGGCTGCGCTGTTGCTGGCTAAGCGTTGAACATTTCCTGAACCGGTCATCGTTTTATCCATCTTAAAGGGAAAGGAAGTCGATTGGCATGCAAGGTGAAATAATTTTCCAGTGAAGCGCCGAAGTTACGGATGAATCGGGCCACCCCGGGAAGTGATGAGCCTTCAAAATCGAGGATGAGTGGGGTGTTGCTGTATTGGCGGATAATCCGGTCGAAAAGAAAATGCATGGCTCGCAGGGTTCTTCCCGTTTCATTGCAACCATTCAGAATAGCGATCATGCGTTGCGAGGCGCGCAACCATACGGCCACAGCCAGCAGTTCTCCATGTTGATTAACCACCCGATGGCTGGTGATCTGATAGCATCGGTCGTGCTGTGCAGCATGTAGCAAGCGTTGCAAGTCTTTATCTGCCAGTTCAGGGATCTGCCGATGATATCGGGCATAGCAAAAACGTATGGCTTCAGGCAGACTTCCTTCCTGCAGCATCAGTCCGGAAGTTTCTGCTCGTTTCAGGGATCGGATGAGGGAAGGGCGGTACTGGCTGCGGATGGAGGCATAAGGCTTCTGGAGATCCAGCACATAATTCGGTTTGACGAAGGCTTGCATGTGCGGAAGCTCGATGGCCGTTTCGGCGTCAACGCAGTAATGCAGGTAGGAAAAATGTTGCAATGCTTTTTCAAAGCATGCTTTTTTCAGGACTTCCGAACACCTTTCGTTGACTTGAAAAATGCCCAGCCGCTGGATGAAAGGAGGTCGATACACGTAGCGAATACCCCATTTACGTTTAAAAGGCAGGGGCATCACCAGGCGGTAATCGTCCATCACCAGGGCGCACCACCGGTCGGCCATGGCGTTCAGATAATGGAAACAGGCATAGGGCGTGCCGTTTGGAGCGAGGGCGATACAGGCATCCCATTGCCGGGCGTCAATTTCTGCGGCATCCAGCAAACGTAAAGTTGGCATGTGTGAAAATTACCGGAAAAGCGGAAATCTGCATACAGGTTTCAACCGCTCAGAAGGTAATCGGGGTATTTTTTTGAATTTTATCCAGAATCTGGTAAGCGATTTTTAAAGCTCGATAAGCTTCAACGGCGTTTACGGCGACAGGTTTATGCTGCAAAATGCTGTCGCAAAATAGTTGTAATTCCATACGGATGGCATTCACTTCCGGGATGGCGGGATAATGCAGGGCTACTCTTCGTTTGCCCTGGGGCGTATCCAGGTCGAAGCTCAGCTGGGGGCTGTGATTATCCCTGGCCGACTGTGGGTTTTCGGATGACATCAGGTGAATGATTTCTGTTTTTTTATTCAGAAAGTCGATACCGATATAGGCATCTTTCTGAAACAAGCGCATTTTGCGCATTTTTTTCATGGATATGCGGCTGGAAGTTAAGTTGGCCACGCAACCGTTTTCAAATTCGATGCGGGCGTTGGCGATATCCGTGGATTCACTCAGCACGGCCACTCCGCTCGCCGATACGCGATGCACTTCGGATGGCACCAGATGCAACAAAATATCGATATCGTGAATCATCAGGTCCAGGATTACGCTCGTTTCCGTATTACGGGGCTGAAATTGAGCCAGGCGGTGTACTTCAATGAACATAGGCTGCAGGCGGTAATCCTGCAAAGCCAGAAAAGCCGGGTTAAACCGTTCTACATGTCCGACCTGAAAACAGATATGGGCTTCATTCACCAGTTTAACGAGTGATTCTGCTTCCGAAAGCGTGCTGCACATGGGCTTTTCCACAAATACGTGTTTGCCATAACGGATAGCCTGTTCGGCCAGGGGAAAGTGCAGGGGTGTGGGCGTAACGATATCCACGGCATCGCAGGCCTGCAGAAGCGATGCTGCATCGGGGAATCGTTTCACCTGAAATTGCTGGATAACTTCTTCGGAGGTACGCTCATCCGGATCGTAAAATCCGATCACTTCAGCCTGTGGCAGGGATAACAACTGGGCGAGATGAATTTTACCAAGCTTTCCCACACCCAGTAAGCCAATTTTAACCATTGTTGCAGATTCTAACTACCGGCGAAGTTAGCCAAGTTTCCGGATTTGGTGGGAATTATAACAGCCCATGTTCAGCCATGCTGAAATATCCTTCCACCGACACGATAAGATGGTCGAGTACCCGGATATCGAAAAGCTGAGCAGCCGATACGATTTTTCGGGTGATGGCACGATCGGCCTCACTGGGCTGTAATTGTCCCGAGGGATGATTATGGCACAGGATCAGGGCACTGCTTTCCATTTCGAGCGCACGTTTGATGATTTGCCTGACATCGACTACCGTGCCGCTGATGCCGCCCCGACTGATGATTTCATGTGAAAGCACGCGATGCCCCTGATTGAGCAACATCACACAGAACACTTCGACCCGTTCATCGGCCAGCAAAGGCTGGAGAATGTCGGCAGCATCCTGTCCGCAGCGTATCACCGGGCGTTGCTGAAGTCGTGCGGTCTGGCGACGCCGGCCAATTTCCAGTGCGGCTGCGATAGCGATTGCCTTGGCCTCGCCAATGCCTTTGATCTGCATGAACTCGGCAATTGTCCGCCGCCCCAGCTGATTCCAGTCGCGCCCCGATTGTTCCAGCACTTCTTTCGCCAGATCGATGGCCGTTTTCTCCTTATGTCCGTGCTGGATGAGAATAGCCAGCAACTCAACGTCGCTAAGCGCTGCAGGGCCTTTCATCATCAGTTTTTCGCGTGGACGATCGTCAATAGCCCAGGATTTAATACCTGAAATCGGGGGTTTTCGTGAAACAGGCATGCGGTTGAGCATTTGATTGAAACCGGAAAATACATCTTTCCACAAAAAATCAAAATGGTTGAAATAGCTAAGCTTCATCCCGGTTTACGGCCGGGGAGCCGGAGGCTTCACAAATGGCTTTCTTTTTCGCAACTATAGGGATTTGTTATTTTTATGCCGCAATTCATCCATTCCATTATCAAACAACGTTAGTTATGGCTTATCAATTGCTTCAGGGTAAAAAAGGCATCATATTCGGTGCATTAGACGAGCGATCCATTGCCTGGCAGGTGGCGCTTCGCTGTCATGAAGAAGGGGCAAAGCTGGTATTAACCAATGCACCTGTTGCCGTGCGCATGGGCGAAATCAAGCAACTGGCCGAAATCTGTGGTGCTCCCATCATTCCCGCCGATGTTACCAACATGGACGATCTGGAGAACCTGTTCAAACAAACCATGGAGCATTTTCAGGGCGGGGTAGATTTTATTTTGCACTCTGTAGGTATGAGCTTGAATGTGCGTAAGAACATCCCTTATACGGAAGCCAATTACGAGTTCATGCATAAAGGTTTTGATATTTCGGCCATATCGCTTCACCGGGTACTGCAAACGGCTTACCGGCTCGATGCGATAAATGAATGGGGTTCGGTGGTGGCGCTTACCTACATTGCTGCGCAGCGGGTGTTCCCGGATTACAATGACATGGCCGATGCCAAAGCGTTGCTGGAATCAATCGCGCGGAGTTTTGGTTATCATTATGGGGTCAGGAAAAAAGTACGTATCAATACCGTATCGCAATCGCCTACCCGCACCACAGCCGGCAGCGGTGTAAAGGGTTTTGATGGTTTCATTGAATACGCTGAAAAGATGAGTCCACTTGGAAATGCCACCGCACAGCAGTGTGCCGATTATTGCGTAACCCTGTTTTCCGACCTCACCCGCATGGTTACCATGCAAAACCTGTATCACGATGGGGGATTTTCTTTCACGGGTGTATCGCACGCCATCATGGACGCGCTGATGAAACAGATGATGCAGGAACAGAATAAGTAAAAAAGCAAGAGGCTACCCCGACAGGTAGCCTCTCTGTTATCGTTCGTGTAGCTGAGCTAAGGGCTCAGTACTTTTTCAATACTCATCTTCATTGAAGAAGAAATCTTCCTGTGAGGGATAATCCGGCCAGATGTCTTCAATACCTTCATACACCTCGCCCTCATCTTCCAGCTCCTGAAGGTTTTCAATGACTTCAATAGGAGCCCCCGAACGAATCGCATAATCGATCAGTTCATCTTTAGTAGCCGGCCATGGGGCGTCTTCCAGATACGAAGCCAGTTCGAGTGTCCAGAACATGGTGAATAGATTTTTAAAAATTTTCGCAAAAGTATAATATAAATTCAAATCCTGTTTGAAGCTGCAATTGAGAAATTTCCTTTTCTTTATGGTGATGTTAAAAGCGGAAAATTTGCATAAATCGTATGGCTCTTTGCATGTGCTGAAGGGCATCAGTCTCACGGTGAACAGGGGTGAGATTGTATCCATTCTGGGCTCTTCGGGTGCAGGCAAAAGTACTTTGTTGCATATTTTAGGAACGCTCGATAAGCCCTCGTCGGGACGGGTCTGGCTCCATGGGCAGGATGTGTTTCAATTATCGTCTTCTGCACTGGCCTCCTTTCGCAACAAGCATATCGGTTTTGTATTTCAATTTCACTACCTGCTGCCCGAATTTACCGCACTGGAAAATGTGTGTATACCCGGCTGGATTGCCGGTGAAAAAAAGCATGTGGTGGAAGATCGGGCCAGGAACCTGCTGCATATGATGGGGCTGGGCGACAGGCTGCATCACAGGCCGGCCCGACTGTCGGGCGGTGAGCAGCAGCGGGTGGCTGTCGCACGGGCATTGATCAATCAGCCCGATCTGGTGCTGGCCGATGAACCCACCGGGAATTTAGATTCGGCTCATGCACTCGAATTGCATCAGCTCTTTCAGGAACTCAAAAAACAATTGCAGCAAACTTTTGTGATTGTTACCCATAACGAATCGCTGGCGCGGCTTTCGGATCGTAAGCTGCTTATCCAAGACGGTCAGCTCATCGCGCATCACGACCATCAATTATCCGTGTGAAAGTTCAGCGGGGTGTCCAGGGAATTTCTTCAACGCCCAGCTGTTGAGCGGTATAACGTGCCAGTACAAACAGGTAATCGCTGAGCCGGTTCAAATAGGGAATGAAATATTCGGGCAGTGGAATGTCCTGATTCATGCGCACACAGGCTCGTTCGGCTCTGCGGCAAACGCAACGGGCCACGTGGCATAGGGAAATGTGCGGATGTCCTCCAGGCAGAATAAATTGTTTCAACGGCGGTAGCTGGGCCTCCATTCGATCGATGGCCTGTTCGAGGATATGAATATCGGATATGGAAATTTCCGGCAACGTCATCCGCAGGGATGCCGAGCCATCATAAGCCAGTACGGCGCCAATCCTGAACAGCCGATCCTGCACCTGCCTTAATTCTTCTCGGATAGGCCCGGAATGGACGTCGGCCAGCCAGCCCATGTAGGCATTTAATTCATCGATCGTGCCATAGGCTTCGATACGCAGATCGCTTTTCCACACACGGGTTCCTCCCAGCAGAGAAGTTTGTCCCTGATCTCCGGTTCGGGTATATATGCGAAAGGCCATGGATACGATTTTTTGGTTGCAGGCAACCGCAGCATTCAGTGGGTTGCCAGCTGTCGAATTTTTTCGTTTTGACGGTCACTTTCAATCACGCCATCGCGCAGGCGGATGATGCGGTGCGCATGTTCGGCAATATCTTCTTCATGAGTAACCAGAATCACGGTATTGCCGCTGGCATGGATCTGGGCGAAGATATCCATGATTTCAATGGACGTTTTTGAGTCGAGGTTGCCGGTAGGCTCGTCGGCGAGGATAATGGCCGGATCGTTCACCAGCGCACGCGCAATAGCCACGCGCTGGCATTGGCCGCCTGAAAGCTCATTCGGACGGTGATTCCAGCGTTCCCCCAGGCCTACTTTTTCCAGCATGGCCCTGGCCTTCTCTTCCCGTTCTTTTTTAGGAACCCCACAGTAAATCAAGGGCATGGCCACATTTTCCAGCGCATTCAGCCTGGGCAGCAGGTTAAACTGCTGAAACACGAATCCAATCTGTTTGTTCCGTACGGCGGCAAGGGCATCATCGTCCATGTGGCTTACATCCTGACCATTCAAAAAATATTGGCCTTCCGTGGGTGAGTCCAGGCAACCTAAAATATTCATCAAGGTACTTTTTCCTGAGCCCGATGGTCCCATCAGGGCCACGTATTCATTAGGGTAGACCGACAGATAAATACCCTTCAACACCTGAAGCACATTTTTGCCGAGGTAATAATTTTTTTTAATGTTTTCTAATCGAATAAGTGGTTCCATGTGATGTATTTTAGGCTATTTTCACCGGAGGCACCTGGAAAAACGCTCCATTTTGATCGGGGGCCAGTGCCAGCGCCTCTTCGCGAGATAAGGTCGTACGTACGACATCATCTCTGAGTGGATGCAGATGATCAGTCAAAAAAATCAAAGGCTCCACCCCGGTGGTATCCACCTCGTTGAGTTTTTCAATAAAAGCAATCATCTGCTGCAGATCTTTTTTCAGGGAGGCCGCTTCGGCTTCATCATAATCGAGCCGGGCCAGGTCACAGAGCCTCCGGATTAAATCATCGGATATCTCCATATTTTCGAACATATCATTTGACGTAAAACTACAGGATCGAAGCTGAAGTTCATGTAAAAATAGGACAAATGGCTGATTTCATATTTCTGTGGCTATTCAGCTAAATCTGAAGATTGAATGTAAAAATTAAGTGTTGACTTTACACCCGTTTTATATCTTTGTTCTGTCTTAAATCTCTGAAAAGTGAAAAACGATCAATGGGTCATCGGGCTGGATTACGGTACGGATTCTGTGCGGGGCGTGCTTGTTGATGCCGCAACGGGCGAAGAATTGGCTACCGCGGTATTTCATTATCCCCGGTGGCGCGACCAGCTTTACTGTGAGCCCACGTTGCACCAGTACAGGCAGCATCCACTGGATTACGTGGAAGGTCTGGAGTCAGTGATTAAAAACTGCATACAGCAGGTAGGGGCCGATCGGGCAAAATCCCGAATCAAGGGAATTGCCATCGATACCACAGGCTCTACACCGGTAGCCGTGGACGCTCGGGGTAGGCCGCTGGCTTTATTGCCGGGAATGGAACATAACCCGAATGCGATGTTTGTGTTATGGAAAGACCATACGGCCGTTAAGGAGGCGGCAGAAATCAATGCTTTTGCCAGCCGGCAATCGGTAGATTACCTGCAATACGTGGGCGGAGTATATTCTTCGGAATGGTTCTGGGCCAAACTGTTGCATGTGTTGCGGGTCGATGAGCAGGTACGGCAGCATATCTATTCCTGGGTGGAGCATTGCGACTGGATGCCTTTCCTGTTAACCGGCGGCGATGATGTGCGAGCCATGAAACGAAGCGTATGTGCAGCAGGACATAAAGCCTTATGGGCTGAAGCGTTTGGGGGATTACCTCCCGAATCATTTTTCGCAGGTGTTGATCCTTTGCTTGCGGGGTTTCGCGACCGGATCACGGGATCCGTACTCACGGCCGATCGACCGGCAGGACGGCTCTGCAGGGAATGGGCGGAAAGATTAGGATTAAACGATGATGTGGTGGTGGCAATAGGCGCCTTCGATGCCCATATCGGAGCTGTGGGAGGGCAAATTGAACCTTATTTTCTGAGCAAGGTCATGGGCACCTCAACCTGCGATATTCTGGTGGCTCCTGCTGCCGATATGCAGGGAAAAGTAATCAGGGGAATATGTGGCCAGGTCAACGGTTCGGTCGTGCCGGGTATGGTGGGTATGGAAGCCGGTCAATCGGCCTTCGGCGATACATATGCCTGGTGGCGAGATGTGTTGTTATGGCCCGTCAGACAGGTGCTTCCCCAGGTGCCAGGTGTTCAGGATGCCTGGGTGCACGGGCTCACCTCAACCCTGCAGGAACGCCTGATTCCGGCTTTGAGTGAAGAGGCCCTTCGACGGGATCAGGCCGGTTTGCCTTTGCCCCTCGCAGTGGACTGGCTGAATGGGCGGCGTACACCTTTTGCCGATCAGCAGTTGAAAGCCGCATTATTAGGCCTGGACCTGGGCACGGATGCCGTGGATATTTTCAGGGCCTGGGCCGAAGCTACCTGCTTCGGCGCCAGAAGCATCGTGGAATGCTTTACTACTCAGGGTGTGCCGGTAAAAGGGATTATCGGTTTGGGTGGAGTGGCCAGAAAATCACCTTACATCATGCAGCTCATGGCCGATGTATTGAATATGCCGCTCCGTATTCATAAGGCCGAACACACCTGTGCCAGCGGGGCTGCGATGTTTGCCGCTACGGCAGCGGGCATCTACCCTAAAGTAGAAGAGGCCATGCAGGCTATGGGGCAGGGATTTGATCGGGAATATGTACCCGTGCCTGCCAGGGTGGATATCCTTCAAAATCGTTATCAACAATATAAAAAGTTCGGAAGTTTTGTAGAACAATTCCTGCATACCCATTAATGGAATAAGCTATGGATCTTTTTCAGCGAATCCGGGAAGAGGCTTATGAGGCCAACATGCAATTGCCTGAGCTGGGACTGGTGAAATTTACCTTCGGCAACGCCAGTGCTGCCGATCCTGAACGACGGGTGTTTGCCATCAAGCCAAGTGGAGTGCCTTACGAAGAACTTTCGCCCGATAAAATGGTGGTGGTGAGCTTTTCGGGAGAAGTGGTTAGTGGCAGGTTGCGCCCATCATCTGATACCCCGACACATGCGGTGTTGTATAGCGCCTGGCCTGATATCGGCGGCATCGTTCATACCCATTCCACCTATGCTACAGCCTGGGCGCAGGCTCTGCGCAATATTCCCATTTATGGCACTACACATGCCGATCATCTGCCTATCGATGTGCCCTGTGCGCCTCCTATGGCTGATGAGATGATTAAAGGGAATTATGAATACCAGACCGGCATGCAGATCATTCAATTTTTTCAGGAGCATGGGCTTGACTATCGTCAGATTCCAATGGTGCTGGTGGGTAGTCATGCGCCATTCACCTGGGGAAAGACGGTAAAAAAGGCTGTTTACCACAGCGCAATTCTGGAAGAAATTGCTTTCATGGCCTATCTTACTGAGCAAATTCACCACAACGGCAATTATGCTGCACAGCCTGCGCGACTGAAAGAGGCACTCATCCACAAACATTTTGAACGTAAACATGGTAGCCAGGCCTATTATGGACAGGAGTCTGACGATTAGCAAGCTTGATATAGCTGGTTTGGGCTTACTTATCGCCTGCATGCTTTTTCCCCTCATGCTTGAGGCACAATCCAGCCCGCCCATGGGCTGGAACAGTTATGATTGCTTTGGCGCCACCGTTACGGAAGATGAAGTAAAAGCGAATGCACGCTGGATGGCCGATTCGTTGAAACGCTATGGATGGCAGTATATCGTGGTAGATTTTTGCTGGTTTTACCCACATCCCCCCGGAAGCAAGGCCAGTCCTCCGCCACAGTTTCGCCTCCCCGACGGCAGTTATGTACCCTGGCTACGTATGGATGCATGGGGCAGGCTATTGCCGGATGAACGAAAATTTCCTTCCGCGGCAGGGGGACAGGGCTTCAGGCCATTGGCCGAGTTTGTGCACAGCCTGGGACTTAAATTTGGAATTCATATCATGCGGGGCATTCCCCGGCAGGCAGTCTGGGCAAAAACACCGGTAAAAGGCATCCCGGGCGTTACGGCTGATCAGATTGCAGATGTGCACGACACGTGCAGCTGGCTCAACACCATGTATGGCCTGGATATGTCAAAGCCAGGAGCACAGGCCTATTTGAACAGCTTGCTGGAGCTGTATGCCTCCTGGGGCGTGGATTTTATCAAAGTGGACGACATCAGTCAGCCCTACCATGCTGCTGAAATTCTCGGCTATCGCCGGGCTATCGATCATTGTGGTCGGAATATCGTGTTGAGCCTATCGCCCGGCGAAACACCTTTAAGCCGGGCAACAGAAGTGAATCAACTGGCTAACATGTGGCGGCTCAGCGCTGACTTGTGGGACAACTGGAATCAGCTGCGTCATGCGTTTGAACTGGCTGCAGCTTGGGTGTCTTACGCTCGTCCCGAACACTGGCCCGATATCGATATGCTCCCCATCGGTCGTCTCTCACTCAGGGGACCGGTAGGCAGTCCGCGCTACTCAAGGCTGAGCGACGACGAACTGCAAACCCTGATGACGCTCTGGTGCATTACTCGCATGCCACTGATGCTGGGCGGGAATTTACCCGATAACCGTCCATTCGATTGGCGGCTCGAAACCAATGCCGAAGCTATCGAAGCCGATCAAGGGCCTTATCAGCCCAGGTTATTGCAGCAATCCGACACGCTCATCATCTGGCAATCAACGGATACGCTTACCCGCTCAAAAATATTTCTGGCATTTTTTAACCTGAGTGAACATCCTATCAAAACTACGTTTAGGCTCAACCATATTGCGGCTTGGTCGAGCGCGAACAGGCGATCATCGGATATCCTCGTCAGGGATGTATGGAAGAATGAATCCTGGCGTACCCGCACGCGAAGGCAACTATTAGTTCAGCTGCCTCCACATGGCTGTGTGCTGTACAGGCTGAGTGGATATGAAAACCCTAAACAATCGGAATGATGATTTTTGAATAACATTTTATATGGTTTTAAAATTTCGACAAGCATGAATGAATCAGGATCACTTCGCATCTGGCTGATTGTGGGAAGCCAGCACCTCTATGGCCCCGAGGTCATACAACAAGTGGAACAACATGCCCGTGAAATAGCTGCCGGCCTGAATGCTGCGGGAAGCATTCACCTGCCTGTGTGTTTCAAAAGGGTGGCCACCACACCCGACGACATTCTTCAATTTTGCCACGAAGCCAACGCATCGCCCGATTGTGTGGGCGTGATTTGCTGGATGCACACCTTTTCACCGGCCAAGATGTGGATTAACGGGTTGAAAATGCTGCAAAAACCCCTTTTACATCTCCATACCCAGTTCAATCGAGATATTCCCTGGGATACGATTGATATGGATTTCATGAATCTCAACCAGAGCGCACATGGGGATCGCGAATTTGGCCATATCCTGGCGCGTATGGGCAAAGCGAGGAAGGTGGTGGTGGGCCACTGGCAGCAAGCTCAGGTGCAACAGCAAATTGATGTGTGGTGCCGTGCGGCTATGGCCTGGCACGACTGGCAGGGAGCGCGATTTGTGCGGTTTGGGGATAACATGCGACAGGTGGCGGTTACGGAAGGCGACAAAGTATCTGCTGAATATCAGTTTGGTTTTTCGGTAAATACTCACGGTGTGGGCGATCTGGTGGCCGTCATGGCTTCGGTACAACCGACTGAGGTAGAGGAATTATGTGCCCTGTATGAAAAAGAATATCGGGTCCAACCGGAACTACAAAGAGGGGGTAGCCGACATGCGGCTCTGCAGGAGGCAGCTCGAATTGAAATTGGCTTACGTAAGTTTTTACAACAGGGCGGATACAAAGGATTCACCGACACATTTGAAGATTTGCATGGATTAAAGCAATTGCCCGGAATAGCCGTTCAGCGCTTGATGCAGGATGGCTACGGATTTGGTGCGGAGGGCGACTGGAAAACGGCGGCGCTGGTGCGTGCCATGAAGGTGATGGCTACCGGTCTTCCAGGAGGAAATAGCTTTATGGAAGACTATACCTATCACCTGGAACCCGGCCAGGAGCTGGTACTGGGCGCACACATGCTCGAAATCTGTCCTTCCATCACCCATCAGCAACCTTCCTGTGAGATCCATCCCCTGAGCATTGGAGGCAAGGCCGATCCAGTGCGGCTGGTATTCGACGCCGCTGCAGGCCGGGCATTGAATGCAGCACTCATGGATATGGGCGGCCATTTCAGGCTACTGATCAATGAAGTAGAAGCCATTTTACCACCGCAATCCCTGCCTAAATTGCCAGTAGCAAGGGCCGTGTGGAAGCCACTGCCGGATTTTCAAACCGCATGTGCAGCCTGGCTGATGGCAGGCGGCGCCCATCATACCTGTTTCAGCCAGAATTTACAGATTGAGCATCTCCGGGATTTCGCAAGAATAGCTGGCATGGAATGCCTGGTCATTGACCAACAAACCCGCCTGGATCGGTTTGAACAGGAACTCCGGATGAGTACGCTTTATTATGCCTGGCAGGGCATGTTCCGAAAAGACGGATAAAATCCATAAAAAAAAGCCCCGCCTCCGTGTGGAAGCGGGACTCCCTTTACCCATAAACCATTATCTGCTAATGGTAGTCACAAAGTTAGTGGATGCCTGCTCAAAAAACCATTAAATAAGTGTTAAAAAAACGGTTTTTACTCTTTTCAATTTCAGTTTGTTTCAGGCGTACAGACGGGTAAACTTTTCCCGGGCATAGTCTAAAAATGCTTCCACCTGCAGGGGCTTACCGGTTACACGCCGGCAGAGTTCGTCTGCCGTGTAAAGGCTGCCATAGCAATGGATATGACTCCTTAACCAGTCGAGAACAGGCCGGGTATGCCCCCGGGCTAAGGTTTCATCCAGATCAGCAATATCGTGTTGCAACTGTTGCCACCACTGTGCGGCCAGCAAACTGCCCAGGGTGTAAGTCGGGAAATAACCCAGGCTACCATGACACCAGTGTATATCCTGAAGAATGCCATGCAGGTCGTCGGGCACCTGCACGCCCAGCATATCGGCATACAGGGCATTCCATAATTCAGGCAGTTCTTTTACCGGCAGCTTTTCATTGATGAGTTTTTTTTCAATTTCATATCGGATCAGGATATGCAGGTGATAGGTGAGCTCATCGGCTTCCGTGCGAATAAGCGATGGTTTTACCAGATTTATCGCCTTATAGAAATCTTCCAGATCGATCTCCCGGAATGGGTTGGGAAAACGTTTTTGTAATTCCGGGTAGTGGTAAGTCCAGAATGATAGGCTCCGTCCGATACAATTCTCCCAGAGTCTGGATTGGGATTCATGGATGACCAGAGAAGAAGCTTTCCCGGCTGGCAAGCCATATTGCTCGACGGGCAGCCCTTGCTCGTACAGGGCATGTCCGCCTTCATGGATGCAGCTCCAGATCAGGGTTGAAAGTTGATTTTCATGAATCCGGGTGGTTACCCGCACATCATGTGGATTAAAGCTGGTGGTGAAGGGATGCTCGGAAAGATCCTGTCGGCCGGTCTGGAAGTCGAATCCGATGGATTGAAGCAAGTAAATGCCAAAATCCCATTGCTGTTGTTTATCGGCAAAAGCGTGCAAGCAGGCATCTGAAGGTTGGGGCCTTTGCTGTATCCACGATAACAGGGAAATGATTTGCGTTTTCAGCTCGGGGAGAATCTGCTCCAGTGTTGCCGTTGTAAGTCCTCTTTCGTGTTGATCCAGCAGGGCATCGTAAGGCTGTGCCGGGTAGCCAAGCGTTTCGGCTTCTTGTTGTTTCAGGGCAATCATTTTTTCCAGTTCTGGGGCGAAGATGGCAAACCGGTTTTCCCTGCGGGCCTGTATCCAGGCCATAAAGCAAGTATTGTATGTCCGGGTCAGGGCTTTTACCAGGTCGGCCGGGTATTTTCTTTTTTTCTGATAATCTTCATAGGTCAGCTCCACGTTTTTCCTTTCCAGCTCTGGCAGGTCGGCACAATCGAGCAATGTTTCCATCAATTGTCCGAATTCATCACGGGTTGACATACGATGCGCAAGATCGGCGAGGGTGGTGAGTTGCTGGCCTCGGAATTGTGCGCCTCCCGCAGGCATATAGGTTTCCTGATCCCATTCAAGCAGGGCTATGGCGTTTTTCACATTGGCCAGTCTCTGCATGTGTTCCTTGAAGGTGTCATAAAGAACCAGCGTTTCAGATTTCGGCATAAGCTTGTTAATTTTAGTCGCAGAAAATCAGCATTTCCTTCGTGATCAACTCCTTGGGCGATATGCAAATAAATGAAATCATTCAGTTTCTGGAAGAAATAGCCCCGCTTGTTTATCAGGAATCCTATGATAATGCCGGCCTGCTGGTTGGCAGGGCCGATCAGCCCTTGCAGGGCATGCTGATTACCCTCGATATCACGGAGGCGGTAGTGCAGGAAGCCATCCAGAAGCATTGCAATTTAATTGTTTCCCATCACCCGATCATTTTTCATCCCCTGAAGCGCATTACAGGCGCCACGGATGCGGAAAGAGCCATCATGCTGGCGATTCAATCGAACATCGTATTGTATGCGGCGCATACCAATCTCGATCAGGTAGCCGAAGGGGTAAATGCCATGATTGCCGAGCGGCTTGGCTTGCTTCATCCGCAAGTATTGGCACCTTTACGGGGGAAATTGAAAAAGTTAGTCACCTTCGTGCCTCATGCCCATGCCGCCGCTTTACGAACGGCGCTGTTTCATGCAGGAGCCGGAACCATAGGCCAGTATGATGAATGCAGCTACAACATAGAAGGCATGGGAACGTTTCGTGCACGAGAAGGTGCTCATCCTTATGTGGGGGCAGTGGGTGAGCAACATCAGGAACCCGAGACCAGGATAGAAACTATTTTTCCGGCTCATCGGGAAACAGCCGTGGTCGAAGCCCTGCTCAGGCATCATCCTTACGAAGAAGTAGCTTATGATATTTATCCGCTCGACAATCTGCATCCACGCGTGGGCCCGGGCATGGTGGGTGAATTACCCGAACCTCTGCCGGTGGATGTGTTCCTGAAACACGTGCAAAAAGCCTTGCAGACAGGCTGTATTCGATATACCCGATATACGGGTATGATTCAACGCGTGGCTGTATGTGGTGGAGCGGGTGTCTTTCTCTTGCCGGAAGCCATCAAAGCCGGAGCACAGGCTTTTGTGACGGCTGATGTCAAATACCACGAATTTTTCAGGGCGGAGGGGCGCCTGCTGTTACTCGACGCAGGCCATTACGAGACCGAGCAATTCACCATCGACCTGCTGGAAAGGTTAATCAGAAAAAAATTTCCTAACTTTGCGCCTCTTAAATCCGAGATCTGTACCAATCCCATAAATTATTTTTCATAGATGGCTACCGCAAAAGAATATTCCGTCGAAGAGAAACTCGTTTCCCTGCTCACTTTACAGAAGATTGATTCCAAATTAGATGAAATTAAAACGCTGAGGGGCGAGCTTCCCATGGAAGTGAACGACCTTGAGGATGAAATTGCAGGGCTGCAAACCCGCCTTACCCACATTGAAGATGAAATTGCCGGGATTCAAAAGTTTATTGCGAACAAAAAAAATCTCATCAAAGAAGCAGAAGCGCTGATCAAAAAATACGAGAAGCAGAAAGATAATGTGAAGAACGACCGGGAATTCAATGCCCTGCAGAAGGAAATTGAAATGCAAACCCTGGAGATCAGTCTTGCTGAAAAACACATCAAGGAAGCCAACGAAGAAATTAAGGAAAAGAATCGCATGCTGGAACTGGCCAGGCAAGCCATTCACGACAAAGAAGCCAATCTGAAAATCAAGAAATCGGAACTGGAAAAAATCATCGTAGAAACAGAAAAAGAGGAATCCCAGTTTCAGAAACTTGCAACAGAAGCCCGAAGCAAAGTTGATCCCCGGCTGCTGGCGGCTTATGAAAAAATCCGCAAAACTTACCGCAACGGCCTTGCTGTGGTGCCCATCGAACGCGATGCCTGTGGCGGTTGCTACAATGCCATTCCCCCGCAACGACAGGCTGAAATCAAACAGCGCAAAAAAATCATCGTGTGTGAAAACTGTGGCCGTATCCTGGTCGATGCCGAATTGCATGAATCCGTTCACCTTCCCGGACAGAAAGCCGCAAAGGCCAAATCCTGATTTTCCTGAGCGCTTGTTGATGGTGCATCCATCTGTTTCCAACCGACAGGGATGGAAAATTCCGTTATTTTCGTAACCGCATGGATGCGCGTATTTTCATGATGGGTGCGATATTATGCCTGTTTATACAGGCAGGCATGCCATCGGTTGCGGTTTCTTCTTCCTATACTTATGATTTCAATGCTCGTTGTCAGACGGCATATCAACTCATCATGGCCATGCGGATTCGCGAGGCGCAACAGCTCATGGAGGTTGAACAGAAAGCTCATCCCGATAACTTGATTCCTGTGCTGCTGCAGAATTACATCGATTTCATGGAATTATTTTTCGATGGAGGGCCTGCTGCTTATCAACAAAAACTTGCCGATCGGAATACATGCTTATCGTTACTGGCCAGTGGTAACCGCGATTCGCCGTATTATCTCTTTACACAGGCCGTCGTGCATTTTCAGTGGAGCTTAATTAAGGTGAAATTTGGCGACCGTATTTCCGCAGCCTGGGAATTCCGGAGAGCCTATCTGATGTTTAGCGAAAACAGAAAGCGTTATCCCCAGTTTTATCCGAACGATATTTTTCTGGGGGCAATGAAAACGGCCATTGGAACGGTTCCTGAAGGATATCGCTGGATTTCCGATATTCTGGGGATGAAGGGCAGCATTGAAGAGGGTATGCACATGCTGAAGCAGGTGATAGCTCGTGGTGACGACCAGCAGATACTTTTCGGCAATGAAGCCTATATTTATTATTGCTACCTGTTGTTTTATATCGAACGCAATCCGGAAGCCGTATTTCGTTTTATCAGGGGAAAAAATCTGGATACCCGGCAAAATCAGCTGTATGCTTTTATGGTAGCCAATCTGGCACTGAATCACCACCGTAGCGCTTATGCGTTGCGCGTATTGCAAAACCGCGATCAGCAGCACGACTACCTCGATATGCCCTCACTGGATTTTGAATTAGGCAGCATTTACCTGAACAGCCTGCAGGCCGATTCGGCTATTCGTTATTTACAGGCTTTTTTGCAACGTACGAAAACGGATTATTACAAAAAAGATGCTTTGCTGAGATTGAGCTGGGCTTATACACTCAAAGGGCAATCGGCTATGGCAGCCCAGTGCAGGCAACGTATCTTAAAGGAAGGAAGTGCCATTGTGGATGCCGATAAAACGGCTTTACTGGAGGCCAGAAAAAACACTCCGGTTGATATCCATATTTTACGTGCACGCTTACTCAGCGATGGTGGCTATTTCCGTCAGGCGCTGGATGAATTAAACAGCCTATCGGCAACTGCATTGCCTGATTATTTGAATAAGCTCATGTATGCTTATTTCATGGCCAGGATATACGACGAAATGGGTGAAGATGATAAAGCTATTCCCTATTATCAGGCCACGATTGAAGCGGGTCGCAATTTACCCGAATACTATGCAGCTCGTGCAGCCTGGCAGATGGGCATGATTTATGAAAAACGCAATGAACCTCAAAAAGCGCTGTACTATTATAATCTTTGCCTGCAGATGCCCGAAAAGGAATACAAAAATTCGCTGGACCAATGGGCAAAAGCCGGTATCGAACGTATCCAGAACAAATGAAGCTTCACGGAGACCCTGCTCCACGCTGATTGTCGGGCAGATACACGAGAAGTCGTAATTTTGCTGATTTCCAAAAACGCGACAGATGCGAGTCATCAACCTGGGATTGATTCAGATGAGTTGCACGGCCGACCGGGGTGTTAATTTGCAAAAAGCATTGCAATACATGGAACAGGCCGCCGATCGGGGTGCTCAGCTCATCTGCACACAGGAACTATTCACATCCTTGTATTTCTGTGATCGGGAAGATTATCGAAATTTTGAACTGGCCGAACCCGTACCCGGTCCTACCACGGAAGCGTTGATGGCTTTTGCCAGAAGACGAAATGTGGTGGTGGTGGCATCCTTATTTGAAAAAAGAGCTTCCGGCGTTTTTCATAACACAGCGGTGGTGATTGATGCAGATGGGCGTTACCTGGGCAAATATCGGAAGATGCATATTCCGGACGATCCAGGCTATTACGAAAAATTTTATTTCACGCCCGGCGACCTTGGCTATCGCGTGTTTCATACAAAATTCGGCAATGTCGGGGTATTGATTTGCTGGGATCAGTGGTACCCGGAAGCCGCACGCATTGTGAGTCTTATGGGAGCCGATTTGATTGTATATCCTACGGCGATCGGCTGGGCGCTCAGTCAGGACGAAGCTACCAACCGCGAGCAATATGAAGCCTGGCAAACCATTCAGCGAGCCCATGCAGTGGCTAATGGCCTGCCTGTAGCTGTCGTTAACCGCGTGGGAGTGGAAAACGACATGCGTTTCTGGGGCGGATCATTTGTGGCCAATCCGTTTGGAAGCCTGCTCTACCAGGCCTCACATGATGAAGAAGAAGTCATCGTTCAGCCCATCGACCTGGATCAAATCGGTCATTACCGCGTGCACTGGCCATTTTTGCGCGATCGACGTATCGATTCCTATCAACCCATCATCAAACGATTTATTGATCAATCATCATCCTGAATCGGATATAGCCTAATTATTGTTTTATCATGGCATCGGATAAACGGCAATTTCCGGATCAACCTGTACCCGCAGAACTGGGGTATTATTTTCCGGCAGAATGGCATCCGCATCGGGCAACCTGGCTCAGCTGGCCGCACAATGAAGATTCCTGGCCGGGGAAAATCCAGAGCATTTATCCCGAATTCATTCGGTTCATCAAAGTGCTGACAGCAGGCGAAAAAGTGTGTTTAAACGTAAACGATGAACCGATGGAAAACATGGTCAGGCGCAGCCTGGAGCGCGAACAGGTGAATATCCAGCAAATTGAATTTTACCGGCATCCTACCAACGATGCCTGGTGTCGCGACTGTGGACCTGCATTCCTGATCAATCCTGCTGCTCCCGAACCGAAGGTAATTGTAGATTGGCGTTTTAATGCCTGGGGAGGAAAATATACGCCCTATGAACAGGACGACTTGCTGCCAGAGCGAATAGCCGAGGCCCTGCATCTACCAGTATATCGGCCGGGCATAGTCATGGAGGGAGGAGCTGTAGATTTCAACGGGGCAGGCACTGTACTCACCACCACATCGTGCCTGCTACATGCGAATCGCAATCCGCATCTATCCCGAGAAGAAATTGAACAATATCTCGAAGCTTATTACGGGGTGAAGCAGGTATTATGGCTGGAAGAAGGCATTGCCGGGGATGATACCGATGGACATGTGGACGATATAGCGCGTTTTGTGAATGCACATACGGTGGCGGCCGCCATAGAAATCAATCCAGAAGATGAGAATTACAGGCCTTTGCAGCGGAACCTGAAATTGTTGAAAGCGATGCGATTGCCGGATGGCAAACCTATTGATATCGTAGAATTGCCCATGCCCCACCCCGTATATTATGAAGGTCGCCGATTGCCCGCATCTTATGCTAATTTTTACATCGCCAATCAAGCCGTTATTGTGCCCACCTTCAGGGATCGTGAACATGATGAACAGGCCCTGCAAATCCTTTCCGCCTGTTTTCCGGATCGGGAAATCGTAGGCATTGATTCCGTGGATATTATCTGGGGCCTCGGTAGTTTTCATTGCCTGAGTCAGCAGGAGCCGGCGGTGGTATAACCGGATAGTTATAGATGCGTGTTTAATAGCCTGCATTATCCGAAACAAACCCCTTGTTTGATGGCTTTTGTTTTGGCCCGAGCTTGTATCTTAGCAGGAGGATAAGCACCAACACGCATGCTGCAACGGCTTTATGTTAAAAACTACGCTATCATCGATGAGTTGGAGATTCATTTTTCTCCGCATTTCACCTGCATTACGGGAGAAACCGGTGCCGGGAAATCTATTCTTATCGATGCCCTGGCATTGTTACTGGGGGAACGGGCCGATTCGGGTGTGCTGGCCGACGCGCAGCAGAAGGGAGTGGTAGAAGGGGAATTTGTTTTACCCGACGATGAGCCCATCAGGGAATTATTTGCAGCATTCGATTGGGATTGGGATCGGCAGGTAATCATCCGCCGTGAGTTGTTGCCGCCCGCTAAAGGATCGGGGAAATCGCGCGCTTTTGTAAACGATACACCGGCTCATTTGCAGCAATTGCAACAGCTGACGCGTTATCTAGTCGATTTGCATCAACAATTTGATACACTGCAACTGTTGCAGAGTGGTTTCCAGCGTGAGGTCATCGATGCTTTTTGCCATCATTCCGATTTACTGCACAGGTATCATCAGCATTTTCACGAGCTTGTACAGCGGCAACAGCAGCTCACAGCATTGCAAACCAGCTATCAGCAAGCCCTTCGCGAGTTAGACTACGATCAGTTTTTGCTGCAGGAGCTGCAGGATGCTCATTTTCAGGAGCATGAAATCGAGCAGCTGGAGGAAGAACAACGTTTGCTGGAGCATATAGCCGGCATACGTCAGTCGATTGAACAGGCTTATCAGTTGCTGAATGGCGATGTGTCTGGTGAATATGCCGCCATACTTGCGCAGCTGAAACAGGCCAAACATTTGCTGGAATCGGCCGCCGGGTTGCATCGCCTCTTTCAGCCGTTGGCCGACCGGTTGCACTCGGCCTATATTGAATTACAGGATATAGCCGATGAACTCTCCAGGCAAATGGATGGCATAATGCATCAACCCGGCAGGCTGGAGCAGGTGCAGGAAAGGCTTTCCCTGGCCTACCGCCTGATGAAGAAGCACCAGGTGCAGGATACGGCCGGATTACTTGCCCGGCAGCGGCAACTGGAAGAGAAAATCCAGCAGGTATCGTTGAGTGATGAGCAGATTCAACGGCTGCAGAAAGAGATGGCGGCCTTGCAGGAAACGCTGCAGCACGAAGCTGATGAGATTTCACGAAATCGACAGGCCGTGGCCGGACCTTTTGCAGCACAGGTGAATCAATTGCTCGGTCGTATCGGTATGCCTAACGCCCGGCTTCAGGTGGCCATTCAACCCGCCCCCCTGGGCGAATGGGGAAGCGATGATGTGCAGTTTCTCTGGGATGCCAATCAAACCGGCCAATTTATTTCCATCCGGCAGGTGGCGTCGGGCGGAGAACTCAGTCGATTGATGCTCTGTATCAAATCGTTGGTCGCTGCACACATGCAACTGCCCACGTTGATTTTTGATGAAATCGATCAGGGAATTTCCGGAGAAGCAGCCCGGCAGGTAGGTTTGTTATTAGCCGGTCTGGCCAGGCAACACCAGATTATCTGTATCACGCACCAGCCGCAGATCGCCAGCCGTGCCGACAGGCACTTGATGGTGTATAAAGAAAAAGTCAAACACAAAATTGCCACCCGTGTGCAACCATTAGACGGAGAAGCCCGTGTGGAAGCCATAGCCCGCATGCTTGCCGGAAATCATCTCACACCTGCAGCCATCGAGAATGCACGCGAACTCATCGAGCGGCCGGCAGAATAGTTATGTGTGTTTGCTCAAAGGTATCGGAAAATAGAAAAATGGGCGTTCTTGGCCTGTCTCTCAATGCAAGGGTCGACGTCTGATCATACCTCCACGGGTATCGATCACCGGCGTTTGTACGATAAAGGCTTTTTCGTCGATCTGGAGAATTTCCTGATGTAATCGCTGCACCTCCAGTCGGGTTACCACCGTGTAAATAATATCGATTTCCTGTGTACTATGTCCCGACCGGGTCATTCCCTTTCTGCCCTTGTAGATGGTAATACCCTTTCCTAATTTGTGAATCAAAATGCGCCTGATGAGTTCACTCTCGTCGGAAATGATCATCAACCCCACATATTCTTCAATGCCATATACGAGGTATTCCACCGTTTTGGAAGCACTGAGGTAAGTAAGCATGGCATACAATGCCGTTTCCACATTGATTACAAAAGCCGCCACCGAAAAAATACATACGTTGAGCGCGGCAATAATGTCGCCTACGGTAAAAGCGCTGTGCCGGCTGAGAAATACCGAAAGGATTTCCGTGCCGTCTAACACGCCGCCTCCCCGCATGGCCAGTCCCGTACCCGCGCCAATGAAGAATCCTCCGAATACGGCAATCAGCAGCTTATCCTGTGTAATCACCGGGAAATGCACCGTCTCTAAACAAATGGCAAGTCCGATGATGCCCAGGATTGACTTGAGGGCGAAGTTTCTCGAAAATTGCCGGTAGCCCATCAGGATAAACGGCACATTGACCAGCACCAGCAGTACGGACAGCGGATAACCCGTAATGAATCGCAGCAGCAGCGAAATACCCGTGGCACCACCATCCAGAAAACGACCCGGCAGAAGGAATCCTTTCAACCCGAATCCAGCAGAAAAAATACCCGCTACGATATACACAATATCCTTGGATGCCTGCTTCCAGACGGTGCTGCGTGACCTGAGGCGGCGGATTCGTAAGCTTCGTGGGGGCATCTGAGGCAAAGATAGTAAGAGGATGCATTTTTTATCGCTCAATCGTAGGCGATACCCATCAGCTCGCGGGCACGTTGCAGGGTGGCTTTGGCACTCACGCGTGCCTTTTCAGCACCTGTTTTGCGGATTTTTTTCAGATAGGCTATATCTTTTTGTAAATCGGCCGCAAGACGGCGAATCGGGGCAACGAGCCGGATCATATCGTCGGCCAATTGCTGTTTGAGCTCTCCATAGCGAATCGTGCAATTGTCATACGCCTGTTCAAAATGCGCAACCGTTTCGGGTGAAGAGACCAATTTCAACAGCAGGAATAGATTTTCAATTTCAGGTGATTTCGGACTATGGGGAGCCTGGGGCCCGGCATCGGTTTTGGCACGCGCAATTTTTTTGCGGATCAGCTCGTCGGAATCGGCCAGGTAAATCGTGGCCATTTCGTTTTCACTTTTACTCATCTTGCCCTTGCCGTCGAGGCTGGGCACTTTCAGCAGCTCACCGCTTTCGCTGAAGGCAACGGGTTCGGGAAACAGAAAGCCAAACTTCTGGTTAAACCGTGAAGCAAGATTGCGTGCCATCTCCAAATGAGGCTCCTGGTCTTTACCTACCGGAACTTTGGTGGCCCGATGAATAAGAATATCGGCGGTCATCAGTACCGGATAGGTGAGCAGTCCGGCATTGATACCTTCATGTTTTCCCCGAATTTTTTCTTTAAATGTGGGCACTTTCTCCAGTTCACCCTTGTAAGCCAGCATGTTCAGCAGCAGGTAGAGTTCGGCTTTTTCCGGCATATCGCTCTGTACATAAATCGTAGCCTTTTCCGGATCCAGCCCACAGGCCAGGTATTCGGCCAATACCCGATACACCTGTGTGCGCAAAAGTGCTGGATCCTGATGGGTGGTTAATGCGTGATAATCGGCCACAAAAAAATAGCAATCATAGCTTTCCTGCATGTGCAGATACTGGCGGATTGCCCCAAAATAATTGCCCAGATGCAGAAAGCCGGTGGGTCGAATACCGCTGACGACAATTTCACGTGTTTGCATGCGCCGCAAGATAATGCATCCGCCTGAAAACAGCTGTTTATAGCCAGTACGCGATTCTATTTTTGGTTTAACCCGATGGGAATTCGGTTGAATTTGTATTTTCAACTTTTGATCACACACAAAACAGCTGTATTATCATGCCTAAGAAAGAAAAACCCCGACACATTGCTATTGCCGGTAACATTGGAGCCGGGAAAACCACACTTACCGAATTGCTGGCCCGTCATTACCAGTGGGTCCCCCAGTATGAAGATGTAGAAGACAATCCTTATCTGAACGATTTTTATGAAGACATGCCCCGCTGGTCGTTTAATCTGCAGATTTATTTTTTACATCATCGTTTACGTCAGTTGCTCGAAATCCAGCGTGGGAAGGATACGGTCGTACAGGATCGAACGATTTATGAAGATGCCGAAATCTTTGCGCCTAACCTGCACGATATGGGATTGATGTCGAAACGTGATTTTGAAAATTATTATCAGCTGTTTCAAACCCTGCGTGAGCTCATTCAACCACCCGACCTGCTGATCTATATCAAGGCTTCCGTGCCCACACTGGTAGATAATATCCAGAAACGGGGCAGGGAATATGAAGAAAATATCCGGCTCGATTATCTGAAACGATTGAATGAACGCTATAACCAGTGGATTGAACACTATCGTGAAGGGCCCGTGCTGGTGGTGGATGCCGACCAAAATCGTTTTGCCGAACGCGAAGAAGATTTAGGAGAAATTATTGCCCGCATCGATTCGCAACTCTATGGCCTTTTTTGAGGCAGTCTTGCTTGTTTGCTTTTTTCCGATTATTTTTCGATGCGTGTAACGACAGCATGAGCCGGAGTACGGTTTTAGCTTGCCACTAAACCCTTTGAAACTTCAACCCTATGCATGCGCTACTCTCTGCCGTGGTGCTCTCCATGGCTGTATTATGCCCTGTGGCACGGGTATGGGCTCAGCAATCCGGTGATGACCTGCCCTTCATACTTGAATCCCTGGATGATGAACAGTTAGGCGCCGATGAAACGAATGAGCATGTGGAAGAATGGGCCTCGGAGCTACAGTTTTACCTGCAACATCCGCTCGATCTGAACGAAGTTACGGCCGAACAGTTATCGGTGTTCCCCTTTTTGAATCCCTTGCAGGTCGAGGCTTTTCTCAGCTATCGGAAACTGTTAGGTCGTTTGTCGAGTGTGTATGAGCTGCAGGCCATCCCCGGATGGGATGTGACCACCATTCACAAATTGCTCCCTTTCGTGCGTGTTGCCGGTCAATCTCCGCAGTCGCTGAGCCTCTCGCAAAAACCCGCTTTTCAGGGATTGACGCGTTATCAACGTGTATTTCCCCGATCCTGGGGATATATCAAATCCACGGGGAGCCGATACATGGGAGCTCCCGATGCCTGGCTCATGAAGGTGCAAGGCCGGGGTGAGCATTATCGAGCAGGATTGACGGCTGAAAAAGATGCGGGAGAACCGCTGTTTCGCAGCTTCAACAGCAGAGGCTTTGATCATTACGGCGCTTATCTGGAAATCAAGGGCGGGGGCATCGGACAACAGGTATTGCTGGGCGATTATGAGGTGAATCTGGGTCAGGGCTTGATCAGCTGGCAGAGTTTTAGTCTGAGCCACTCGGCCTACAGCCTGCAAATGGAGAAAAGCGCTTCAGCTTTACGCCCGCACAGCGGCACAGCAGAATATGGATATTCTCGAGGCATTGCTTTTCACCTCCGCGAAGGCCGATGGCAACAGGTAGCCTTTGTGTCGCTTACCTCCCCCGGGGCTTACTGGGATAGTGCCGACGGGCATCGCATCATCACATCCTGGGATCAAACGGGCTATCACCGCACGCTCACCGAAAGCACGCACCGCGGGGTTGCTCAGCTTTTTGCAACCGGTGGGCGTATAGGTTATGATTTTCCTTCAGGCCATCTGGCACTCAATGGGGTGTATCATCGGCTTACTGTGCCTGTGCTCAGAAGCCAGCAAACCTATAACCAGTATGCTTTTGCAGGCGACGTGCTGTATAATGTCAGTGTGGATTATGCATGGAGTCTGGCCAATCAACACTGGTTCGGGGAGCTGGCCTGGTGTAAGGGCAACAGCCTGGCGCTCCTGCAGGGCTGGATGATGCAGCTCAGCCAGACGGTAAGCATGGGCCTGCTCTACCGCCACTATGCCCGTGCCTATCATGCTTTTTATGCCAATGGCTTTGGGGTGAGCGGAGAAACAGCCAATGAAACAGGTGGATATCTCGCTACAGAGATCCGCAGGCCACGGCTCCAGCTGAACGCATATGCCGATGTGTTTCATTTTCCCTGGTGGCGCTATCAGATCAGCGGGCCCGTAACGGGCACAGACGACCTGATTCGCATAGTCTATCAGCCTGTGAAGGCGACAGATCATACCCTCACCACGCGGTTTCAATTGCGCTACCGCCTGAAAGCACGCGATTTGAAAACGCCTTCCGGCAAAGTACCCGTGCCCACCCATCTCTGGCAATCGCAGCTGGGCTGGCAATGGGAGCAGGGCTCCTGGCAACTGGCCTGGCGGGGATTCTATCATACTTTTCGGCAAACTGATAGCCTGCATCAACGTGGCATGGCCATGTATGGCGAATTTGGCCAGCGTGCAGGGAGACGTCTGTCCTGGAATACCCGGCTGGCCTGGTTTCATGTGCCTGGCTATGAAGCCCGGATCTATGTGTACGAGCAATCCGTGCTTTATTTCTACAGCTATCCATTTTACTATCACACGGGCTGGCGTGCCTATCTGAACCTGCGCTACAAGCCGTTCCGACACCTGACGCTGGAACTATACGGAGCTACTACCTGGTACACAGATCAACAGCAAATCGGATCGGGGTTAGATCGAATTGATGGATCAAAAAAATATCAGCTGGTTTTCCAGATATTATCAAACTGGTAGGCACGTCATTACATTTTTTTAAGTAGCCATACGCATAATCAGTATTGTATCAAAATTTTAACAAAGATTTGCATGATGTTATTTTTTTGTTATTTTCACACGCTTTTATCATGTTAAAAACACTGCTTATGAAAAGAAAAATGTTTTACCCCCTGCTCATTTTACTGAGTCTTCCCTTATGGGGTCTGGCACAAACCCGGGTGATTACCGGTAGGGTGGTTGACCAGGAAAAAGGCAATGCTTTACCCGGTGTAACCGTAAGGGTAACAGGTGCAAATACCGGTACACAGACCGGTCTGGATGGTTCTTTCCGGCTGGAAGTTCCAGAAGGCGCCCGATCGTTGCAATTCAGTTTTGTAGGCTATAATCCTCAAGAGGTGAGTATTGTAGCCGGGCGAAACAACATTACAGTAACGCTAACGCCCAACCCGAAGCAACTGAATGAAGTCGTGGTTGTGGGTTATGGTCAACAGAACCAGAAAGAGTTGACAGGTTCGTTAACGCAGGTAAGTGGTCGGCAGGTGGAGAATGTCCCCGTGGCCTCTATTGATGCCAATTTGCAGGGTAAAGTACCCGGATTGCAGGCTGTGGCCACAAATGGTCAACCCGGAGCGGCTGTTGATATCCGCATTCGGGGAATTGGTTCTTTCAATGCAGGCGCCGGCCCCCTCTGGGTCATCGATGGCGTGCCGGTAAATTCGGGCGACCTCTCCCGCAATACACCCACGTCGAATGCTTTATCTGGTTTAAATCCGAATGATATTGAAAGCATCACGGTACTGAAAGATGCCGCCTCTGCTTCGATTTATGGCTCCCGGGCAGCGAATGGGGTGATTTTGATCACCACCAAAAAAGGAAAAGCGGGCAAGACCAATATCAAATTTGACGGCCAATACGGCTGGAACACCATAGCCCTCTCCAATACCGCCAAGCCCCTCAACACACATGAATTTTTTACCCTGACCAAGGAAGGGCTTATCAATGCTGGTATTGCTAATGATGACGCTACTGCAACTGCGATTTTTTTAGGCAATTGGGGCGATACCACTACGAATACTAACTGGCTGGATGTGGTTACCCGAACCGGCCATCAGCAACAGTATAACCTATCGGCCAGTGGGGGTAGCGAGCGTACCACATTTTATATCTCAGGCGGATATTTCCAGCAACAAGCCGCTACCATAGGCTCAGATCTTACCCGCTACTCTTCAGATTTTAACCTCTCCAATCGGGTGAGCGACCGGATCAGCTTCAGCATCAACACCAATGTCTCGGACGTGGATCAACACGGGCCCTATGCAGGAGGAGCTTTCCGGAACCCCTTGCTTTCGGCTTATTTTCTGTTGCCCAACGCTAAGGCTACCGATAGTAATGGCATACCCGATACTTCTGCCGCGAATCTCATCACTGGACTTTATAACCCGCTTGCGATCAATGCATTTGACCGGAATGACTATAATGCCCTGAAGATCTTAAGCAATTTCAGTGGCGATTATAACATACTCAAGAATCTCCGCTATACCATGCGGTTCGGAATTGAATACGATAATATCCGGGAAATGCAGTACTGGAATCCTTTTTACGGCGACGGGAAAAATTATCAGGGCTATGGAACGCAAAACATCACCAACATTCTCAACTGGGTATGGACCAATACTTTGAACTATCGGCATTATTTTAACCCGAGTACCTATTTCAACATCCTGGTGGGTTATGAATCGCAACTCAATCAGTTTAAAGTTACCGACCTGCAAAATCGCATTTTCCCCTATAACCTGAATTTATACGTATTAGCCGTAGCAGCCAAGCCCACCACGGCCAGCAACAATGGATCTGATTTTTCCATTGCATCGGCATTCTCAAGAGCTGAATTTAATTACCACAACCGATACATCCTTTCGGGTTCATTCCGTAGAGATGGCTCTTCAAGATTTGGTGCGAATAATCGGTATGGGAATTTCTATTCAATAGGCGCCGCCTGGAATGTGGATCAGGAAAAATTCTTACAGCAAAGCAGTCTGGCCAGCTTCATCAGCACCTTGAAATTGCGGGCATCTTATGGTGAAAATGGAAATGCCGCGATTGGTAATTACCTCTGGAGAGAATTGTATGCCTTTAATTCCGGTTTTTCTTACAATCAATTAGGAGGGGGTGCACCCAGTACGCCCGGCAATCCCAACCTCACCTGGGAAAAGAATAAGCCCCTGGATATCGGTATCAACCTTGGATTGTGGTCCAATCGTTTGAATATTGATTTTGACTGGTACAATCGGAAAACCACAGCACTCTTATTCAATGTACCGGTATCTTATACAACAGGATTCAGTTCCTATCCCGATAACATTGGTTCTTTGCAAAACAGGGGCATTGAGCTTACCGTTGATGCCACACCCATTCAGCGGGTCGTGTCCTGGGATATAGGATTCAATCTTTCATTGAACAAAAATAAAATCCTCACCCTGCCCAATCATCAACCATTTGTGAATGGTTCATTCTATGAAAAAGAAGGTTATGATATTCAGACCTGGTATGTACGCCAGTATGCCGGTGTGGATCCACAAACCGGGAATGCCCAATGGTATTATGATCCCGTCAATTTCAAAGATTCTTTAACCACAAGCTATTCCAAGGCACAACGGGTGATGTATGGCAGTGCATCGCCTAAAGGATTTGGTAGTGTTTATACCACCCTCTCCTATAAGGGCTTTAAGCTGTATGCACTCGTATATTATCAATGGGGAAATTATGTACGCGATGTTTGGTCGCGCTATACCCAGGGAGATGGATTTGGTGCGTTTTATAATAAAACTAAAAAAGAATTGCAGCGCTGGCAAAAACCCGGCGATAAAACGGATGTACCCAAATACGTGTATAACAACCCCACCAGTTCTTATGAATTTTCTACACGCTTCCTCTACAAGGGCGATTATGTGCGGCTTCGTGAATTGCAGTTGAGCTATGATTTCAGTCCACGGCTGCTTCAGAAAATGTATATGAACAGCCTCACCCTGTATGTAAGAGGAGAGAATTTATTGACCTGGGTGAAAGATAAAAATCTGGTTTATGATCCCGATGCAGCGGGTGTAACCGGGCAGCTGAATTTAACCGTGCCCACGATTAAAACATTTACTGCGGGTATCACCATTGGATTCTAAAACATATCAAGTTTATTCATCAAAAAAATGTTGGTTATGAAAAAATATTTCATTCATATATGCTTTTTATCGGCAGGGCTTTTATTCAGCACATCCTGCTCCAAGGAGTTCCTTAACCGGGTGCCTTACGATTCGGCACCGAAAACTTCATCACTGAATTCAGTCAGCGATCTCCTCACCGCATTAAATGGGATGTACTCAGGGATGAAAAGTGTAAACCTCTTTGGCCGCACCATTCCAATCCTGGGCGATTTGCTGGGAGGAAACATTTATATCAGTACCAAAAATTCAGGCCGTTATATTCCCTATAATACGTTGACTTATACCGTGGCCGATGGAGATGCTTCCGGATTATGGATAGATGCATACAGTGTTATTCTCCGGGCTAATAATATTATCAACGCTAACGTACCTTCCTCGCCAGATGTAGATAATATTAAGGGGCAGGCCAAGGCCGTAAGGGCATTGATGTATTTCATACTGGTTACGCATTTTGCTCAGCCTTATGTGGTGAATCCATCGGGTCAGGGAGTCCCGCTGGTCTTGCAATATGATTTGTTCCTGAAACCGGCAAGGGATAAAATCAGCGATGTATATAACCAGATTCTTAAGGACCTGACTGATGGTTATAATACCATGAATGCACTTAACAGCAATTCATCGTATATGAATAAATGGGCTGCCCGGGCCTTACAGGCTAAGGTATATCTCTACATGGGTGATTACAATAATGCAGGTATAGCAGCACAGGATGTGGTAAGCAATAGTGGATATAAGATGGTAACCAATGCTGCATACCTTGGCTACTGGGCTAACCCCAATCCCCGTAACGACAAGTTAGAAACCCTTTTCGAAGTGAGCTTTGATCAGGTATATAACCTGGCCACCAATTCCTTAGCCTTTTTCTATGATCAAACCGGCTATGGTGATGCCCTTTGCACACCAGAACTTTATGCGCTATATACGCCAACGGATGTGCGCAGGCAATTGATCATCAAAGGAAGCCCGGTAAGAGGTGCCAATGCCTTAGTGGTGAATAAATATCCCAACAAGCCAAGCAATAATGATGATGATACCAAAGTGATTCGTTTTACGGATGTGATCTTGATTCTGGCAGAAGCTAACGCCCGAACGGGAAATGATGCCGCCGCCCTGAGCTGGCTGAATATGGTGGCTACAGATAGGGATCCATCCTTCGCGGGCTATACCGACACGGGCGCAGCCCTGATTAACGATATCCTGACGGAACGCCGTAAAGAACTGGCTTTTGAAGGAGATTATTATTACACGAACTTTTATCGCCTAAATCTGGATATCACCAACCGGAGTAATGCATTCCCTGCCAGCGCCCGCCAGTTCCTGGCCAGTAACCCACGCAGGATATTGCCTATTCCACAGGGTGAAATGGATAACAATCCGAATATCCAGCAAAATCCAGGATATTGAACCTACACCCGCAAGCATCTTTGCAGTTGATAAGATCGGGTTGACATGAGAAGGGGCTCATCAGCCCCTTCTTTATTAAGTTTTTTTAATTTTCATGTTGTGGTTTTGTTAAAAAAGCTTATTTTTAAGCTGTCAAACATTTGTCAACCAAAATCCAACTGCTATGAAGAAAGCGTTACTCTTTCTCACGACGCTGCTTTTCAGCGCTGTGTGGGCCTTCGGACAACAACGCACCATCACCGGCAAGGTGGTTGATCAAAACGGGAATCCCATTCCTTACGCCACCGTGCAGATTCAGGGAACACTATACTGATTAATGTACCTTGCTATTGACTCAGTAATAATGTAGCTGATGAGTGAAATTCTGGCATTATTTGTAGTTAAAAACTGAAGTCTGACTCTTTTATTATTTATTCATATTCAATTATTTATGATCAAAGTGTTACAAAAAACAAAATTTTTTTTGATTTTTCCGTTAAATCTTAATTAAATTGCATTGTCAACCAAAATCCAACTGCTATGAAGAAAGTCTTACTCTTTCTCACGGCGCTGCTTTTCAGTGCTGTGGGGGCCTTCGGTCAACAACGTACTATCACCGGCAAGGTGGTCAGTCAGGATGGTTCTCCTATTCCCTTTGCAACGGTACAGATTAAAGGAACTACTTCAGGTACCACCACCAATCAGAATGGAAGTTTTACGCTTGAAGTGCCTGCCAATGCTGTGTTGCACATCTCATCCATCGGATATGAAGCGCAGGACGTGCAGGTAGGCGCACAGAATCAGGTGGTAGTCAGGTTGCTTCCTACTGCACAGAATTTGAAAGAAATTGTAGTAACTGCACTCGGTATTGAAAGAAATAAAAATGAACTTCCTTACGCTGCTCAGCAGGTAAGTGGAGATCAAGTGACCAATACACGTAGCGATAATTTTTTGAGCGCTCTTTCCGGGAAGGTGGCCGGGCTGCAAATCAAAAGTAACAACAACTTAGGTGGATCAACCAATATTGTGCTGCGGGGGTATAAATCGATTACCGGTAACAATCAGGCCCTGATCGTTATTGATGGGGTACCTGTTGATAATTCCAATTATAATTCCAGCAGTCAACAAAACGGTTTTGCAGGATATGATTATGGGAATACCGGCACAGATATCAACCCGGATGATATTGCTTCCATTAACGTATTGAAAGGCGCTGCAGCTACTGCGTTATACGGCTCGCGTGCTGCCAACGGTGTGATCTTGATTACCACTAAAAAAGGTAAAAAGGGGTTAGGTATTACTTTCAACATCGGCGGTGCTACCGGAAGTATGGATAAGAGTACCTGGCCCAAATATCAACATGAATATGGTGCGGGATATTTTGATCCGGATTACTACCCTTATTCGGATGCACCACCTTCTCCTGATCCTCATTTCCTGTATGAAAAAGTAAATGGGCAGTATGCGCTGGTCGTTCCAACCACTGAAGATGCTTCGTTCGGAGCAAAATTTGATCCCAATCTACTCGTTTATCAATGGGATGCATTTGATCCTACTTCTCCCAATTTTGGCAAACCTACCCCATGGGTAGCAGCAAAAAATGATCCCACAACCTTTTTTGAAACGCCTTACAGTTATAACACCAGTGTATTTGTGCAAGGGGGTGATGATAAACAAACCTTCAAACTTGGCTATACCCGTACAGGTGATAAAGGGATTCTCCCCAATAGCCACCTCACAAAAGATATGGTAGATTTCTCCAGCACGTATAATATCACTTCCAGGCTGAAAGCTACGGCCAGCATCAATTATACCAAGGAAAATGCAATAGGCCGTTATGGCAGTGGTTACGATGCCTATAACCCGGCCACCAATTTCCGGGAATGGTGGGAAATGAATGTGGATATCAAAGAACAGAAAGCCGCATATTTCCGGACATTAAAGAATATCACCTGGAATATGACTGACCCTGTGGGTGGTGATATCGGCCCCATTTACTGGGATAACCAATATTTTGTGCGGTATCAGAATTATGAAAGTGATAGCAGGAACAGGTATTTTGGTTATTTAATGCTGAATTATGATCCCACCAGCTGGTTATCCTTAATGGGTAGAGTATCACTGGATCAATATGCAGGACTCCAGGAAGAACGGGGAAATGTAGGAAGTGTGAATGTGCCTTATTATAGCCGGTATAACAACAACTTTAAAGAATTTAACTACGACTTTTTAGCGAATTTTAATAAAGATTTGTCTTCCAGGTTGAACTTAAAAGCGCTGTTGGGTGCTAATCTCCGCCGTACTTACTTCAATTCTATTTATGCATCTACCAATGGCGGACTGGTAATACCCGGGTTGTATGCCCTGTCGAATTCATTGAATCCTATTAATGCTCCCAGTGAAACCGATGAGCAGATTGAAGTGGGTGGGGTATTCGGAGGGATTACCCTGACCTACAATAATTTCCTGATCTTAGATGCTACCGCACGTCAGGATCAATCATCCACTCTGCCGGCCAACAAAAACAAATATTTTTATCCTTCTATATCCGGTGGTTTTATTTTCTCTCAATTGTTAAAAAATGTTACCTGGTTGAGCTTCGGAAAATTGCGACTGAATTATGCTGAGGTGGGTAACGATGCTCCCTGGGCCTTTATTTCTGATGTGTACGACAAACCTACACCTTATGGAAGTGTAGCGCTGTTCTCAGTGCCCAACAGAAAGAATAATGCTGAATTGAAACCAGAACGTACCAGAAGCTATGAAGGCGGCGTGAATCTTGGTTTCTTGAATAACCGTATCAGTGTAGACGTGACATATTTCAAAACCAACACCATCAATCAGATCATCAATATTTCCATACCTGCTGAAACCGGATATACCTCCAAGGTCATTAATGCAGGAAATGTAGAAAACAAAGGCTGGGAAGTAACCTTGAATCTGATTCCGGTGAAAACGAATTCCTTCTCATGGAATATGGACATTAACTGGGCCAGATATCGAAATAAAGTGATCAGCCTTTACAGTGGTGTACAGAATATTCAGATAGGTGCTTTTCAAGGTGGTGTGAGTTTGAATGCTACCGTAGGCCAACCCTTTGGCGTGTTGAAAGGAAAAGACTTTGTGTATCTCAACGGACGGCCGGTTGTCGAAAGCAATGGATATTATCAAATCACCGCCAGCACCGATAATATTATTGGTGACATCAATCCTGATTGGACCGGAGGCATTAGTAATACTTTTACCTATAAAAATTTCAGGTTGAATTTCTTGATTGATATCAAGCAGGGTGGTGATCTGTTCTCTATTGACCAGTGGTATGGACAGGGTACAGGTCTGTACATCGAATCTGTTGCTAAAAACGCCAATGGCAAGTCAATTCGTGATCCGGTCGATCAGGGTGGAGGATATATTTTCCCGGGTGTAACTGCCGATGGCAAGGAAAATACAAAATATGCTGCCATAACAGGCTTAAGAGGTTTTGGCTATCTCAATATGCCGAATAAAGCATATATCTTTGATGCAAGCTATATTAAACTCAGGGAAGTTAACCTCACTTATTCTTTGCCTGAAACACTGGTCTCACACATGCATCCCTTTAAAACCATCGATGTTTCCGTGTACGGCCATAATCTCTGGATCATTCATAAAAATCTACCTTATGCTGATCCGGAAGAAGGTCCCAGCTCAGGAAATATTCAGGGCTTTCAGGTGGGAAGCTATCCTACTTACAGGATGTATGGCTTTAACCTGAAATTTACGTTCTAATTAGGCGAGCCTCATGTAGAAAGTATATCATCATGCTTATTATTTCAGAATAAAAAAATTGCATCATGAAAAAGATATTGATTGTAACCATACTTGCAGCAGGTGTTCTGGGGGCATGTACGAAAAATATCTCTGAACTAAATAATAATCCAAAAGCTCCTGAAAACGCACCGGGCGAAGGATTGTTTTCGAATGCCCAGAAAGCCTTCACCGACATCATGACTACACCCAATGTGAACCAGAATATTTTTGAACTCATTGTTCAATTCTGGGCTGAAACCACCTATCCGCAGGAAAGTCAGTACGATTTAGGGGAAAGAAATATTCCCCAGAACTGGTGGACGATTTTATATCGAGATGTGATCAAAGATTATGACCAGGCAAAGGTGCTTATTCGTCAAGAGACAGCACTAACTACAGAAGATCAAAAAATAAAAGCTAATAAATTGGCTATTGCGGAAATATGTGAGGTGTATGCTTATTCGGTTGTGTTAAATACTTTCGGAAATATTCCTTATACGGAAGCTTTGAATCCCGACAATACTACACCTAAGTTTGATGATGCCAAGACGGTATATTACGCTTTGCTCGATAGTTTGGATGCATCTCTTGCTCAGTTAGATCCAAACTATGAAAGCTTTGGTAGTAATGATTTAATATATGGTGGAGATGTTGCTAAGTGGATTAAATTTGCCAATTCCTTAAAACTTGATTTAGGGCTTTTAATTGCCGATGCTGATCCCGCAAAGGCAAAGACTGTTGTGGAAGCCGCTGCTCCCAATGTTTTTCAATCTAATAGTGATAATGCGGTATTTCAATATTTATCAGCTCCGCCCAATGTAAATCCGATCTGGACTAACCTGGTACAGAGCAATCGGAATGATTTTGTGCCGGCCAAGACTCTCATCGATACGATGAATGCATTAAACGATCCACGTCGTCCATTTTATTTTACGTTAGATCCAAATGGTAACTATTCCGGTGGAATACCTGGTGCAGGAAACACTTATGCTAATTTTTCTCATACTTCCGATATGACGAAAGCACCTGATTTTCCCAGCATCTGGTTGGATGACGCTCAAGTAGAGTTTGACTTAGCAGAAGCAGTAGAGCGCGGGTTTAATGTAGGAGGAACGGCACAGAGTCATTATAATAAAGCCATTACCGCTTCTATTGAGTACTGGGGCGGAACATCTACAGATGCGCTTGCTTATCTGGCTCAGCCTTCAGTTAATTACCTTACCGCACCGGGTAACTGGAAGCATAAAATCGGTATTCAATCGTGGATTGCACTCTATCTGAGGGGATGGCAGGCATGGACCCAATGGCGCAAACTCGATTATCCGGCTTTGCAAAAAGCTGCAAATGCATTAACAGATATTCCTGTGCGCTATACTTATCCCATCAATGAACAAACCTTGAACAAGGCTAATTACGACGCAGCCTCACAAGCCATTGGAGGCGATGATGTGACTACCAAGCTTTTCTGGGATAAGTATTGATTTTAAACATATGCTGTCTTTCAGCCGGGCCTCATGAGGCCCGGCTTTTTTATTCTTCTTTCTGAAAATCAAAAAAGCGTATCGTAAAATGCACACGCTCCCGACGATGAAAAGCAAAATCCCAGTTGCCCTGATAATCAATCCAGCCGGGTAATAGCATACCCTGATAGGAACTCAGGTCAACATGTATATTCACATTGAAATCAAATAAAAGCGTTTTGTAAGAAAGCGCATAATGTCGGGAAACAATACTATAATCTGATTTTCGAAAATAAGTAATCAAGGTATCAATCACCACCTGATCTGCAAATCGAGGTTTGGCCACCGCTTGAAATACATAGCAGGGTTCACCATCCACATGCGTACTATGAATGGCAAAATCATACATCGGTGAAATATCTTTTTCGAAAATTCCCACCTTATGTCCCACGAATGGAACGCCTGCAACAGGCTGACCGGGATTGAAAATAAGTTGTTTCAATTCTTCGATATGTTTTTCTATTTCATGATCTGGATCCTTCACCTCTGGTGCTCCTCCATGTACAATATTGTCTTCACCGCAAACAGGTCCTGGATCCAGAAACACATGAGCTAACATTTCTGCTGTGTAATAGCGATAAGTTTGTTTTCTGGGATTTTTATAAAAATTACCGGTAACCTTTTGCTGCAAGATCTGTAATGTTCGACATCCGTTGCGGCGGGTTTGCCTTGCCAATGCCGTATAGCTTGCCATGATATTTCCCTTTTGATCATAGGCCCAGAAATTATCTTCTGAAGTGAAGCCAATGAGCCGCAAAGTTTTGAATGCCTTATAGAACGTGGTATCGTCTTTCACGCGCTGGATGAAGGCCGGTACATCAAATCCACTTTTGCTTGCGATAATGGTAACAGAGTCAAGCTGGATATGCCTGGCAATCTCAGCAACGGCGCTGCTATCTTGTTGAGCATGACCTTGCAGGCAAATACATAAAAAAGTAAAACAAACCAGATGGAACCTGTATGGATACTGCATGCCCAAAATTAGTCAGAAGCGTTCAGTCGAACTTGTTAATATTTCATTTCACAGCTTGCTTGCATGCCAGAAAAATGTCAGACGATTGACGCATGTGAAAAGCGTCGCAAGCGGTCGACGCCTAATTTTGTACATTTAACTTCGAGGTAGCAGAAGTACCAACATGGAACAATCGGTTAAGGCAACAGCACAGGCACAGCTCGATTCAACAGATGGAATCCTTTCACAAGCTGCACTGTCGCGCTTGCGCTGGTTGATGGCTATTGGTTGTGGAGCATCGGTAGCGAATATTTATTATTGTCAGCCTCTGCTGGGCGCATTCAGTCGTTATTTTCGGGTATCTGAAGCGGCTGCCGGCAACATCAATATCTTTACCCAGGTGGGTTATGGATTGGGCATGTTGTTTATCTTACCGCTGGGAGATAAGATTTCCCGACGTAACTTGATTTTAGCTTTGTTTCTCTTGGCAGCCTGTGTGCTGGGGATTACGGGCTTATCCACGAGTTTGTGGGTACTGGACTTATGCAGTATAGGCATCGGATTATGCAGTGTATCGTGCCATGTGTTGATTCCTTATGGTGCCCATCTTTCACCTGATGCGCAGCGTGGTAAGATGATTGGAAGTTTACTGAGCGGATTGCTGGTGGGTATTCTGGTATCGCGAACGCTGAGTGGATGGGTTGCCCAGTACTTAGGATGGCGATGGGTGTATGAGATAGCGGCTTTGCTGATGTTAATCTTTTATTTGTTGTTATGGTTAACATTACCGGACGAGCAGCCGGCGTTTCAGGGAAGTTATACCCGCTTACTCGTTTCGGTATGGGAACTATGGAAGCAACAACCTGTGGTCAGGCAGAGTGCATGGATTGGGGCCATGCTGTTCGGGGCGGTATCCGCTTTCTGGGCTACCATGGCTTTTTTCCTTGAGGCCCCGCCGTATCATTTACCCCTGTCATGGATCGGGATGTTTGGCCTGGTAGGGGCGGGAGGAGCTATGGCTGCACCTTTAGTGGGGCGTATCACCGATCGTCGAAGTCCTTTGCTCACCATTCGTGTGGGTATCCTGCTGGTGCTGTGTGGTTATCTTACCCTGTTTTTTGCTGCCCTGCATATCGTGCTGGTAATAGTCGGGGTAATCCTGCTCGATGTGGGCCTGCAAGCGGCTCATGTGTCGAATCAGGCACGCAATTATGCGTTGTTGCCTCATGCCCGTACCAGGCTCAATACCATCTATATGACGGCTTTCTTTGGCGGAGGTACGCTGGGCTCTATTCTGGGTAATATCGCCTGGAATCAGTTTCAATGGACAGGTGTTTGTGTAACCGGCCTGACTATGGCTTTGCTTAGCTGGCTGGCTATTGCAAAAACATCCCATCCATGAAAAATTGAACATGATAAAGCATTCTATTTCATGAAGAAAATGACGTTGATCGTAGATATGGATGAAGTGATTGCCGATCCCATCGCCAAACTTAGAGCCTGGTATGCGCGGGATTTCGGTAAACAGTTGACCGATGAGGAAATAGCCGGTAAGCATCTGGCCGATGTGGTTCCGCCCGAGCATGCTGCTGTGCTGTATGCCTATTTAAATACGCCCGGATTTTTCAGGGATCTTTCCGTGATGGAAGGTGCAGTGGATGTCATCAAATGCCTGAATGAAAAATACGATTTATATGTCGTCTCAGCAGCCATGGAATTTCCCCATTCTTTAAAAGATAAATTCGACTGGCTAAAGGAACATTTTCCTTTTATCCGATGGCAACAGATTTGCCTTTGCGGCAGCAAGTATATTGTACATGCGGATATCATGATTGACGATCACAGCCGAAATTTTCATGCGGGTATCCAGAGAAAAATGCTATTTACCAGTCACCATAACCTCTTCGAGCCCGCCGATGAACGCGTGGATAATTGGGAGCAGATTGCCCGGAAGTTACTTTGAAAAATCTAAAAAAAATCATGCACGCATGCAAGTCTAACGAAGCCTGCCCGATTTGCCTGCCAGACAACATGCCTATTTGTGTATGAATCGGCATGCAAACCTGTTAATACTTTCCTAATTCAGGTTCTTACATAACAGATGGTGCATGGAATCGTTTTTTATATCGACAGGCATTTACTTATTTTTGAGCATTTAAACGGAATTACATGACAGGTATCTTGCTTCAAATGCAGGCCACGGATTCGTTGCTTCGGGTTGCAGATTCCATTAACCGATTGGCTAACACGCCGCCGGCGGCTCAATCCATCAGCTTATTTGATTTATTGAAAAAAGGCGGTGTATTGATGATTCCGCTGGGTATTCTTTCCCTGATCGCCATATTTTTCTTTATTGAACGATTTATTGCCATTCGCAGGGCGGGCCGTATTGAAAATAATTTTATGAACATGATTCGCGATCATATCATGAATGGTAACGTAACCGCCGCCCGCACGCTGGCCAGGAATACCGACAATCCGGCCGCCCGCATGATTGAAAAAGGTATTCAGCGTATCGGTAAACCCATTGATAATATTGAACGCTCCATGGAAAATGTAGGGAAGCTGGAAATTTATAAACTTGAAAAAAATATGATTATCCTCTCCATGGTAGCAGCTGTAGCCCCTATGTTTGGTTTTCTGGGTACCATAGCGGGTATGATTCAAACCTTTTTCAATATTTCAGTTACTTCTGATATTACTTTAGGAACCATTGCCGGAGGTATTTATGTAAAAATGATTACGTCGGCTACGGGATTAATTATTGGTATTTTCGCCTATATGGGATACAGTTATTTAAATGCGCAGATCGACAAGGTGATTAACAAGATGGAAGCGGCAGCGGCAGAATTTATTGATATTTTACAGGAACCAACACGTTAACCCATGGACTTGCGGAAAAGAAGACGGGAAGAGGCTAAGGTGGAGAGTTCCGCCCTGAACGATATTCTGTTTATCTTCCTGCTTTTCTTTTTGATCGTATCCACACTGGCCAACCCCAACGTCATCAAGCTTTCCCTGCCCCGTGCCGAAAGCAATACCAAAGCCAAACAAACCGTGGTGGTCAGTATAGATGCCCAACAGCGCTATTACGTAGGGACGACGCAGGTGCCTTTCGATCAATTGATGCAGGTACTGGCTCCCAGGCTGGCCAGCGAGCAGGTAGATGCTACCATTGTGATTAATGCTGATAAAACGGTACCGATTGACGATGTGGTGAAGGTGATGGAAATAGCCAGGCAGTTGCATGCTAAAGTGGTGCTGGCCACCGCCCATCCCGATGCAGGCACAGCACATCCATAAATGAGACTATCATCCCCGACATTGGCGGCCAACTTGTAGATTTGTATTTTAATTTGCTGTTTCCGTGAAAGACTCGCTGTACCATCGTCGCGGCGTATCCGCATCCAAGGAAGAAGTACATGCTGCTATCGCCCGGCTCGAGCAGGGACTATATCCGCATGCTTTCTGTAGGATTTTTCCCGATTATCTGGCTCAGGACCCGGCATGGGCCTGCCTTTCGCATGCCGATGGCGCGGGTACCAAGTCGCTACTGGCATATCTGTACTGGCGTGAAACCGGTGATATCAACATCTGGAAAGGTATAGCCCAGGATGCACTGGTCATGAATCTCGATGATTTGCTTTGTGTAGGTGCCTATCAGCATTTTGTTTACACTTCTACCATCGGCAGAAACAAAAAATGGATTCCCGCGGAAGTGTTGAAAGCACTGGTAGAAGGCACAATGGAATGCATCGAACAACTGCGCGGGTATGGAGTGGATATTCATTACGTAGGCGGCGAAACCGCCGATGTAGGCGATCTGGTACGAACCATCATCGTAGATGGTAACATCACGGTACGCTGGCCTCAAGCACGATTGGTAACCAATGAACATATCCATGAAGGCGATGTGATTGTGGGTCTGGCATCTGCCGGTCAGACCATTTACGAACAAAGGTACAACAGCGGCATCGGGAGCAATGGACTTACGCTGGCTCGCCATGAATTGTTGCATAAAAGTTATCTGCAAGAATATCCTGAAGCCTGCGATGCGCAACTCGATACGGAATGGCAATATACAGGCCCCTATCGGCTAACAAACCGGGCATCACCACACCCACATACGGTTGGAGAATTATTGCTTTCACCCACACGTACCTATGCACCTTTGCTGAAGGTCTTGCTGGAAGCGCATCTCGACTGGGTACATGGTCTGGTTCATTGTACCGGGGGCGGACAAACCAAACTGGTGCGCTTTTTACCGCCAGGCCTTGCTGCAGTCAAAGATCAGCTGTTCCCGCTTCCACCCGTTTTCCAGATCATCCGTGAAACCTCTCAGGCCAGCTGGGAAGAATTGTTTCAGGTTTTCAATATGGGGCATCGCATGGAAATCATCACCGCTGAAGCACATGTGGAGAATATCGTACAGCTTGCACGGGATTTTGGCATAGAAGCGCGTGTGGTGGGTCGTATCGTGAAAGCCACCGGAAAAGCCAGTTTGCACATTATGCATCCCGATGCGGGTACGCTCGTGTATCCTTCATCAGAGAATGCGAATTAGCCGTTATTTTTGTTTCAATCCACATAAACTATGGAAGAAGATATCATTGTTTCGCTGCAGCATGCACAAATCTGCCATGGCAAAGCCGTGATCTTGAATGACGTGAATATCACCATTCGCAAGGGTGAGTTTGTGTATCTGGTGGGTAAAACAGGGACGGGAAAGACGAGTCTGCTGAAAACGCTTTATGGCGATTTGCCACTCTGTGGTGGAGAAGGTATGGTGGCGGGTTTTGATTTAAAAAAATTAACCTGGAAAAACGTACCCTATTTGCGACGCAATCTCGGCATCGTGTTTCAGGACTTTCAATTGTTAACCGATAGAAATGTACACGATAATCTTCGTTTTGTATTGAAGGCAACGGGCTGGAAAGACGAAAAGCTTATGGAGGAAAAAATACTGGATGTGCTGGATAAGGTTGGCTTGAAAACAAAGGGATATAAAATGCCCTACGAGCTTTCAGGGGGTGAACAACAAAGGGTGGATATTGCGCGCGCACTGTTGAACTCTCCCAAACTTATCCTTGCCGACGAGCCCACGGGTAACCTTGATCCCGAAACATCCGACGGTATCATGCAATTGCTGTTTCAGATTTCGCGCGATTATCACACGACCGTAATCATGGCCACACACGACTATCTGGTATTGCAGAAATTTCCTTCCCGGGTGCTTCGTACTGAATTGGGCAGCGTAAGTGATATGGCCGATATTCGATTGTCCTGAACCCGGCTTTTATGCAACCGCTCATCGTGGTTTCAGCCGAACGCTTTTTTAGAGGAGGTACGGTGAAGGCGGTGCGTCTCTGCCTGCAGGAGCTGGCTGTTGCTGCTGCAGGCAGTTGCCGTATCCGCGCACTGGTCTATCGGCAAGACGACTATCCCGCATTGCCGGGTGTGGAATACCTATCTTTTCCCCGGGCTCGCACCGGATGGTGGCGAAGACTGTATTATGAATACTGGCTTTTTCCTCGCCTGGCGCGGCGGTGGAAACCCGTGCTCTGGCTTTCTTTGCAGGACAGCACGCCGCCGGTTTGCAGCCGATTCCGTGCGGTATATTTTCATCATCCGCTTGTATTTGCCCGGCTGCCCTGGCGCATGTGGCTGAAACAGCCCGGCTTACTGATGTTGAAATGGCTCTACCAGCTTGTCTATCTGCGGAATATCCGGTTCAATGATTGGGTCTTTGTGCAACAGCATCAGCTCAGGGAGCAATTGCTGCGTCGGTATGCACTCAATCCGCATCGGGTGTGGGTGATTCCACTGGTAAAACCATTGTTTACAGAAACTGATAAAAAAGAAACGCACCCTCAACCAGCAGTTTTTCGGTTTTTCTTTCCTGCTTACCCGTATGTGTATAAAAATCATTTGGTATTGTTGGCAGCCGCCAGCAGGCTGGTGCAGCAGGGTATTCGTAATTTTGAAATCGTGTGTACGTACGACGAAAACCAGAATGCCTATATCCGGAAATTAAGGCAAGGGTTTCCTGCGGATTTACCCATTCGTTTCACGGGCTACCTGCAAACCCATGCACTGGAGGCATGGTACCATCGGGCAGATGCCTTAGTCTTCCCTTCACTATGCGAGACCTGGGGTTTGCCCCTGAGTGAGGCTGCAGCGCTCGGATTGCCCATTCTGGCAGCTGATTTACCTTATGCCCGCGAAACATTATCCGATTATCGAAAGGTATGCTGGCTACCTCCTTTGGATGTGGAGGCCTGGGCAAAAGCCATGGAAAGCATGATTCGGGGGAATTTTTCGTTTGCAGAACGGACAGAAAAGCTCAAACAGCCATCGGCGTTTGAGCTGAGCTGGGCCCAATGGCTTCAACTGTGGCTGCATCAGCTGCAATCTGAGGTAAAGCATGCGGAATGATCTCTTGCCGGCGATGGGCAAGATGCGCTTCTATCAATCCCTCAAAAAATGATAATCGCAGCGTTTCTTTTCCTTCCAAAGCCACACGCAGGCGAATAGATTCGGGAAGGCGTTTCATCCGGTTTTCTTCTACAAAGCTTTCAATCCGCGAAATCCATGTGTCATCCAGCTCGGTGGGTTTATCGGGCAATCGGAGGATATGTGGGTCGGCCGGTAAATCACAATCTTCATAAGCCAGCATCAGCGGCAAACCTGCAGCGATGTATTCCCTTACCTTCAGCGGGCAGGCCTGCCGCATGTGTTTGCGAAACAATGCAAGTGTACCAATGCCAATATCTATTTGCGGATATAAAGTGCTCAACTGGGTATCGTGCAGTGCTCCATGGGAAATGATGTTCTGTTGTTTTCCAGCCGGCAAATCGGGACAGACGATATGAAACACATATTGTGGAAGCCTTTGGGCTAATTTGATGACCAGATCAATGCCCTGGGAGGGAATATCTGCCGATCCAACAAAAATCAAATGGGCTCTTCTGGAAGCATCAGGCCTTTTCAGAGGAATGCGATTCAAATCAATGCCATTGCTGATGACACAACTGGGCTTGCCATATTTCCTGAATTTAGCCTCAATTTCAGGTGTTACACATACCAGCCCATCCACCGACCGAATCAGGCTTTTCCGACCCGCCCGGTAAATCCATCTACGTATCAGGGGTGTAAATTTCACCTCTTCGGTATCAATTACATTGACTTCCATGACCGACAGATGCTGGCGCAGCAAGCGTGCTAAACCCGGCAGCCAGATATGCTGGGGATAATATACCAGATCGGGTTTGCAGAATTCAATATCCCTGTACAAACGCCGTAGGGATACCACCTGGCGCAAATAACGCTCTGCTTTTTTTATCCATTTTAACTTACCAGCCAGTGGCAAATGAAAGGGCATGGCATTGAACACCTTTACGCCTTCAAGCTCACTCAGGCCTCGTATGGCATATTCATGGTCGCGGGAAAGGATCCAGACCCGTACCGTGTGTCCGACACTGCGCCAGTAATTTACCCGATCGCGGATTTTATAGATTTTACCGGCATCATGTTCGTTATCCAGTGTAACTAAATATAAAATGTGCATAAAGATTTATTTAAAACACTCCTGCTATAAGGCTGAAGCATGGTTAAGTGGAGAGTAGTTTGGGTTTCGCTGAAAAATCATATTTAAAGATAAAGCACAGGAGCGGCATGTTTTGGAAAAATTCCACAAACGATACAAAAAATATCGCGAAAGCAAAACCCATGGATATTAACATAAATTATCCTACCTTTGCAGGGCATTGTTTTAAGCGATATACCCATGTCATCTTATTTCACCAAGGAAAAAAAGGCAGAGCTGATTAAAGAATTTGGAGGCCATGAAAAAAATACGGGTGATGTTTGTGCCCAGGTGGCTCTGCTCACTTACCGAATTGATCATATTTCCGAACATTTAAAACAACACAAAAAAGATTTTTCCACCACCCGTGGCTTGATGAAGCTGGTTGGCCAGCGCAAACGGTTATTGACGTATCTGTCGAGAACTAATCTGGAGGCCTACCGGTCGTTAATTGACAGGCTTGGCTTAAGAAAATAAACCTGGTTTTCATGACTGGCTATTCCCAACCCGAGTTGCGTGTTGGGAATAGTTTTTTTATATCATGAACGGATAAATGTTAAATGTGAACAAACTATGAGCTTACAACCTATAACTGTTGAATTTGATCTGGGCGACGGCCGTAAAGTTGAAATCGAGACCGGGCGGCTGGCCCGGCAGGCCGATGGAGCCGTCACCGTGCGGATGGGTGATTGTATTTTGCTGGCTACCGCAGTTGCCGGCAAAGAGCCTAAGGAAGGGCAGGATTTTTTCCCGCTGATTGTCGACTATCGCGAAAGTTTTGCTGCTGCTGGTCGTATTCCGGGTTCATTTTTCAAACGCGAAGGTAAATTATCCGACTATGAGGTACTCATCAGTCGCTTGATTGATCGGGCTTTGCGTCCGCTGTTCCCCGATGATTATTTCTGCGATGTGCAGGTGCTGGTTACCTTGATTTCTTCCGATGCAGAGGTGATGCCCGACGCACTGGCTGGACTGGCCGCTTCAGCCGCTCTGGCGGTATCGGATATTCCGATTCAGGAATTGATTTCTGAAGTACGGGTAGCACGTGTGGATGGGCAATTCATCATCAATCCATCACGCAGCCAGCTTGCCGCAGCCGACATGGATTTTATGGTAGGAGCCACGGCAAAAAATATTCTGATGGTGGAAGGTGAAAGCAAGGAATGCCTGGAAGAAGACCTTATTCAGGCCATCCAGCTGGCCCATGAAGCCATCAAAAAACAGATTGCCGCTCAGGAACAGCTGAGGGAAAAAGCCGGTGTGAAAGAAAAACGTGCCTATCCCAAACCACACCGCAATGAGGCGCTCAAGCAAAAAATATCAGAACTGGCCCGGGATCGCATTTCGGCCATCGCTCATACCAATACCACCAAGCAGCAACGTACGGAAGCCTTTAAACAGCTGCAGGAAGAAATTACACAGGCACTGGGCGAATTGCCCGCTGAAGACCAGCCTTTAATAGGCTATTATTTCCATGAACTTCAGCGAGATATTGTACGAAATATGATTCTCGACGAAGGCCGCAGGCTGGATGGACGCGGGCTGAAGGACATCAGACCGCTGGATATGCAGGTGGATGTTTTGCCTTCCACGCATGGTTCGGCAATCTTTACCCGGGGCGAAACCCAATCGCTTACCACAGTAACCCTCGGTACTCCGGAAGATGAGCTGTTGATTGAAACAGCGGCCATATCGGATTACAGCAAGTTTATCCTGCATTATAATTTCCCGCCATTTTCTACAGGCGAGGTAAAGATGATGCGCGCTCCCGGTCGTCGCGAAATAGGCCATGGCAATCTTGCCCTGCGCTCCTTGAAGCAAATGATGCCCAATGGCGATTATCCCTACACGGTGCGGGTGGTTTCCGATATCTTAGAGTCGAATGGTTCTTCATCCATGGCCACAGTGTGTGCAGGTTCACTGGCATTGATGGATGCCGGCGTGCCCCTGCCCAAGCATGTAGGTGGCATTGCCATGGGACTCATTTCTCGTCCGGAAGATGGGAAATATGCTATTCTCACGGATATCCTGGGCGACGAGGATCACCTGGGCGATATGGATTTTAAAGTGGCTGGAACCCGGGAAGGCATCTGCGGTGTGCAAATGGATATTAAAGTTGATGGCCTGAGCATGGACGTGATGCGGGAGGCTCTTGAGCAGGCACGCCAGGCCCGTTTGTTTATCCTCGATGCCATGTACCAATGCATTCCCCAGCACCGCGATGAGCCCAAACCGCATGCACCTCGTGTGGTGAAGATGTTCATTGATCGGGAATTCATTGGCGCTGTTATTGGTCCAGGCGGTAAAATTATCCAGGAGATTCAACGGGAAACCGGTACTACCATCAGCATCGAAGAGGTGGGGGCTACCGGTGAGGTAAGCATATTCAGCAGCGATAAACATAGTCTGGAAAAGGCCGTACAATGGATTAAAGGCATTGTAGCCGTACCTACCGTGGGCGAAACCTATGAAGGAGAGGTAAAAGCCGTAATGCCTTACGGGGCTTTTGTAGAATTTTTGCCCGGCAGGCAGGGATTGCTTCATATCTCTGAAGTGTCGTGGAAACATCTCGACAGCCTGGAAGGCGTGCTGAAGGAGGGAGATAAAATTAAGGTAAAGCTCACCGGTGCCGATCCCAAGACCGGGAAATTCAAACTTTCGCGTAAAGCACTGTTACCCAGGCCGGAAGGTTATCACCAGCCTCCGGTAAATGTACATAATCGTACGCGTAGCCCCCGGCCACATGCGCGTCCCGCCTCACCTCATCCCCGGCATGGCAGAGGCAATACGCCAGATCAGAGCGAATAACCCATCTCTACCGGAAAGATGGGTCCATTCATCATCCATAGCTTTCACTTAAATTTGTGAAGCCCAGTCTATGTCCGAACTTTTCCTCATCATCCTGGCCTATTTGATTGGTTCTATATCCAACGCGGTTTGGATTAGCCGGAGATTTTTTCATATCGACATTCGGGAATATGGAAGCGGTAATGCAGGCGCTACCAACACCTTTCGGGTACTGGGTCCCCGGGCAGGTACGGTGGTCATGATTCTGGATATGCTGAAAGGCGTGATAGCCGTAGAGCTGGTGCACCTCATACCGTATTACAACCAGCCGGAACACGCCGCCCAGATGATGAACTTTCAGCTGGCGCTGGGGCTGGCTGCCGTGATGGGGCATATTTTTCCCATCTGGGCCGACTTTCGAGGGGGAAAGGGCGTAGCCACGCTGTTCGGAATGGTGTTGGCCATCCAGCCTGTAGTTGCTCTTTGTTGTGTCGGGGTGTTTGTGCTGGTACTTTTTCTCACCCGCTATGTGTCGTTGAGTTCCATACTGGCTGCCATAGCATTTCCACTCCTCATCCTGTTCATCTTCAAATCTGGAGCTTTTGTGTATCGGCTATTTGCCATAGTCATTGCACTGCTGGTCATTTTCACCCATCAGAAAAATATACAACGGCTATTGCATGGGCGGGAAAACCGGGTTTCGTTGTTCAGGAAACGGAAATCCACATCCGACCCGGATGCATCCCGATGAAATTGTGTGCTTTTCCATCTCTGGTACAGGGATTGTTTCTTATACTTGTAAACCAAGCCGCAATGCTTTTTATTTACAAAAACCAAGGTTATATGAAACGGATTTTGACCTGGACATTCGCCATAAGCGTTCTGGGAATCCTATCCAGCTGCTCACGAGTACCCATCACCGGGCGATCGCAATTGCATCTGGTTCCAGAAAGCCAGCTCGACCAGATGGCATTGACGGAGTACCATAGTTTTCTTTCCCAGAATAAAGTTGTTCCATCAACCAGTACTCAGGCACAGATGGTAGAACGGGTTGGTCAACGGCTAGCGCAGGCCATTACGCAGTATCTGAACCAGCACGGTTATGGTGACCGGGTGGCGAATTATCACTGGGAGTTTCATCTGGTGGATAGCAAGGAGGCCAACGCCTGGTGTATGCCGGGTGGAAAAGTGGTGGTGTATACCGGCATATTGCCCTATACCCGCGACGAGGCCGGCCTTGCTGTGGTGATGGGACACGAAATCGCGCATGCCATAGCCCAGCATGGTGCCGAGCGCATGTCAGAACAATTGCTGCAACAGGCCGGAGGCGAAGCATTAGCTATTTTTATGAACGAAAAACCTCAGGCTACCCGCGATGCTTTTTTGCAGGCGTATGATATCGGCAGCACGGTTGGTGTGATGTTGCCTCATTCGCGTAAGCAGGAGTCCGAGGCCGATCATCTGGGGCTGATTTTCATGGCACTGGCAGGCTATGATCCCCACGCCGCGCTGGATTTCTGGCAAAGGATGGCACAGGCAAATACAGGGCAGATCCCCGCATTTCTCAGCGACCACCCCTCCGACGCCCAGCGTATCGCCGACATTCGCAAATGGATTCCCGAAGCCATGAAGTACTATCATCCGCAATGAAATGTTCATTGCACGATGATGGTGCCTTTCATGTACGTGTGGAAGCTACAATGATAGTGAAAGGTGCCCGTGTCGCTAAACGTGTGGGAATAGGTCTGGCCGTACGGTAAATTGCCACTGTCAAATTTCCCGTTATCGTCTGTGACGGTGTGGGTCACCTGGTCATCGTTCGTCCACTTCACCGTGGTTCCTTTGGCTATGGTGAGGCTGGTCGGAGAAAAAGTATAATTGCTGATGCTGACCGTATTACCCGTTGAACCGCCGGTATTACCCCCGCTGTTTCCTCCGGTATTGCCTCCTGTTGAGCCTCCACCATAAGTGTTGGACGATTTGCTGCAGGCAGTAAAATACATCAGGCTCATGCTGCAGAGCAGCAGATACAAGATCTGTTTCATGGTATTGAGGTTTAAGATACCCTCATAGTTCGCCATGAAACAAGAAAAGGTTGCTTTTGATCAGACCAGGTTATGATAAACGTGTTGCACGTCGTCGTCCTGCTCTAATTTGTCGACCAGTTCCAGTACATGCTGGGCTTGCTGTTCAGGCAGTTCGACCACGGAGGTAGGAATATAGATGAGTTGCGATTGCAATACGGGAATACCTCTCTTTTCAAGGAATTCACTCATCCTGCCGAAATCATGGAATGCCGTGCGCACGATAAGCTTTCCCTCTTCATTTTCACCGAAGTCTTCCATGCCGTAGTCGATGAGTTCGAGTTCCAATTCATCCAGATTCTGGAGTTTTTCGTTTTCAATTACAAATTCACCCATGCGCTTGAACAGAAAGGCCACCGATCCGCTGGTGGCCAGGCTTCCACCGCTTCGGTTGAAGTGCATGCGCAAATTCGCAACTGTGCGTGTGGGATTATCGGTGGCCGTTTCCACCAGCACCGCCACGCCGTGAGGCGCATAGCCTTCGTAAATGATTTCTTCGTAGGCTGATTTATCTTTATCCATAGCCCGTTTGATGGCCGCTTCAATACGGTCCTTGGGCATATTCACGCTCTTGGCGTTCTGGATGATGCGACGAAGCGTGGGATTATTCTCCGGATCGGGACCGCCCTGTTTCACCGCAATTTCAATTTCCTTACCCAGGCGGGTAAACTGCTTGGCCATCCGATCCCAGCGGGCAAACATCTTGGCTTTCCGAACTTCAAATATCCTTCCCATGAACAGCTTGGTTTGCAATATCGATATCCTGTGTTGATGTATTCAGCTCATTTTTTCCTCCATCAGGGCTATATGCTTATGATGTCGGATATTTTGCAGCAGCTGAATCAGTGCAAAAATACATACAGCTACCTGAATCAGCGCCACGTAAAACACCCAGGTTTCCGGTGAATAGAACGACATCATCAACAACACAAGGGTTACCAGTGCAAGCGGTAGGGCTTCAATTGCAAAATGCCGGCTGGGCTTTTTATCGAGGTCTTTAATCACATGGCTCTTGTGCTGGCTGTACAGATAAAAGATATCCAACCCAATAGCCATCCAGATAATCAGTCGTAACCAGGTATCGAAAGGCAGCGTGAGCATCACCAGAAAAGGGAATAAAATACCCAGAAAAGGCACCAGGGGATATCCTGGAGTCTTAAATGGCCGATGCAGGTCGGGTTTGGTTTTCCGTAAAATTAAAATGCCGGCCGACACGATGGTAAAGGCCAGCAGGGTGCCGATGGAAACCAGTTCACCCAGCAATCCGATGGGGAATACGCCAGCTACTACCATGGCCACCAGGCCGGTGACGATGGTGGTGATATAAGGCGTACGGAAACGGGGATGTAATTTGCTGAACGATTTGGGAAGTAAGCCATCGTTGGCCATGGAATAGAAAATCCGGGGTTGCCCCATGAGCATTACCAGAATCACCGAACTCAAGCCGGCTATGGCACCGATTTTAACAGGGAATCTGAGCCAGAACAGGGCAGGTCCTGCAGCGTTTACGGCTACGGCTACCGGGTCGGCAACATTCAACCTGGTATAGTTGACCATACCCGTCATCACGAAGCCCATGGCGATATACAGCAGGGTGCAGATCAGCAGCGATCCCAGGATACCCCAGGGCATGTCTTTCTGCGGATTTTTGGCTTCCTGAGCGGCTGTGGAAACCGCATCGAATCCGATATAGGCAAAAAAGATCACCCCGGCAGCGCGGAAAACGCCGCTCCAGCCGTAAATACCCCAGGTGCCCTGGTTGGGGGGAATGAAAGGATGATAGTTTTCTGGGACGATATAATGAATACCAAATCCGATAACAAGAAAAATCACCAGCAATTTGATGAAGACGATGATGTTATTGAAACGAGCCGATTCCTTGATGCCAATCACCAGCAGGGTGGTCATCAACGCAATGATGAACATGGCGGGCAGGTTTAGAAAAGCGCCAGACGCCGCGAGTTGATGCTTGGCAGGATCATACACCACCGGTGCATTGGACAGATAATCGGGGATGTGGATACCAATATCCCTCAAAAAGCTGGTCACGTAGCCCGACCAGCCAACGGCCACAGTAGAGGCTCCAAACAGGTATTCCAGGATGAGGTCCCAGCCGATCACCCAGGCGATGAATTCACCTAATGTTGCATAAGCATAGGTATATGCTGAACCGGCGATAGGAATCATGGAGGCGAATTCAGCATAGCAGAGACCGGCAAAGCCGCAGGCGATGGCGGCAATCACAAAGGAAATCACCACGGCAGGACCGGAATATTGAGCGGCGGCCTGCCCGGTTAATACGAATATGCCTGCACCGATGATGGCGCCAATGCCTAAGGCAACGAGGTTGGTGCGGGTAAGCGCACGTTTTAATCCTCTTTCCGTATCTGCTGCTTCAGCAAAGAGTTTTTGTAACGGCTTGGTAATAAACAGTCGACTCATAGTAGTGTTTTAAGGCTTAATAACTGTGTCATCTTAAAGTCAAGGCTCAAATATAAGACCTTCATCCCAAAACATGCTATTTTTCAGGGCTTAATCCGTTTGCGGCTGATGGGCATAGGCGCTTATCGGTGGACAGGTACAGATGAGATGACGATCGCCCCAGGTCTGGTTAACCCGGCTGACGGGCGGCCAGTATTTATTTTCGCGTACAAAGGGCAGCGGATAAGCAGCCATTTCACGGGAATAAGCGTGTGACCAGTGATCCGTTACCACCATTTGATGGGTATGTGGGGCATTTCTCAATGGGTTATCCTGCCGGTCCATTTTACCTTCTGCTACAGCCTGTATTTCCTTCCGAATTTGCAACAGGGCGTCGCAAAATCGGTCCATTTCCTCACGATCTTCACTTTCGGTGGGTTCAATCATCATCGTGCCGGGAACGGGGAAACTGATGGTAGGAGCGTGAAAGCCGAAATCCATCAGGCGTTTAGCGATATCTTCCACTTCTACGCCGGCCGTTTGCCGGAAGGGACGCAGGTCGATGATGAACTCATGTGCGCAGGTGTGATGATGCCCGGTAAACAGTACAGGAAAGGCTTCTTCCAGTCGGGCCCGCATATAGTTGGCATTCAAAATAGCATGTTCACTCACTCTGCGTAATCCTTCTGCTCCCAGCAGGCGAATATATGCATAACTGATGATGAGGATGTAGGGTGAACCATAAGGAGCTGAGCTCACCGCATGATACCGGCTGGCCGAATGACCATTGCCTTTTTCCTGGTAACTGGTTTGATGAAACAGTTGATGATCGGGCAGATAAGGGGCGAGGAAAGCTTTAGCACAAATAGGGCCCATACCCGGACCTCCTCCGCCATGGGGTATAGCAAACGTTTTGTGAAGATTCAGGTGGCAGATGTCTGCCCCAATCAAGGCTGGAGAAGTGAGTCCGATTTGCGCGTTCATGTTTGCCCCGTCCAGATACACCAGGCCTCCACATTCGTGCACAATTTCACATAGATGTTTGATTTCTTCTTCAAAAATGCCGTATGTGCTCGGATAGGTAATCATCACGCCGGCCAGTTCATTGCGGTACTGATAAGCCTTTTCCCGGAAATCTTGCAGATCAATATACCCGTTGTCGAGGGTTTTTACGGTTACCACCTGCATACCAGCCATGACGGCGCTGGCGGGATTGGTGCCATGGGCCGATAGCGGGATGAGCATCACGCGACGATGTGCTTCGCCGCGAGCGGCAAAATATCGACGGATGGCGAGCAAGCCGGTGTATTCGCCCTGAGCCCCGCTATTGGGTTGAAAACTGTATACATCCAGCCCGGTGACGGCGCATAAGTACTCGCCCAGTCGCCTGATGAGCTCTTGATAACCCAGCACCTGTTCGGCAGGAGCAAACGGATGGATCTGACTCCAGTGCTGCCAGCTCAGGGGTAGCATTTCTACTGCTGCATTCAGCTTCATGGTGCAGCTGCCCAGCGGTATCATGCTGCGGGTAAGCGCAATGTCTTTGCTTTCCAGCTGGTGGATATACCGCATCAACCGGGTTTCGGTATGGTATTGATGAAACACGGGATGCGTTAAAAAATCCGAACTGCGTAGCAACTGCTGAGGCAGGTAGGGGGTGGATGGGTCTTCCGCGAGCGCTAACTGTGCGCGATCTGCTCCTTTTGCAAGTGCGAAAACATGCAGGATATCCAGCACATCGGCAGGTGTGGTGGTCTCATCAAGCGAAATACTGATATGATGGGAGTCGGCATATCGGAAATTTATCCGATATGCTTCGGCAATCCGGCGAATCTCCTGAAGTTGATCCACATGAATCCAGAGGGTATCAAAAAAATGATCATGGCAGCATGCGATACCCAGTTCCTGTAAGCCCTGGTAAAGCGCAGCAGTGAGCTGATGCACTCGCCGGGCTATGCTTTTCAATCCTTCCGGTCCGTGATAAACGGCATACATGGCGGCCATATTGGCCAGCAGTGCCTGTGCCGTACAGATGTTGGAGGTTGCTTTTTCGCGCTTGATATGTTGTTCGCGGGTCTGCAACGCCATCCGGAGTGCCGGATTACCCTGGCTATCTACACTCACCCCGATGATCCGACCAGGAATATATCGCTTGAACTGATCTTTAGCCGCGAAGAATGCCGCATGAGGGCCGCCATAGCCCATGGGTACACCAAAGCGTTGCGATGAGCCCACAGCCACATCGGCATCCAGCTCACCGGGGGGTACCAGCAGGGTCAATACCAGTAAATCGGTGGCCATCGCCACATAAGCCCCAGCTTCGTGTGCCTGCTTGATAAAACTGCGATAATCATGAATCGCCCCTTCCTGGTCGGGATATTGCACGATGGCCCCGAAATAGTGATCGTCGATATGGGCTTCTTCCCATTTGCCCAGTACCCATTCAATACCCAACGGCTCGGCGCGGGTGAGCAGCACATCGATGGTCTGGGGAAACAAGCGATTATCAATGAAAAAGCGTGGCCGGTGATGTTGCTCACTGGTATGGACAAATCTGTAGAGCATCAGCATGGCCTCGGCGGCTGCGGTGCCTTCGTCGAGCAGCGAGGCGTTGGCGATAGGCAAGCCGGTAAGATCGGCTACCATGGTTTGAAAATTCAACAGGCTTTCCAGCCTACCCTGCGAGATCTCGGCCTGATACGGCGTATAAGGCGTGTACCAGTTTGGATTTTCGAATAAGTTGCGCTGAATAACGGGGGGCGTATGTGTGCCATAATAGCCCTGCCCGATGAAAGATCGGAAAACCTGGTTTTGCAGGGATAATGCTTTCAGCTCCTGAAGCAGTTCGGCTTCATCGATGGGCGGAGGTAGCTTCAGCGGAGCTTCCAACCGGATATTTTTCGGGATGGTTTTATCGATTAATTCCTGTATAGAACTGCATCCGATGACTTCCAGCAGACCAGCTTCCTCTCCAAAAGTACCGATATGCCGGCTAACAAAGGGGGCATATCCTTGTTGATGTTGATGCATAGAGTTGACCACGGGTGTTTAGAAACCACAAATTTAGGATAGTCTGGCAGGAAAATGCATGAAGCGTTATGAAACGTTACCAATAACAAAGGAAGGGCTACACAAAATGATATAAAACGGTTAGCGCAAATGGTTGGGATTGTCAAAAAGAAAAGCTATTTTTCTGGCTCATTAGCCTTCTTTTTTATGACACTCGGTAGTTTTCTCGTATTGCTGCTCATTGCGGCCATCTGCGGGGCCATCGGTCAAAGTCTTGCTGGATACAATTTAGGCGGTTGTCTGGTTTCGCTCATCGTGGGACTCATCGGCGCTTACATCGGCACCTGGCTGGCGGCTCAACTGCATTTACCGGTTTTTCTGGCCGTGCGTATTCAGGGTGAGACTTTCCCCGTGGTATGGGCTGTGATAGGGTCGGCCATATTTACTTTTATCGTGGCCTTATTGCGAAACCTGATTCGGAAAGCATAATGTAATTCAGCATGGAATCCAGACGAAAATTTCTCACCCAGCTGGGTACGGTAATTGGACTCATGAGTGGAGCCGGATGGTGGCATCGGCTTTCAGCGCAATCCGTGCGTATGCATCCCCTGTCTATCCCTGAGCTTGATGCGGGTGGAGAGCGGGTACGGGTGGCCACCGTGGGGATGGGCATCATGGGTTTCCAGGATACGCATTCGGTGGTAAAGGTGCCGGGAGTGGAGCTGGTGGGCGTGGCCGATTTATACGATGGTCGGCTGCGGCGGGCGAAAGAGGTATTCGGCGACCGGATCATCACCACGCGCGATTATCGGGAGTTGATTGCTCGCAATGATGTAGATGCGGTGATGATTGCCACTGCCGATTTATGGCACAATACTGTAGCTATCGACGCCCTGAAAGCCGGTAAGGCGGTTTATTGCGAAAAGCCTATGGTGCAGCATCTCGATCAGGGTGCCGGGGTCATTTCCGCCCAGCAGCAAACGGGCCATCCCCTGCAGGTGGGCAGCCAGCGGGTGAGCAGCGTGCTCTATGCCCAGGCGAAAAAATTATATGAAGCCGGTGAAATCGGTGAGCTCAACCTCGTGCGCGCCTATATTGATCGGCACGACGCGCTGGGAGCCTGGCAGTATTCTATCCCGCCCGATGCTTCTCCACAGACCATCGATTTCGATACTTTTTTGAAAGATACTCCTAAGGTGCCTTTCGATCCGGTGCGCTTCTTTCGCTGGCGCAATTATCGCGCTTACGGCACGGGCATCCCGGGAGATTTGTTTGTGCATTTGTTGAGTGGACTGCATTTTATTACAGGTGCCTATGGCCCTGAACGTATTTTTGCTACAGGCGAACTCAGCTACTGGAAAGATGGGCGCGATGTTCCGGATTTGATGGTTGCGGTGATGGATTATCCCGCCCGTAGCGGCCATCATCCGGCCTTCCGGGTGATGCTGGAGGTGAATTTTGCCGACGGCAGCGGGGGCGGCAGTGCTACCCGGCTCATCGGCACGGAAGGCGTCATCGAAATCACCGACCGCACCTGCACACTCCGGCGACAGCCCCTGCCTGAGGCGCCCGGCTATGGAGGTTGGGATAGCTTCGGCACTTTTCCCGAAGATGTGCAGCAGGCCTTTGTGGCGGCTTATGATCGGCGATACCCGCCGCAGACCCGTATAGCCCCGCCCGCCGAGGAAATCGTTTTCACCGCACCCGACGGATATGACGATCACCAGGCACATGTGCAACATTTTATCGATGCCGTGCGAGGCAAAGTTTCGGTGGTGGAAGATGCGGTATTTGGTTTTCGAGCGGCGGCTCCGGCGCTGGCCTGCAACCTCAGCTATGAACAGCAGAAGCCGGTGCGCTGGGATGCCGAGCGTATGCAGGTGATGGCATAACACATGGCCGATAACATGTCTGTTGATCTTGACCTCCCGATTTTCACCATAGGTCATTCCGTCCATGATTTAGAAGTATTCATCGCCTTGCTTCAAGCTCACGGCGTGCAATGCCTGGTGGACATCCGTTCTTTTCCAGGTTCGCGTTATGTGCCGCAATTCAATGCCGAGCAGCTGTCCAGATCCCTGTCGGAGGTGGGTATTCAATATCGCCCGCTGAAATTGCTGGGCGGCCGTCGGAAGCCCAGGCCAGATTCACCCAACACCGGCTGGCGGAGCGCTGCGTTCCGCGGTTTTGCCGATTATATGCTCACGACTGATTTTGAAAAAGGGCTTCAGGAACTGATTACACGGGCAAACGCACAGCAGGTGTGCATCATGTGTGCCGAAGCTGTGCCCTGGCGCTGTCATCGTTCGCTGGTGGCCGATGCCTTGCTCATCAGGGGCATACAGGTGTTGCATATCATGCCCGATGGATCGGTGCATCCGCATCAGCTTACCCCCTTCGCCCGCGTGCAGGATGGTATCCTGGTCTATCCTTCCGAGTGAAGCTCAGGGTAACACCAGTCCGAATCGGCTATCGGGGAAGATAAGCAGCCAGCTCGTCGATATGTCGCCAGCTGGTTTTGACCTGAGCTTTCAGGTCGCCTAAAATAGAGTAGAGACCAAAATATGTGCGGTTGATATAGAGCGAATGCCGGGTGCCCCGCACGATTTTGGAATGACGTACTTCCGGAAGCGAATACACGTAATCAGTATAGGAGTAAATGCGGTCGAAAAAGCCTTCATCTCCGAAATCAAATGTTTCCTGTTGAAAGGGTAGGGTGGTGAGGTCGATCAGGTGTTGAAACAATTCGGTGAAGAATTGGATTTCTTTTTCGGTATCGCTGGGATGCAAGATGCCCAGGTCGCGGAAGATTTGCCTGCGATGAGCTTCATTGCGCAGCAATTCGGGGCGGGTGAGGGCGAAGTAATTTTCATAAAAATCCTGTGGAATTTCCTTCACACAACCAAAATCGATGATGCCCACACGCCCATCGGGTTGAAACAGAAAATTTCCAGGATGGGGATCGGCATGCACTTTTCGGAGGTGATGGATTTGAAATTGGTAGAAATTCCACAAGGCCTGCCCGGCCTGGTTGCGGATATCTTGAGTTGGTTGGGTGGCGAGAAAATCCTGCAGGTGGAGGCCCTCGAGCCAGTCCATCGTGATGATGCGGTCAGACGAATATTCTGGATAATACGTCGGGAAAATGAGGGAAGGAATCTGGCTGCAGAGCCGGGATAATTCCTGCGAGCGTTCCAGTTCAAGGCGATAGTTGGTTTCTTCCAGCAGTTTGGTTTCCACCTCCTCAAAATATTGATCCATATCGGCTTCCTGCAGGCCTACGATGCGGATGGCGATGGGTTTTACGATGCGCAGGTCCGACTTCACGCTATGAGCCACGCCCGGATATTGAATCTTCACGGCCAGCTTTCTGCCGTTTTTCCAGGCTTCGTGCACCTGCCCGATCGAGGCGGCGTGGGTGGCATGTGGATTAAAACGGTCGAACAGCTGTGCCGGTGTTTTACCCAGAGTTTTTAAAAACGTATTCACCACTAAGGGGCCGCTGAGGGGTGGAGCGCTGTACTGAGATAAGGCAAAACGTTCGGCATAAGCACGGGGCAGCAGGCCGCGGTCGAGGCTCAGCATCTGCGCCACCTTCAGGGCGCTGCCCTTCAGGCTGCTGAGCACTTCGTAGATATCTTCCGCATTGGCTTCGTGCAAAGCCTCGCGGGGCGTGTCGGGATCCAGGAGCTTTCTGGTGTAATGCTTCACATAGTTCACGCCCAGCTTGGCCCCCGTAAAGGCAAATCGCGCTGCGCGCTCCACCTTGCCGGTGGGAATGCTTTGTTGTTCTTTAACCGGGTTCATGCTTTTTTCATCAATAAAAACCTGCCGAAGTCCACGATTCGATCGAGGGTATGGCTACCCACTAAGTCGAAGCTCAGGTTCACGGCTTTTTCGATGGCCGCATCGGTGAGCTCAAACTGCTTGCTTTCGTCATAGATCCAGTATTTGAGTACAAACAGCAGTTGTGCCCAGAATCCGTATTTGTACTGATCAGATAAAAACTTCCGGCTTTTGATCTCCTTGTTTTCGATGCCCAGCTTCACCAGTTTTTCCACATAATCCAAAAAAGCATGTCGGAAGGTCTCGAGTTGAAAACCCTGCGGTGACGGCAGAAATAACCGATTTTTCTGTAGCAGGATATAACTTCGGTGCTCGCGGAGTTTTTGAATCCACAGATAATAAAAAGCCAATAGTTTTTCCCGGGCGGTATAGCCCTGATAGGTGGCATCCTGTTGAAGTTGCTGTATGGTTTCATCGAAGATTTGTTTCCAGAAATCTTTTTCTATGGCTGAAAAAGAGCTGTAATGAGCGTAGAATTCCGATTCAGGAATTTCAATCTGTCGGGCAAAGGCATATACGGAGGGTGGTCGATGCCCGTTTTCGAGCCAGTATCGCTCGTAGGCCTGGATGATTTCAAGCGGTGTCATGGTATGCATTTAACACAGAAAAACGAAATCAGGTTTAATTTACGAAGAAGATTATGTTGTTCAACAAACCAAACTGCCGGGGGTAGGGAAATTAACGTTTTTTTGTAGTAACCCCCATGAATTTGCAAATGCTTAACTGCGCAGGCTTGAGGTTTGCCGTGCTGGACGGCAGATGGGCTATTGCGTGCTGTTTTTTGGGGATGTGTATGTTAGTTGAAGTAGCTAACGCCCAGCAGGAGCAGCTCTGGAATAATCAACGCAAAAAATGGTTGCCTGTGAAGGGCGATACGCTGGTGGTTGATAGCCTTAGCCTTGTGCCTGGCAGTTTGCATATTGCCGATGTTGCGGATAGCTGCTTTGTTCCTCATGAACTGCGAGGCTACCTGGTGTGGAGGCATCAGCCGGCTGCGGATAGTGTATGGGTCGCCTACCGTGTGTTTCCCGAAGCTATAGCAACGCCGGCGTATGTACATCGACCGGAAGGCTGGAAACAAGGATTTGTACTGAATTATCCGTATGTCCCGGATCAAAACAAGGATTTGTCCGGAACCGTTTTCCCGGGGCAACTGCAATACAATGGAAGCCTGGGAAGAAGCATTTCATTCGGAAATGCGCAGAGTGTGATTTTGCGTTCGGCGTTAAACCTTCAGGTGTCGGGCTATCTGGGGGATAGTATCCGGGTGCAGGCTGCAGTGAGCGACCAGCAGCTGCCTGTACAGCCCGCCGGCAATACCCTGACCTTGCAGGACCTCGATGAAGTATATGTTCGATTCATACGGAATCCTTATCAATTGCAGGCTGGCGATTTTGATCTCGAAGGGGGGAGTTATTTTATGCGTTTCTATAAAAGATTACAGGGGATGGAAATCAGTAAGGGGTTTATCGACAATGATTCATCATCTTCCTTTTCATTCCGGCTGGCCGGGGCTATTTCAAGAGGCATTCAGGCCAGAAATATTTTTCAAGGACAAGAGGGTAATCAGGGGCCGTATCCGCTTCATGGGAATCAGGGAGAAACCCCGATTATCGTGTTAGCAGGAACGGAAAAGGTGTATCTGGATGGACAATTGCTTCAGCGTGGAGCGGATCAGGACTATGTGATAGATTATAATACCGGGCAGATCAGCTTTACGCCCAGACGTGTGATTACCAAAGACAGCCGCATTCAGGTGGAATTTGAATATGCCAATCAACATTATGTAAATGCCCAATGGTATGCGGAGGGGAGATGGCAGGCTGCGCCGCATCTGCAAATGGATATGCACGTGTATAGCAATACCGACAACCGGCGCTCACCCTTATTGCAACCACTGGATCTGAAACAACGACAGTTTCTTCGGCAGGTCGGTGCTCAAGTGGATCAGGCCTTTTATCCCGATGCGGTACCCGATACAGGCCTTACGACGCATGTGCTTTACCAGCGTAAGGATACGGTTGTTAATGGCATCGCCTATGATAGCGTGTATCTATACACCACCGATGAAACAATCGACACGTTGTACAATGTAAGTTTCAGTTATGTCGGCCCTGGCAAAGGCGATTACATCCTCAGCAATACTCTGGCGAATGGCAGGGTGTACAGCTGGGTAGCGCCCATACAGGGTCAGCACCAGGGTGAGTATGTACCGGCCGTGCTGCTGGTAGCTCCACGAAGTCAGCAGCTTGTTACCCTGCACATGCGAGGAGCATTGTCGACTCACCATACGGTGGAAGGAGAATGGGCGTGGAGTCGGGTGAATGTAAACACATTTGCTCCCGTCTCCGTGGCTGCAAGACAGGGCATGGCCGCACATTTCATCTTTCAGGATCAGCGATTAGTTTCCCATCGTTCAGGTCGATCAGCAAGCCTACGCACACAGCTGGGATATGATTTTGTATCTCATGCCTTTCAGGCCCTGCAGCCCTTTCGTGAAGTGGAGTTCAACCGCCAGTGGAGCCTGCCGCTGGATAGCATCCTGGCACCTGCTGATGAACATCTGGTTTCTTTTTCATCGGGCATTTTTCAGCCAGAAGGGTTTAATGTACAATACCTCTGGCAAGGGTACTGGCGATTGGGTGATATGGCTCCTTCCGGAAAGGTACAATTTCGTGGAAGCTCTCATCAACTTGCGGTGCAATATATACATCCGGATTTTCGTATCAACAGCCAGGCGACCCTCACCCGGGTGGGCAGTCCAGGCTTTGCTACCACACTCTGGAAACCACAAGTGCTTTTATCTAAATCCTGGCATGGTGCCGGTACAGGCCAGTGGGCGTTTACTACCGGATGGACGCAGGAGAAGAATGCCATGCATGTCTATCCTTCCGATTCCCTATCATCCAGAAGTTATGATTTTCAGGTCAGTCAGTTCACCCTCATCCGCAGTTCCCGGGCCGATCAAATTGGCATAAGCGGCTCATATCGGTTGGATAAAGCTCCTCGGGGTGCCGCCGGCTTCGGGATGGGGAGCAAAAGCAAAACGATCAGACTCTATGGAAGCCTTAATCGACCCTTACATCAACTGCAATGGGACGTAGTATATCGAAGCCTGCAAATTCGTGACAGCCAGTTTTTATTTCATCAGGATAGCAGTCTCGGCAGCCAGCGCGCAGGCTCTCAACTCATCGGGCAGGTGGTAGATCACCTGACGCTGGGCGATGGATGGATAGATCATCATGTGTCGTATGCCCTGGCTGGAGGGCAGCAGCAACAGCTTTCCTTTACTTATGTGCCCGTACCTGCGGGACAGGGGCAATATGAATGGGTGGATTACAATCACGATGGTATTCCACAGGTCAATGAATTTCAGCCGGCAACCTTTGCAGATCAGGGTAATTACGTGCGGATATATACACCCACCACTGCTTTTATCCCTACCCGGCAGGTTCAATGGGACGAACAGCTTTCCATTGATCCTGCGAAATTGTGGCAGGAGCCGACTTCATGGTTGCAGCGCATACTCGCACAAGTGAAGCTGGAAAGCCATTTGAATAGGGCGCTTCAACGCCTCAGCAGCAAAGGCCCCTTCCTGAATCCCTTTAAGATGCCCGCCGATTCCATCTTAATCAGCAGCGATGGTAACATGAGTCATGCCCTGTTTTTAGCGCCTTTCAGCGGCGCCTGGAATGCCGACTATAGCTTTCAAGCCACCACGCATCACGAGCTCATGCTTTATGGCAAAGAATTACATCGCATGCGTCAGCACCTCGCACATGTCAGGTGGAATTTTTTAACGGGATACCAGCTTTCCCTGGAATGGAAAGCCGGGAACGTGCTTGACAGCATAGCTCAACTGGCTGATCAGCGATACGACTATACTTTTTTTGGTCTGGCGCCGGGTTTGCAATATGTGCTGGCCTCACGCTTTAGCGCCAGCCTGTTGTATGGATATGAACGAAAACAAAACTTGCCGACCTGGGGCGGAGAAAAATACGCGAGTCATT
>ERZ795043.132-NODE-132-length-92877-cov-7.499828_pt1 | contig 92877 bp, 60 predicted proteins | sample MGYA00375127_ERZ795043 | MGnify/ENA primary metagenome ERZ795043 (study PRJEB30172, sample SAMN05518447) | compost metagenome | isolation source: Feedstock adapted compost from Newby Island compost facility, Milpitas, CA | place: USA:Newby Island compost facility... | reverse complement strand
GGAACTTCATTTCCCGATTATCGTGGAGCTACATCCTGACGACCTGCGGCTGGCCATGGAGGGAAAATACGTCACCCGAGTTATCTATTTGGAGGATCCGCAGCAGGCACTTCCCGTAGCGGAGGGAAACAGCGGCCAACTCTGGTTCGAAGTACGTCCCGACCAGGATCCTCTGGCGGTGGCAGATGCGCTGGGGCGTCCGCTGGTGATTGTACGGCTGGGCGGTCGCATTCCGCTTCCGGAAGAGGAATCCGACCCGGCCTTTTTGTTTGGCTCACCGCCCCTGGTTGTTTTCCCACCCAAGGTGAAGGTGTTGCCTGGTCCTCCATCGCGGAATTCCCCGGCCACGCTACCACAGCCGACACCGGAGGGCCGTCGTCCATGAATGGGAGCGTCAATCGGACTGACGGGGAGACAGGCATGTCGCCTTGGCTACGATTACTGTTAATCGCGATTTGCACGCTCATTTTCTGCTCTTGCAGAACCGTGTCGCAAGACACCGCTCAGGTTGCTGGACGTCCTCCCCTGCCCTCCCCCGACGCCAAGACGGCCCAACTCGCCGCAAATTCGGTTTTCAATCCAGTCCAGCAGGTGGCCTATTCTGGCGGAGATGTCGGCTCCGCAAATTCGTCGACGGTAGGAGCTGCGGAAGCTTCTGACCGAGGTTCCCCGCTGACGGTGGCTGCGCCGTCGGTTCCTCCCCCAATCCAGGGACCGATTTACGTGGATGCGCAAGGAAATGTGCTTCCTCGTGGGACACCACCGGGTGTGGTAACCGGTGCGTGGACTCCCCCCGGTATTGCTGGTCCCTGGCCGCAGGACGAGTTTCTGGCAGATGGGGGCGACTTACCCCCGTTTGCCGGACTCGCCGAGAACGGTGTGACCGGAATTAACCCCGAGGATACCGTGGCAAGGTTTCAAACGGCTGACGGCAAAAGCCGCGTCCAGCCCTTTAATCGGGTGTTCATTTACAGCCCACGTTTCGCTTCGGTCCGCCAGGTGGCGGGCCTGCGGGCGAATGAACAGGCAGAAAAAGTGATGGGGGTTTCCACCCCGACCCACATGGCTCGTATCGAAGAAGTCCAATCCGTGGGAATGGGGACGCAAAACTACCAGGCCCGGGCAGGGGTGCAACGTCGCGGTCTGGCGATCTTCCAGAGTGGCCAGCGCGACGGAGCCGTCTCTCAGGCACTCGGACCCCGTGGCTTCTCCGACGCTTTCAAGCCTTACGAGAATTTCAGCTTGATCGTCAAAGGCCAGATGGTGGCCGACGAAATGCCCACACTGACCCAGAGTGTCCAGGCCGCCGTGGCTTGGACCGCCGATTCCCAGGTCCAGGTGGTGGTGGACGGCCGTGCCGCGTCTGAGGAAGTCGGCGTGAGCCGGGTGCACAGCCTCTATCGGGTGCAGAGCCGTTATGGCGAAAGCAAACTGCGACTGGTCAAAGTCGCATCGACGGCAACCGCGCTCCCTGGCGAGACGGTTGATTTCACGCTCCGATTCGACAACGTGGGCACAGTTCCGATTACAGACCTCCTCATCATCGACAATCTCTCCACGCGATTGGAGTACGTCGATGGATCGTCGCAGGCGAGCAAGGCGGTGGAATTCTCCGTCCAGCCCAACGAGGCAGGTTCGTTGACCCTCCAGTGGCGTTTGACCGAACCACTGCCACCCGGAGAAGGCGGCATCATTCGGTTCCAGTGTCGGGTGAGATAGTCCACCCGCTTCTCCCGAACACCTTCCCGCACGGAGACTTGAGACTGTCAGCCATGCGAGACAGCTGACCGTCGCTCCTAGCGATGCCAATGAGTTGGCCCAGCGAATCGTTTTTTCCAACACTGATCGACACTCACCCGCTCCGAATAGGGTAACGCAAGCCGACCTATCCCGAGCTTTTATAAACGCCTGGGAGACGTCACGTCGCTAATATGTCGTAAGGGCAACTGATAAATCGCCCCTACGTCCAAATAGAAATTGCCACACGGGGAGCGTAGTGAGCCAAGCTGCGTGGTGGTAACATACAGAGTTCGCATGTCAACCGGGTTTTCCCTTTTGGTGGATAGAGGCACGGCTTATGCTCGACTCCTGGATCGCCGACCGTATGCGTCAGTTTGATGCGTCCGGGATTCGTAAGGTTTTTGAACTGGGCGCTCGTTTGAAGAATCCTATCAATCTCTCAATTGGACAGCCCGACTTCGATGTCCCCGAGACGGTCAAGCAGGCTGCGATTGAAGCCATTCGAACGGGAAAAAACGGGTATTCGGTAACCCAGGGGATCGAACCCCTGCGGGAGAAGTTGCAGGAGCTCATCGCTCGGCGCTATGGACATCCGGACCGCGAGGTGTTCGTGACAAGTGGGACCAGCGGTGGTCTGGTGCTGGCCATCCTATCGCTGGTGAACCCAGGCGAAGAGGTCATCATCTTTGACCCGTATTTTGTTATGTACGAGGCGCTCATCCACATCGCGGGAGGAGTGCCTGTGGTGGTGGACACATATCCGGATTTTCGGATCGACGTCAGCCGAGTAGAAGCCGCTCTATCCCCGCGGACAAAAATGGTTATCGTGAATAGTCCGGCCAATCCAACCGGCGTTGTGGCAAGCGAGCAAGAGCTTCGAGATCTCGCCGATTTGACGCAGAGGCGTGGGATCGTGCTCTTGAGTGACGAGATTTATCGCGATTTCTGCTATGACCAGCCGTTCGTTTCCCCCGCCCAGTTCAATCCCTCCACGATCGTCGTGGAAGGGTTCAGTAAAAGCCACGGAATGCCGGGGTGGCGGGTAGGAGTCGCGCATGGGCCAAGCGCGATCATCCAGCAAATGCTCAAGCTCCAGCAGTACAGCTTCGTCTGTGCGCCGCAACCATTTCAGTGGGCGGCTTTAACGGCTTTGGATGTGGATATGTCGGCCTATTTTGCCGCCTATCGGCGAAAGCGCGATCTGGTCGTTGAGGGGCTCCGCGACCTCTATGAACTGGTTACACCTCGCGGGGCCTTCTATGCCTTTCCAAAAGCGCCCCGGGGAACTGCTACAGAATTCGTCATGGAAGCAATAGAAAAACACCACCTGCTGATCATCCCCGGTAAAGTGTTCAGCCGGCGTGATACCCACTTCCGCATTTCCTATGCCGCACCAGATGAGGTCATTGAGCGCGGCATTGAGGTCCTGCGTCGAATGGTCAGGCAGGTTTAAACCGTCAAGAGAGGATAGCCTTCGTTACGTCAGACAGCGGCCCACCAGTTAAAAAGCGGCGACAAACCTGACGGCGTTCTCAGGCCGTCTTCTGCCTTGCCACCGGATGTCCCAGAAGTGGCTTCCGCCCCTCCACGACGTCGACGTCCACAATGTAGCGGTAGCCGGGCGGCTGATCGGGAAGAGAGTACAAGGCATCCAGCATGATGCCTTCGACGATCGAGCGTAAACCGCGGGCGCCGGTACCCTTCTCGTAGGCTTTCTTGGCAATGAGCTGGAGGGCTTCGTCGGTGAACTCCAGCTCGGCGTTCTCCATGGCGAAAAGCTCCTGATACTGCTTGACGAGGGCGTTTTTCGGTTCGGTCAGCACCCGGACCATGGCCGGGACATCCAGCGGACGAAGAGCCGTCACCACCGGTAGCCGACCGATGAATTCCGGAATCATTCCGAACTCCACCAGGTCTTCGCTTGTTACGTGTGACAGGAGATATTCGCGCCGGAGCTCGTCTTCCGACAATCCCCCCTGCTGGCCCGGGACTGCGGAGGCAAATCCGATGGATCGTTTCCCCAGCCGGCGGGCGATGATTTCTTCCAGCCCTACAAATGTGCCACCGCAGATGAAAAGAATATTTGTCGTATCGACCTGGATGTACTGCTGTTCGGGATGCTTGCGGCCGCCTTGCGGGGGCACATTGGAGATCGTCCCTTCCAGCATCTTGAGCAGGGCCTGCTGCACTCCCTCCCCTGACACGTCACGCGTGATTGAAAGGTTATGGCTGGTTTTGCGGATTTTGTCGATTTCGTCGATGTACACGATTCCCCGCTGAGCCGCCTCAATGTCGAAATCTGCCGCGTGAAGCAGCTTGAGGAGCAAATTCTCCACGTCCTCTCCCACATAACCTGCTTCGGTAAGCGTCGTCGCGTCCCCGATGGCGAAGGGAACATCGAGGAGCTTGGCCAGCGTTTGCGCGAGGAGTGTTTTCCCTGATCCCGTCGGACCGATGAGAAGAATGTTGGACTTATCAATCATTACGTCCGACGTCCCGCGATGCATCAGTCGGCGGTAGTGCGTGTACACCGCCACCGCAAGGACTTTTTTCGCTTCCTCCTGCCCAACGACAAACTCATCGAGCTTGGCCACGATTTCGCGCGGTGTGGGGACCCGGGCAAAAAGAGGCCGCGCTGTCCCGGTGCGGCGCCGCTCCTGCTCCAGGATCGACTGGCAAAGATCGATACAGTCGCCACAGATGTAGACATCACCGGGCCCCTCCACGAGGGGGCCGACGTCCCGATAGCTTTTGCGGCAAAAGGAACAGAACGCGCTCTTTTTGCTCGCACTGGCATTTCGTCGACCCGAGGTGAAGTCCCGTCCTGTTGGCATGCTCATGATCCCCGGTGATTACGGCAATTCTTATGGACTCCAGACCCGACCTCGCACCACTCGCGACAGGACACCGCTCCTCCGATTGTTCTGTGCCGGGCCCAACGCTCCAGGTGTCCCCCTGACATTCATTGGTCATCGGCTATCCGGTCGCCAAATCGGGTACGCAAGGCGGACAGTGGATGTTATTTGACTAATCAGAACGTCGGGCACTCCCCGAAAATATTCACACACTTAATGTTGATCTCATCCCCCCTATGAGCAGGGTGACCAATTTATGAGTTTCATTTCTGAACCACTTTTCCCCGGCCTTGGACCGAATTCTTCAACCTTTCCGCAATTGCCCGGTATTCGGCATCGCTCAATCGGCCCTCTCTTTTCAAGCGTTCCAAGTCGAGAAGTGTATCCCCACGGTCCAACACGTCGTCGCCGGTCACTTCCCGCCGAAGTTTTTGCAGAACGTAGATCCCCACCGCGATCAAGGCAACGAGCGCCGCCAGCCACGGCAAAAGAGTCACAATGAGTTGAAAGGTCTGAAGCATAAGTAACACCAAATTGGACAAAATATTCGGAATGCCTGCTGCGGCTCATGGAGCGCCGGTTCGCAGCGGTGGGCGCCTCGCCTGCTTCCCTCCCACCAGGATTACGGTAAATCGGGGCCATTACGAGCCTCATCTGAATTGTACCGTATTTCGGGCTGCCAGCGTGTCAGGTGCTGCGCGAGCGGTTTCACACCAAGACGAGATTCTCGGCGTCGTGTGCGTTAGTTACCCACCGGCTTATCCCCGTGCCAAAACGCGGCTTGTTGACATGGATGCTCAACAAGGGCTATGCTCAACGATCATTGGAGACACGGCCTAAGTCGAATAGGGCTGAGTACAGACGAGTACAACGGATGATAAGGAGCCATATATGTCGGCGGTGCTGACGCGAATTCTCGATTGCGGCGTGGTGGCAGTGATGCGATCTGATCGCGGGGACGTCCTGGCGGACGTGGCGGAACGGTTAGCCGCCGGCGGTGTCATCGCTATAGAGGTGACCTTCACCGTGCCCCAGGCACACCGAGTGCTGGAATCGGTCGCGAGCCGGTTGGGGGATCGGATCGTGCTTGGCGCTGGAACGGTCCTTGATCCTGAAACCGCCCGCATCGCAATTCTTTCGGGGGCGGAATTCATCGTCAGTCCAACACTCAACGTGGCAGTGATTGAAATGTGTAAGCGCTATGGGAAACTTGTTTTCCCTGGGGCATTCACTCCCACAGAGATTTTGACCGCCTGGCAGGCGGGGGCAGACATCGTGAAAGTCTTTCCCGCGGACGTGGGCGGACCAGCGTATTTCAAGGCGATTCATGGTCCCCTTCCTTCTATCCGACTTATGCCAACTGGGGGCGTGGATCTGGATACAGCCGCCGATTTTATTCGGGCGGGAGCCTGCGCCTTGGGAGTGGGCAGCGCTCTTGTGCGTCCCCAACTCGTTCGGTCGGGGAATCTCACCGAAATCGAATCCCTGGCCCGACAGTTCGTGGAAATCGTAAGACAGGCCCGCGCGGAGAACGGGCAGCGACGCTAGCCCGATCTGCTACACGCAGGCAGAAAGGCCATTTACCAGCTCGGGTGTGCTGCTGATTCTGCTCGAAACAGGAAAGAGCCTTTTGTGATTCTTTTACATGGTTGAATATGCGAAGTTCCGTGCCCTCGGCCCTTGAATTTCTCCTGCAGGAGAGCGTCCCGGAGAGCTTCATCTGGGTGACTTACGGCGATGATGAATACCTCCATACGCTCACCCTCCAGAAACTCCGGAAGGTCTGGCTGCCACAACCGGAGGATGAGCTCAACCTCTCGGAGTTCTCCGGGGACGATGCCACCTGGGCGGACGTTTATCGTGAGCTGGTCACAGTCAGCATGTTCACCACACATCCCCGGGTGGTGATAGTGACACTGGCCGACAGCTTTGTGACTCGCTACCGGGCGGAACTCGAAAAATGGGTGGGCGAGAGTTCCCCCCGAAACATCCTCGCCCTGTCGGTGCATCAGTGGTCGTCGCAAACACGGCTTGCCAAGCTCGTTGCCGAAAAGGGCGTGGTCATTGAGTGCTCGTTCAGCAAGAAAAAGCGTCCAGAACTCGTCGCGTGGATTAAAAAATGGGCGAAGCAGCAATACGGGTTGACAATGGAGTCCGAGGCCGCGGAGTTGCTCCTGGAATCGGTGGGGCCCGTCTCCGGTCTGGTTGACCAGGAATTGCGGAAATTGGCCGGGTTGGGAAAGAAAACCATCACCACAGAGATGGTGCGGGAACTGACGGGCACGTGGCGGACGAAGACGGTGTGGGAAATCATTCACGCAGCACTGGAGGGAAAGACAGCCGCCGCACTGACCGAGGTCCACCGGCTGCTCGAAGCCGGAGAAACACCTCTTGGGATTCTGGGAATGATGGCCGGCACGCTCCGACGCTACACCCTGGCCACCCATCGCTATCTGCATCCCGTCCCCGGTCAACCTCGCGTGACACTTCAGGGGGCGCTCTCGGAATCAGGCGTACCTGCATTTGCCTTGAAAGATGAAGAAATGCGGCTCCGTCGGTTGGGCCGCCACCGTGCCGCGCGGCTTGTCCATTGGCTCCGCATGGCCGATGCCGCCATGAAAGGGGGTCTTGCAACTGACCCCAGGATCGTGCTGGAACGGCTCATTGTTGTATTGGGACATCCCGAAGCCGCGGAGGGCCGGGCAGCTCCCGTGTGACGCGGAGCCAGCCCCACGCGGTCTCCTCGTGGAGTTATTTCAGGGTGTCGCTTTCTAGACACAGGCCCTCAAAACGAGTAGACTTGAGCTTTTAGAAAAGGCATCCGGAATGCGAAGGCGTCGCGATACGTTCGTCGCTCCCCCAGAAATGTTTTGATCGGTTGTGATTGAGGAAGGATCAGCGCTATGAACCGTGTGAGTCGTCGTGCGTTTATTGGGACCTCGTTGGGGGCACTTGCTTCGGCCTGGGCTGTTCCCACATTTGTGAGAGCTGAAGGAGCCAACGAAAAAATCGGGCTCGCCATCATTGGGGTTCGCGGTCGGGGAGGTGAGCACATCGACGCTTTCCTCAGCGATCCCCGTGTGCAAATCCTGTACATCGTGGACGCCGATGAGAAAGTCGGTCAGGGACGCGTCGAGCAGATCTTCAAGGCCAAGGGTTTCCGTCCCAAATTCGTGCGGGACCTTCGTGAAGCCCTGGACGATAAGGCGGTCGATGCCATCAGCACGGCCACGCCGAACCACTGGCATGCCCTCTGCGGAGTGTGGGCGATGCAGGCCGGGAAGGATGCTTACATCGAAAAACCCATTAGCCACGACATCGCAGAGGGTGCAGCACTGGTAGCAGCGGCGAAAAAGTACAAGCGGATTTGCCAGGTAGGGACGCAGTGCCGCTCGAATCCGGCCATTCGGGAAGCGATGGCATTTCTTCACTCCGGCGGTATAGGAGAGGTGAAGTTTGCTCGCGGGCTGTGCTACAAGCGACGGAAATCCATCGGCCCGAAAGGGGATTATCCTATCCCACCTGAAGTGGACTTCAATCTCTGGAGCGGTCCAGCGCCTTACACCACTCCGCGGTGCACGCGACCGAATTTCCATTATGATTGGCACTGGCAGCGATTGTACGGTAACGGCGATCTGGGCAACCAGGGGCCCCACCAGACGGACATCGCGCGCTGGGGACTCGGAATTAACAGTCATCCAATCAGCGTGATTTCCTACGGGGGCCGTCTGGGGTACCAGGCGGAGCGGAACGACGATAACTACGTCGATGCTGGCGATACCGCCAACACCGAGGTCTCCATCTACGACTACGGCGACAAGTGCATCGTCTTTGAAACTCGTGGTCTGTCAGTGGCCAACTCTGCCGACGAAGAAATCAACTTCTTCTTCCAGGGAATTGCCGAGAACAAGATCGGCGTAATCTTTTATGGGTCCGATGGATATCTCGTCCAGCGGACGTACACTCACTGCGTGGCCTACGACAAAAACAAGAAGCCGATCAAGGAATTCAAAGGAGCCGGCAATCACTTCGCCAACTTTATCGACGCCTGCCTCAGCCGCAACCCCAAAGATCTTAATTCCGACGCCTGGGAGGGGCACCTCTCGGCGGCCATCAGTCATCTGGGCAACATTTCGTACTACCTGGGTGAAAACAACAAGGTTTCACCCGAGGAAGCCAAACGCGTGCTGGCCAACGTCAAAAGCCTGGATGACAATATTGCGACCCTGGAACGGACGCTCCGCCATCTCGTGGACAACGGCGTCGATTTGAAGAAGTATCCCATCTCCATGGGACCGCTGTTGAAGTTCGACCCCGAGAAGGAAATCTTCCCGGATTCACCGGAAGCGACGGCGCTGACGACGCGGGAATATCGACCACCCTTCGTTTGTCCCACAGCGGACAAAGTGTGAAGCACTTGGCAGAACAGTGTTCTGCCCGAAATGCGATCCGGGGCCCCGTCGCGGTGAAGGGTATTTGGCGACCACGTTAGCCGGGTGAATGCGGAAGCCACGGCGGGGCCGGGTGACGCTTCGAAAAGTGGTGAGTGGTGGTTTCCAAGTCCAGCAGGGAGGATCGCCATGCTGGACAGATCGGTCGGGCGATTTACCGTATACAGCGTCGTGATCGCAGGGATTATCCTGACGGCGGGGGGTGTCCTGAGAGCCGTTTTCTTTCCACCGCAGCAAATTGAACAAATTGAATTAGCGTCAGATTCTGAGCCGGCAATGACCTGGATGGATGCAAGTCATGACTCCTCGGGAGGAGCATCGGAACAACCTGCGGAATCCCATCCGCAGCAATCTGCGACACACGGGAAAAGCTCCACCGCGGGCGGCCAGAAGGAAACATCCGAGCTGAAGCCGGGACCGTGCCATCCCGTTTTTCCGCCTGAACCGGAGGCTTTTCGCCTGGCTCGGCAGAAAATGGTCCAATTTCAACTGCGTTCCCGTGACATCAGCGACCCGCGGGTTCTCCATGTGATGGGCCGCATTCCGCGGCACGAGTTTGTACCGGAGGACGTCATCGTAGAGGCCTACGACGACCATCCCCTGCCCATCGGCTACCATCAAACCATTTCTCAGCCGTATATCGTCGCACTCATGACGCAGTTAGCGCGACCCCAGTCGCACCACCGAGCTTTGGACATTGGAACGGGCTCAGGTTATCAGGCGGCGATTCTCGCTGAATTGTGTCGGGAAGTGTACAGCATCGAAATTGTGGAACCACTGGCCAGGGAGGCGGCCGAGCGTCTCAAACGCCTCGGCTACACGAATGTGGTCGTCAAGACCGGTGACGGCTACCGCGGCTGGCCGGAAAAGGCTCCGTTCGATGTCATCATCGTGGCAGCGGCGCCTGATCATGTACCGCAACCCCTCGTGGACCAGCTTGCGGTGGGCGGACGGCTTGTGATTCCCGTGGGTCGTGTTGAACAACAGCTCCTCGTGATCGAGAAACAGCCGGATGGTTCTATTCATCGCGAGAGCGTGGCACCGGTCCTGTTTGTCCCCATGACGGGCGAAGCCCAGCGGCGGTCGCGATGATCGTTTTCCGTGCCTTCCCGGTGCATGGACCCATAGATTCTTGGGAACAAACTCTCACACCTTGCCGGACTCTCGGGTTCGCGACAATTGCCCGTCGGCACACGAAGAAAACGGAGGGTACTCATGGTGGCGCAGCATCGTGACCGAGCTTCGACCTTCCGGACATGGTACGTCCTGGTGATCCTTGTCGGACTTGCAGGCTGGCAAGCGTCTCCACTTCTGGCAATGGAGAGCGTATTCAACGGCTCTTTCGAACAGGATAGCGATGGTGACGGCGTTCCAGACGGATGGAGAACGGCCGGCCGAGGGACGATTGTTCAGCGTTTGGAGCGGGTACCCTTGCCTGAGGGCGGTTACGTGGCGCGACTCACGTGCACAAAATTCGAAGGCGGCTTCCCCGACAGCCACGCCATGCTTTGCCAGCTCAATGTCGTATCGGTGAAACGTGGACAATGGTACCGGTTGCGGCTGCGGGCCAGGGCTGAGGAGCTTGTCGCAGGAAGTGTCTCCGTCGCACTGGTCAACTATCGCAACTGGACTCCCACCGGCCTGCAGGAAATCTTTTCGCCCACGAGCGAGTGGGAATCGTTCGAGTTCTATTTTCGCGCCACAACCGACCTCCCGGCCGAGGAGAGTCGGTTTCAAATCTACTTTCAAAGTACCGGCACACTCTGGTTGGACGATGTGGAGTTGACTCCGGTTCCAGATTTCCGACCGCGGAGACTTCCGCAGCTTGCTGCGAGCGTCGATCTGAATTTCCTTCCCAACAGCAGTTTTGAACTGGGAGGTTTCGGTTGGGGAAGTCTCGGCCAGGGCAGAACATCCTGGGCAGCAAATCTTTTCCGTCTGGAAGGTGAGCTTGACGAATCACAGGCATATCACGGGCGCCGAAGCTGGAAGCTGACGGTTTCCCGCGAGAACCGTTTACTCACCTACTTCGACTATTTTGATCCCTCGGTCACGGAACTTCGACGCATTCTCGTCGCCCATGAAGGCTGGGTGCCCCTCGAACCCGGGAAAACCTACGAGTTCTCGGCAGCGGTCAAGGCAAACCGCTCCGCCGTCCCCGTTATCCTGCAGATCAAACAGGATGAGCGCACAAGAACGTGGAACCTTCAAGCGGGAAGTGAATGGCAACGGTTGAGTGTCCGCTTTACAGCCGAGGGCGCCTTCGCCTATGGGGCCATTGGGCTGGATGCGAGCAATTCTGACGAGGATACAACTCTCTGGATTGATGCCGTTCAATTCCGATGCCTGTCTTCTCAAGAAAGTTCGCTCCCCTATGCCCCCGCTCGAGTGGTCGAGTCGTGCATAGTGACCGATCAGCCGGGTAACGTTTTCACAGCCCCCGACCGAGGTTTGACCCTTCGGCTGCGGGCCTACAACGGCGATTCAAAAACTCAGCAACTGCGCGGAAAGCTCTTGATCGATGATTACCGCGACCGAACAGTTCACACGGAAACCGTGGATGTGGAAATCCCACCCGACACACGCGTGGAAAAGGTCTTCGATGGCCTCCTCGTCGGTAAGAAAGGCTTCTACCGCATCACCTGGCAGCCGGAAGGGGCACCCAGTCAGGTGTTGCGGGCGGCACTTATCGAACCATATCGCGAACAGGATAGCGTCTTTGGAATGAATCACGCCTTCCCCGTGGATTTCCTAATTCCGCTGGCCCATCAGGCCGGCTTGAGGTGGTGGCGGGATTGGTCCTGTCAGTGGCGGCTTGTCCAACCTGACTCTGACGCTCCGTTTGACTTTTCCACTCCGGACCAGCAAATCCACCGTGTGCTGGCACTCAACGGAGAGGTCCTCATGCTCCTCCCCTTCCCTGCCACTCCGTGGGCTGCGGCCGCCGATTTAGAGCGCATCGCACAAGAAGCCCAGTCGAATTCCTACCTCAAGGAACGTCTCGTGGTCGCTCAGAAGCCCAAAGACATCTCAGCCTTCGGGGCTTATGTCCGCGCCGCCGTGACGCACTACCGAGACCGTGTGCGCTGTATTGAAATCCTCAACGAACCGCTGTTCACAAGTTACGCCCTGCCCAATTCCTACGGGTGGCAGGTTTCCGACTACATCGATTTACTGCGATCAGCGTACCAGGCAGCAAAAGAGGTCCATCCGAACTGTTTGGTCGTGGGTGGGATCGCTGCCCCGCCCGAATCCCGCTGGGTTCGCGATTTCATTGAAGCCGGTGGCCTTGCCTGGTGCGACGTGATGAATCTCCATCTTTATCCGCACCGCGGATCGCCGGACGCTTACGAAGAAGCCTTTCTTCGCTGCCGCGACATGATGCGTCAGGCAGGTTTTACAAGCAAACCAATCTGGGTCACCGAGATCGGCTGCTACGCGGATGACGATCCACCGTCCCTTCCATTTCGGGTGGGGGACGAGGCCATGAACCGGAGCCTGCGCCCCAGCGAGTGGCGGGCCTCCATCGATCTGGTCAAATTCGCTGCCGTGATGGGATCTGCGGGAGTGACGAAGATTTTCTATCACGCGGGAACTTGCGGTCCGCTCAACGAGAATACCGCCGGAAATATCTTTTTCGAGTACGGCGGATGTCCGCGGAAAATGTATGCCGCTCAGGCCGCCCTGGCGCAGTTCCTCGGCCCCGATTTGGTATTCCAGGGAAAAGAATCGTGGCACCCCTCCCTCCAGGTGTATCGTTTCCGCAGCCGAGGGCGAGAGGTTGTCATTCTGTGGGCTAAAAAGCCTCTAAAGTGGCACGTGCCAGCACACTACGAGGTCTTCGACTTGATGGGCAATCACCTTGCCCTGTCGGAATTGACGCTGGACGACGAACCGGTCTATCTTGTTCGAGAAGGCCCTTGAGACCTGTTTTCTGCTTCGACACTCACACGGGCAGTGAATCTATGGCAAAAAAAGGCGGCGGCGGTGGACCGGCGACGGCTCCGAAAAATGTGATCATTCGGGCGAGCGCCGGGTCCGGAAAAACCTATCAACTCACCAATCGCTTGCTTGCGCTTCTGTTCGCCGGAACTCCGATAGAAAGCATCCTTGCCACCACGTTCAGCAGAAAAGCGGCTGGGGAGATCCTCGATCGGCTGATGTCGCGGCTGGCAAAAGCCGCTCAGGATAGCCAACAGTGCGAGGAATTGAGCAAGGCAACCGGCGTGAGTGTTACTCCGCAGGAATGCCTTGCCATGCTCCGAAAAATCATCAAGTACTTTCACCACGTCCAAATTCGCACGCTGGACAGTTTTTTCGTTCGCGCGGCACAAGCGCTGAATTTTGAGCTAGGTCTCTGGCCGGATTGGCAGATCGACGAAGGAGTCGAAACGGAACGCACCAATCGGATCATCCTCGCAGAAATCCTTCACCAGCGGGACCGAGTGCGTCAGTGGATGCAGTTCCTCTTCAAAGGGCAAGCGGTCCGCACAATCACTACCCAGCTTCGTGATATCATCGCGGCCTACTACGAAAACGTGTTTCTGGAAGCGGAACCGACGGCTTGGCAGGCCGTTCCCAAACGGCCGACACTCTCTTCCAGTGAGCTCACGAACGTGTTGGCCCAGCTTACAAAGCTTTCTGCCCGCGATTATAGCACGTCACTGCTCGACGCCCTGAAGGCAGATCTTGAGCGGGCTTCCAGCGCAAACTGGGAAGAGTTCCTGAAACGCGGGATCGCTGCAAAGGTTGCTGTCGGAGAAAACCGGTACAAACGGGTAGAAATTCCCCCCGAGCTAAAAATAGCCTATCAGCCTCTGGTCGATCACGCGAAGGCGGTCATCGTCAACAGGCTTGTGGAGCAGACACTCGCCACTTACGAACTGCTCCACGAATTCCACCAACACTATACGGCGGCCATCCGGGAGCGGGGGATACTTCGTTTCAGCGACGTAGCACGGCTCCTGCGGGACTACGTGCAGACCACCGGCTCCGCCGGGCTTTCCCTCTGGCAGCGGAGGCTCGGCTGGCGAATCCGCCATTTGCTTCTGGACGAATTCCAGGACACGTCCACCGTCCAGTGGGCCGTTTTAGCGCCGTTTGCGGAGGAGATTTGCCGGTCGCAAGACAGCTCGTTTTTCTGCGTCGGCGACGTGAAGCAATCCATTTATGGCTGGCGGGGAAGTGAACCGGAAATCTTCGCACGGATTGAATCCGAGTTACCCGAGGTAGATGTCCAAAATCTGGACATCACCTGGCGGTCGAGTCCGGTTATTGTGGACGTCGTTAACGATGTCTTTTCCACACTTACGGAGAACCCCGTGATTACTCGCGGGGATAACCTTCCTTTCTGGCGGCGAGCTGCGGAAACCTGGGTCTCCCGGTTCAGCACACACCACACCATGCGTGTGGAGTACCCCGGTTACTGCTGCGTCGTGGTGCGTCAAAAAGCCGGTCAGTCGGAGGAAGATCAAACCAATGACGAGGACGTGACTCTTGAAGATCCCATTCTGGTGAAATGGATTGAAGAGGTCTATCAGGCCTCCAGCAAGCCCACCATTGGAGTCCTCGTTCGCAAGAACGCCGCAATCGATCCGATCGTTGCAGCCCTGCGGGGGGCTGGGTTTGAAGTCAGTCAGGAGGGACGCAATCCCGTCACGACTGCCGTTTCGGTCCAGTTGGTTCTGAATGTTTTGCGGATTGCCGATCATCCCGGCGATACCGCGGCCGCCTTCCGGCTGGGCCATTCACCTTTGGCCTCCCTATTGGGCTGGGACGAGTTTCCCCGGTGGGACAAACCGACCCGGCTTGAAAGATCGGTCGAAACGTCTCGTCGACTGCGGGAACGGCTGCTGGACGAAGGGTACGGGAAGGTGATCCGCGAGTTCGCCGATGCCATCAGCGAACACACCCCCCGCGAAGAACATTTGTGGCTGGAAAAACTCGTCGAGCTGGCGCATGCGTATGACGAGCAAAGGACCCTCAGGGCGGATGATTTTATCAAATGGCTGGAACATCAACAGGTGGCCGACCCGCAACTCACCCGCATCCGCGTGATGACAATTCACGGCGCCAAGGGCCTGCAATTTGACGCCGTCTTCCTTCCCGACCTGGATGAGCCAGTCGGCCGCCGCACGGGTCAGCTTGTCTACACTCGACCAGCTCCTGGTAAGCCTATCGATTGGGTCTTCCGGGGTCTCAACCAGGAGCTCATTAAGGCCAAGGTTTTTGAATCCGACCTGGTTGAGCGCTACTATGCATTCCAACAGCGATGTGTGGAGGAGGATTTTTCACTGCTGTACGTGGCCATGACACGGGCAATTCACGGTCTGTACATCTTCGTGTCGCCTGCAGGCTCGGGCCGCTCGGGGCCTCCGAAAACACTGGCCAGCATCGTGTGGAATGGGCTGCGCACAGAGCCGCCCCAAACACCGGGCGATATTCTGTTCGAGCACGGCCAGCGTGACTGGTTCAAACGGTGCCCGAGCAACGTATCCCCTCCACCGGCGGAGCAGGAGACAAGTCCTGTTCTTTCGCACATGAGAACCCGGCTCGGGCGTCTTCGCCGCTCCAGCCCGTGGAGGACGCCCCACGAACTGGAAGGAACAGGGGTTTCCGCGGACGTCGTGCTGCGATTTCAACCGGTCCAATCCCTGGCAAGGGGAAGTGTTTGGCACATGTGGTTTTCCCGGATTCGCTGGCTGGATCAACAAGGAGTGCCCCCGCCAGACGAATTGCGAAAAACACTGGCCCCGTATCCGGAGCTGTCCCAAACCTTTGAGACGCTCTACGGCGAGTTCCTGGAAATGCTCTCCAGGCCGCAGGTCAAGCGGACACTCAGTCTTGCCGAATACCAGGCAGTGCCATTATCAGCGAACAACCTGTCGGCATACAACCTGCCTACGCAGGCCGCCGGCGAGTTGACCCATCCACGATGGGAAGTTTTTTTGGAACAGCCTTTCGTCGTCGATGTGTCCGGAACGTTCTGCCGCGGTCAATTCGACCGGATTGTCGTTCTTTTCGATGGTGATCAACCCATCGCGGCTGATGTGATCGACTTCAAGACCGACGATATCACAACGGACCAGCGAGAGGCACGAGTCGAGTTTTATCGGCCGCAGCTTATTATGTATCGGGAAGCGGCTGCTCGCTGGTTGCACGTGCCGGAAGAACGCGTCTCAGCACGTTTGGTGTTCACGCAACTGGGAGAGGTCATTCGCGTTGTTTAGGGAAGGCACAGAAAACCGTTGGTAAACCTCAAGAAAAAAGATCATGGCAGACCGGTCCATCGATCTGCCATGATCTTCATCCTGAAATCGGGGACATCGGCAGGCATCCCGCCTCCCGGCAGGTTATTATCTGTATCGGCTACTGCCGTGTCTCTCTCCAGGGAAAAAAGTTTTTAGTCTCTGCTGCATCATTCGCTCACCTGAACAGGCACGATCCTTCCACCAGTCACACCCCCTTGGTGGGATTCGACATAAGTCCCCTGTGCCTCGCTTGCCTTTCCCCCATACTGGTTAACGGAAACCGGACCACAGCCACACGGACCAACGCCGTCCCAACCGCCAATGGGCCTTGCCACTCCCCACCGGTGACATGCCCGGAGTGTTTTCATCTCGCAGTAGCCCGCCCAAACCTGGCTACAGCAGCTCGGGGTAAATTCGCAGCACCCCTGCTGGTAAGCGAGCATGCCATAGGAGGGTGCACAGCACGCAGGAGCGCCCAGATGTTTGGCAGCGGATTGCGCCCACGTCGGCGTAGCCGTGAGAACCGCAAAACCCACTACAAGAATGAAACTCTGCAGGAAACGCATCTTCGCAGTCCCCGTGTTCTTTCCGCACAGCGTACCACAATTCGCGCACGGCATTCCGACCGCCGCTCGTCCTCCTCGTTATCGTCGCAAAAACCCGGGAGTGTTACGAGAACCCGTTGCTGCCCGCAGGACGCGCACCGTCGGCAATGTCATTGCTCCGGCCCTATCCCCCCATTTTGTGAGAGAGTTGCGGAAGATGCCGCAATCTCGATGTGTTATCGCGACAATTCACGCCGATGGATTGAAATGGATTGAAACTCTCGCCCGGTTACGGCAGCCGCGCAAAATACGTCGGGCTAGCGCGATTCATGAATCGCCCCCAAGACACATGGTGCCCGTGGCATGCCGTAGTTTTTTACAAATACGGGGATGGGTCAGCCCTGCTCCTTCGTGTGGTATAAAACCCCGGTCCGCAATCAGCCACCAACAACGGGAAGAACGAGTAACTCCGTCACGGTCTGACGTGCGGTCGGATGACCTCGCAGTGGACGGCTGCCATCTCCGTCTTGAGTTTCTGGAACGTGGCGTCATCAGGACAGAGTCCGACAATGGCGCCACCTGAACCGGCAAATTTGGCCGGAACTCCTACACTGCGAGCGCGTTCGACCATCTCGATGTGCTCGGGTGCCAACTTCAATATCGAGCGACGGAGATCGAAATTGGCATCCATCAGCTTTCCGAAGGTCAGCCAATCCCTTTCCAGCAGGGCCTGGCGTCCCTGCTGTGCGAGGTCCGCGAATTTCTGCATGGCCTCCACCACGGCAGGCTCTCCGCGGAGGTAACGACCGCGAAGATCGTTGTGAATGACCTCCGTGGGCTCGGCGATGGCCGTGTTGTAGGCCAGATAGAGCGGCGGGAGGTAGTCGAGATCCAGCGGTTCGTAGACGCCGCAGGTGTAGCCGTGAATGTTCTCCATTTTGTCACGGCTGAAATCCATGAATACGAGCCCTTCATAAACCTGAATGACGCGGTCCTGTAGTCCCCCAGCAATGCCGAGCTCCTCGGTTTCCACGGCGAGGGCCAGCGATGGTTGCACCCGCTGCGGGATCTGCACACCGTAGAAATCCATCAAACACCTCAGCACGGCCACGATGATGGCGCTGGATCCCGCAAGCCCCACCTGTCGCGGTATCGTGCTGTGGTAACGGATGGAGAAATTCCTTTCATGGAGTTTGATCCCTTGTGCCTGGCAGTACTCGACGAACTTCTTGATCGTGGCCTTCACCAGGCGGATCCCACCATAGTACCCGTGGAGGCGGACGTCTCGCGCCAGATCATAGACACTGTCAAACCGACTGCGGTCTTCCTGGCTGAGAACCAGCTCCACCTGGTCCCACTCATATAGCACGGCCTCGGCGTAAAAATTCCGCACAATCACGGAGATGGTCTTTCCGTAATAACCGTCTGAGGGATTTCCCAGCAGACCCGCCCGAGCGTAAGCGCGACGTTTGATAATGATCATCTCCAACACCGTCCCCGTAAAGTCACTCACTCCCCTGCCCCGCCCCGGTTTATTCTTGACCTTCGAGTAATCGTTTCAGGAATTGTCGCAATCCTGGTCCGCATTCCTCGTCGGCCAAAGCGAACTCCAAAAACGCCCGGAAATAACTATCGAAATTGCCGATGTCGAACCGCCGTTCCTGCGGCGGGAGACGAATGCCAAGAACTTTCCCTCCCGCTTCAATCATTCGCTGGATGGCATCCGTAAGTTGGATTTCTTCACCCTTGCCGGGGGGCGTTCGGCGAAGATGGTCGAAAATTGCTGGTCGAAAGACGTACCGTGCCGCCACCGCCAAACAGCTTGGTGCATCCTCCGGGGTCGGCTTTTCGATAATCCCCGCCAGCCGAAAGTATTCCTTTCCATTTTCCAAATCATTCCCCACGGGCTGCGCAATTCCATAATGGACCACGTCCTCGCGGGGGACCGTTTCAAACGCGATGACCGCGTCCGCCGATTCCGCCTCGAAAAGCGTGATCATTCGCCGCACCACATCCGATTGGGCCTGGAGACCTATGATCGAATCTCCGAGGGCCACGACAAACGGCTGGTCCTTGACCATGGGTGCGGAACATAATACGGCATGGCCCAACCCCAGTTGTCGCCTTTGCCTGGTGTAGAAATAATCCACCTCCGCCCGCTCGAACGACAACTCCTTGAGGAGTTCTTCCTTCCCGGTTTCCCGGAGCATCTGGATCAGTTCCGGGTTAAGGTCGAAGTGGTTTTCAATAGCGGTTTTGCCCGGCCCCGTGATGAACAAAAACCGTTTGATTCCACACCGAACAAGTTCCTCCACCACATACTGCACGACCGGCTTGCGGCCGACAGGCAACATCTCTTTGGGCTGACTCTTGGTGAGTGGGAGCAGCCGGGTGCCCCGTCCTGCTACGGGCACAACAGCAAGATCAACAGTTGCATTTGACATTGTTCTCGAACTCTCCTGAAACGAACCGCTTCGCTGGCATTTCGACAGTGTCGCGCGAAAAGGCCTCGCAGCCTTTGATGGCCCTTCCCCAAACTATAGCTTTTTTGAGAAGTTTAGGAATTCCAGGCCGACGCCTGAGGCAATGGAATCGCGCGTCCTAAAGCTGACACCAGCTTTAACCTGGTCCCGGACAAGAAAAGAAAGAACCCCCGGCGAGATAGCCCAGCGGGTAGGCGTAAATCACCCCAATACGGTGGAAGATTCCAAGACAGGAGTGGCAGAGTCAGAAGCTGATATCCGGGCGTCACAAGAGGGCCACGCAGGGCTATTTATGGTAGCCCAGCGACTTGATCACTGCCAAGAGCTCTTCGTAGTTGATAAATCGGCGGTGATGCCGCAACTTGTAGGCGTCGATGGCTTGCCCCAGCTCGCGGGCTTCCGGAGAGAGGTCAGCGTATGAATTGCCAAACTGGCGCCTTTCCCTACCATCGGGAGGCGCTCCGTGCGGATTTTTGCGTCTGTCCACGAACACCTGGACCGGCCCTTCCTCGGAAGGTTGGGAAATTGCGCTGTCTGGAGAAATGGCATCGGGATTCATGGCGGGTCCTCGCATTGAAAATCAGCTCATCCCTAAGAATCGACAGCAATTCCCCTCGGACCAAAAGTTTAAAAGCCGGTCCGGTATGACCGGCATTAGTAGAATAGCTCACCTGTAGAGAGATGCAAACTCCGTCCCGTATTGCCGCTTGCGGGCCCCAAATGGACCGTCATTTGGGCATGCCGACGCCCAGCCAGGGGGGAAGCTCTCCCCGCGGCGGCAGGACCACCACGGTCGCCCGATGGATCGGTTCCAACTTGAGAATCTCGGCGATAGCCTCCGCCGGGGGATAGCTGTCGAGGGCCAGAACGCCAATCGCATCGCCGCCGGGCTTGTTTTCGGCCCGTCCCAGCGAGAGGAATGCGATATTGACGTTGTGGCGACCGAAGATTTCTCCGACCCGCCCGATCACTCCCGGGACATCCCGGTGATACATGATGAGCATCGTCCCCTCGAGGGGGCTTTCCAGCCTGAACGCGCCTTTCTGAACAAGGCGAGGCAGCGATTTGCCGAACAGCGCGCCGGCCGCCAGGGCGGACTTGTCATTCCGAAAGACTTCCACCGTCACTTGAGACGCGAAATCGCCGATGTCCGTGGTCCGCTCTTCGGCAAGCTCAATTCCGCGTTGCTGGAGCAGGACGGGAGCGTTGACCAGATTGACTGACTGTTCCAGGGCGTGCTGCAGAAGTCCCGCAGCAAACGCCGCCGAAAGCAGGCGAGTGTCGCGATTGGCCACTTCCCCCTGATAGCGGATCTTGCAGCGGGTTGGTGGCTCGCGGTCAATCTGCGCCATCAGAAGACCTAAGCGGTACACAAGGTCCAAATACCCTCGCAGCCCTTCCAGGGTCTTCGGATCGAGGGGGGCCATGTTGACGGAATTCCGCACGGCGCCCGTGGTGAAGAAATCAACGAGCAACTCGCACGCCTCGATAGCCACGTTCGTTTGGGCTTCCTCGGTGCTGGCTCCCAGATGGGGTGTGCACAGCACATTCGGTTTTCCGAAGAGCGGACTATTGGTGCACGGTTCCTTCGTAAAGACGTCGAGAGCGACACCGCCGATATGACCGCTCTCCAGCCCTTCCAGCAATGCGTCTTCATTGATGATGCCTCCGCGCGCACAGTTGATGATCCGCACCCCCTTCTTCATCATCTGAATTTGCGGCCGATCAATCATGTTGCGTGTCTGTTCATTAAGCGGCGTGTGTACCGTGAGGTAGTCCACCTCCGGGAACAGGTCTTCCAGAGTTCGACAGGTACGAATGCCCAATTCCCGCGCCCGGTGCTCCGGAAGAAACGGATCATACCCCAGGACCTTCATTTTGAAAGCGAGAGCCCGTTCAGCCACAGCCTGACCGACGCGGCCCAGCCCGATGATGCCCAGGGTCTTGCCACACAACTCGGTTCCCATGAATTGATGGCGTTCCCATTTTCCCTCCAGCAGGCTTTTGTACGCGGGGAAGATATTGCGGGAGAGGGCAAGCATCAGCGCCATGGTGTGTTCTGCAGTGGCGATTGTGTTGCCACCCGGAGTGTTCATCACGATGATACCCTGGCGTGTTGCCGCTGCTGTATCGATATTGTCAGTCCCCACCCCTGCCCGAACGATCACCTTTAATCGCTTGTTGCCCTCCAGCGCGTCGGCGGTGATCTTGACCCCACTGCGGCAGATCGCGCCATCGAATTCGGCGAGGGTCTTGCGAAGGTCTTCACCCTTTAGACCCGTGCGGACCTCGTATTCGATCATTCCTGCCGATTCCAGGAGCTTAAGACCCTCGGGGGAAATCGGATCGAGCACGACAACTTTAACCATGGGTGGGTCCTCGAATGTTAATGATCAGCGCGTTAGTGTACAATTTCGGGCTCACCGAACCGTAACCTTTCACTTTTACGGCACCCGGTTTGGGCCGTCAAGGACCGGCGGAAACGGGGTTCTCCCCACTTCCACTCCCGCTATCGGAAGGACACCCGACTTCGGCCCTTGATTGACGACGCCCTCGCTCATTTTGATTGGCACAAGAGAACCGGGGTGCTGGTAGGGGCGATAAATCGATCTCGCGTCGCAGGATGCCACATGGAACGCGGAATGCACCAGGAGACGCAATTCATGAATTGGCCCCACAACACATTGAGACTTCGACCTATCGCAGGTCCTAACAAAAACAAGCGGATACGCCCGGCCAACGGACGTTTGCAGAAACGGCCAATCAGGCGTAAGATGACGCAATAAGCGTCCTTGATTGAGTGTCTCAAAACGCTCGGCACGAACGCGGAGGCAAGTCTTTGGAAGAGCGCGACGGGGAGTGTTGATGTCGCCTTTGTATGGCGTTCCCAGGCACCGATCGAGTCTACCGGCCGCCGCCAGATACCTTAGGTCTGTCGGGAAGATAGCGCTCAGCAGGCAACTTTCACAGGCAATCCATGCTCCTCAGTAGCCGAATCACCAAACGTCAGCTCGTACAGCTTTGCCATCGCTTCGCAACCCAGATTGAAGCCGGGGTGGACCTCCGAACCATTTCTCGGCGGGAAGCGGAACGCGCTAGTCGCGGCGCCTACCGCCGCGCGATGCGACTGATCGCGGAAGCAGTCAATAAGGGTTACGCCTTGGCCGACGCACTGGTCCTCACCGAAGATTTTTTTCCCCGACTTTTTCTGCAAATAGTGCGGATTGGGGAAGAGACCGGCAAATTGCCCGAGGCTTTTCGCCTTCTCGCAAAATATTACGAGGAAGAAATTGCCAGACGGCGCAGGTTCTGGTCGCTCCTCGTTTGGCCCCTCTTTGAACTCACCTTTGCCATCATTGTGATCGGGTTTCTCATCTGGATCATGGGCGAAATCGGCAAGAGGGGCGACATGGTGCTGGATCCGCTCGGCTTTGGGTTGGTCGGCGAGAGGGGTCTCCTCATCTACCTGACGATTGTGGGAAGTTGCGCGGCGGGGATCGCGGTCCTCATCTGGGCTTCCCGACGCGGCCTGCTCTGGACCAGGCCGATCCAGATGCTCGTGGATTTGTTGCCCATCCTGGGGGATATTGCCCGCACACTGGCCCTGGCACGGTTCACCTGGGCACTTTCCATCACTTCGCGATCATCGCTGGACGTGAGAGTTGCGGTGGATTTAGCCCTTCAGGCCGCGGAGCATCCCGCGTTCACCGCGCTCCGGCGTCCTGTATGGGCGTCAATCCAGGCCGGACATTCCCTGTCTCGAATCTTCGAAAGCACCGGGTTGTTCCCGGTGGACTGGCTTGATGCATTCCGCGTGGGGGAGGAGAGCGGTAAACTGGACGAGGTCCTGGAAAGGCTCAGCCGCCTCGGCATGGAGCGCGCGAGTCGGGCTATGAAGGTCCTCAGTGTGGTTGGTGCTGTAATGGTCACCCTTCTGATCGCGGCAATTATCATTTTCATGATTTTCCGGCTGGCCATGTTTTACGTGGGGCAAATTTACAGCGCCATCCCCCAGTGACTTGAAAGTTACCGTGATAACCAGTCCGCCGATATCGCCTGCTCATCCGGATTCGACAACCACCCGGTCCGCACCGACCAGTTCTTGAAGCACTTTCACAAAGGCCTCGTAAGCCGGTGTTCCGAAGAGCACGAAACGCACCAGGGCGGGTTTCCCATGGTTTTTGAGAAAGTCGATTACCGTACTGAGTGCCACACGGGCAGCTTCTGCCAACGGATAACCGTAGGCACCAGCACTGAGGGCGGGAAACGCCACGGAGCGACAATCATGCTCCACGGCGAGCTCCAGTGACCGACGGTAGGCGCTGGCGAGCAGTTCTGGCTCCCCGTGCTGACCATCGCGATAAATGGGTCCCACCGCATGGATGACAAATTTCGCGGGGAGCCGGCCGGCACCTGAAATAACCGCTGACCCCGTCGGACAACCGTGCGGGTACTTCGCCCGGGTTTCGGCCATGATTTCGGGCCCCCCTTTGCGATGGATGGCCCCGTCGACTCCGCCTCCACCTGCCAATCGACTGTTGGCGGCATTGACGATCGCATCCACACGCTGTTCGGTGATATCTCCTTCCACTAACTCCAGCACACAATTCCCAATTTCATATTTGGCCGTCATGAAGAACCTCTCCCGATTCCAAGAACATGCTCGTTACGAAACGAATCGGCGAGTTATTGTCACTTTTCATTCCGCACGCACCAGCTTGTTTCTGAGACACTCCTGTAAGATAAATTACCATGGACCGTCGCTAACGTAGAAGGTCGCCGACACAGTGGTCCGACTTGGCTGGCTGAACCGGTCTTTGGCTGACACGTTTGGAACATCCCACAATGTGTCGTACGTCATCGTGAGGTGCAATTGAAGTTCTGTCCACGTTGTCGAGTAATGAACTGCGGACAATGCGGTTCTAGGAACAACCTGCCCAGCGCGATACAATAGGCTAGCCGTGGAGGATTACCCGCTAGTCCCCGTTCCTTTCTCGTATCGAACGGAGAATCTCGTGAAGGATGCGGCGCGGTAAAAGGAGTGATTCCGGTGAATGTCCAACAGACTGATTTTTCGTTGACTTCGACAAGTGAGCGATTGCTGCGCGAGATCTTAATCGCGGCATGCGATGCAAACGAGACCCGCACCTATCTCCAGGCCCAAACCCCCACTCTCCGGGTGGCGCTCGGAGCTGATTTCGTGGGGCTTCTGAGCATCGATCCAAAACGTCACACCTGCGGCTGGATCTCGGAATCCGGACACGCCGATGATAAACATCAGCACCGATGGGCCAGTCTTGCCGACCGTAGCGAGCCCTGGATCAATGGATCCTGGTGCGCTCTTCCTATCCCAGTCGATCGCCCGGCAGTCGTTTGGCTGGTGGCCAGGTTTCCGCAGCCACTCCCCACAACAGCCGTTCTGGACACAATGCGGGAAGTCGCCGAGACCCTCGCCGCTGCCGTCGGGTTTGTCAGCCAGCGCGAGCGCATCGCGGAAGAGTTGAAGAAGCAGGAAACGCTCCTGCGTATCACCCAGCGATGGTCACAGGTGCGACAACTCCGGCCGCTGCTCACGGAAATTGCCCAAACGGCGGCCGAGTTCCTCCACGCAGATCGCGCCACCATTTTCCTTTGGGACCGTCAAGCTCGACTTCTCATCGGCCGGCCCGCTCTCGGCGTGGAGGATGAATTGCGAATACCGGACGACGCGGGCATCGCGGGACGGGTTCTCAATACGGGCAGACCAATGCGTGTGGCACGGGAGTCACCCGAGCAGCGAGCCATCGATCGGCGTGTGGACAGCCAGCTCGGTTACCACACGGAAAACCTCCTGTGTGTACCTCTGAAAACACGGGCGGGAAGAATCCTGGGCGTGTTTGAGGTCATGAACAAGAAAAACGGTGAGTTCACAGAAGAAGACGAAGAGTCTCTTTTAGACCTCGCGGAGCAGGCGGCGGCTGCCCTGGAAAGCGTCCGCGATTACGAGCAGGTTTTGCTGACGCGGCGGCAGATCGTGGACGAAATGGCCGGTCGAATCCAATTGGTGGGGCGCTCTCCCGGGATCCTGCGCCTGCGGCGGGAAATCGACCGACTGGCCGAGACGGACCTTCCCGTGTTGATCTTGGGAGAAAATGGTACCGGAAAAGAAGTTGTCGCCCAACTGATTCACTATCTGGGCGAACGCCGTGAGCATCCCTTTATTGCCGTCAATTGTGCGGCCATTCCGGAAAGCCTCGCGGAAAGCGAACTTTTCGGCCATGAGAAAGGAGCGTTTACCGATGCCCATGAAAGCCGTCCCGGCAAATTCGAGCTTGCCCATAATGGGACGATTTTTCTGGACGAAGTCGCCGAACTCAGTCCGGCGGCGCAGGCCAAGTTGTTGCGAGTTCTGGAAGAAAAAATGGTGACCCGGGTGGGAGGAACCCGCCTGATCCCGGTGCATGCCCGGGTCATCGCTGCCACCAATCGTGACCTTCACCAATGGGTGAAGGAAGGACGTTTTCGCGAGGATCTGTTTTACCGGCTCAACACGGTGACCTTACAGATTCCTGCCCTCCGCGATCGCGGCGAAGATATCATCCTTCTGGCCGAGCACTTCCTCCGGGAATTCTCCGCCAAAGCGCGGCGACCCGTGCCCGAACTCTCGCCGGAAGCGAAACAGTTTCTCCTCCAGTACTCCTGGCCTGGAAATGTTCGAGAACTGCGAAATGCCATGGAGCGAATTGCCTATCTTTGCCCGCATTCCCAAATCGAAGTCGCAGATCTCGGCTTGACGGGTGAACTCCGCCGTGAGGTCATGCCGTTGCAGGGAATCGCTCCCGGGCTGAAGCTCCGCGAGGCCACCAAGCAATTTCAAATCGCTTACATTCGTCGGACCATCGAATCTACACAAAACAACGTCACGCTGGCGGCACGCCAACTGGGACTCCATCGGGCCAACCTCTATCGAAAGATGCGCCAACTAGGGATTCGTGTTCCTCGTGGCGAGCAGCAAGGCGATGAAGATCCCGACACCGGCTGAGCCTCTCACCCTCGGTTCACAAGTTCACACAAATCCGAAAAAATGCCAGCGCCGAGATAATGGGCTCACCCACTATTCAATTAGGTGGGGTTTGCTTTTCCACCTCGCAATTCGTCCGGAACTCATTCGAGGTTGATCTTCTGCTCCGCGGCCGTTCCTCGAAGAAAGGCGATCACTCGGGGGACATCGTCCTCCGCCACGCTATGGATCAGAAGTGGCCCATCGAATCCGTGATCATGCAGTAATCTTAAATAACGGGAATAGTTCACGAGCGGTTTCCCGGGTCCCGTGGCCATCCCGGTCCGGACAACGTCCTTTGCATGGGCCGCCACAACGGAGGGCGCTAACAACTTAATGGCCTCCTCCAGGAAGTGGTTTCGATCGATGGGGCCAGCTTCGGGCAGAATATTGACGGGATCCAAAATCACCCGCAACCTCGGATGCTGGAATTGTTCCAACAGCCGTTGTGCCTTTTGAGGAGAATCCACCACATTATTTGTTTCCGGCTCAAAGGCCAGGATCACCTGGTACCGGTCGGCCAGCGAAAGGGCCTGCTCCATTGTTCGTGACATGTCGTCCCATGCTTGGGGCGTCTGGTTATCCGGATGAGCTTTCCACATGTCGTGACGATCGCGGGTTCCGGAGCACAGGGCCACGGCTGTTCCACCCAGATCTCGGCACACGGAACACACCGTCGCCAATCGCCTGAGATACTCGCCCCGATAACCTTCATCGGGATGAGCCATATTAAACGTCCCCGAAAACGTTGCAATTCTCAGATCTCGCGCGCTCAGTTCCCGGTGAATCTGATCAATCGTCCGGGCGTCCACCTCCTGGGGCAGGGCCTCTCCCAAAATCGGCTGGAGAGTGAAATGAATCCAGCCGATTCTGAGCTCGGCAATGACGTCGAGAGAATCCTGCCACCGCGGGCGGACGAAAATCTTCATGAAGACACCAAGTTTCATAGCCTTTTTCGCTGCTTGCAAAAGCCGGGGGCTCTCAACCTGAAGTTGCGGCCAAACGCTAAAGAAGTATTCCCCCAAGACGGACAAAAGTAACCCCATTCTCAACCGACTCATGCAATACCTCAAGCTACACTTTTCAATGGGGGGTCATTTCACCATCCCTGTCGAGCGGATTCCCACTCGGAGGCGAATTATTCTTTTTGGAAATGGTATCACGTTCCGAGAGATCCGACCGATTGAACTTTGACGCTTTTAACAATTGGGGGTTTCATGCGGGCGAGGACGGTCCATCGCCACGTGACGGCTTTCTTGGTGGATGAATCAAAAACCAGCGGGGAATTTTTCAGCACAGGACCAAACTTTTGGGGCGCGCGGATGACACAGGGAAGGAACCGCAGTATGTCACAGCTTGATGTGGCAGGCTCGAAAACAGCCCAGAAGCTCGCAGCGATCGCAGGCAATCTCTACACCCTGCCCGCGGTCGCTCTCAAGGTCCTCGAATTGGTGGAGCGTCCCGACGTGGACGCCGCTATTCTCCGAGAGTGTATCGAGAAGGACCCCGCGCTGGCGACGAAAATTCTGAAGGTGGTCAACAGCTCGCTTTATGGCCCGGCTCAACCGATTGGTGATTTAGGGCAGGCCCTCGCCTTTTTGGGCGCAAACCCCCTCAAGCTGCTCGTGCTGGGGTTCAGTCTTCCGCCAAAACTGTTTCACGGTCTGGAGGCTAGGGTTCTTGCCTACTACTGGCGCCGGAGTCTGACGAAGGCCGTGGCCGCCCGGGAACTCAGCGAACATCTCCGACATCGATCCAGCGATGAATGCTTTCTGGCCGGCCTATTACAGGACCTTGGCCTGCTGGTCTTCATCCAGGCGCTGGGTTCGCCTTTTCAGCGATTTGTAGAGAAGGTGCTCGAACAGCGAGAGGACCTTTATCGACGGGAGCGCGATGTCTTCGGGTTCGACCACCGTGATGTCTCCGCGGCCCTTCTCCGACATTGGGGAATGCCCACCAGCATAGCCGACGCCCTGATTTCGCAAGCCGCGTCAACTTCCCCGGTGATGGCCGAAATTCGGACCCGGCGGACCATTTTGGAAGTCGCGGAGTCCGCAGCGATGCTGCTGGCGGAGGGTCGGAGCGATGTCTGGCCCACCTGGCAACTGGGTCTGGAGTCCCTGGGCGACGGTCAAACGGTTGTCAAGCCGGACGACCTGCTCAGACAAATCCATATGAAGGTGTTGCAACTGGGCGAAGTTCTTTCCCTCCGCCTGCCTCCGGGAGAAAGTGTGGAAAAAATCCTTGCCCGTGCCCACAACGCTCTAGCCCGCGAAGCCGAAGCGGTGGCTGGGGTCCTGCTTCGCCCTGTGGGGACATCTGCCGCCGAACCGAGGACTCGCTCCATGGAAGACGACGAGCTCGAACGGACACTGAATCTCTACATTGAGCGGGCTCCGGAGAACGCAGCATGTGTCTCCGAAAAAAACTCGACAATTGCAACCCCCGAGAAACGTTGGACCAGCGGCCCGGACCACCGTAAACTTTCCGAAACTCACCGGGGTTTCCGGCTGGAAAGCCAGGAAGGTCTCGAAAAACACGACGTCATATCGCCTGGCAGCGACCCCGGTTTGCTGGGTACCTTGAGGAATGCCGTGACCTGGTGCCGCACGAACCGTTGTGGCCTGAGCCTGGTGCTGGTTGATTATCTTGAACTGAGTGATTTGGTCGTGCACCTCGGCCCGGGAGTGCTCGATACCCTGCAAAACGTGTTATCCAAGGCCTGCCAGGCGTTGGAACACCCGGGCAGTGTCACGTGGCCGTATGGAGATGCCGGCTGTGCGTGGATCTTGCCTGACTGCGAACGTGAACTGGCCGTGACCTACGCCCACGAAGTGATGCGCCAGCTCCGCTCGGTCTTTGCGGCGTCCTGGAACGTACCGGTCCGGCTTCGCGTCGGTGTCTCCTATGTGGCGACCCCCGCGCCCAATTTTCCACCTGAAGATCTTCTTGTCGCCGCGCAGCGATGTCTTTTTGGATCCGGCGCCTGTGGTGGGGGCGTCGTTAAAAGCATCGAAATCTATTAATCGCCCTCCGTGCGCCCACTGACTCCGCGTATTCGATCGCCACAGGTTGCGAGGCTGTCCCTCTTCAAATCTTGTCTGGTCTGGCCCTGAGCCATCCCCACTTTCTTGTAACGACTCGTGAAAGGCTAATGGCTCAATGTGTTGTAGGGGCAATTCGTGAATTGCCCCTATCTCCAACAACAACGAACCGAAACAGCGGGACGTAGCTCGTTCGGAAAAGTCGACTATCCGACGTGGGAAGGCGGAACTTGCAAGCCGGCCCGCGCGGGTTAAATGCCGCCTCAGCATAAGGCCTTGCCGAGGTCCGCGTGTCTTCCCAGCGGTAAAGGAAAATTGGCAACCAGTCAGGGCCTGGCCAGATTGCGACCGAAGAATAAAATGGCCAGCAACTAAAAATTTCGCCAGCTTGGGTACCTGCTTTTGCCATCGAAATGAGAAGGACAATCGGCATGAAACACACTGGCTCCCGTCCCTGGGAAACAGATGCTCCTATTCGGGTCGGCATTTCTGCCTGCCTCCTGGGACAACTCGTGCGGTACGACGGTACCCACAAGCATGATCCTTTTCTCACCCAGACGCTGGGGCGGTACGTTGAATGGGTTCCGGTATGTCCGGAGGTCGAGATTGGCCTCGGTGTTCCCCGCCCCACTTTGCGTTTAGAGTGGCGGGGAAAAGAGGTCGCCCTGATCATGCCGAGCGAGGATCGAGATCTGACGAACGTCATGCGGCGATTTGCGGCTCGGCGTATCAAGGATCTGATCGACGCGGATATCTGCGGATACGTGCTGAAAAAGAATTCTCCCAGTTGCGGAATGGAACGCGTCAAGGTTTACAAGCCGGAAGGCCAGCCGGCGGGAACTTCTCGCGGAATCTTCGCCGATGTCCTCCTCGAGAAAATGCCCTACCTGCCCGTAGAAGAGGAGGGCCGGCTCCATGACCCTCGACTTCGAGAAAACTGGATCACGCGGATTTTTGCTTTTCACCGCCTCAAAACACTTTGGGCGTCGCGCTGGACACTCCAGGACCTCGTGGATTTTCACACCGCTCACAAGTACCTTCTTCTGGCCCATTCGCCTCAGCATTACAAGTCCCTGGGTCAACTCGTTGCCCGGGCAAAAGAGTTCTCCCGCACGGAATTGAGGTTTCAGTATGAGGCGGAATTCATGACCGCTTTAAAGCGGCTGGCCACCCCCGCCAAGAACTGCAATGTTCTCCAACACATGCTCGGCTTTTTCAAAAAGGACCTTCCCGAAAATGTCCGGAAAGAGATCTTGGAGGCCATTGAGGAATATCGGCACGGGATTGTTCCGCTCATCGTTCCGATCACGCTGATCGCCCATTACGCCAGACGGCTTCAGATTGAGTATCTTCTCAATCAGGTCTATCTCTCGCCACACCCGAAGGAATTGGCTCTGCGGAATCATGTATGAGGGTGTCTCGAATGCCGCTTGCCACTTCTTGAATCAGGCGAAAATCCCCAAGCGGGTTCTCATCGCTGAACAGTGTTTCCAGAGATGGCGCGAATCACGCGGAGAAGATACCACTCGCATCGCGCTTCTTGATCAGGTGATTCGGTTCGAAGGGAAATCTGGATCGTCACTTTCCGGCCTTTGAATTGGGAAATATCCACCCGGAAAGGCTCCGGGAGTGCATCCCCGCCCCGCTCGGGAACAGTGATGTCACCTAGCGATTGGCCGTCCGCGAGAGCTTCCAGCCGAACTGCAGAGGTTCCTGGAGGTCGGCAGACCAAGACTTCCAGGGTTTGTCCATCGGCTGCCAACAAGATCGTTCGCTCGATAGCGAATTGACCGCGAAAAACGTGCAACCAGCGAAATTCCGCAGGGTTTCCCGATTGATCGAGATAGCTCACAACCTGCGGGCCCTGGAGGGCATCTGTTTCCGGTGCGACAATCCACCATCCTTCCCAGCAAGGAAAAAGCGCCATTTGCCGCCGACGGATTTCGGGAAGAAGTTTTTCCGTATCAACCACCAGAGTTGGCTCAAGCCAGTTAGCGAGGTCTCGAATATTCCATGGATCCGCAGCGGGGGGCCGACCGTCTTCTGCTTCGTCCACTTTCAGGACGAGCTGCGCGTTTTGTAGATTCTTTCCGGCAAGAGAAATCTCGCCCGGCTCGAAGACTTGGCGGGAGCCAACCAGCACGGGAGAACGGATGAGGCTCTCCGTCGTGCCCCCGGCAAGCAGCACTTCTCCCCAAATGCAGCCGCCATCACCAGCTTCGGAATCAATGCCCAATTGCAGGCGCACGCCATTCACCCACGGATGAAGAGGGTAGGACAACTGGGTCCCGGAGGTCACTCCGATCCCCCAGCCGTAGAGGCGTCCGGCGCTGTGGAGAGGTCGCCCCAGGAGATTCGCATTGAGATGATAGCCCCATCGTCCCCCCAATGTGCTCGCCTCTTCATAACTCACCCCATCGAGGCGCGTTAGCGGAACTTCGCCAGGCCCATAGAACCTTCGCCATACGACCGCTCGATATGGAATCCACAAAGGTTGCACGCTCCACGGTGGTTGCACCATGTGGTACCAACTGTCGGGAACACTTTTGTCGCCCCGTGCCCGCGGCCAAAATCGCTTGAGCGACGTCGTCACCCGCATCCCGTCCGCGCAGTCGATCTCCATCAGAATATCATCGGGTCCGGTGATCAGTCCCACCCGGGCACGGATGACGCTCTCCCAAGGATCCAGGCCAGGCAGGTGGAGTTCGGCCAATTCATCGAAGGCCAATTGCTGGATTCCCTCGTCAGTGAGGAGACGAACGCCTTTTTCCGTCCATTGAACCGCCCGATAGCGAATCCGGCGTCCGTCTGCCAGAAAGGCCCAGCCGGGTTGATACTCCTTCTCCACGGATTTCCAAACCACTCGTTTTACCGCCGTCGCGAACACGTCCACATGATCCTGGAACTGTCCATCAGGCCAGTAAACACGCGAATAGGGATAAACACTGAGCCGAGCCGGCCAAGTCCGGTTGTCTTTGATCTCGGCGGGTCGGGCACTCACCACTTTCCCCGGCAACCGATCGCCACCTACAAACTCGACAAAGCCCTCGGCGGGCACCGTCTCCGGGCCAGCTTGGGTGTCCACAATCCAGCGGACGCGGATGTCATCTGCGAACAGTTTTCGGCCTGCCAATTCCGGCACATCGCCGGGATCGCCCCAACCCAGAATTTCAGGCCCCGTGAGCAAAGAACCATCGGTCCACTCCGCGACAAAACGCTCATACTGAACCGGAGTCTCTTCAAAACGTGCCAGGAGACGCTGCGCATCCGGTCGCCGACTGCGGTACCCAAGGTAGCGGTATATAGCCAGAAGGTAATTCCGCGTGGAAGAAGACAACTCCCTAATTTGGCGAACATTTCGAAACGCCAGCTCATCGGCAACAAGGTTCATTACCAGCGTGTTCAGGGGATCAAAATAGTCGGGTTTATCTTTTTCCGCGTGCAGAGTTTTCTGGGCGGGATTCATCACGCTGGGGACATCGGTGACGTCCACGGCCCCCAAGAAATGTCCGAAACTGTGAATCAACGTCATCAACTGCATCTGTGCCGTGTATGTCTGTTGCACGTCCGGTATCACCAAATGGGGCTCGAAGAGCGCAAGCGGATAATGAAACTCACCGTTACCGGCCACGCGAAGCTGGCTGCTCACCCCAAGGACGAGAAGGACGCCGTCTGGCCTCACCTTGCGGCGAAAATCGTCCAGCAGCGATTCCACCGACTGAACAGTATTATCCGACGTCCACGTCCCCACCGTAACAATCTCAAAACGAACCCCGCAAAACCATTCGACAAACCTCGAGGCCTCCTCCACCTGTCTGCGAAGTCGAGGCTCCCACACCTCGGGGACGGCTGGTTGTTCCTCATCTACAAACAGGGCCACGGGGATTGTTACCCTGCGCTGATCGATCTTTTGGGAAGGCGCAATCCATACTCCGGGGCGAAGATTCCCCACATGCACCTGCCGCAGGACGATCGACTCACCGCGTAACGCCAGTTCATAAATCGTGTTCAGTTCCACGCGCTCTTCCAGGGCAGAAGAACCCGCCCTGACTTTGACAACGGGAGACGTCGTGGCAAAGACCGGGACCAGGCCCCCGCTGGGTATCCGAAACGTGCGTGGATCGGAGGTCCTGTGCCAGATTTCCACCTGGGCTTCCGACTCCAGTTTATTCACGAGTACGACCACGCCTGCCCAAGCAGTGGGGGCCGTGGCCGCAAGTGCTAAAACAACAAACAGGAGAGGGTACGATGACAGTGCCCGCATGGACCACAATTGTGACGACAAAACGACGTGGGGACTTAAAACCGGCCGGATGAATCTAAGACTCGATCCAGCGGCATGGGAATCGTCCCAAAGTCTGCCGTGGTGGACAATTCTTTGTGCAAAGTTCCGTGGTTGGAAACCCGGGTAAAAGGAAATCGCCCGAAATATTACAACAGGCGAGCCCGCTCGCGATTTTCCCCTCCGCTGCGTGGAGACCCGCCGGTTGGCCGGGCGAGGTTACTCCGCTCGGGCCTGATGGGTGGCAGGCTGGAGTCCCAGTCTCCCCAGCAACCGGTGGAGAGCCGCTATGAGCGTCTCTTCCACATTTTCCGCAAATGGTCCCGGCATTCCATAGTAGATCATACTATACTCAGGCTCGTATCCACCACCCAATAACACGTTTTTCGACGGAATATAGCACATGACGTCGTTGGCATAGCCAATAACCACCAAATCTTCCTGAGGAAACTCTTTTTTCAGCCGCAGGGCATATTCCACGCACACCTCACCGCCGATCGCCACGAGCGTGAGGGTTTGATCAAAGCGAACGGCTTGAATCGGAACGGCCACCGTACGGATGGGTGTGCCGGCATCATAAAGCTCAAGCATCCGGCGAGCTCTCCGCTCGCGATACACATCCTTGGCTGCAAGCGCCTTTTCCAGCTCCTGCTCGAATTGCTCCCGGGTGTGGGGACGGAGTTCCAACTCAGCCACATCAACGACTGACTGGAGCGGTCCGCGAACAGCCTTCATGGGCCCAGCCAGCACCCGTTCAACCTCGCCCGCCAGAGCCTCTCCGTGCTGCCGCACATACGCGATCTCCCCGCGGGGATTCGGATTTTGATCACCTCCGCAGAGGATCGTGAACATGGCCGTCACGCCGGGATGTGCCTCTTCAATCTTTGCCTGGGCAACTCCCGCATAATCACCATGAATTTTGTAAAAATCCTCGCCTGTATTGCCACCAATTGTCGTGCAGTGACAAGCATATCCGAACAGCACCGCAGGCAACGCGCCGTCTGGGGCGGTGACTTTGATCACCGGCACATCGTGATCCACAGGCCCTTCCGGATTGACCCCCAGAACGACCGTGTCGCCACGCTTTTCCCGACGATTAACAGCGAATCCCACCTTCCCGTGCCCCACACTCAACTGGGCCGGCTGAAGGTTTTCCAGGGCCTGCCCAATGACCATCACCAGCTTGTCCAGCAATTGAGTCGTGTATTCACGGATGGTTTCCGCTTCTTCCGGCGAAAATTGATACATCACACGGAGATTTTTACCCACAACCGGACCACTATGGGTGTGGGAGCACGTTAACAGGATTTCTTCGCGATTTAACCCATATTTCTCCTTGGCCCGGGTAAAAAGCTCCGTCGAAAATTCGTTGTTATAGCCGATCAGGTCGGTGGTCAGGATGACGATTCGGTGGCCTTCTGCATCGCGGATGGCCAGGCATTTCGCCCAGAGATCTTGGAGAACGCCCACTGAGGGCTTGTTCCGGGATGCATATCCCGACATCCGGATGGGTTTCTCTGGAGTGATCTTCACTCGCGCAACACCCACGGCAAACTCCTGGGCGGGGAGCATCCCCGCACACAGCCCCAGACAGGCACTCAGCACGAGTACACACGCCAGCCTCATGAGAGCCACTCCTTTCTAGTTCTGCAGAAGCTTAGCGATTACGTTTTTCAACACTTCTTCGCTTTTCGGGTCGAGGAACGTCGCGGTGGGCTCATATCCACCTTCTTCGTACGCCTTGGCTGTACAGATGTATCCGGGCGCAAGATCGCCATAGGCTGCCACCGCGACGAAGCGATTCGGTCGTAACGACTGAGCGTAGAGCTGATACTCGACGAAACATTCCCCGGGCAAATTTAAGATCGCGCCGTCGTTGATTTCCAGAAGCTGAGCGAAGAAAGGTTGCTTTGCCCGGGCGAGAAACGCCAGTCCTCCTGCAGCGCGAATTCTCTGCACAGGGTCTAAATCTTTCTGACTGACGCGGGCTCGCAGATCGGCTTCCGTGTAGCCTGAGTCAGACCGTGGAATCGGGCAAAACGGCTCAACTCGCCAGTTGAGCCGGTGGACACGCTCATACCGGGTGTTCTTGGAAGCCTCGCTCATCGCTCGGTAAAGGCGTTCAACGAGCTGTTCACGGGCCTCCCGCGTGCCGTCATTGTACTTCCCCATCGTGATATTTCCGGCACACCCGGTGAAGTAGATCTGCATCACATTCTCTTCCTGCTCAAGTCGGCTGCGGGCAAAGCCGGGGACATCGGCGCTGGCTCGGGGATCTCCGTAAAAGCTTTGCGGATGTGTGGCGTAATAATGCAACCGGACAAGCGGTTTCCCATCCCGAGCGAAAGTGACCGTCCGCACATATGGATCGATTAACCCTTCGGGAAGCGCCCGAATTTGTGGATCCTTACAGGCGCTGTACCGGACCACAAGCTTCCCCTCCGGGGTCCATGCCCGCCGATTGGAGGCCACCTGCTCCACGATCGCCGAGCCGAATCCTACCTCGTTGAACGGTTCGAGTCGCTGGATCGCAGCTTTGACTTCCGCGGCCAGCTTGTCCGTTACTGCTTCCATAAAAGCAAAGTCCACGTAGGGAAGTGTAGCCCCGGCTTGGTCGAGAATCTTTTGGGCGTCCCCATTTGTGTATGGAGCAGTATGCTGATGAACGGTCTGCACCGCCACATGGGAAGGAGGGACGCCCAAAGCACTGGCGATCTTCTCCTGAAACTGTCGGTAGCTCGAATTGCACAGGCCGCACCAGTCCACGGCACATAGCACGTAGCGGGAATGACCATCATCCAGAACGACCCCGCGCGCTTCCAGCGGTGTTTCCACTTCTTTGACGGGCACCAGCCAGATGAGTGGGTGACGACCGTCAATGGGTGGAGTCACGTCGCACCGAAACGTGGCCAACGTCCATTCGCTGGCGTGTGGGATCTCCTCTCCCCTTCCCCAGCCTGGTTCCAAGAATCCGAGACAGCAACATAGAACTAGGACCAGGCGCGGAACGATCGACTGCACCATCGCGTGGTTTCTCCCTGCTGCCGAAGTTTGCACAAAATTCACAACCCCACCAGCTGAGCAATGATGGTCGCAAAGCCGCATTCAGTATACCCTCGTTTAGCAGGTTGTCCACTTACCAATAGAGCAGAATCTACCCAATTCGAGACCGGGAGGCGGGACAGAGAACACGGATAAGGCAGACTCCTTCCGGGATGGCACGCGAAAAGAAGCGGAGGGGTCAGTTTTGACACATGTCGCGGCCGCCCCGGCCAACGCTGGGGGCACGGTCGACCGTTACTCTTTATGTTCGATGTGTCGTAGGGGCAATTCATGAATTCCCCTACCGGAGTCGCTGGTGCCCTCAGGGGCGGAACGACCGACTTTTTTCACCCCAACCACGAATATTCACCCGACGACTGCTGCGATATTAGGTGAGATCCATACTAACTGACAGGCTCTGTTATCGACCGACATCAAGCGAGAGGTCCCACACCGCCGCATGTAAACCGGAGTGACCGCTAGTCTTCTCGATCAATGCTTTACGTTTGCCTGCACCTCCTTTAGAGTAATTTTTATTTGGAAACAACCGTTTACGGACCCTTCCGAGGAGGCAACAGAATGCCAGTCAAAGGAACGTCTAAATCCGAAAAACTACTTCCTATCGCGGTGCTTATTTCGGGAGCGGGTACAACTCTCAAGAATCTCATCGAAAAAAAGAAAGAGGGAAAGCTTCCCGTGGACTTCAGGCTTGTCATATCCAGCAATCCCCAGGCGGGCGGTCTGCAACACGCAGCGGCTGCACAGATTCCCGCGATCGTGGTGGATTGGAACAAGTACCGCGACCCTCAGCCGTTCAGTGAGGAGATTTTTGATCATTGCCGACGACAAAACGTGAAACTTGTTGTGATGGGCGGATTCCTGAAAAGACTCGTCATCCCTCCCGACTTCGAAAACCGGGTGGTTAACATTCACCCCGCTCTCATCCCGGCGTTTTGCGGTCAGGGATTCTATGGCCTGCGTGTCCATCAGGCGGTGCTGGACTACGGGGCGAAAATCACCGGGTGTACCGTCCACTTTGCGGACAACCTCTACGATCACGGCCCCATCATTTTGCAAAGAGTTGTACCTGTGCTCGACGACGATACGCCCGAAACTCTGGCGGCTCGGGTATTCCAGGAAGAATGCAAGGCCTATCCGGAGGCAATCACGCTGATTGCCGAAGGCCGGGTGCAGGTGGAGGGCCGCAAGGTGAAGATTCTGCCTCCCAAGGATGTGGATTTCGAATTGTGATCGCCCTGCCTTTTTTCTGCTTTCACCGAAAATGCAACTCCAATTTGTATCTCGGGAGCTCAACTGGGAGGGTGTCTATGCCGCTTGATCCGACTGAACATCCCGATTGGGAAATCGCTCTGGAGGCCGAATCGCGGATGAAAACGTGTTACCAGCTCGGCGAAGAGCTGGGCCTGACGAAGGAAGAGCTTCTACCCTATGGCCATTACATTGCCAAAGTGGATTACCTCAAGGTCATGGAGCGACTGCGTGATGCCCCCGACGGAAAGTTCATCGAGGTGACAGGCATCACCCCCACACCGCTCGGGGAAGGCAAATCCACTACCACCATCGGGCTACTCCAGGGACTGGGCCGACGCAAAAAGCGGGTCACCGCGTGCATCCGCCAACCTTCGGGAGGGCCCACAATGAACATTAAAGGTTCGGCTGCCGGAGGCGGACTCTCCCAGGTCATCCCCCTCGCGGAGTTTTCTTTGGGTTTGACCGGGGATATCAACGCGGTCATGAATGCCCACAACCTGGCGATGGTGGCCCTTACGGCGCGACTCCAGCACGAGCGCAATTACGACGACGAGCGACTGGCTAAAGTAGGACTGAAACGCTTGAACATCGATCCCACCCGCGTGGAAATGGGATGGGTCATCGATTTCTGCGCCCAGGCGCTCCGCAATATCATCATCGGCATCGGCGGCCGGATGGACGGCTACATGATGCAGAGCCGCTTTCAGATCGCAAGCTCTTCCGAGGTCATGGCTATCCTTGCCGTGGCCCGAAGCCTCGAGGATCTTCGCCAGCGTATCGGGCAGATCATCGTGGCCTACGATAAAAAGGATCGTCCCATCACGTGCGAAGACCTGGAGGTCGCCGGGGCCATGACCGCCTGGTTGCGCAGCGCTATTAATCCAAACCTCATTCAAACCATCGAGGGCCAGCCCTGTTTTGTACACGCTGGTCCGTTTGCCAATATCGCGATCGGGCAGTCAAGTGTGATCGGCGATCAAATCTGCCTGAAACTGGCGGACTATCACATCACCGAATCGGGATTTGGAGCGGACATCGGCTTCGAAAAATTCTGGAATGTCAAGTGCCGATACTTAGGCAAAGTTCCCCATGTCTCGGTCATCACAGCGACAATACGGGGATTGAAACACCATGGAGTGACAGCAGGAGCCCCGCCCTGCCCTCCCGGCCGACCGATCCCCAAGGAATATTTCGAAGAGAATTTAGCTTGGCTCGAAGCGGGAGCCGCCAATCTCCTCCACCATATCAATATCGTGAAGAAGTCGGGTGTTCACCCGGTGGTGGCCATCAACGTTTTCCCAACCGATACCCCCGCGGAAATCCGGCTGCTGCGTCGAATTGCCGAACAAAGTGGTGCGAGGGTCGCCGTGTCCAATCACTGGCGGTACGGTGGAGAAGGAGCGCTCGAACTGGCTGACGCCGTCCTGGATGCCTGTGAACAGCCCGTCTCTTTCCGCTATCTGTATGAGGATGACACACCCCTGAGTGAACGGATTGAGAAAATCGCCCGCGAGGTCTACGGCGCCGATGGTGTGGAGTACTCCCGCGAGGCAGAAGCCAAACTCAAGGAATTCGAAAACAACCCCAAATACCGGGATTTTGCCACGATGATGGTCAAGACGCACCTCAGCCTCACGCACGATCCGACCATCAAAGGAGCTCCCAAGGGCTGGACCCTTCCCATTAAGGACATCCTTGTCTACGGGGGCGCCCGGTTTCTCTGCCCGATGGCCGGTGAAATCTCGCTCATGCCAGGAACAGGCTCGGACCCGGCGTTCCGGCGGATCGACGTGGATGTAAAGACAGGCCGCGTGACCGGGCTTTTCTGAAGCCGCGTCATCGACCATCGCCTCGTGCAGATGTCGATGATCCATGTGAAAACCCTGGCAGGTAAAATCCGGCGGACTACCTGCCAGGGCCGATTTTGGGAACAGCAACAGTTACCTTGCCGGATTATCAGGCCCGGGTGACCTCACCATGCGGTCGAGGCACACACCAGGAACCTTCTCACACGAACTTTGTCACGAGCAGCCCAAGCTGTGCCCGCAGTTTGGACAAACGTGGCAAGAGCCGGCCCTGCGGGTGATGGCACCGCACAGATCGCACGGAGGCCCGTCGTCCTGAAACGGAAGATAGCTCTCCAGCGTCGCCGTTGCCGCAGGTTGCAGAGCCGGCTTGGCGCCGTGAAGCTGCCCGTTGCCGGCGGACGAAGGCTGTGTCAGCGTCGCCGCGAGGGAGGCCAGCCGCTCGGGAAGTGGTCCGCCCAGCGACTCCCAGGGGTCACTCCGCCGTTCTCCACCCCCGGACGTTGATGGTGCTTCCGCCTTAGAAGCCCCGTTACTCCCACCCGTCGCGGGTTCCGGAGCAGGTGTCAGCCGTTCCAAAACGTGCTGGGAACTTTTGAGCTTTTCTCGATAGCCGGGAAGAAATGTCATGCCCAGCCAGCGAAAGATGTAATCGACGATACTCGTCGCAGTCCGGATTTCCGGATTCGTTGTGAAGCCCATCGGCTCAAACCGGGTGTAGGAAAACTTGTTGACGTACACTTCCAGCGGCACACCATACTGGAGGCTCATCGATACCGCCGTCCCGAAGCAATCCATCAACCCACCGATGGTGCTCCCTTCTTTGGCCATGGTGATGAAGAGCTCGCCCGGACGCCCATCCGGATAAAGCCCCACCGTAATGTAGCCCTCATGTCCGTTGACCGAGAATTTGTGGGTGATGGATCGTCGTGTGTCGGGCAGCCGTTCGCGCCGAGGTGCCGGCACCGCTTGCGTGGTTTTTTCGGTAGACGCCTTCGAGACCAGCGGCTGCACTTCCTTGGAGCCGTCTCGATAGACCGCCAGAGCTTTCAGTCCCAACCGCCAACCTTCCATGTACGCGTTGGCGATGTCCTCGGGCTTCACATCGCGGGGCATGTTGACGGTCTTGGAGATTGCCCCCGAAAGGAACGGCTGGGCGGCCGCCATCATCAGAATGTGCGCCTTCCAGTGGATGTACCGCTTCCCACCTGGTGGTGGAGTGGCACAGTCGAAAACGGGCAGGTGTTCGGCCTTCAAATGAGGGGCCCCTTCGATGGTGTCGTGCTTATCGATAAACGCCACGATCTCGCGGATCTGTTCTTCTGAGTAGCCCAGAGTCTTCAGAGCCAGGGGAACGGTCTGATTGACGATCTTCAATGTGCCACCACCAGCCAGTTGCTTGTATTTAACCAGCGCGAAATCCGGCTCGATACCGGTTGTGTCGCAATCCATCATGAAGCTGATCGTGCCTGTGGGCGCAAGCACCGTCATTTGCGCGTTGCGGAATCCATACCGCCTGCCGTTGGCAAGAACCTCATCCCACAGTTTTCGGGCGGCGTTCTTGAGGTATTCCGGAGCGTGTTCCAGCTCCTCCACCTTTTCCCAGTGGCGCTCCATCACCCGCAGCATCGGCTCCCGGTTTTTCTCGAATTCCGCAAACGGCCCCACGGCCGCCGCCAATTCTGTGCTCGTCCGACAGGCTGCCCCGTGCATGAGGGCCGTGATGGCACCGCACAGCCCGCGGGCTTCGTCCGAATCATAGGGCAGGCCAGATGCCATAATCAGACTGCCCAGGTTGGAATAACCCAAACCGATCGGTCGGAACAGATGGCTGTTCCTGGCGATCTTCGCCGTTGGATAGCTCGAGTGATCAACGAGAATTTCCTGGGCGATGAAGATAACCCGGCAGGCTGCGACGAAACGATCGGCGTCAAACGTGCCATCCTCGCGCCGGAACTTCATGAGGTTGATGCTGGCCAGATTGCACGCCGTATCGTCGAGGAACATGTACTCGGAACAGGGATTCGAGGCGTTGATTCGGCCCGAATTCGGGCAGGTGTTCCAGCGATTGATAGTGGTGTCGTACTGGACACCGGGGTCACCACAGCTCCAGGCAGATTCGGCCATCTTTTGCATCAACTCCCGCGCCCGGTAGCGAGGACCTTCGCGAGTCGGATCGGTCACCCAATGGGTGACCCATTCCCGGTCTGCCTCCACCGCTTCCATAAATTCATCAGTGACGCGGACCGACAAATTGGCATTCTGGAAAAGCACCGAGCTGTAGGCCTCCTCGGGTGTATAGCCGTTCTGAATGAGGATGCGTGCCTTCTTCTCCTCCTTGGCCTTGCACTCGATGAATTCCAGGATGTCCGGATGCGTCACCTTGAGGGACTGCATCTTCGCCGCTCGCCGGGTTTTTCCTCCGCTTTTCACCACAGCGGCGATTTGATCGTACACCCGCATGAAGGAAAGCGGCCCCGAGGGCTTGCCACCGCCTGAGAGCTTTTCCCGACACGATCGGAGGGTGGAGAGGTCGGTCCCCGTTCCGGAGCCGAACTTAAAAAGCATGGCTTCGCTTCGGGCCAGCTCCATGATGTCTTCCATATTGTCCTGCACACTTTGGATAAAGCAGGCGGAAGACTGAGGATACTCGTAGGGGTTTTCCGGCTGCACAGCCCTGCCCTCTTTGGCATCCCATCGCCAGTTGCATGTGGCCCCCTTAATTCCGTACTGATGGTACAGTCCCACGTTGAACCAGACCGGGGAGTTAAAAGCCGCGTACTGATGCAGGCACAACCAGACCAGTTCGCGATAGAACCGCTCTCCGTCCTCCGCTGAGGCGAAATACCCGTCCGCGATTCCCCAATCGGCAATCGTGCGGCACACACGGTGGATCAGTTGCCGTACGCTGGATTCCCGCTGCGGCGTGCCGAGCTCTCCGTAAAAATACTTGCTGGCGACAATGTTCGTGGCCAGTTGGCTCCACGTCTCTGGCACTTCACAATCCGGCTGTTCAAAATGGACCCCTCCCGTGTCACTTTTGATGACAGCGGTCCGACGCGTCCATTTGACGGTATCGAACGGCGATGAAACGTCGGGAGGGCAAAAGACAGGATCAATCCTGATCCCGCGAATCCCCGGCCGAACTGGTGCATTGCCTTCGACGACCGAGTTATGCGAAAGGGCAGCGTGATTTTCCTGTGCCATCGCAGTCACCTCCTGATGCTTGGGTTTTCCTGATACCTCGCGGTCGCACCGAGCGATTCCGGCCAGCCGCCGCACAACCACACACTTGTATGTTGAGTCCGTGCATGCAAGTGTACTAATGTACACTGCCCCCTCGGCCCCTTCAACCCCGCCGATTGGTCACCGAAAACTGCTTTCACGGATGAGAGCACCTTCCAGCCAAAAAGCCCTGCCAGTCAACCGATGCGGCTCCGGTGTCAATTCTTACGCAGTTTGAAAAGATCGCTCACATATCCGGGGCCCACCCATCCTATCCAGTTCCAATTCATCCAAAACGCCGCAGCCTCCCCTGGATCAATCAGCTTCGTTGCATCACCCCACCCTGTAGGGGGCAAGCAAACCTCCGCGGGCACTAGCCGAAGCCAAAGTAATCTCGCCACTATCTATTGTATTCAATGGTCAATGCATGCACAACATAGCGTAAGAGTTTACCGCGATCCTGGCCGATGTCAAGCCCCGAACCTGGTCGTTGTAAGTGCCGATCAAATGGTGACCTGCGTGCGACACGTTTTTCGGGTCCCCACGGCCGGTCTGCCCGGAAAAAGACGTAAGTCATTACCAGGTAATTAGTTCGGCAATTTTGAGCGCCTTTTGCTTTCGCCTGGCACATCGTTCAAAACTTCAGACGGTTTTCTTTCGCTGCCGTGCGAGATGTTCCAGCCCCAGTCGCACCCAAGCTGTTTGATCTCCAGCATCGCGTATCATCCGAATACCAATGGCGTCCGAATCGACGTACACTGAAATCGTGGCCGCAATGTTACGCCAACCTTTGACATAAGTGGCTGTCGGCCGTTCCTTTACTCTGGCACAAGCGCGAATGGTGCTGACCATGTCAGTAAAGAAGAACTGGCTTTACCTCGCTGTCAGCCTGCTGGGGCTTGCAGGCGGATGCATGAAGGGTGCGGACGACTCGGCCTTTCGCGTGACACCGCAAAAGCCGTCCCCGCCGCCGGCGATCGCCAGTCACACATCGGGCGTGACAGGTGAAACAACCCCGCAAATTGCTCCGCCACCCCCACAATCCGCGGTGACACCTGCTGGTCCAGCAGGGGACCTGGCGGCCGCGAATTCCCCAGCGGCATTACCCCAGCCTTTGTCTGGCTCTCCGCCCTCTGGTGGCCAAACCTCGAGGGCCTCCCCGATCAGCCCCGTCAACCCGACCGATCTCCCTGTCCAGCTCTCCGCTGCCGTGGCCCTGCCGATGACGGGCCCGGAAGGAACAATGATGGGCTTCAGCGTGGATTACCAATTCCGCGGGGGAACAGCACCGGGAGGTGGCTCGTTTTTCTGGTTGATCGAAGGAAGCAACGGAAAGCAGTACCGTGTTGCTGTCAAACTCGATGCCCGCGGCAACCTGATGCTCGTGATCCCCGGATGGCGACCGGAGGATGGGCCTTTCCGGTGCCGACTTGAAGATCAATCTGGCCGGGCGATTTCGGCTACCGTCGATATGCGGTAATCTTCCACTGCCATTTGCGAGACAGCCGCCTCTCGGTACGCTGCGACGATTGCACCTCTGTTGATGGGACGAAAAGGAACGCTCATGCTTCGGGAACATGAAATTGAAATCCGGGTGCGGTATCCCGAGTGCGATCCGATGGGTTTTTTGCACCATAGCCGGGTTTTCATTTATTTCGAGATGGGACGGACCGAGTTGCTCCGCGCCTCCGGAGGAAACTACCGCCAGTGGGAAGAACGGGGGCTGTACGTGGTCGTGGTGCACGCAGAATGCCGCTATTACCAGCCGGCTCGGTACGACGACCTCCTGCGATTACGAACCATCGTCAAACGCGTCACGGCGTACAAAATTGAACATGAATACCTGCTGTACCGTGATGGAGACCTTCTTTGCCGCGGGAACGTGACGCTGGCGATTGTCGATCGTTCTGGACAGGTGCAACCGGTGCCGGAGGAGGTCCGCAAAGAATTCGAAGCGAGCGAGTCAAAGGTGGGCTAATTGACCGCAAATGTTTTTGCTACCGCAACCCTGCTGCCCTTTCTTCACGCCGAACGCCGAAGTGTGAAACCGGCTTCCTTTTCTTCCGCAAACAGCAAGCGTCGCAGGATTTCCAACGTTTTTGTGGTGGCCCCCCGGTGCGAAAGAACGAGATTTTGCGCCCGCTGGCCGAGTTCCTTGGCGTAACTGGGATCTTCCAGGCACCGCCGGACAAAAGCTTCGAGCTCCCGGGCATCGTGCACGACGACGGCGGCCTCCGCCTCCAGCAGCGATTTCACAATGTCCCGAAAATTCCACGTGTTGGGACCAAAGCTGACCGCGGCCCCGTAGCCAGCCGGTTCCAGCATGTTCTGGCCCCCTCGGTTCCCGAAGCTTCCTCCCACAAACGCGATATCCGCCAGGCCCCACCAGGCACTCAATTCTCCCACGGTATCCACCAGGATGATAGGCCGCAACGAACAACTCCGCGGCGACCCAGATGATATGTGAAGGTGACTTCGACGGTCGAACGCCGGTTCGGCTTCTGTTTGCTGTCCATGGGGCCAATGCACCGGCAGAGAACGGTCCGGAGCAAGCTCGGAACGTCGCAGCCACGGCAGACCACTTGCGCGAAGCAACTCGGCGACACTGTCGAACCGCTCTGGATGGCGTGGCACGAGGATGAGTCGCAGGTGCGGAAAAGTCGGCGCTAATCGCCGAAACACCTCCAGTGCGGCGGCCTCCTCGCCCTCCTGGGTACTCCCTGCCAGAAACACCGTTTCGTCGCGAGCTATCCGCGCCAGTTCCCGCAGCGACTGAGTGTGGGGATTGCCGCGATCACACTCGGCGCCGTCGAATTTTAACGATCCCGTGACAAACACCCGGTCAGGGGGCACGCCCAACGCGATGAATCGCTCGGCTGTACGCTGATCCTGGGCGGCGACCGCATCAAGTTTCTGAAAGGTTGATCTCAGAAACGGCATGGCTGCTCGATAACCGCGGAAGCTCCGGTCACTCAGGCGACCATTAACCACGGCAACCCGGGCGCCGGCGTTTTTGGCCTCCGCGATGAGCTGGGGCCAGATCTCGAGCTCAGTCAAAACGAGCACCGATGGGTGAATGCGCTCCACGGCGCGGCGAACAGCCCAGCTCCAATCGAAAGGTGTAAAAAAGGGGGCCAATTCCGCGTACTTTTTGTTTGCGACTTCGAAGCCGCTGCGGGTTGTGGTGCTGAGTCGAATATCCACATGCGGGAGTCGGCGCTGGACCTCCGCAAGGAGTGGTCTCAGGAGATTGACTTCCCCGACGCTCACCGCATGGAACCACAGGCATGGTTGGGCATTTTCTCGCGGAGGCACGTCGCCCCACAGCTTGGCCTGCCATCCCTGCCGATACTTCTGGGGATGCCGCAACAGTCGCCAAACCCAGATCGGCGACAGCAGGCCTAACCCGGCAAGGTAGGCAAGATCCATGAATGAGATCATCGGGGCCTCCTTTCCCCGCAAACCGTGGTCACATCAAAATACCCCGCTCAATTTCGATTCCATTTGAGTCTGATCGAGAAGCCGCGACTGGTGCCCCGATCATCACCGCACGTGGGCTTATTCTCAGGCAGCGCCGCGGTTCCGCATGCAGCAGTGTTTATATTTCTTACCACTACCACATGGGCAAGGATCATTTCGGCCCACATCCGGGCCTGTTTTGCGGATGGGCTGGCGTTTGCCTCCCGTCTGTTGTGTGGAATCAATGGTTTCCTGCTGCTCCTTCATCGTTTCCTGGATGGCTGAACTCGATGTGGTGCTGTCGTGAACCGCCTGCGTCTCCCGCCACAGCGAGCGCACGAACCGGTCATCCAGTTGTTCCATGCGGTAGATGAGGTCCGTCACGCGACGGGCCACCGACTCCCACATCAGTTCAAATTGCCGCATTCCCTCGCGCTTGTATTCCACCTTGGGATCCACCTGAGCGTAGCCCCGCAGGCTCACGGCACTCCGCAGGTGATCCATGACCAACAGGTGGTCCTTCCAGGCGCTATCCAGCGTGTAAAGCACGAGGAATCGCTCCAATTGCCGCATTTCGGGAGAATAGCGATCGTTGAAGGCGTCGCGGAATTTCCATTCCAGATCGCGACGTTCCATGCGGCTGACTTCGTCAGGAGTCAGTTCCATCCCCAGGTGTTCGTAAACCCATCGGCAGAATTCCACAAGCCGGGGATGGTTGCGCGGGCATTTCGCCCTTGCATCCTCGCCACTCCCTTCGAACAGACTCGCAAGCAAGGATTCGCCTTCGGCGCGAAGGCTCTCCGTCCTTTCATAGTCACGCTCGCTGGCTTCCCACAAAAGGGCGGAAATTTCTTCCCACGATCGCTGCCGCAGGTCTTCCTCGGTCAATTCCAGACCAAAGCGTGACTTCGCCCATCGCGCCAGCGTTTCCCGATCGTACGTTCTTCGTCCCAGGGCGTCTTGTGTCACGAATCGGCTCAGCCCCACCCTCAGCGGCAGTTCGATTTCCTTCTGACGATAGGCTTTGAGGGCCGCTTCATAGACATAATCCTTGACGGCCGCCGGTTCCCGATCGCGGAGGTCCTCGAGGGTAAGCTCGATCCCAAACTTGCTGCGGACCCAGTTAATCGCCGACTTGAGTCCGAAGTCAGGATCGAGGAATTTGGCTCCCTCGCTTAAATCAACGGTGCGAATCGACTCCTGGGCCTTTTCGATGAGGAATTCGGAAAGCTGGTCGCGGGGAATCCGCCGCAAATCCCGCTCTTTAAGATTGAGACGCCACCGGGTGTTCACCGATTTGGTTAGGGCTTCCCAGTTCCAGTCGCTTTCCTCGGCTTCCTCAGGCAGGTTTTCCTCGATCAGGTCGAAAATCTGGCTTTCGGCCATTCGCTCGGCGTGGTCTCGGGCATAGGCTTCTGCGGTGGGAAAATCCATCCCCCGGAACTCCCGTGCCCGGAATTCCACTGAAAGTTGTTTGCTGATCCATTGGGCGAACGTCTCTGCCCCGTAGTTCTTGTCCAGGAAGGTGTTCAGATTTTTTTCGATCTGCTCCCGAATCATTTCGCGGATGAGCAACCGGCAATCCGCCCCTTCCAGGATCTTCTGTCGATAGCCGTACACTCGTTTCCGCTGCTCGTCCATCACCTGATCGTATTCGAGCAGGTTCTTGCGGATTTCAAAATTCCGTTCCTCCACTTTTTTCTGGGCGGCTTCGATACGGCGCGTCACCATTGGGCTTTCGATGGCCTGCCCCTCTTCCATGCCAAGTCGGGTGAGAATGTTTTTCACCCAATCGCCCGCGAAAATGCGCATCAGATCGTCTTCCAGGGACAGGAAGAATCGGCTGCTCCCTGGATCTCCCTGACGGCCCGCACGTCCGCGAAGCTGATTGTCAATCCGCCGCGACTCGTGCCGCTCGGTACCGATCACATGAAGGCCGCCCAGCCGAGCTACCTCTCGCCCCTCGGCCTTCATTTGCTCCTTTTCTTCGATTTCCTTAACAAGCGCTTCCCACTCTTCGCGCGGCACGTCCAAACGACTGCGGTACTTGTGCTGAAGAATGGACCAGGCTTTGGCCTCGGGATTGCCACCCAATATGATGTCGGTTCCACGACCAGCCATGTTGGTGGCGATCGTGACCGCTCCTTTTCGTCCGGCCTGGGCAATGATTTCCGCTTCCCGCGCGTGGTGTTTGGCGTTGAGGACCTGGTGCGGAATTCCCCGCCTTGTGAGCATCTCCGAGAGCATTTCGCTCTTCTCGACCGAGACCGTCCCCACCAAAATGGGCCGACCCTTCTTTTCGATGTTATGAATCTTGGAACGGGGGATGACCTTCCGCTCGCCTTCTTTGGTGCGGAAGACAATTTCCTCCTCGCCCTCCTCTAAAATCTGTCCCACTTCGTATTCGTAGCGGGAATACCAAACCGTATCCCATTTGTGCATGCGTTCGATTTCGTCGACGATCGCTTTGTATTTTTCCCGGGCGGTGCGGTAGATGACGTCCGGGTAATTGATGCGGCGGAGCGGCTTGTTCGTGGGAATGGCCACCACTTCCAGCTTGTAGATCTTCCAGAATTCGTTGGCCTCCGTCATGGCCGTTCCCGTCATTCCGCAGATTTTGTCATACAGGCGGAAGAAATTCTGGATGGTGATGGTGGCCAGCGTCTGGGTTTCTTCCTTGATGGGAACACCTTCCTTGGCCTCCACCGCCTGATGCAGACCGTCGCTCCACTGCCGCCCATACATCAAGCGACCGGTGAACTCATCGACAATGATGACCTGGTTGTTTTCCACGACGTAGTGGACGTCGCGCTTGTAGAGATGGTGGGCTTTCAGAGCGTTATCGATGAGGTGAGGCCATTCCAGATTGCCGGCCGTGTAAAAGCTTTCAACCCCCGCCAGTTCCTCCGCCTTGCGGATGCCTTCCTCCGTCAGGTGGCAGGTATGATCCTTTTCATTGACCACAAAGTGCACATCTCGAATGAGCTGCCGGGCAATCTGATCCGCCCGCTTGTATCGCGAAATATCATCGTGGGCAGGACCCGAAATAATGAGCGGGGTTCGCGCTTCGTCGATGAGGATATTATCCACCTCGTCGATAATGGCGTAGTGGAGCCTCCTTTGAACCTGCTGATACTCCGGCGGATAGCGAGGGTCGCCTTTAGCGGCCAGCCGCATGTTATCGCGGAGGTAGTCGAAACCGAACTCGTTGTTGGTTCCATACGTGATGTCGCAACTGTACGCTTTCTGACGCTCCACCGCTCCCATGTCGTGCTGGATGGCGCCGACAGTCAACCCGAGGAACATGTACAGTGGGCCCATCCATTCCATATCGCGGCGAGCGAGGTAGTCATTGACGGTGACGACATGGACCCCCTTCCCTTCCAGTGCATTGAGATAGGCTGGGAGCGTTGCCACAAGGGTCTTCCCTTCACCAGTCACCATCTCTGCAATGGCCCCGGCGTGAAGGACCATCCCTCCCATCAATTGCACATCAAAATGCCGCATCCCCAAAACCCGTCGCGAGGCCTCCCGACAGACCGCGAAGGCCTCGATGAGAAGGTCGTCCAGAGTCTCGCCGGCTTCCAGACGTTTGCGGAACTTGTCCGTCTGCTCGCGGAGTTCCGCATCGGTCATTTTCTGATAACGGGGTTCCAGGTCATTGATGGCCTGAACCTTGGGTTGGAGTTTCCGCAAATAGCGGGCATTGGCCGAGCCGAACAGGGACGTGAGCGTCCTGTCCACGGCCTGGCCAATCACCACAAACGTATCCGTCGCAAAATCCCACAGTCGTTCGAGAAGTTCCATGGCTTTATACGGAAATTCTTTCTTTGGTTGCTTGCTTGAAGTACTCGTCCCGGGTCAGGCTCCCAGATGAACCCGCGCCGGCTACGCGTCCTCTGACCAACAGGCTCGGTCCGCGCCCCGATTGTATCACAAGGCAGAGATTTCGCGCAGTCTAGCAGCCTGATGCAAAACCAGCGCCAAAAAGGTCCTGAAGATAAAAATCCGCCAAATCCTACTTTTATTGTAGGCTTTTCGTCACGCCCTGTTGTGAAGATGATCTGCCAACCGTGTCCGAAAAACGGCACTTTGCATCACAACTTCACACGAATTCGCAACTTAGCACCAACACGGCTGGGCGTCAACACGTTTTTCCAACGGACTTGCCCCGATTTTTCGTTAACATCCGGGAAAAGTAACAGGTCCAACGTCTTGCCGGGGCAATCCATGAATCGCCCCCACGGCGGGCTAAACACGAGACAGCAGCGTCCCTCCGGACTGAATGTCCTCCAGTCCAGACCTTGTCGCGATCGGCGTCCCTTATTGGCGGCAAAAACACGGCGAGGACACGGTTTTGCCCCCTCGTTCGCCCCCAGACAGCAACAGCTTCCACAAATTAATATGCCCCAGGACCACCTGCCATGCTCATCGCACAAAAATCGGACCAATAATGGAAATCTAGCTGATGCGACCGAGCCGTCTGGCGCGCCGATAGCCATCCCAGCCTTCCCGCCTACTCGCTGAATGGACGATAATTCTTCCACGCGGCGACGCAGGACTCAGCCTTGGGTCCATCTGCCCCCATACTTCCGGAGGGAACATAATAGGACGAAAATCGTATCTCTTATTAAACGAAAAATACCGCATGTGCATTACGGTTTTCCTGACGGAGCCGCCTTATGACCCCTCAACCGAGCGTCGCAGACCTCTGCAGTGCCTGCCGGGAGATCTGTCCGCCCGACCTTGCAGAAAGCTGGGACAACACCGGCCTGCTACTGGGCGACCCCGCGCGAGCCGTCGGTCGGCTCATGACGTGCCTCACACTTTCGCCAAGAACGGTGGCTGAAGCAATCGAGAAAGGGGCTGACCTGGTGATCAGTCACCACCCGGTGCCTTTCACACCTTTGAAAGCTATCACCACAGAAACATTGTCGGGCTGGATACTGTGGCAACTGGCCGCTCAAAAGATTGCGGTATTCTCCCCTCATACCTCGTTCGATTCTGCAGCACAGGGCATAAACCAACTTTTGGCGGAGCGGTTGAAGCTCGCAGACATTCGGCCTCTTCGACCGTCGCCCGCGGAGCCTTCCCTGGGGACAGGGCGTCTAGGAATTCTTCCCGAACCGCGACCATTTTTGGAATTTGCCCAGTATGTCAAGACCGTCTTCGGTTTGAAGCACATTTCCGTGGCGGGCACGCCACGCCTTCCCGTAGAACGGGTGGCCATCGGTTGCGGGGCCGCTGGTGAGCTCCTCAGGGATGCGCACCAGGCCGGTTGTCAGGCCTTTGTACTGGGTGAAACCCGTTTTCATACTTGTGTGGAGGCCGAATTCCTTCAAATTGGGTTGTGCATGATCGGTCACTATCAAAGTGAAAGGCTCGGCGTGGAACACCTGGCCCATCTCCTCCAAGAGCGCTTCCCGCAAGTCGAGATATGGGCATCACAGGCTGAATGTGACCCGATCCGGTGGATTTGAAAATCTTTCAGCCTGAGAGGTTGCGCACAGGATCCGGGCCAAGTGCAGGAGAAGCCAACAAACGAAGGAGGCCAGTCCATGGAAAGTTTTCCCCGCAATTCCCGCGTCGCAGTGGTGACTGGGGCCGGTAAAAAACGCGTGGGCCAGGTGGTAGCCCGGGCGCTGGCCGAGCGCGGTTATGCGCTGGCGCTCCACTACCGGGAGTCCCGCCGGGACGCGGAGGCATTCCGCGACGAATGCGCAGCCGCGGGGATCACCACGGAATTATTCCAGGCGGACCTCGCGGATACTTCTTCCGTGGACAGGATGTTTGATCAAATACTGGACCGCTTTGGACGAATCGATGTCCTCGTGACGGCGGCCGCCATTTGGATTCCCACTCCTCTTGAATCCCTCAAAGCCGACGACGTGATACGACACTTCCAGGTCAACGCGATGGGGACGTTCTGGTGCTGTTACCGGGCCGGACTGGCCATGATCAACCAGCGAGAGGGAGGCGTGATTATCACAATCGGTGACTGGGCCGTTAAGCGCCCTTACCTCAATTATGCCGCTTATTTCCTATCCAAAGGCTGCATTCCCACCCTGACCAGAACCCTCGCCGTGGAGCTGGCTCACCGAAATCCTGCCGTTCGCGTCAATTGCATCCTGCCAGGTCCGGTGATGATGCCGGAAAATCTCGCTGAGCACGAACGGATTGAGGCGATTAAGAGCACGCTTTTGAAACGTGAGGGTCGCCCAGAACACGTGGCCGCAGCAGTATTGTTCCTCATCGATAACGATTACATCACAGGCATTTCACTTCCTGTTGAGGGCGGGCGACTCCTGAGTTGAGCCAAAAGGAGCCTGCTTCTGAGTCTTGGGCAAAGAACACGCCAGATACACAACCCGCTGCTCCTGGACAATTATTTCTCCCGACCGCCCTGCTGCTGTGTGAGAATCTGCCGCCTGATGTCAGCAAGACTTCTTTTTTCCAGGGGTCTGGCCGCAGACGACTCTCGCCGATTCTCTGGCTCTGCCTGTGCTTTTTGGTCCGATGATCCCGGGTTGACTTTACCATTGCCGGTCGAAGATAGGGTGGGCTTACCAAAGAGTTGCGACATCCCGGTAAACCAACCCCCTAAGCCACTTTGCGGAGCTGACCTGGACTCGGCTTTCTCTTCCGAATTGGCCATCGCAGCCGGTTCCGACTGTTTGACTTGCCCCGTCGGTTGAGCAGCAACCGGTTTGTCGGGGATTTGTGAACCAGCCGCCGACTGTTCTGGTTTCGATGGACCAGAGCCATCGGCCAAACGCGCCGACTGAATGACCGGTGCGGTGCCCGGTATCACCAATTCCGGTCCCATGGGGGCGGATTGATTTGACGGGTCTGGCTTCGCAGTCTGCGGGGCGTCTGACTTTCCGGCACCAGGTGCAGCTTGGAAAGTCGGCGGAAAACGTTCTTCCGGCATTCCCAGGCCCTCTGCACGAGGTGCAGGGGAACTCCCTTCGATTCGCTGCCGCAATTGCTGAACAATGTCTTCCAGCCGCTTTCGCAATTCCGCCGCACGCTCTCCCACCGGCGCAGACGACCTCTGAGAATCGTTCCGCATTGTTTCCCGCGAACGATCTCTCCACTCGCGAAGTGCCTCACGCCGAGCCCACAGACGCTCGCGAAGACTCTCCGGCCCGGCACGTCTCGCGCCTGGAAACGACCCAGCTTCGGCCAGATCCGATGGCTCGGGTGCCTCAGCTCCAACAGCCGAAAATGTGGCTGGGCCATTGCCAGAAACGAGTTGAACCACCGGCGGCGTGGTCCCTCGCTCCCCTGCCCTATTCGGCGTCAGGTCGTTCCAAAATATGCTGCACAGCACGCAAAGACCAACGGCCGCCCAATACGGATCCCGTCGCATTCTCTATTCTCCAGGCAGGAGATCACATGTTCGTCCGCTGCGTTTTCTCTGACTTACCGCATTTTATCGTGGTCGGCAGTTTCGGCCAGCGCGGACGTGCGTGCTTGTCCATCGGCGACCAACGCGCGGAAACACTACTTAATGACCCGCTTGAGTTCCCGTTCCAACTCGGCCGCCGTGACATTCCGATTGACAACCCGTCCCTGATCATCCAAGAGGATCATGAGCGGCAACGTGACGACTCCCAGCTCGACAGCCGGACGGCTTTCCAATCCCCCCGGTTCGTAAATCTGCGGCCAACTCAATCGGGCTTCCGCCAGGTAGGCCTGCATGTCTTCCAGTCGGGTATCCACGTTGACCCCCACAATTGCCAATTTGCCACCGTAGCGTGTGATCAGGTCCTTCAGAATGGCCATGTCGGTCTTGCACGGCTCACACCAGCTTGCCCAGTAGTGGAGCAACACCACCTTTCCACGATACGCAGCCAGATCGACAGTACCACCTTGCGGGTCTTTCCCTCGGAATTCGAGAACCTGACCTTCCGAGCTCAGGCGCCGCAGCGCCCCCTGAGCCTTTGGTGCCTCCGGCGCGTTGGGAAACCGCTTCACAACTTCTTGATACAGCGATTTCGCCCCTTCCACGTCATCCAGATATTCTCTTCCGATGGCCAACTGCATCAAAGCACTCGCTGCGTCAGGCGCATCAGGATATTGTTTCAAGAATTCCTGAAGGTTCTCCGCCCATTTCTTCTGCAGAGCGTCGTAGCTCGCACCGGGGGCCTGAAGAGCCAGCGAGTACTCGGCTGTCAATTGGCGGAACCGCACGTAAGCGGCAAGCTCCCGCCTGGCGAGATCCTTACTGAGCCGGGCATAAAGAGCGGCCAGGCGCTCCGCCCCCTGTGGATACGTCCCCGCTTGGACAGACGCCGACACAAAGTCAGCCAACTGACGAATCCACATCGCCTTGTCCTCGGGACGCTCGCTCTGTGCTTCCAACGCCTCCAGAATATCAGCTCGCTTGGCATTGAGGGCTGCCTGCTGTTCCAGGGTTTGTGCTTCTTTTGCGGCGGCCTCCAGTTTTTCCAGCTCATCGAGCAGTTTCTGCATCTCTTCAGTAACCCCAGCGGTCGCCTCGGACTGGGAAGGCACCACGGCAGGCGGACGGAAAAAGAGATTGGCGGCAGAAGCCAGCACCGCCTGATCCTCAATGAGCTGCGGAGCAGTGACCAGTTTCCAGGTGGACCCTACCTGAATCACCGTCCCTAACAGAAATTGCACCGTGCCCTTGTCCGTCTCGGCAAAAGCGAGGGCATTTTCATAAACGACCAGATCGGTCTTCGGTCCATCGGCACTGGCCGGTACGACACCCGGCCGATGTCCGCTGAATTGAACCCACTTAACGGTCCCCAGCGAAGACGCCTTCGTGGCCGCTGCCGCGAACTGAGCCCCCGCCTGGGCAAGCAGCTTCTTGATCTCGGATTCGGTTTCCGCACTCAGACCGAGTCCAGCAAGTTCGCTCGAGGTCAGCAACAGAGATTGAAACCTTCCCGGGTTGTTGGTGACCAGAGACCGAACAGCTTCCTCCGCAAGCTCTTCCGGGGATAACTGTTGCCAACGATCGATGACCCCGTCCTGGTTGCTATCAATCGCCCAACGGGTTCCCGCCGTGGTCAGCCACCGATGCTGATCGACTTTGCCATCCCCGTTGGAGTCGATATCCCGATACACCTCCAGTCCGTTGTGGAAATAGCACCAGGTGTCCACCCGATTATCACCATTTGTGTCCAGGAACCGCCGGAGAACATAGCCACGACCGTCTTTGACAACCCAGCCCACGTCTTTCCCTATCTTCTCCGCAGCGACGGTACATTGCGCCATTTCCTCTTTCGTGGGGGTATCGATCTCCACTCCTGGCTGTATCGGTTTAAGTTGCAGGGTCTGTTCCACGGTAGGAGGGGCTGATTCGAGCCGGGCAGACCCGGACAAAACTCCCATCAAAGCGAGAGCGAGACTCGAAAGCATCAACGGACACTGCCGCAGAGTCATTGTGTACCTCCTTGCGGATCGGTATCTCTCACCCAAGCCGTATGTTTACGGGAACCTCTGGCTTGTAGATCGGTCGTGTTCCAGGGAACCGCTCAACCCCGCGTTTGATCCAAGTTTCCCCAGCATCTCGGCCACCCCCGGGGGGCCGGACTGGCACGGCCTATCCCGGACTTTACACACTCCCGGCCAAGGCTACAATAGGAAAATGAAATGCACGCGACCGACGTGTTTGAGGCTCGCGAAACGCGAAGGAGAGGATGTGGATCACGCATCCGGGATCAGAGGCCGCCGGACGCCTCTGATGATAAGCGGTGAAAGACTCAGCCGAGCAGCGAAGACGGAGAAAACTTTTTCCGAAGGGTTGCCAACCCCAATTTGATAGGCTGGGTTAGAATTGACTTAGAACCTATCCGAAAACCTCAGAATTGGCGTGATTCCCCGGGTGCAGTTCGGTTTTTGGAGTAGGTGCTTCGTTAGTTAATTATTGTGAAGAAAAACGCGCGCATAGCTCAGTTGGTTAGAGCGCGTCCCTGATAAGGACGAGGTCCCTGGTTCGAGTCCAGGTGCGCGCACTGCGGCGCTGTACGTGGCGTCCCGCTTCGAAACCTCTTGTGGTGTCCAGTTAACTAACTGAAAAATCAGCCGAGCGTCAAAAAGCTGACAGGGGCTTACACGTGGTCCTTGTTGGCTCATTTCATCTTGGGGTAGCATGGGGATGTAGCTCAGTTGGGAGAGCGCCTGCTTTGCAAGCAGGAGGTCGTCGGTTCGAGTCCGATCATCTCCATTAAGTTAGTTTGCAGCAATAAATTACGACGCGCACCGAGTTGCATAACGTGGCGATTGAACTGGTCTTGTGATTCACTTTTCACTATCTTGTCAATCGGTGCGGGAATGTTCTGCACCGCTTTTTCTTCCACCCGCGCACCGGATTCTGTGCAACTGTTCGTTTGAACACCAACGGTGTTCGAATCTACACTTTTCGAGTCTTGTGTGGCCTTGGGAATCCACCGGAGGGCTAGCCTATATGCTGTGTCGGCGGGGTCCACATAGTGGCGTAACGCGATGGAGGGGGAGTTTCCCAGCCACTTGGTGACCACAGCCAGCGGGAAGGCCTGGGCCAGGTCGCTTTCGCAGCTTGCCCGCAGGTTGTGCCTCAACCTGGGCCAGTACTCCAGCCCCACCTTGGCAAGTTTCTTCTGAAGGGCCTGACCGATGGTATTCAGCCAAGTGCCGGTGCCTGGCTGTACCGGCAAGCCGCTGATGCGGGCTGCCAGCAACGCCTCCACGTGGACGCGGATGCTCTCCGCCGTCTTTTTGTCCACACGGCCAAGGCGAAAGGTTTTCCGCGTGTGATCGACGGCCACGAAGAGGATACGCCAGCCCTTGCCGTCATTTGCGACACTTGCCATGGGACGCTCCTTTTCTGCGTCATAGTGCGACAACCGTCATCTGACTTGCTAGGGTACCTCCAAGCAACCAGCCATCCGTCCCCCTTATCCTTACTTTTCGTTTGGCGCTGTGAGGGCGAAAAGGCCCAACGTGTCGTAGGGACAATTCATGAATTGCCCGGGCCAATGTGTTTGCGCAACGTGAGTAACTCTGGTAGGGGCGATTCATGAATCCCGCCCACCCCCGTGTTTCGCGCCGGATGGGTATTCCCGGTAGGGGCAATTCATGAATTGCCTCTCCCGTTAAACCCTTGCCGTGCACGATGAAATGGAACAGACCATCCATCTCGAAAAAAGGGACCTGACAAGCAGGTCCGTCCGAAAAAGGATCGGAGGGGCACGCCTGTCGTGCCCGGTGAGATGAAATGGATAATCGAACTTGCAAGAGCGGACCCGAAAAGCGGGTCCCTCCATTGTGTGGATTCCAGGATCGGGTACCTCCGACCGCTCACCCCGGTGCCATCCAGGCCGACGGCGAGGTGGTGAAGGCTAAAGCCTTCACCAAAAAGCGGCGATGAATCGCCGCACTCCATGGAGTGCGGGGCTTTAGCCCCGCTTTCAGCGCGGGACTTCAGTCCCCGCTGAAAGGCAATTGATCATCGAACGTTGATAAACGGACCTGACAAACGGGTCCTTCCGAAAAATGATTCGGATGGACACGCTTGTCGTGCCCGGTGTCGCTTGGCCACGTGGCGTCACTAGTCTTCCGTCACAGGAAAATTCTGGGAGTCTGTTGGGTGGGTGGGATGGGATAGGATCGGTGGTCGTTTCCGTTCCGTTTCGCCAAGGAGGGTTGCCGTGCGAAAGAAGTATATTGTCCGGCTGACCGAGGAGGAACGTCAGAAATGTCAGGAAGTCATTCGCAAGCTGAAGGCAACGAGCCGTAAGGTCCGTCGCGCTCAGATTCTGCCGAAGGTGGACGCGAACGGTCCGGCTTGGACAGACTAACGCATTGCCGAAGCGTTCGGCTGCCGGCCGCAGACGGTGGAAAAGGTTCGTCAGTTTTTAGGACCAGGAGCGACTAAGCGTGGGAGGCGTCGGCGCTTTTGGCCGGGCGTTACGCGGACTGTGAGCGGATCACGCTGATCTGTGACAACCTGAACACGCACACGAATGGGGTGTTTTACGAGGTGTTCCCAGCGGAGCGGGCTCGTCAGTACGTTCGCCGCCTTGAGTTTGTTTACACGCCGAAACACGGCAGTTGGCTGAACGTGGCGGAAGTGGAGCTGAGCGTTCTTACCCGCCAGGGGTTTACCGAGCCCGGCCGATTCACAGGAGGCCGTGCAAGCGCGCTGCATTGCCTGGGCCAGTCGGCGGAACGCCAGCCAAACCGGGATTGCCTGGCAATTCACCACCGCGGATGCTCGCATCAAACTGGAGTATCTCTACCCGAAAACTGAGACGTGACGGGATATAAGGGTCCACTTTCATAACCTTCATTTTTACCCGAGGATGCGACCGAGTCGGTACTCTCCCGCGGGCTGTTGCATCGTGATTGCCTGCCAAGTGTGCCGGATTGTGTGCCGCCGGGGTGCGAGTGTGTGTCGGAACTCTCGTCTATATCGTCAGTTGCAGAATACAGCTCGAATCCCTCCCCATCCGTTTGAGGTTTATTCGTTTCGAAAAAAGAGACAGGTCGCTTCCGATAGGCTCTTTGGGTTGTCCGCGCTGTCTTTTTTTGTGAGAATAATGCTTTTGATCAGGTCCGTGTCACCGAAGGCCGCTGTGGCACAAGAACAATGGGCCTTGGCAAGGACGTCTGGTCACTCTGTGGGACGAAGGGTGGCTCAAGGGATGACGTGTCGAGTTGTACACCCCTACGAATGATGCCAATCGTATGATTCCTTTTAATCAGGAAGGGCTCATGATGGCGAACGCGCGGTGGATGATTCTTCTTGTGTGCCTGATTGTGGCACCATCATCTCGGGCAGAAGACGGAACAATGCCCCCTGGAGGGGTTCTCCTCACACCAGCACCAAAACAGATTCGATGGACCGACGATAAGCTGCAAATAGGACCTTTTCCCACGATTCGGGTCACTTCGGCTGACTTAGCTCAGGTTGGTCGAATCCTGTGCGAGGAAATGAGGCGACTTTATGGTCTGCGGCCTAACATTGTTGTCGTGACAGCCCAATCCGCTGAGGCCAAGGTTTTGCCGAAGAATGGCGAGACGGAATGTGAGGAACTTGAAGTTCCATCCAAGCACGACGAGCTTGAAGATGGTGTGATCGAGTTGGTAATGAGTGATTCGGCAGAGGGGACACAGCAGGTTAGGGAGCTTTCGCCGTGGGTGAAATGGCCACCCCCGCGCAATCCTGAGGAAGGATACATTCTCACGGTCTCTCGGGAGAAAGCCACAGTGTTGGCAGCCACACCGCAGGGTTGTTGGTATGGGTGCTTAACCCTTCTGCAATTGATGCAGGCGGTGTCCAAGGAGAAAGAGTCAACTGCTGGGGAACACATCGAGACCTCGACGAATTCGGAGGCGAATTGCCAGGGAAACAATGAGGGACTGGGGGGCAAGATGGGGTCTTCAGCGGGAATGTGGCTTCCCGGAGTATGCATCTGTGATTGGCCACAGCTCCGTTTTCGTGGGGTTCACCTGTGTATTTTTCCCAACACGGAGCTTGCTGCCATTCGCCAGGCAATCTTGTGGGCAGCCCGATTCAAATGCAATACGGTCGTGATAGAACCCTGGGCGTCACTGAAGTCGAGTCGCCACCCCGAAATAGCCTATACGCATGCCTATTCCCCGGAACAGATACGGCCACTGATTCGCTTGGGGCAAGCCCTCCATTTGGACATGGTTCCGATGCTCAATTCCTGGGGTCATGCCAGTGGGATGCGGAGCCGGTCCGGCGAACACGTGGTGTTGGATCGTTTTCCACAATATCGCTCTTTGTTTGAAGCTGACGGCTGGTCATTTCGGCTGGCCAATCCTGAGGTCTACTCCCATTTGTTCGATCGTTACGAAGAACTGCTGGAACTTTTTGGGGACGTGCGGTATTTTCATATTGGAATGGATGAAGCCTGGGGGCATCTGGGTGCTGTAAAGCTGGATTTACCGCCGGAGAAACAACCTCACGAGTTGGCCGCCGAGCATCTGTTGAAGCTTCACCAATACTTCGCGGATCGGAAGATCCAGGTCCTTATGTGGCATGATATGCTCGTCCGTAGGGGAGATCCCGAGGTAGGAGGTGCTGGTCCGGCAGGAAGCATTCCTCCATACAACACGCACCTTGCGCTGGAGAAGCTACCTCGCGACGTCATTATCGCCGCCTGGAACTATGATGTCGTTGGTGACTGGCCAATCCCACGGTATTTCCAAAAGAAGGGATTTCGTGTCGTTGTGTGTCCCTGGAAGAGTCGCAGAAACACCATCAGTCTGGTCAATCAGGCGAAAGAGCTGGATTTGCTGGGTGTATTGGCGACCACATGGGATTCGCTGGACGTGAGCTTGCCATCCGTGGCCCAGGCAGCAGTCCTGGCCTGGGAGGAGCCTGATAGTGACTTGCTCCGGATCCCGTTTGATCACTGGCTTGCCGAGTTACGAAGACTTCCAATTTGCAATCTGCCGTCCCTTGAGACGACATTGGAGCCGATCCAACGTTAAATGGTCTCGCGAGGAAATCGGATTATCCCTCATCCCAGGATTATGGGAGCCAGTCGTGAGTTGTCCCCCACCCGCGGGAAACGCGTTCGCATTGGTCCTGGAACCTGTGGCAAATGGCGGTGCCATTGTGGTATCGAGTCATCCAACACGTGCGATGGCCCATGTCCACCCGCTCGATGGGCATCCTGACGACGCCTCTTAAGCCGCTGGTTCACAAGAAGTAAAATGTGGGGCAAAGTTCACAACAAGAGGTGTTTACTTTTCTTATAGGACGATGCGATGTTGTGTCGCTCCTGTCGTGTTTTTTGCCGTTGTGGAGGCATTGCACTTGGTCAATGGAACGTAGGGCGAGCGGGTTATGAATAGCCAGAAAAGTCTTTGGATCATTGTCATCGCAACATTCGTTCTTGGGATATCCTCGGCAACGGGCCTCGCTCAAGCCCTGCCCCTCGCCTGGGAGGTCAGTTGCTTTGAGGCCGACATCACGATTCCTGTCGGTCATGCTTGCATGGGTGGCGGGGTTTCAGATGCGAAGGAAATCCTCGATCCTTTGTACGCCAAAGGTTTTGTTTTGCGGCCAGTTGGGGTGATTGTTCCGGGAACCGATCGATTGGAGCCGATTCCTGCGGGGAAAAGAGAGACCTTTCCCATTGTGGTGGTTGCTCTGGATTGGTGCCAGTGCAATAACGAGGCGGATATTCGCTTTCGAGAAGCCCTGGCCTCGGCCGCCGGGACAACCCGTCAACGCGTACTGCTGGCCTGTGTGCATCAACACGATGCGCCGATTTTTGATCTCCGCGCACAGGAGTTACTGGACCAGTATGGACTAAAGGGATGGCATTGCGACCCAAAGTTTTTTGAAGAGGCAGTCAACCGGGTGACGGCGGCTTTGAAAGAGTCACTCAAGAAAGCGCGACGAGTGACACATCTGGGGATCGGTCAAGCCCAGGTCGAGAGGATCGCTTCTAATCGAAAAATCGTGATGCCCGATGGCCGAATTCACTGGGGCCGAAGTAGCGCAAGCGGCGCGACTTATGGAGACTATCCGGAAGGAGAGATCGACCCCTGGTTAAAGACACTGAGTCTCTGGGATGGCGACGAGCCGATTGTGGCGTGGAGTTGTTACGCCGTCCATCCGATGAGTTATTACGGCAAGGGGCAGGTATCGGCAGACTTTCCGGGGATCGCGCGGGCACGGCGGCAAAAAGACGATCCGCGGGTAATGCAGATCTATTTCACGGGGTGTGCGGGGGACGTCACGGCAGGGAAGTACAACACAGGTGACCCCGCCAATCGGCCCATACTCGCAGACCGATTGTATCAGGCAATGGTGCGGGCATGGAACGATACCCAACGTTACCCGCTGGAGTCTGTGGTTTGTCGATACGCCCCGCTTTTTCTGCCCCCACGAGACGAAGGAGATTTTGCCCTCGATCGTATGCGAGCCATCCTGGCAGACAGTAAAGAAACCCGGTGGCGACGGATTTCTGCCGCTCTGGGGCTAAGCTGGCGGGAGCGCGTGGCGGCTGGTCGACCGATCGAGGTACCATGTCTCGATTTCAACAACGGACAGGCGTTTTTCGGAGTTCTGCCCGCGGAGAGCTTTGTCGGCTATCAATTGATGGCACAAGCGTTGCGGCCGGGGTCCTTTGTTGTCATGGCGGGCTTTGGAGATGGGGCGCCGGGCTACATCCCCACGGATGAGTGCTGGAAGGAAGGCTATCGCGATGATTACTGCTGGGTCGCTCCGATGACTGACGAACTATTCCGCGATGTGTTGTCGCAGGTCTTAGCTGTCGGCGACGATTCTGCAATGGCCGGGCAAAGCCAGCGCGAATCTGAAAAAACGGATAGTCCTCACAAACGACTGAAAATTAGGCAGGAGGTTATCCATCAGGAGTTGACGCCCGATTATCTCTGGTTTCATCCCCGGCCGGTGGCCATTCCCGGGCTGGGCCGCGATGGCAAACCAAAGGTTGTTCTGACCCTGCAAAAGCACCTTCGGGTCTCCGATTACTATTCCGGCCTGTACTATATGGTCTCGGAAGATCTTGGGAAAACATGGCGCGGTCCGACACAGATACCGGAGCTGGATTGGATCCCTCAACCGGATGGGAGCACCTTGGCTGTGGCTGATGTAACACCCGGCTATCATCCTCAGACAGGTAAAGTGTTGGCCATTGGTTGTTATGTTTATTACAGCAAGGCAGGAGAGCAACTTCACGATCGTCCTAAGTTCTCGCAAACGGCGTATGCTGTCTACGACCCGGTGAAAGACACCTGGTCGGGATGGCAGTTTCTCGAACTGCCGGAGGATGGAAAATTCAACTTGGCGCGAAACGCTTGTTCCCAGTGGCTGGTGGAAGACAACGGTCGGCTCTTGTTGCCCATTTATTTTGCCCCAAGTGTTGATGTCCCGTTTGCGGTCACAGTGTTGCGATGCCAATTTGATGGGCAGAAGCTTTCTTACATCGAGCATGGCGACGAGCTACATCTCAATGAAGGACGAGGCCTGGCGGAGCCGTCCCTTGTCAAGTGCGAAGGTGAGTATTACCTGACGCTCCGGAGTGATTCCCGTGGTTATGTGACCCGCAGTAAAGATGGACTGCATTGGGAGCCGATACGTGCCTGGACTTTTGATGACGGAACCGAGCTTGGCAGCTACAACACCCAACAGCACTGGCTGACGCACGGCGACAGGCTCTATCTCGTCTACACCCGTCGTGGAGCGATGAACGATCATATTCCGCGACACCGTGCGCCACTGTTCATTGCGGAGGTGAATCGGGTGGCACTGTGCGTCATGAGGCAAACGGAACAGGTTGTCCTTCCAGAGCGCGGGGCCATGCTTGGAAACTTCGGTGCGGCGAGTATCAACGCGGAAGAATCATGGGTTACCGTTGGAGAATACCCCTGGCCCTTGCCTGCCGAGACAAAACCGCACCCTAAGGGTGCAGACGGCAGTATTCTTTTGGGGCGTATCCGCTGGTAGCTCATGCGGTCTTACAATTGCAGCGCCTGGGTGGAGAACTACCCATGCCCTGTATTAGCCACGAATAGAAACGCCCTTTCACCCTCACGAATATTTCAACTCTCGATACCGTTCCGTCAACTTGATCAGATTCGTCATTAGTTAGAAGTTTTTTCGGGCGACACCTCCCAAGGCCGAATGCAAACATTCGCCACTCCAACGCATGGAGCACCCTGTCAAAACAGCTTCGCCCTTACATTCACAGACGACGGGTTCCGGATGAATCCGGACGCGTGCATAAACAAGGATCTGCGGTCGCTCGGCCGTAACGATTGGCTTATCCAGGATAACTGTCGCGATTTCCTCGGCTACCGTTGCTCCGGGGTATGCTCCTGCAACCAGCGGGGAATCGCGCTGGTCACCGCGGCATCTGCGGGCAGCGGCCACATCATTTCTCAAGCATCAGATCAATGCCGGGCGGACACGTGCAGCAGAGCCATCAATCAGAAATCGCCCGTTGGATTGCCTCTCGTTCCGTCCGGCAAATGGGGCAGCGAGCCTCTTCCACGTGGTAGCGAACGTCGCGCAAATTGGCGTCATCCGGATTGGCAAAGTAGGCCGCCAGCCGTTCCGGGCTGGGACACATCGCGCCCAACTCTGCAACAACCCACCGTACCACGTCGCCCAGGGTCTTTAATTCTGGCGTTTTACTTTCGCTTCTTTGCATAGCCGACTTTTCACCCAAAACCTACTGCCCTGCATACAAGGTGAGAAAAACGGAGCGTTCGACATCTCGTTCCGCGACTCGCTGCCGTACCCATTCCCGGGCCTGGTGAAGCCACTGATGAACACTCGCCGGTGGCACTCCCATGGCCGCGGCTATCTGGGCAGGACTTTGACCATGCAACGACCGTTCATACGCCTCCTTGATCGCCAAGCGCTGGGGTCTCTCTTCACACCAGCGACAGAACTCCACCAGCACATCACTGAGGAGAAGCCCCTGCCGGCGACGCCGTTCCTGCTCCACGGCATGGGTGGCTGGTGACGGTCCGTTGTCCTCCAGTTCCACTCTCTCACGGCCCTCGGAAGCATCCCCCCTCGTGTTCGTCAGACTGAGAAAAACCTGCCGTTCCATGGACCGCAGTCGATCAATGGCTCGACTGCGGACAAGCATTCTCAACCAGCTCTCGCAGTTTCTCGGCGTCTGAAAATCCGACGACACGACCTTTGTCTGGAGTTCCAGCCAGATCTCCTGAAGCAGGTCATCCACGTCGTGCGCCAGACGGGGAAAGGCTGTCCTGGCGAATCGCTCCAGCCCTGGTCGACAGCGCATGAATACGTTGAGAACTTCAGCCCCGTCAGTCACCCATCACCTCCCCAAAGAACAGCTCTTGCTCGTCGTCGCAACTAACATTGGCGAAAGACCAACGTCACATGCTCGGTTTGTCGCGGTTCGGCTATCATCCGTCCCAATCGCTCCGCCTCATCCCACTGGGCCTCGATAATCAATCGGCTGGGCAAATAAACGTACCGATCGCTGGAGGTCCACGTCACCCCTGGGATCTCGGCCCAGGCCGAGCCACCCTCGACATCCCAGTGTAAGCCTTCCTTTTCCCATCGCAAGATGAGTCCCCGACAGGGAAGGTCCTCCCGCACAATATGGGCCGGTGCAGAGGGGCGAACCGAAAGTTCGTCCACTAAAAAAACGACTCGCTTCAGGGTTTCACCGGTGCTCGGAACCACCACGCTCCCTGTGGAATCGGGCAGTGCTTCCCACAGGGCAGTCAACGAACCGCTGACGGGCAACCGAAAGCGCCAGCGACACTTGTCCTCTCCCAGTTGCACCACGTTGCCATCCGCCAGCCGGCACACGTCGCTCACTTGGTGACCATCAACTTTGACAAGACAAGGTTCCCCGTATTTATCACGGCATGCCACGAGTTGCCAGCCCTGCCGGTCCCGCAGCAGCACCGCATGACGCCGATGAATGCGTCCCAAAATGGGCAAATGAACTTCCTCCCGAGCCGAACCGAGGACGACTTCCTCGCCCAGCAGAATTATGCCCACTCCTTCCATCAGCAACTTCTCCGAGCGACCCCGTACTGGCCTGCCCCGGTCCACTGCCGAGCGACTCCCTCGAGCGGCCAAACGGGCGAGTTCCCCGGCAAGTCGCTTGACCTGGGGTGCCTCAGGCGCGATCTGCCGAAGCGTGTTCCAGTGATGCCGGGCCAACCCTTCGTCCCCCCGCTCGATGGCCTCCTCGCAGGCCCGGACCGCCGTCCCGAACCGCCGTTCGCTAAGCCGGATTTCCTCAATCGCTGCCGTTACTTCTCGCCCACCCTGTGTCTCCCATCTGGCGAGTAGCTCCAATGCCAAGGTGAACTCTCCGCTGGACGCAAGCCGTTTGGCCTCACTCACCTGCTCGCGGATTTTCACTTGTTCCTCAAGCTGCCGTTCCTCCCGGCGTTTTTTTTCGGCCAATGCCCGGAGAGCGCGGTTCTGCAATGCCAAGGCTTCCCCCTCCAAGGTGATGCACTGGCTGGCGATTTCAAGCGTTTTCGCGACAAGCTCCCACTGGTCTGCCTCAGCCTCTCGAGTAGCCCGAGCCACAAGATTTCTTCCCACTTCCACCAACAACCGCCGAACCGCGCGATGCTCCCGGTTTTTTGATGTCAGCAGCACACGCGCGGCCTCTTCCAGTTGGCCCTGCCGCAGGCAGTCGCGGGCAGCCTTGCATTCCAGTGGATCGAGCCAGCCCATCGCCATTCACCCCATCAACCAAAAAGCCAAAGAGCGCTAATCCAGATCGCCGAGACCACACAAGCCAGGACCAGTAAGACCACCGTGACAACCAATCCGCGATAATAGCCCCGCGTCATCCGGTCCAGCCCCACCATGGCAACCACCGCGAGAACCGCGCTGGCAATCGTTGCAACTGACGCCGCCACGCGCTTTTGCCAGTACCACGCTCGATAAGCCTTCAATCGGACCGACCATTCGCTGAGCACGGAATAGGGGATCGTCACTGTGATTTCCTGCTCCGCAATCCAGCCATAGTCCCTGACGTCGGAAGTCTTCTTGACCTTTTGAGTCACGCCCGGCTGAGATGTGAGCCAGGCCCACTCCGTCACGACTGCAGAGGAGGACAGATCGGCCCCCGCAAGCTCCCGCGCCATTTGACGGACGAGTTCGATGCGCTTCTCGGTTGCTACCCGCTCTGCTTCACTTTCGGCGTCTGCCTGCGTCACCCCCGGACACCGTCCGGTGACGATCACCAGCCGTCGCCCCTCCACCTGGGAAGACTCTTCCTCCTGCGCAGAACGCGATACACTTTGCTCGTCCTTGTCCGGTACTTCGACCGAAATCTCACCACCGATCAAAACTCCGGCCAAAACAATCGGCCAACACAAACAGAGGACGAACAAAACAACCTTGCCGCTGGCCATGGCGTTTCTCCCAAAGTTGTTTTACTCCGCAAAATCGGGCGACAGGGACCGCCCCTGTCGATCCCTGCCGCCCTCTGGAGCGTCACTCATCAGGTTTCACGTGCCCTGGTTGACATCCGCGGGCTTGTCGGCTTGATCTCCAAACATCGCGTCGAACCGCTCGGTGACCGGCCGGTCATCCACTTCCACAGGGATCTCACCCTGCGGATTCTGTTCGTGCTCAAGCATCCGCTGGGCCACCCGAATCCGCGTCTCGATCTCCTTCGCGAGTTCCTTCGCCCGTCCCAGCCGGGATTGATCGATGGCCACAGTTCCCACGGCCTGGGTCGCCTCCAGCGCCTTCAACTGGCCTGCCAGCGATTCGGCTTTGAGCTTGAGCTGGTCGTATTGCTGACGATAGGCGTCCACCTTTTTCTTGGCATTCTCCAGGTGACGCTGTCGCTCCGCCAGAAGTTGTTTTTTCGCCTCCAAATCAGCCTGGCGTATCTGATAGTTGTCCATACGCCGGGCAAGGTCTGCCTCCACCTCGCTCCGTTTATACACCTGTCCGGCGAACTGGTATTCGGATTTTCCCTGGCCCAGCGCCTCTCGCAACTTTTTCATCTCGGCAAAGGCCTGAGCCTGTTCCTGTTCCATCCGTGCAATGTCTTGCTCAAGATTTTCAGTCTCCACTTCCAGTTGGGCCACCACCTGCATGTTTCGCCGGATCTCGGGTTCGAGGTCCTTCAATTCGCCGTTCAGGCGTTCGAGGTCAAACGCAATAGGAGTGGCGTCCCGGATGCTTTGCCCCACTTTCCGCCACCCAGTCTTGATATAACTCCACGTTGTGGCAACGCCCAAACTTCCCACCAACAGAATTCCCACTCCCGCAACAATCCACCACGGTGTTTTGAGCTGCAACATGGCTCACACTCCTCTTCTTCTTACAAAACAATTCGACATCGCCAGAACCCTCTTCGCCATCCTTGCTGACCCTTCGTTCGTCCTCCGCCTATCCTAATTGACGAATGACCGACCCAAATCTTGGAAAGAATGTTCTGAATTTTTCCAAATACCCTTCTTGACACGTTATTGCAAGTTGATTTCACCATGGCGAAAACGGACAAACTATTCCTCGATGTTTGACTGCATCCCTGCTTTTCGCGAGGGCCCATGAGAAGCGAATACCTGGCGAGGTACTGGGGCACTGAAACACTTAGGCCACACGAGTAGCGTTCAAAGATTTCATGGACCCCACTAAAGGTTTATGGAACCCCCACCGAGGCAATCGACCGCTAGTTAGCCACGGAAGATCCTCCCGCGCCACCAAAGAAAATAATGTCGAAGAATTCAACAATTAATGGCGTAAAAATCGGCCTGGCAATTTTGATAAGATTCGAAAAACAGACAAGGAAGAGAAAAGTGCGTTAGAACTGCTTCCCGCAAGCGAAATTGGGCAGTCCTATTCCCGTGCCAACTTCTGTTCGCGGAACACTCCAGTGGAGGCGGCGGGAATCGAACCAGAATACGCAAATCCTTTCAAAGCATTGACTTATGGCGATCCCGACAAGGGGGCTGGCGCAAAATCCGGCGCACTCGGTGGCAATCCACGCGACCTACCCCCCAAATTGGTGGCTATCTGGGACACTCTGACCGACCAGCAGCGGCAAGCGATTCTGGCCGCGTTGGAACGGGAGCGATCAGGGGGACCCACTACGTAAGCGGTGGCCAAAGACGTGGAAATATGTGCCACCAGAATTGCGACCACAAAGCGGTCTCATCGGGCAACAACGTTTTATCTTCTACGGTCCAGTCTTCAGCATCGCACCGGTTGGATTTCAGACCCAGAGGAAACGGCGCGATATTCCCTTTCCTCTATCCCTCACATCGATGTGAAGACTGGAGCGTTGGAAGAAAGAATTGGAGGGATTTACTTTGCTGTTCCAGCGAGATTAGCATCCTCTTATTGGGTTGGGCGAGTGACATTAGCGCGGCTTACGAGAACTTACTTTCAGGGCCGGCCAGAATACCTGCTGAAATCGGCTTGTGCGATGGCAATCAACCTGGCGTTCTTCGGACACCTGTTCCCCAATAGGGTTCTCGGTTTCTCTTTTCCTTCTACGTCCGCATGCACCTTTCCGCCAAGTTGGTGTGTTCAAAGCCGGGGCGCTCCGCCGAACCTAAGCCAGAGGCCGGGTAACTTTAGCAGTCGAGCCACTGTTGACGCCTCAACGAGTGAGGTTTAGATGTTTCCGCAAACTGGCTACAATTGAGGACAAAACAATAGAGAAAGGCGCACGCTCGCATGTCGACCACCCGTCGCAACACGCGGGCCTGAGCGAGGTAAGCATGTCTCGGGGCACGCTTTGAGTGAGAAAATGGAAAACTTGTCATCTGTGGAATGAGGCAGGATGTCTGGTATCCCCTTCCTTAGAGATTTAAGTCGGGCTTAATTTCATATGGGGTTGCACCTCAGTCCCAATTACACGTGTTTTGCAAGAACGTTCGCCATTCTCGATTATCCTAGCTTCAGATAGAAAACCGCGCAAGCACACGGATAGTTTGCACACATTTCAGAAAGACGTGGCCATGGCACATTCAGGGAAAGGTAGAACATGATTAGCCTGGGCTCGATCGTTCGGTTTCGCAAACGGGATTGGGTTCTCATTGGAGAGGACCGAGAGACAATCTTTCTCCGCCCCCTCACGGGGACCAGCGACGATCTGGTGGCCCTGCACCGCGGGCTGGCGGACCTAATCAGATTCTCCTTTCCTGATGAGGGCGTTGAGCCTTCACAATTTCCGCTGCCCGCTCCTGATTCGGTAGCGGATGCGCAGAGTGTGCACCTCCTGTGGCAGGCAGCCCGTCTGCTGCTCCGGGAGGGCGCCGCGCCGTTCCGCTCTCTTGGGCGAATTTCTGTTCGGCCACGCACCTACCAGCTTGTACCCCTTATGATGGCACTGCGGTTGGATCCTGTCCGGCTGCTTATTGCCGATGACGTGGGCGTGGGGAAGAGCATTGAAGCGGGGCTCGTCGTGCGGGAACTGTGGGATCGCGGCGAAATTTGCCGTTTTGCCGTGCTTTGTCCCCCGTACCTGTGCGACCAATGGGCCAAGGAGTTGAGAGAAAAGTTCCATTTCGAAGCAGTGGTGATTAACCCAGCGACCATTGGACAGCTCGAACGTCGTACGCCGCCAGGACGCACGATTTACCAACACTATCCCGTGCAGGTCATTTCCATTGACTTTATCAAGCACGAGCGTAACAAGAACACTTTCTTGCTTTACGCACCCGATCTTCTGATCGTGGACGAAGCCCACAGCGTTACCCCTGGCCGCGGTCAAAACCGGCATTTGCGTTATGAATTGGTCCGTGAGCTGGCACGCGACCAGAAGCGGCATCTTTTGTTGCTCACGGCCACCCCGCATAGTGGGATCGCGGAATCCTTTCAGAAGCTGCTGGGGCTTTTGAACCCGGAATTCGAGAAATGGGAGTTTCCATCACTGGAAACGGAAAAGCGGGTACAGCTTGCTCGACATTTCGTGCAGCGCACACGCTCGGACATCACGTCCTGCTGGGAAGCGGAGACCTGTTTTCCCCGGCGTGAAACCCTCGACGCGACCTATGCGCTTTCCCCGGCTTATCGCAAGTTGTTTGACGCGGTGTACGATTTCTGTACTGAAATCGTTTACAGCGGCGAGCAGCTTCAGCGTCACCAGCGGCGGATGCGGTGGTGGGGCGCCCTCGCCCTCTTGCGGTGCGTGATGTCCAGTCCTACGGCGGCGGTCCAGGCCTTGCACAAGCGTCGGACTGGCGAGCAAATCATGGCTGAGGAGGATGAAGCTGCAGACGAATCTTACAGGGCCTATGCCTATGAACCGAGCGAATCCGTGCCCATAGATGAGTCTCCTGCTCCGCTGCTCGACCGCACAGAATCCAAGCTTCGTGAAGCCGAACGCCGCCGATTGCGGGAACTGGAACGCCTTGCCGAAACCATTTCGGAAAAGGACGACACAAAACTCCAGAATTGTATAGGACTGGTGAGAAAACTTCTCAAAGAAGACCATAACCCCGTGGTGTGGTGCTTTTACGTCGATACCGCCGAATACGTGGCGAAAAAGCTCAGGGAATCGCTCGCTGCTGAAAATATCCGTGTGGAATGTCTCACCGGTCGCATCGGTGAGGAGGAACGCCGCGAGCGGGTGGAACAACTCATGTCGGAACCCGGGAAGCGTGTTCTGGTGGCCACCGACTGTCTCAGCGAAGGTATCAATCTCCAGAAAGGTTTCAGCGCTGTCATCCACTACGACCTGCCCTGGAATCCTAACCGGCTGGAACAGCGTGAGGGACGCGTGGACCGTTTCGAGCAGGTTTCCCCCATTGTGAAAGCCGTTCGGTACTACGGTCGGGATAACCCCGTGGATGGTGCGGTTATTCGCGTCCTGTTGGATAAAGCCCGGCAAATCCGGGAGACGCTCGGAACGTACGTTCCAGTTCCCGAAGACGAAGAGCGTGTGGTGGAAGCCCTCGTGCATGCCCTGTTCTTCGAGCGAAAGCAGGCGGGAAAGGATCAGCAGTTGGAGCTGGCCTTTGAAGATTCGCACGAAGACATTCAGATACTCCACAAGTCGTGGGATCTGGATGCGCAGCGAGAAAAGGAAAGCCGTACCCGCTTTGCTCAGCACGCTTTGAAGCCCGAGGAAGTGCGTCGGGAACTGGAAAGTACCGATCATGTCCTGGGCGATCCCGCGGCGGTGCGCAACTTCGTGCTGAGCGCCTGTCAGCGGCTAGGGCTGCCCATTCAGCCGAGCCGCCGTCACCCCGATGCGTGGGAATTAATCATCGCGGAGGCAGCGTTGCGGCATGTGCCGGAGGCTATCCGCCAGGCCATTCCCACCGACCGGAAGAACCGCTGGACGATCAGCTTCACAAGTCCTACACCAGAGGGCGCGGACTATGTCGGCCGAAATCATTCGTTTGTGACGGCGCTCGCTCGCTATCTTTTCGAACAGGCGTTCGCGGATGTTGATGAGCCAATCGCGTCTCGCTGTGGGGCCATTCGCACGCGGAGTGTCAACCGTCTAACCGCGATTCTGCTTCTTCGCCCTCGCTTCCACATCATGCGGCCCGACCAAGCCCCCCTCCTTGCTGAGGAAGTTTTCGTCGTGGGCTGGCAGGCCTACTCAGACTCTTGGCTAACCCCCGAGGAGGCGCTGACACATCTTGCGGCAGAGCCCTCCAGCAATTTGCCACTCCAGGAAAAACGCGAACTCATTGCCAGTATGCTCGACGAGATCCAGCGAATGCTGAAGGATGAGAAATCAAGCCAACTGGGGAAAATCCTCCGCAACCGTGCCAGCGAGGTGGAAGCCGCCCATCGGCGAATCCGGCAAAGTCTCGATCAGCGGGTGCGTGGGCTGCGTGTGGAACTTCACTGGCCACCGGACCTTTTAGGTGTGCTTGTGTTGCAACCGGAGATCAAGCTATGACACCAGTCGGTTTACTGGAACGTTCTCGACAGACGACCGCCACCTTTCGCCAGGATCGTGCGGTCCACCTGGAGGGCGGCCTCTTTGGGCCTGACCTTTTGGAACAGCTCGCATCCGGTGATGTGCCGGGGCAAAAGCCGGCAGATTTCGGATTGTCCCGCCAGGCCAACCTGCTGGATGAAATCGCGGAGGCCTATCGCGATGCGTGCGATCTCTGGCAGGTTTTCCGCCGCCGCCTGGAACGCCTTCCCGCCGGCAAATCGAGTACAACACTCACGCGAGAAGGCTGGGTCATTCCCTTTCTGGGCCTGTTAGGCTATGAGTTGCGTTACAACCAAAAACCCTACGACGTGAACGGCGTCACGTATGCCGTCTCTCACCGGGCGGGCGAGAACGAGGATGCTCCGCCCGTCCACATCACCGGCGCCGAACAGCAGTTGGGGCGTGTCAATCCCCATGATCCCCGCAGACTCTCGCCCCACGCCCTGCTTCAGGAATTCCTAAATCGTACCGATCACCTTTGGGGGATTGTGACCAACGGGTTGACGCTCCGACTTCTCCGCGATTCCACTTACGTGCGTCGGCAGGCGTACGTGGAATTCGACCTGCGCGCCATCTTCGAGGCCGAAGGTGATAGCGGCTTTGCCGACTTTGCGCTGCTTTACCGCCTTTTGCATCGCACGCGCCTGCCGCGCGGTACAGCCGACGCCCACACCTGTTGGCTGGAACAGTATCACCAACAGGCCATCGAACAGGGAAACCGGGCACGGGATCGACTGCGGGATGGAGTGGAAGAATGCCTGCAAATCCTCGGAAGAGGCTTTCTTCACGCAAATCCTGATTGGCACCCAGATCCCAAGGACTTCTATGAACAACTCCTCCGCCTGGTTTATCGGTTCCTCTTCCTCCTGGTGGCCGAGGAGCGAAACCTGTTGGGTGGAAGCGACCTCTACCGTAATCATTACAGCGTCAGTCGCTTCCGCCGACTCATCGATCGCCGCGAGGCCTACACCGACCATGAGGACCTCTGGCAATCCCTGCGTGTCCTGTTCTACCTTTTGCGGAATGACACTCCCCTGAACGACGGCAAGCCCCTGGCCAGCTTCCTGGAACTTCCGGTCCTGGATGGCGGACTGTTTGAACCGATCGACCTCGATGAACGGACCCTCACCAATCGTGACCTCCTGCAGGCGTTCTCTTATCTGGCCTACTACTGGGATGAGGACGCCCGCACCTATCGCCGGGTCAATTACGCGGCTCTGGACGTTGAGGAATTGGGTTCGGTGTACGAAAGCCTCCTCGACCATCATCCGGTTATCAGCAATCGCACCTTTGAATTCGCCACCGGAACCGAGAGAAAATCCACCGGCTCTTACTACACACCTCCCGGACTTGTAGCGCAACTGATCCACTCCGCTCTGGAACCCGTGATTGAGGAACGCCTCGCTGAAGCGAAACAATTGGCAAAGAGCGAATGGCGAATGGTTAGTAGCGAATGGAGGAGTTTTCCCAGTCTTATCTTGGAGAGATTCTATGATCACCTTCAACGATTAGCGCGACCTGGAAGTGTGGCGGCGAGGAGTGGAGATCGTAAAACAAGTCTACCTGCTCACGCAGACCTACCCGCCATCGGAACTCTACGGGATAACCAGCCAGATACGCCGAGCAGCGATTTCGATACCGGCCAACATCGCGGAGGGTTGGGGACGCCGCTATCCGGCCGAGTTTATCCAGTTCCTCCGTCAGGCGAACGGCAGCCGCACCGAACTGGAGACACATCTGATCATCTGCTCGGAAATAGGACTGGCCAAGGAGGAGGCTATTCAGCCCATCCTGGATGCCCTGACCGTCCTCGGTCGTCAGATCCTCAACCTGGAGCGAAGCCTCCGACAGAAGAGGAGCTGAAATCCCTGTGGGCCAATTTGCCATTTGCCATTCGCTATTCGCTACTTGGTGAGCATGCCATCCTGTCCATTCGCGTCCTTGATCCTGCCTGTGGATCGGGGCATTTCCTGCTGGCCGCTGCGCGACGATTAGGCAAAGAACTGGCTCGCGCCCGCACCGGGGAAGACGAACCCGCCCCCGAGCAGGTGCGGGAAGCCATTCGCGACGTGGTTGCCCATTGCATCTACGGAGTCGATAAAAATCCTCTCGCGGTTGAGTTGTGCAAAGTGGCCCTGTGGATTGAGAGTCAGGTCCCGGGCAAGCCGTTGACGTTCCTCGACCACCGCATCCGCTGCGGGGATTCGCTGGTGGGTGTCTTTGACCTCGAAGTCCTTCAGGGAGGCATCCCGGACGAGGCCTTTGATCCCGTCGGCGATGAGGACAAAGCTCTCGCCCGAGAAATGAAAAAAAATAACCGCATAACCCGCAGCGAAATAGAAACAGGACAGCCCCTCCTCTTTGGATTAGGACCCAGTGGGGACTTGACGACTCTGGCCGAACACGCTCGGCTGATCGAAAACATCCCTGACGACTCGCTTGAGGCCATCCGCGAAAAAGGCCGCCGGTACAACGAGCTGCAGGCCGAAATGACGCGTCCGCGGACGGCCTGCGACCTGTGGACTGCGGCATTTTTCCAGCGTCGGACTCGCAGTCTTGCCCGAGACGCGCGAATCACCTCTCAGACTCTGTGTGATTGGCTGCGGCGCGGGACCGCCCCCCACCAGGCCCTTGCCCAAGCGAAAGCCCTTGCCCACGACCACCGTTTCTTCCACTGGCCGATCGAGTTTCCGGAAGTTTTCGCCAACGGCGGCTTCGACGTCGTACTCTCCAACCCGCCATGGGAACGCATCAAACTCCAGGAGGAAGAATTCTTTGCGGCACGCGACCCCGAAATTGCCCGCGCGACCACCGCCGCTGCCCGCAAACGGCTTATCGCCCGGCTCAAGGAAACCAACCCCGCCCTCTGGCAACAGTATCAAGAGGCCCTGCACGATGCCGACGCCACGAGCAAGTTCTTGCGCACCGGCGGCCGCTATCCCCTGACCGGTCGGGGCGACATCAACACCTACTCCGTCTTCGCCGAGCTGGCAGCCAAGCTCATCCGCCAGCGCGGACGGGCCGGCCTCGTGGTGCCCACCGGCATCGCCACCGACGCCACCAACCAGCATTTCTTCCGCCATCTCGTCGAGTCCGGCCGCCTCGTCTCGCTCTATGACTTCGAAAACCGCAAGAAGCTGTTTCCGGCGGTTGATAGCAGAATGAAGTTCTGCCTCCTGACGCTGCGGGGCGAGCGGGCGAGTAGCGAGTGGCGAGTGGCGAGTAGTGAACGTGAACAGCCACTTGCCGAGTTTGCCTTTTTCTGCCAGGAAGCCGCCGACCTCCGAGACCCCGAGCGCTGCTTCACGCTTTCGCCGCAGGACTTCCGCCTGCTGAACCCGAACACGGGCACGGCACCCATCTTCCGCAGCCGCCGCGACGCGGAGCTCACCAAGCACATTTACCGCCGTGTGCCGGTGCTGATCCATGAGCGAATAGTGAATAGCGAATGGCGAATGGAAGAGGGCGGCCGTGAACCATTCGCTATTCGCCATCCGCCATTGGCTGAATCGAACCCCTGGGGCGTGGAGTTCCTCGCAATGTTTCACATGGCCAACGACTCCCACCTCTTCCGCACGCGGGAGGAGTTGGAAGCCGAGGGCTTTCGCCTGGAAGGGAACGTTTTCGTCAAAGGTGATCCCCATTCGCCATCCGCCATTCGCTATTCGCCGCTGTATGAAGCCAAGATGCTCCACCAGTTCGACCACCGCTTTGGCGACTACCGTGACTTGCCGAAGGGCTCCAAAAGCACGCAACTGCCCGAGGTGCCGCTCGAACGCCTGGCCGACCCCACTTACCAAGTGCTCCCCCGTTACTGGGTGCCGGCAGAGGAAGTGGAAGTGCGCCTCCGCGCCAAAGGCTGGGACCGTGGCTGGCTCCTCGGCTGGCGGGACATCACCAACGTGACCAACGAGCGCACCGTCATCGCCGCCGTGATCCCGAGGGTGGGGGTGGGGGACAAGTACCTCCTCATGCTTCCCACCCCACCCGAGCGGGCCGCCGTGCTCGTCGCGACCCTCGATTCTCTCCCATTCGACTATTGCGCGCGACAGAAGGTCGGCGGGACCAGCCTGAAGTACTTCACTATGAAGCAGCTTCCCGTCCTTCCGCCGTCGGTCTTTGACCAGCCGTTACCGTTTGCGTGGGAGGACCATTCGCCATTCGCTATTCGCCATTCGCCTCTCAAGGACCATTCGCCATTCGCCATTCGCCTCCCAAGGACCATTCGCCATTCGCCATTCGCCATTCGCCATTCGCCTCCCATGGACCACTCGCCATTCGCCATTCGCCATTCGCCCACCATCGCCGACTGGCTCCGCCCGCGTGTGCTGGAGCTGACCTACACGGCCTGGGACCTCAAACCCTTTGCCGAAGACCTCTGGGAAAGCACGGACGACGCAGGCCGCCTGGCCATCCTGCGGCAGTGGGAAGAGAACCACGGCACCACCGCCGACCATTCGCCATTCGCTATTCGCCATTCGCCATTCTACCTGCCCCCTTTCCGCTACGATCCCGAGCGGCGCTTTCAGCTCCGCTGCGAGCTGGATGCGCTGTTTTTCCTGCTCTACCTGGGCACGCCGGAGGAGTGGGAGCGCGAGGCATCGCCCGAGCTGAAGGCCCTTTTCCCCACCCCGCGCGAGGCGGTGAGCTACATCCTGGAGCAGTTCCCCATCGTCCGGCGCAAGGACGAAGATCGCTATGGCACGTATCGAACGAAGGACGCCATTTTGCAGTGCTACGATGCGATGCTGCGGGGGATGCGATGAGAGCGGGGATGGAGACGCAGGATTGCCTATGGAAGCGCCGCGCCATCCTTGCCTGCTACGGCTGGGAAGATGTAGATTTGTCTCATAATTTCTATCGGAACGAGCGGGAACAGGTCCGTTACACGATATCGCCCGAGTCGCGACGCGAACTGCTCCGGCGGCTGTTGGAGTTGAACGATTTTATCTTTAGCGCTGGTTGCGAGGAGCGGCAATGATGACCAACCAGAAAACACCGACGCTGCGATTCTCGCGGCTTCGACTGGGCAACTGGAAAAACTTTCTTGAAGTGGATTTGCCACTTGCCCAACGGGTGTTTTTTGTCGGACCGAACGCCTCGGGAAAGTCGAACCTGCTGGACGTTTTGCGCTTTTTGCGGGACCTTGTCTCAGAAGGCGGCGGACTGCAGGCGGCGATCAATCGTCGCGGCGGTGTGAAGGCGATCCGCTGTCTGGCTGCACGACGCAACTCCGATGTGGCGATTTCCGTTGCGGTGGCGGAAGTGGCCGAGTCCGATCCCGAAACATTCATCTGGCAGTATGATCTGGTCTTTAATCAGGAAGGCCAGCATCGGGCGATCATCAAGCAGGAAACGGTGAAAAGATGGAATATCGAGACGAAGCGAGTGGAAACGGTTTTGCATCGCCCCACCGCAGATGATCAAAAAGACCCCGAACGTCTGACGCAAACATATCTCGAACAGGTCACGATGAACCAGCCATTCCGCGGTCTGGCGGAGTTTTTTGCCTCGGTGCGCTACCTGCACATCGTGCCCCAACTGGTCCGTGAACCGGAGCGATCCGTCGGGCGCAAGAACGACCCTTATGGGGGAGACTTTCTCGAACAGATCGCCCGTTGCAGCAAGAAAACGCAGGATGCCTGGTTGAAACGAATCGAGGACGCTCTGAAGGTCGCCGTTCCGCGCCTCACCAAGATCGAGATGTTCCGCGACCACCGCGGCACACCGCACTTGCGGGCCAAGTATCAGCATTGGCGCCCCCAGGGGGCATGGCAAACAGAAGAACAACTTTCGGATGGCACCTTGCGACTTCTCGGCCTGCTTTGGGCGGTGCTGGAAGGCCGAGGGCCCTTGCTGCTGGAGGAACCGGAATTATCACTCCATCCGGAGGTGGTGCGATATATCCCCCAAATGCTCGCCCGTGTCCAGCGTCGCACGGGAAGACAGGTTCTGGTGAGCACACACTCGCTGGAGCTGCTCCGAGACGAAGGACTGGCTCCGGAAGAGGTGGTCGTCCTCCGGCCAGAGAAGGAGGCTACGAAGGTTCGCCGAGTTGCGGATCTGGCGGACGCCAAATCTCTCCTGGAAAGTGGCTTACCTGCCGGTGAAATCGCTGTGAGTTCTACGAAACCGGGCAAAGCCAAACAGATTTCTCTATTTGGGGATTAATCCATGGCGGAGGTGAATATTGCCGTTGAAGGCATGCTGGACGAATCGGTAGCGATGCGTCTTATCCAATACGTCGGGGGCGAGCCCGGCCGCGTATTTGGCGGGGAAGGGAAACAGAGTCTTTTACAACGGCTGCCAAAGTACAATAGTGCTGCGAACTATTCAGCCTGGCTTGTGCTGATAGACCTCGACCAGGATGCAGAATGTGTACCGGCGTTTCGAACGAAGATACTTCCCCGTCCAGCCCCAAAAATGTGCTTCCGCATTGCCGTTCCGAAGGTAGAGGCATGGCTCCTGGCCGATCGGGAGGGCTTTGCGCAATTTCTGGGAATTCGGTGTCAGGATGTTCCCGCCAATCCGGAGGCCATTTTCGACCCAAGGCAGAAGGTCATTGAACTTGCCCGAAAGTCGAAAAGAAAAGATATTCGTGAGGATATTATTCCGCGCCCTGGGACAAACACCCGGATTGGCCCGGCCTACGCATCGCGGCTGGGTGAGTTTGTGGATACCCTGTGGGTGCCTTCTCGGACCCCTCAGCGGGCTCCCAGCTTGAATCGGGCGGTTTTGTGTCTGGAAAGGTTAATAGGGGTAAAACAATCATGAACATTTTTGAACTGCACCAGTGCGTTTTGGAAGATTACCAGGATTTCGTTGGTTCGTTTGTGACGATTTACGATGAGCGTGTCCGCGATTTCGTGGGGAAGATGCTGGAAGAGGAGCGCCGGCTGTGGCCTGAGCCGTTGGTCCAGCTTTCGCCCGCTTACAAGCGCGACAAAACGGTACAGGAACTGGCCGAAGAGGGTGTGCTTCACCCGGAGACGGCGCGGATTTTTCGATCTTCCAGCGGGCAAACATATCGACTGTTCCGCCATCAGGTGGAAGCGATTCGGCGGGCACGGGAAGGGAAGAGTTTCGTGGTGACATCGGGGACGGGCTCGGGTAAGAGCTTCTGCTATTTCATCCCGATTCTGGATGCGGTTGTCCGTTGTCCCGAGGTGGCCTGCCCGGTGGCCATCATCGTCTATCCCATGAATGCCCTGGTGAATTCTCAGGAACAGGCTCTGCGACAGTTGGCACAGCGCTATCGGGAGCGGACGGGGCGAGAGCTGCCGGTGCGCTTTGCTCGTTACACAGGCGAAACAGAGGAAGAGGAGCGGGAAAAAATCCGCCGTGATCCGCCCCATATCCTGCTGACCAACTATGTCATGGCCGAACTCCTGCTGGTACGGCCCGAGGATCGGCAACTCATCCAGCCGCGAGAGCCCACCGATAGCCCGTTTTTCCTGGTCTTCGATGAGTTGCACACCTATCGGGGACGACAGGGGGCCGACGTGGCCATGCTGGTCCGCCGTTTGCGTGCGCGGTTGGCACGACCTCGGGTGGTGCATATCGGCACGTCGGCAACATTGGTGGCCCATCCCGAAGCGACCCCGGAGGAGCGCCGGCAGGTGGTAGCGGAGTTTGCCAGCCGATTTTTCGGCGCCGCGATCACACCCAACGAGGTGATTGAAGAGACGCTGGAAACGGCCACAGTGGGTGGTCCACCAGGGGCCGAGGAGTTGCGGCAGTCGCTCTCGGAGACGCTTCCTGATGATCCGGACGGGCTGCGCCGTCATCCACTCGTCCGCTGGGTGGAATACACACTGGGCGTGCAGGAGGAAGCCGATGGGCGTTTGCGGCGGCGGCCGCCGCGGCCGCTCTCGGAGGTGGCCAAGGAACTGGCGCGACAAACAGGGGAAGGTGACCAGCGATGCCAGGAGATTTTAAAGGCGGTTTTTCTCCAGGCGGCCAGGTTGAACGAGAATTTGTCCGAACCATTTTTCGCCTTCAAGCTGCACCAGTTTATTTCGCAGGGCCGGGCGGTTTATGCCACGCTGGAGCCGCCGAATGCGCGAAGCTTTTCCAGCGACGGGGAAATGGTCGGGAATCGACCGACTTACCCTCTGCGATTCTGCCGCATTTGCGGCCAGGAGTATTATCATGTGATACGACGTGGCAACAGTCTCCTGCCCCATCCCATGACCGGGGAACTTTTCGAGGAGGACTCGGAAGTCGGTTATCTCGCGTTCGTGGATGACTGGGACGAAAGTCGCATTCCCGAGGATTGGCGCAACGAGCGAGGAGGGATAACCCATACCTGGCGCGACCGTGTTCCGCAACTGGTTTGGGTTCACCCGGATGGCACACTCAGTTCACAGCCTGCCCTTGGTGCAGCGAAGGCGTGGTGGCAATCGCGCAAACTTTGGTTGTGCCTGCGGTGCGATGAGTATTACAACGATCGTCAGCAGGATTTCAGCAAACTCTCGTATTTGTCGGGAGAGGGACGTTCCTCGGCCACCACAGTGCTGGCCATGTCGATTTTACGTCACGCCGCCCGGATCGGCCCCCAGCGTGACAAGATGCTCACATTTACCGACAGCCGTCAGGATGCCTCGCTTCAGGCGGGACATTTCAATGACTTTGTTCGGATGGCGGTGCTCCGCTCCGGACTTTATCGCGCCCTGGAACAGACCGGGCAACTTCGATTTGACACGGTAGCCCGCGAGACAATGCAACAGATGGGCTTGCAACTGGGCGACATCGCGCGGACCCCGACGCTGGACCCGGATTCCGCGGCTGCGCGACAGGTATGGGAGGCATTCGAGAGACTTACAGAATATCGACTGTATATGGATCTCCGCCGCGGCTGGCGCGTCCTCCAGCCGAATCTGGAAGACGTGGGACTTTTGCGAATTGAATATGATGGGTTGAGGGAAGCCTGCGAAAAGGACCACTTATGGTCTGCCGTCGCCGGTCTGAAGGAGTGTGACCCTCAGAAGCGATTCCGCATTGTACACACGGTGCTGGACCATTTCCGCAAACGACTGGCCATCGATGTCCGCGTGTTGGAGAAGCGTGTCCAAAACCAGCTGGGGCACCAGGTCCAGCAACAGCTCAACGAGTTCTGGGGACTGGATCCAGATGTGGACTACCTGGAAAGCGCAACATGGTTTGCGCTCCCCACAAACCGTCCGAGACGGCGGTCAGAGGCGACGTGTTATTGGCTGAGCGTTCGGGCACCCATTGGGCGGTATCTGCAGAGCGAGCTGGGCCCGGATTCGGTCGCTGAACCGACGTTTTTTCCCGCTCTTCTGGAAGTCCTCGTCAATCAGGGATTCTTGCGGCGGTCAGAACCACTTAATGGCTACGAGCGGTACCAGCTCAACGCGGCGTGCCTAATCTGGAATCTAGGAGATGGTACGCCACCACCGCGGGATCCAATCTACGCCCGGGGAAGCCGGGAACAACAACCCGTCAACAGGTTCTTTCAACGTTTCTACAGGGAAGCAGCTCAGGGCCTGGCATCCCTGGAAGCGCGTGAGCACACGGCCCAGGTGGTGGCCCCTGGGGAACGTCATCGCCGGGAGCGGCGGTTCCGCTGGCTCCCGGAGGATCGTCAGGATCCGACCGTGGGGCGGCGGCTCCCCTATTTGATTTGTTCACCCACTATGGAATTGGGCGTGGACATTGCTGATCTTGACGTCGTGCATATGCGGAATGTTCCACCGACGCCCGCCAATTACGCTCAGCGGAGCGGTCGCGCAGGTCGGCAGGGGCAGCCTGGCTTAATATTTACGTATTGTTCCGCCGGCAGCAGCCACGATCAGTACTTCTTCCACAACCAGGCGGAGATGGTCGCCGGGGCAGTGCGGGCCCCACGGCTGGAATTGGCTAACGAAGCGCTCATTCGCGCTCACATCCAGGCTGAGTGGTTGGCGGAAGTCGGTCTACCACTCCGGCAATCGATCGAAGAAGTTGTAGATATTGAGCATTCGCCCAAGCTTCCGCTGCGCGACAATGCGTCAGCCCAGATTCACTTAGGGCTCGAAAAACTGGGAAAGCTGCGGGAGCGGCTGGAGCGGATCTTTGCAGCAGATCAAGATCTTTTCGCCCGATCGGATTGGTTCAGTGAAAAATGGCTTGACCGTGTTTTGGAAGAGGCTCCCACGCAGTTTGATCATGCTTTTCTTCGCTGGCGAGAACTTTATCGTATCGCCACGGACCAACTTGAGAAGGCTCACCAAAAACTTCAGCAGGCTCGAAGCACTCAGGAACAGCAGGAGGCCCGCCATGAGCAGGACGAGGCGCTTCGGCAGCGAAACCTTTTACTGCAGGTAGAGGTGCCACGGGAAGAGAGCGACTTTTATCCTTATCGCTATCTGGCTACGGAGGGCTTTCTGCCCGGCTACAATTTTCCCGCGCTGCCGGTTCGGGCATGGGTGCCTCGGGGTGAAGGCGAATTCATTACCCGACCACGGGCTCTAGCAATTCGGGAGTTTGCACCCCACAACGTGGTCTACCACGAGGGTGCGAAGTGGCAGGTAAGTTCTTTCTTTCCACCACCAGGTGGATTGCGACAACGCTGCTACCGGTTGCGGCTCTGTGGGGAGTGTGGGAGCTTTGCCGAGCCCCACATGGACCGCTGCCCTGCCTGTAATGTCCTGTTTGATGGGGCAAACAGCGAAGTCATTCCGCTGCTTGATCTACCCAACGTGCGTGTGGTCCGCCGCGAACGGATCACCTGCAACGAGGAAGAACGGATGCGACTCGGCTACGACGTACAGGTGGCCTATCAGTTTTCAATTGGCGATGCAGGCTTTCGCACTATCGAAGCCGACGTACAAAATGATGGGCAAACATTGGCTCGACTGAGCTATGGTCCCGCAGCTACCTTGCGGTACATCAACCGGGGTTGGAAGGGACGTGTGCCGGGGTTTACTATCGACCTGGCCTCGGGTGCGTTATACAAAGATGCGCAGCAAGACACCGAACGGGGTTCGGGAAGGGGCCGCACGGGTCGCACATCCGAGCTGGAGCGTCTGAGCCTATGCGTTTGGGAAACGCAGAACATCCTGCTGATTCGCTTTCTTGATTCCATCCTTCAGGATGATTCAACTGCACAAACACTGCTTTATGCGCTCAAACGTGGAATCGAAGAAGCGTTTCAGCTTGAGGAGTCGGAATTGGGCGTGACAATAGTGGGCCGGGGACAAAACCGGGCGATGCTCCTTTACGAAGCAGCGGAGGGTGGACTGGGGGTGCTTCGAAGACTGGTGGACGAGCCTGATGCTCTTGCGGAGGTCGCCACCCAATCGCTGGCCATCTGCCATTTCACACCTGCTGGCGACGATCTCAAGCCGGAGTGCATGGGGGCATGTTACGAGTGCCTCCTCAGTTACAGTAATCAGCCAGAAGGACATCTTTTGAACCGGCATCGCGTGCAGGGAATACTCCAAGAATTAGCCACAGCTCAGGTCCACACGCGGACGCAGAACCGAAGTCGGGAAGAACACCTGGCAGGACTTTTCAGCCGTGTCCAGTCAACGTTTGAACGAGAATTTTTGCAATTCTTGACCGAAGGGGGGTATCGCCTTCCAGACGACGCGCAGAAATCGGTGGCCGATCCGCGTTGCATTGCCGACTTTTTCTACTCACCCAACATCCTTGTCTTCTGCGATGGCCCGATCCATGACGAGCCGAATCAAAGCCGTGTGGATGCCAACATTCGTCGAGAGCTTCAGGCTCGCGGGTACCGTGTGCTCGTTGTCCGCTGGGATAAGCCCCTCGAAGACCAGATCCGAAAATATCCCGAAGTGTTCCAAGGCAGTGCCGGCAGCCGGACTACTTTCCGATAAAAGCACGTGGAACTTGGGCGACGAATCTCCGCTAGAGAACGTTGCTCGTGAGTACGGTACGCTCTCGGGCTTGCCAACAGGAAGATTGCTTAGACCCGAGTTTCCTACACGTCGAACGGACAAAGGGAAAAGAACGCTGTTGCCCGCTGCGCGATCAGTTTGACCTAAAAAGATTGATCAAGGCACGGAATCGCGATACGCATTTTAAACAACTCCCTCGTCATAGTCTGCCATCCAGACTGCACAACCGATAGTAAGTCAGACCATCCTGGAGCGACTCCATCTTTTATTCCTTTCACATTTATTACTGCACGCGCGAGCGCAACCAGGTTGAAAAACGCCTTTAATCCCACACTAACCTATGATTTACCTAAGATTTCAGCGAGCAGGCGGCCGTAGGCTTGGGCACCACTGTCTGCAATCTTTCGCCGGGCTTCATGGCGGGCGGCTATCGCCTGCTGAGACCAAAATCCCCGCCGCTCGTTTAGATAATTTGGGTCGCACTGTCCGTCGACGCGCGTTTCCGTATCCAAACCATAAAGACCGAACAGGACTTGTAACTCCCGATATTCGGTCTCGGTGAACAGATCTCGCGCTTGTTCCAAGGCAGTTAACGCTTCAAAGTCAGCATTGTATTCCTCTAATTCGTGATAAACTTGGCTGATACTCAATCCAACATCATGCAATAGCGCATCAATCTGATTCACCCGAGCCGTGCCCAACTGTGTTTTTAAAAAGTCTTCGAGTTCTTGAGCGATTTGTGTATCTCCTTGTGAGGAACGAATAAATGCAAGGAAGCGATTCAGCCGATCTTGATTTTCTTCGTCCTCTCGTTCAAATTGTGGCAAGTATTTGAAGCGCAACTGTTCTAAAATATCCCTTGCCTCATTCACTGTTTTGAACGCTCGCAGAAGTTTCGCCCGGCGGAAAAAGTGGCGCTCTAAAACATTCCGTAACAGATCAAATCCCGTGAGCTCCTGAAGGCGGAGAAGTGCCTGCTCACGGTGCATGTTCTCCTGGCAAAGCGTTTTGACAATTGTTGCGAACACCGCCCAAGGTATGTCTTGTCGAAGTTCACGACGCTGCTCGGCTTTCACTGGGCAGTCTTCGAAGTCGAATTCGTCCCACAGTTCATGACTATCCAGTAACTTAAAAAGTCGCTGTTGCGGAATCCGGGAAATAGCTGCGGCGATTTGCTGGAGCCCGGATGGATTCTCAGCCGTCAGGCGATCAAGGGCCCGCTTTAATCCTGCCGATACTGGAACGACAGTGCTGAGATACTCTCGAAGCTGTTCCGCGATGGCCGGGATTCTCGCACAGATTTCAGGATACAGATCGATCTTGGCGACCACTCCTATGGCATTCAAAGCCCGTGAGCGTCTGCCGGTCACATCTTGGAATTCTTCGAGAAAAGCTTTGTCGGTGACGCGAGGGACCTGGGAAATAAGGTAAATGACGGCATCGGCTTGGGAGGTCCATCGCTCAGTATCCTGATTGTGCTGCTCTCGCAGTCGACGGCGCAAATTGAGAAACTCCGCCGTGACCTTACGATGCTCATCAACGACAGCCTCTGTTCCCGGCGTATCGACGATCGTTACTTCGCGAAGCACCTCGTGGGGTATAAAGAATTCAAGCCTCTCAATGGCGACCGCCCGCTCAAGCGTTTGCCGATCGTTGCCCTGCAAACTCTCATAAAACGTCCGATCGACGTCCTCGTAGAATCCGCTGCGCCAGTAACAACGTATCGGCCGCGCGGGATTAGCGGGCTGGCCATACCGAAAGAAATTGATGGTGGCCGTGGTTTCGGTCACTCCAACTTTTGCCAAATCAACTCCCAGCAGGGCATTGACGAGAGTGCTTTTGCCAGCTTTTGCCCTTCCCACCACAGCCAGCACACAGGGCTGTTCGAGTTCCTGGATGAGTTGTTCAAGGCGATTTACCAACTCTATGGGAACCGGTGCCCGGCGAAACAGCTCTGCTGCCCGCGAGAGCACGTCGCGAACTTGTGAAACCAAACTGCTCATGGTAATCCGATGCAGTTAAGCTCAAACAGGGCTGGCTTGCTGTTACACGCGTGAACCTGGTAGAGGGAGATATGTGCGGTAGCAACCCGTCTCTATTTTTTCGTCGGGTGGCGGTGACTCGAAACTTCATATAAGCAGCAAGACCCCTGCGCCTAGAGCTGTCAAAACAACGGCGATCGCGATAAGGCATCCTGCATTTTCGGTTATTGTGCCCACGTTGCCCTCCGTCTCGACGCGTGCTTCCTTCCCCTTAATGATTTGGAAGTCCTTGTTTCCTTCGCAGACGTTTTGCCGCAATGTGGCTGTAGCACTACTTGCTATGGCAATCCCTACGCGATTGTTTCGGCAGAGATTATTTCCAGCCTCGCCACAGGCGTTGTCTTCATAGACAATACCCGCTCCATTAGCCTCAAAGACATTGTTCTCCACCGCTACACTGGCTTTCCCACTTAACCGCACCCCACACCCTTGGTTCCGATCGAAACGGCATTCTTTGACGACGCCTGTGGTCGTTCCGCGAATGGCAAGGCCGCTCCCCAGTTTCATTTCCGCGTCCAGAACTGCTCCGGAAAATCGGCAACCCTCGAAACTGATAGAACCTGAATCAACAACCACGACATCACCCGGCTTTTTGCCCTCATGCAAAAAGGTGATCCCCCTGGCAATAAACTTTTTCGCTGATGACCTGAGGACATACTCTTTATCACAAGTAACGAAAGTCTTGTCCGCCCCCATTCCTTCAAGTTGGAGAGGTACTGTGATTTTTAGAGGATCGGCTAAATCGTACTGTCCCTCTTGTAGAAGAACCTTCTGCGGAAAAAGCCTTGCCGATGGACTGTTCCGACGTAGAGCTCGCCTCAAGCTATCGGGTGATTGCGGATAAACAACTTTTTTTTCCCACAGATACGCTGCATGATAGGCGGCCCCTAGGGCTACAGCGATGTCCGCTTTGTCCCACCGCAGTGGAGATACCCCCAGTACTTCCTCGAGTCGTCTTCGGATCAAGGGGATTCGCGAAGAACCGCCGATGAGGATGACAGAACCCACTTGGTCACAGCCACCCTCCTGCAGAACTTCCAAGGCTGATTCCACCGTCTTGTCGATGTGCGGGCAAATGAGCTCCTCAAAGCGGGAACGTGCAATTTCGATTGATATCCGTTCTTCCATTTCTGGTGGCAAAAATAAGCTCAATGGAGTGGGCCGCTCTGTGAAACTCAGGTTTTCCTTGTAGTCCCGACACCGTTTCAAGAGTCGTAAATCAGTGGTATCACGGGATAGTTTTGGGCCTATTTTCTCATGTATATAGTGGCTCACCTCTTCATAAAGAACCCGGTCGAAATCTTCTCCACCTATCCGGAGCCCTGAAGGTCGGGCGGCAACATGAAAGCCTACTCCTTTGTCTGATGGTCTTAACAAAGTGACGTCAAAGGTACCTCCACCCAGGTCGTAGACGAGTATGGTCTTTCCAAGTCGTTGCCCTTCGGCTAAATACGCCATGGCAGCGGCAACAGGCTCTTCCAGCAATGCCACCTCGCTAAGTCCCGCCAGTTCCGCCGCCTCGCGGAGCCGAATCTTTTCCAACTCATCAAAAGTAGCCGGATGAGTCAAAACAGCTCGCTCGATCGGTCGTCGAAAATATGTTCTTTCTACGTCATGTTTGAGCTTCTTGATAATCTCTGCCGCGATCTCGACACTGGTCCACGGTCGCCCGTCCAAATACCAGACGCGTTTTTTGGCCAACTCCCGCTTGACGGCCCGGATAATCCGGGGATGGCTTCCTGGATCCGAAATCCGCTCTTCGGCCAGTTTTCCCACGATAACCTCGCCGGCAGGCCCTATGTAAACCATAGAAGGGGTTTTTGATTCTCCTTCCGCATTGCCAAGAGCTTCCGCACGTCCGGTTTCTGGGTCGAACCAGGCAATGGTGGAATTGCTGGTCCCAAAATCAATCCCCACTATCGGCTCTTCTCCCATACTTCACTCCCTGACGTTTACGCTGAAATGCGGGTTTTTTGGATCTGTTTCAACCTATTTTCGATCTGGTCAAGCCGCAGAGCATACGCTTTCCATTGAACGATTTGGCCTCGTAATCGGGCACTTTTCTCCTCTCGTTCGCGTGCCGCCAATCGACAGTTCTCATCCAAACGCGCCATTTCCTCAGCCAGTTCCTCGAGCCGGCGCTCGACAGCGGTATCTACTTGCCCCACGATTCGCTCGCCCACCTGCCGAAGGATTTGCCGGAGCGGACTGTCCAGCCTACTCAAGAACGTCTTCTGGATTTTCTTAAACTCATTTTCGAGATGGGATATCAACTCATTGCGCGCCGTTTCGAGGGCTCGTTGTCTAGCTTTCCAAAACTCAGGTAAAATCTTAAACAGTGAGTAACCGATCAGGATCACGCCGATAGGGGTTGTAACAGGATTGAAAAGGGTCCCAATGAACGGCACCACGTTCCCAAGTGCCACTAAAGCAGCGCCGGCGCCAATTGTGGGGAGTCCAGCCACAACGGCTTGTGAAACCGGTTTGAGATCGATAGAAGAGGATGGTTCTGAAATTTCTGGAACAATTGATTTAGAAACCAAGGTGCCATCTATTGAAACTGGCGGAACAACTGTTGACTCCTGCATGTCCTTCGAGAAGGGTTTTAGACTATCTTGGATGAAATATTGATATCTTTTCAAAATATCATCCCATGCCTCTTGCAATTTTTCGCTTATATGTTGCGGTAGGGAATTGACAAGATCTCTGAGTTCGTTCATTGATTTTGCGCTCTTAACTTTGCGGCTGGCGTCATCATAAATGGTGCTGAGAGCATTACCAAATTCTTCGGCGGCGGAGTTTATTGCTTGGTCTAGTTGTTTTTCCAATTCCCGACGTTTTCGTCCGTCGCCACCCCAATCTCTTTGCAGCCGGTCGCCACGGGCGGAAAGCTCGCGGTGCGCTTCTTGCAACTTCTGTTCGCCTTCCTCGAGCATCCTCAGGCGGTAACCAAGAAGTTCCTCACCGTCTCGGTAATAGCGTCGCAAAAGCATTAGAGCATGGTCGAGCCGGGACCAGCCCGTTACATGGAACAAAAACTCCTGAAGCGACCGAATCATTTCCCGTCCACGGCTGACAATTTCGTAATCGGGGTCACCGGTCTCGACTGCTTTCTGCAGGTTGACACTTGAGACTGGCCAAACCCGCACGTCCGGCAAGCGATCACTGAATCTTTCCCTGAGAATCGCCTCATTCCGGCGACGAACGCTTTGCCAAGCCTCTTTCTCGAATTGGTCAATCTTTGTCTGGACGAAAAAGATATTGTGTGTATGTTTTAGAACCTCTTCGAGGATGTCGATCTCCGGCTGACCTATCGGGGCCTGTGACTCCAGCACGAAGATGACGGCATGGGCATACGGGATGAACCGCCGGGTGATTTGACCGTGCGAAGCGTAGAGACTCCCCAGACCCGGGGTGTCGATTAAGCGGATGTTCTTGGGGATGAATCGGGCGGGGACATCGACTTCGATCCAGCGGATGACCTCGCCTAATCTGTTGGGTATTTCATCGCCCTCCGCAAAAACCTGAGAACCATAGCGGCCAAGCTCTTCAACCGTGATTTCTTTCGCGGAGCCATCTTCAAATCGTAGACGGTAAGCTTCGGTGTCTGACGGACGGACGCGAAAGGCCTGACTCGTCGCGACATCCACGTTCGTTGGCAACAAGTCACGCCCAATAAGGGCATTAACCAGCGTGCTCTTGCCCCGTTTCGCTTCTCCGATCACAAGTACCTGGTAAGTATCGTCATCCAACTCGTCAAGTAATTTAACGAGGTGCTCATCAGGTTTGGGAAGTTCAAACGACCGCGCTGTCTTCTTCAGGTCATCGCCCAGGGAAAGAAGTTCGCGCCGAATATCGTCGGCCTGTTTGAGAACTTTTGACAATTCTGCTTCTGCCATGATCGCCCTCCAGATTAAGACGTTGAATTTGGACCTGAGGGTTCCACCTGAACGACCGCCTTCAAAAAAACTCGTCGCCCCAGGGCAAACCCGCGCCGAAGAGTTTTTACAATTGTTGTCCCTGAAGGTACATCAGACTCGGTTTTATGCCTTCGAGGGTCAAACTCGGTGTCATCCTCAATGAGACTGATTCCTGAACGCTGCAGAATCTCCGCCAACCGGTCGAGCATATGTCGGGCTAAATCTTGCTTAGATTCGGTCATACTCGGCAGGAGATCATCAATCTCCGAGTAAAGTGCCACACACTCTTCGACCAACTTGACCCAAGGAATGTTCGAGAGAATCCGATCCTCTTCAGGATAGCGGACGCTGGGTGTGTCGAGGAAAGGCTCATTCGCGTCCGCCTCTGAAACACCTTCGTCCGCGGTTTGCGGGCTTGGGACATCGCCCCGTAATGGCACTACCTCTCTCCTTTGAAATACAAGCGCGATGAGTTGCTGGGAAACACGTTTCAATTGGGCAAACACGAGCTTCGAGAGATCTCGGAGCCGCCTGCCCAAAAGTATGAAAGCACTCTTTGCCATGCTTGGGCTCCACCGGCTTTAATAGACAATGGTCGAAAGCTAGTGAGCTTTATGAGAAAGCCGCCTTTCCCGAAGATTGGTTGTGCAGCAATAAGACTTCCATTGGTCTGCACACGTCGTTCTTCCGTAGCCCCCCTGATTTCAGTTGCAAGCAAAGTTGATCATACACATACCGATTGTGCAGCGTCAAGCGAACGCCTCGCCGACTTACTCCCACGTTTTGGAGAGGCTTTTCGGGACTCCGATCAGGGACTGCCAGATTGCGCCGGGTAAATTCCATTGGCCGAAAAGCGGCAGCCAGGCAAGCAGGCACGAAACTGCCGAAAAGGCAATACCAGTTAGCCAAATGAGTATTTCCCGACCAAAAAACAAAAAACTGCTATCCGTAATAATCCAGGCCGACAATAGAAACACTACTTGGCAGTCCGATCGGCCGCGGTCTTCGCTTTCCACGTTAGGCCGTGGAAAAGTGGATTGAACAAGAGTTGGCCAGCCAATCAGGTCGCCTGGACGCCGCAGTGGAAGGTGACAACTCTCTTCCCGATCGGCCCAGTAAGGAAAACCTCTTGCGCCAGCTTCTGCGAGAATACCTCTCTTACGGGTATTTGCTCCATCCGCTGAAGCCGGGGTCCAAGGTGCCGCTTCTTTCCAATTGGCCGGAGAAGGCCAGCCGATTTGTATTTCTGTGCTGAATGGCCTAACACCGTTGGGGTGATTGCCCCAGGGGTCGATACGAAAGGCCCCCGCGGCTATGTGGTGGCGCCGCCGTCGAGTGTAAACGGCAAGAGTTAGCCACGGATTCGTCCGCTTGTGCCACGCGATCAACTCCCACCGCCACCGGAACGGCTGGACGCGGCAAAGCGCTCCACACCTTGGCTGAACAGGGCGTAATTGACCAAGTGGACCCTGGTGGAGACCTAAAAACGCCACCTGGAAAATCGTTGGGGCGTATCACGGCCAGTCGGTTCTTCCTGAACCAAAAAAGTTTTTGCTTCCCCCACGGTTTCTCACTTTCCGCTAGGCGCAAGTTGTGAATTGAACACAACTAAAGCGGAAAGTGGCCTTACTTTCCACTAATTTCGGCATTTCCACAAGGCACGAACGTGGCAGCTAGCCGAAAAGCGGAAACTAGCGGAAATTCGCAGCACTTTCCACTTAAGTCATTTTTCCAACAAGAGTTACGACTAGCGGAAATGCGGAAACCAGAAGTAAGAGGGAAGAAATTATGAGAAACTTTCTCGACCCACTAGCGTGGCTGGATTGTACCACCACCCAGAGGGAATCTTCCAGTGGCAAGGTGACCGCCCCCACTGCGGGTCAGCGGGTGAATCTATGCGGAACTCCCCCCAAAGGCGTCTTGCATGTCCTGAATCGCCCCGGAGTGTCCGTCACGTGGGAACGTGGCGAACTTCAGTTCTACGTAGCCCCGGAGGCCTTGACCAAAGAGGAACTGGCCCTCTTGCGGGCACACAAAGAGGAAGTGGGCGGTTGGCTGTTACTCCAGAAACTTTGGGAGGCGGGATATTCCCTCCGGCTGCAACCGAGCGAATACGGCCCGGGATACGTCCTCATACCAACGGGGACGCCG
>ERZ795043.128-NODE-128-length-94563-cov-15.637988_pt1 | contig 94563 bp, 84 predicted proteins | sample MGYA00375127_ERZ795043 | MGnify/ENA primary metagenome ERZ795043 (study PRJEB30172, sample SAMN05518447) | compost metagenome | isolation source: Feedstock adapted compost from Newby Island compost facility, Milpitas, CA | place: USA:Newby Island compost facility... | reverse complement strand
GCGTTGCGTCAAGTATACGGAGCTGCATTACAACGACGACGGCACCATTCGGACAATTGATCCGTATGCCGGGGGTTGACGCGGCGGGGATTGCAAGAGGCATCGCAAGAGAGGCCGAGGCGGATTCTCCGGGGGCGGGGGTCCGCCTTTTGTCTTCATTTTTACGTTCAAAATAGACTTAATATTTTGAATTCATGAGGCAAGATGGCGAGGAGGAAATGCGATGCGGAAAAGACTGCTGACCGGAGACAGACCGACGGGTCGACTTCACTTGGGGCATTATGTGGGCACGTTAAAGAACCGGGTCGAGATGCAGGACGACTACGACTGCCTGATCATCATCGCCGATTTGCATATGCTGACCACGAAACGGAGCAAACAGGATATTCAAAATATTTTGGTAAATGCCAAAGAAGCCGTCATCGATATGCTCAGTATCGGGATCGACCCCGGAAAAACCAGGTTTTACCTGCAGTCCGCCACCGCGGATCTTCTAGGGAGCATGTATTTTCTGATGAACAATCTGATTACGGTCAATCGGCTGAAAAGAGTGCCGAGTCTAAAAGAAATGGCGCTTGCGGCGAACCAGGAGATGACATACGGACTGCTGGGTTATCCCGTTTTGCAGGCGGTCGACATTCTCGCTTACAAAGCGAACGTCGTCCCCGTCGGCAAGGACAACTACTCGCACATTGAAGTCACCCGGGAGATCGCGCGCAAATTCAATTCCGAATACGGGGAGATCTTCCCGATCCCGGAAACCATAGAAGGCGTTGAAGTGAATCTGGTGGGGTTCGACGGAAAGCAAAAGATGAGCAAAAGTTTGAGGAACGCCATCTATTTGTCGGATTCCGACGAGAAATTGCGGGCGAAAGTGTTCAAGATGCCGACGGATCCCCAACGAATCCGGGCGGACATCCCCGGCCGGGTCGAAGGGAATACGGTTTTTATTTACCATGACTTGTTCAATCGCAACAAGGAACAGGTGAAGAATTAAAACAAAGGTATCGGAATGGCAAGGTCGGGGATACGGAAGTCAAGCAATTGTTATTTGAGGCGATCAGAAACTTCCTGGAACCGATCCGTGCGCGATGAAAAGAATACGAGAATTCACGGCTGGTGGAAGAAATCATTCAGTCGGGCACGGAATATGCGCGAAAAGAGTTCAAGAACACTTTGAAAGATGTGCAGAATGCGGTCGGTTACACGAAGGTTTGGTCCGGGTTCGGCATTTAGGAAATTTCTTGTCATCGGTGGCACATGATGGCTTTCACGATCCTCGTTTTATGGTTTGGTGGGAAAGAAGCGATCATCTCAAAAATGCCTATGCATATAATCAGGCGTGGTTGGTTTATTTAGCAAGAAACCCCGTTGCTACTATTGATGACGTGATCAACTTGGCAGGGAGTTAATGAGGAAATATGGATTTGAAGTCAGATTTCAAGCAATTTTTCAACCAGTCTTATGTATTGAATTACTCGTTTGTTAGAGGTGTTAAAGAATTTAGATTAAAAGAAAATATTGAAAATGTGATTAAATGTGATTAAAGGATCAGAACCACCAAAGACGCCCGTTCCATATGTTTACTACCAAGGAACCAGAGAAAAAGGCATACTATACGTTGGTGTTTCAAAGTATCTTATTCAGTGTCATTCAAGCATTCAAGGAAAATCAATTTACAGGATGGGATGTTTATCCCATTGAGGCCTACGACAAGTCTGGCAACAAACTGGAAGGATATTACGGGCTTTATGTCGAGGGACGTTGCGGGAAGATTATCGATTCCTGGTCTCCAATTGAGGAATGTCCGAGTCCGTATGGATTTATGGGGCCGGTGAAAATCGGATTCTATTTTGAACCGGACAGTTGGGAAAGGCAGTGACTTTTTTTCGCCGGACGGAAGCATAGCCATCTTTGTTACAAAACGTGTCAAGGAAGTGATTGAAAATTTAAAGATTAATACCGTTGCTTTTGAAAATATTACAGAAACGACGCGAATCTTTACGATTAAAAATTAATGCAAAGCTGGCCAACCCCATTTCTCGGCAGCTCGGCAAGCTGCCGTTTTTTTTTGGTTCTGGGCACACACTCAGCTTTCTGCATCATGCCCTGTTCAAGGTCTGCTCCAGAAAGGACACCATCAGCGCGTTGAACATTTTTGGATGATCCTGATTGGCGCAATGTCCGGCGTGGGGGATTCGGCGGATCGTACACTGCGGCTCACGTTTCGCCCACAGGGGAGCGACGGAGCGGATATTGCCCAGTTTGTCCTGTTCCCCCACAATGAGCAGGAACGGGACCGGGATGCGGTAATCCGGATCGGCGTGCAAACAGGCGGCCGTTGCCGAGAAGATCCGGATGAAATCGCGTTTCCCGACGGTCCGGATGGCGTCCCGCAAATAACTTTGCACGTCCGGGTCGATCGCGCTGGAAGCGGCAATCTTGCGGACGAGGAGGCGCCAGGGATACAGTCGCAGAAAAAAAGGCGCTGCCCGCAACGCCAGCTTTTCGGTCATGGTGAGCGGCCAGGTGTTGCAGGTGCAGTCGATCAGCACGAGGGCTTCCACTTTGTCGGGGTGATAAAAGGCAATTTCCTGCGCGATGTTTCCGCCCATCGACTGCCCGATGATGGTCGCGCGTTCGATTCCTTCGCGTGCCAGGATGGCGAGCATGTCGTCCACCAGCAGGGGGATGCTGACTCGCCCGCCCAGCGGCCGGGAGCGGCCGTGTCCGCGGGCGTCCCAAAGCAAAAGGCTGTAACTGTCTTTCACCGCCGGCAGCTGCTCCTTGAACATGCGGTGATCGGCGCCGGCGCCATGCAGGAAGACGAGCCAAGGCCCCTTCGGTTCAGGCGTGATCCAATAGTGGATTTCGCAGGCGTCCTTTTGCAGCGTTTTTTCCAGCAAACGCATCAGCGATCCGCTCCTCTCCCGGCGCATGCCGGTTTATCCTCTCTAGCATACATTCATTTTCGAATATTTGCCAAGCCAGTCCGAAGTAAGTGGGGATTCAGCTTTTCCCGAGAACAGGGAGGTGTAGGGGTAGACTTTTAAAAAAGCAGGTGGCTTCAGTCTGCTCCCTTTCTGATCGATCGCCCCTCCACATGGCTAGAGTTATCAAAGAATTTTGGCACAACTGTCACCAAATAAAGCGCGATTTATTCCATTTATCCCGCACTGCAGGTTGAAGGCCTGTTGGATCCCAAAAGGAGCATTCGGCACAAGAAACGAAAAGGGACGGAGGCTGATTCCGTCACCTTTTCATATCGCGCTATTCAAAAATTTGATTTCGTGCTGCTTCCTCAATTCTGGATGGATTCAATAGGGTGTCACACTTATGCAACTACGTAACTTGATGTATCATGCGATTGACGATCCGCCTAAAGTTATACGGCCGTGCACTTTATATGTTCCAACCGCATCTTCTACTTAGAACAGGTTTTATTTTAGAAGTTGAATGTAATCGCAAATTTCTAGGTAAGGTTCTTCCTTTAAGTTGTATCATCAATATTCAATAAATCCGTAATATCTATCGATAAGGCATCAGCAAGTTTTAATAAAGTTGTATAAGATGGATTTCTTTTTCCCAATTCAAGTTGACTTAAATATGTCCTATGTAAATCAGCCTTAAAACTCAATTCTTCCTGTGACAATCCAATTTTCTCCCTCAGGAACCTTATTCGTCTTCCTAATTTCCCTAGATCTTCGCCAAATGCCTTGTTCATATAAAACTCCATTACTAATTAAGGGGTTTATTGTTCAAAAAAATTATATTAAAATAAGAACTGTTGTTCTGCAGACGATAGTCTTCAAATTATTAAGGAGAGAAATAAATGGATTTAAGACTTGCTTACAGTACTAATTTAGGGAAGGCTTATTTAGGAGATTCACTTAATTTATTAGATATATTAGAAAATCATTCAATAAATCTCGTTATTACTTCACCGCCTTTTGCTTTGCAAAGACAAAAAGAATATGGTAATAGGTCCCAAGAAGATTACATTGATTGGCTTACTGAATTTGCGATAAAAATAAAAGATAAGCTTACAGAGGACGGGAGTTTTGTGCTGGATTTGGGGGGGGCTTATCAAAAAGGTATTCCCGTAAGATCATTATACAATTACAAAATATTAATAAAATTTTGTGAGGAACTAGGGTTTCATTTAGCAGAAGAATTTTTTTGGTACAACCCCTCCAAACTCCCCTCTCCCATAGAATGGGTTAATAAACGCAAAATTAGGGTTAAAGATGCTGTTAATACAGTGTAAAAAGCAATGCTCATCTTTGTTGTGACAATAGAGAATATGACTTTGTAAGTGATTTGGATTCAGAAATAAAAGAAACAAAATATTGCGCAATTAAAGCATTAGGATTTTTACCGGAACTACGCGAAACATCAATTCCTAAATTAAAACAGATTCTGACAGATAAAACACTTGATGAACGGATTAAACTTGAGTTAAATGCCACACTAATTCGACTAGGGGTTGATGTTTGGTCGTTTTTTAAAAATTATTTTCATTCAAATGTGCCCAAAGATTATTTAATGGAATCAGTTTTAATATTAGGAGAACTTAGTGAGTTAGAACAAGCACAGGAACTATTATTAGATATTGCGTCAAATACTAAATTTCTTAGTGAAATACGAGCTGCAGCAATTTGGTCTATGGGTAAGCAGACTTTACTACAAAGCCGGGTTCTGGACTTCGTTGCTGATCATGATGAACTTGTAGCCACTCATGCGATTGCAATAATCGAAAAAAAGGCTGATGGCAGGTTAACTAAAGAGTTGATAAGTAAAATAGGAGAAGATCATAGAAAAAATGCAGCAATTGCAAGAATAATCTCCCAACTGGATTCACTAAATGATAGAGAAATAATTGAGGCCTACTTGAACGCTGACAATCCATCAATAAAACAATGGTTGCTATATTCAATTGGACTAAGTGGCAAAAAACGATTTGAGCATTTGATTGATGAGCTTGATAAGAGTTCCGAAAAAACGAAGTCAAGATTACAACTTTTATGGGAATATCATCAGAATTGGATTGTAAGAGAGATTGTTGATAGTATAGAATTCATTAAGCTGCAAAACTAATAATTATCATTGTTTTGTCCGCAACGTTTAAATAAACGTGAAAATCTTTCTGCAAGTGTTCGACAATGTAAAAGTATGTTTAAAAATGGACCAATTACCATCATTACAATACAACAATACAAAACAACAATACAAAAAAGGGAGTCGTAAGTTAGGCTCCCTTTCTTACCATCAATATTACCGACTCCACATGGCTCGTCTGCGGGAACATGTCCACCGGTTGCGCCCATTCCAGGCGGTAGCCGGCTTCCAGGAGCAGGCGGGTGTCCTTGGCCAGCGTCGCCGGGTTGCAGGATACATATACAAAGCGGGCGGGGCGGACTTTCGCGATGGCGTCGATCAGCGGTTTGCCGAGGCCCGTTCGCGGCGGATCGGCGACGATCACGTCCGGGCGCATCCCCTGGCGGGCCCAGCGCGGCAACGCCTCCTCGGCGCGGGCGCATTCGAAGCGGACGTTGCTCCGCCCGGCCAGGGCCGCATTGCGCCGCGCATCTTCCACCGCCTCCGGCACGGATTCGACGCCGATGACTTCCCTGGCGTACGGCGCCAGCCAGAGCGATATGGTCCCCGCGCCACAGTACAGATCCAGCACCGTCTCCTTCCCGGTCAGCGCGGCCGCTTCCTTCACCGTGTCGTACAGGCGAATCGCCTGCGCGGGATTGAGTTGGAAGAACGCCCGCGGCGAAAGTTCATACGGCACCTCGCCCAGTTTCTCTTCCAGGAAGGGATCGCCCCACAGCGTCCGCACCGTCTCGCCGAACACTTCGTGCGAACGGCCGTCGTGCACGCTTTGCGCGATTCCGGCGACGTTCGGCAGCGCCTGGCGCGTCTCGCGGACAAGCCGTTCCCGCGCCGGGAAGTGTTCCTGCGTCGTCACGTAGGTTACCTGCAGGCGGCCGGTGGCGAAGGCGACGCGGAGGACGACGGCGCGCAGCACGCCGGTGCGCCGCACGGGATCATACGGCGGGATGCGGAGCCGGTTGACGACGGTGCGGATGCGTTCTGCCGCCTCGTTGAGCGCCGGATGCTGGACGGGGCAGGACGCAAGATCGACGAGCCGGCGCGTCCCGGATCGGTACAGCCCGAGCGTGACCCGGCCCGGCGTCCCGCCGACCATGAGCTGCGCCTTGTTCCGGTACGCCCACGGGTGGTCCATGCCGATCATCGGGCGCAGCGGCAGGTCGTCGACCCCCGCGTAACGCGCGAACGCTTCGCGGATCAGCTCCTCCTTCCACAGGAGCTGGGCCGCATATTCCGCATGCTGCAACTGGCATCCGCCGCACGGCCCGTAGAGCGGGCAGGGAGGGGAGACGCGCCGCTCCGACCGTTTCTCCGTCCGGACGGTCTCCGCGACGAGCCGGTTGCCCTCGTTGGCCTTCACCCGGACCCGCACGACTTCCCCGGGCAGCGCGCCGTTCACAAATACGGCTTTCCGCTTGAAATAACCGATGCCTTCCCCGTTGATGCCCAGGCGCTTGATGGTGACCACGATCGTGTCGCCGGGCTGGAGCGCTTCGGCCGAATCGACGCGGGCTACCCGTTCCCGCGGGCGGGCCGCTTGCGGCCCGGCCCCCGAAGACGTCCGATGGGGCGCAGTGGCGCGAGGTGTTTTTTTTCCGTTGGCGTTCATCGGTTCTGCCGTCCTTTTTTTTGAGACTAAAATCGCATTTTTTCGTATAGATCATTGAAGGAATGGCATGCCGGGCCGGAGAGTTCCGTGCCGGGCGAGTCCCGGGGTCAAGCTGCACGGTTTTGCGGATCAGGACGCCCGTCGCGACGGGATGCGGAGCCGCACCGGCGTCTCCGAAGGCCGGCCAAGGCCGCCCACCCGCGGGCCGGATCCGAACGTTGACGAATACAGCCGGCTACGGTTAAATGGAGCAGGGAGCGTACAAATTTCATTATCTTCAATGTAAGGTTTTTCAAGGCAAGGTCTTGCAAGGAACAACAATCGGGCCGTTCAACCGGCGGGCATCGCACCGATGGCGAATGCTGCCGGGAGCGGCGGCAGGGAGACGGTGCCTGGACGCCGAACAAGCAGGGAGGGAAACGGATCGATGAATCCACTCGTCGTCGACCAGGTCGTCAAGCGATTCGGCGACAAAACGGCCGTCAACGGCCTCAGTTTCGAAGTTGCCGCAGGAGAAATTTACGGGCTCCTGGGCGCCAACGGCGCGGGCAAGACGACCACGATGCGCATGATTCTCGGACTGATCATGCCCGACAGCGGCCGCGTTCTGTACGAAGGCAAGCCCTACAGCTCCGAACAACTGCGGATGATGGGCTATTTGCCCGAAGAACGGGGGCTGTATCCCAAACTCCGGGTGTCCGACCAGATCATCTATCTGGGCCAGTTGCGGGGCATGTCCCGCGCCGACGCCGACCGGAATCTCCGCGACTGGCTGAAGCGGTTCCAGATCGAAGAGTACTACAATATGAAAGTGGAGGAGCTGTCCAAAGGGAACCAGCAAAAAATCCAGTTCATCGCCGCCGTCATCCATCGCCCGAAAATTCTCATTCTGGACGAGGCGTTCAGCGGACTGGACCCGGTCAACGTCGAACTGCTCAAGGCGACGGTCAAGGAACTGCGTGACCAGGGCACCAGCATCGTGTTCTCGACCCACCGGATGGAACACGTCGAGGAGTTGTGCCGCAACATTACCATTATGCACCGCTCCAATCCGGTGCTGCAAGGGTCGATCCGGGACATCAAGCGCCGTTTCCCGCAGGAGCGGGTCGTTCTCGTGACCGAAGGCGAGGTGCAGGGGCTGGACCGGTTGCCGGGTGTCCGTTCGGTGCAGCGCCAGGAGGCGGGGTACGAGCTGCGCATCGAGGGCGAGGACGTGGCGCAGGACGTGTTGCGGCACGCGATGGCGCAGACGGCGGTTCGCCGCTTCGAGCTGATGGAACCGACGCTCAACGAAATCTTCATTAAAGCGGTAGGTGAGCGGGTTGAATAGCATGTGGACGGTCATGGCCTTCACGCTGCGCAACAAGGTTCGCAGCAAAAGCTACATCTGGTCGACGGCGATTATGGCCATATTGCTCATTGTGGTGGCGAACCTGCCTTACTTTCTGGAGCGGCTCGACCGCGGTTCCGGCGAACCGACGCCGGTTGGTTACGTTGCGGGCGTGTATCCCGACATCGTGCAGGGGATGGAGGCGTTTTTTGCGAAGCAGGAGGAGCCGGACGTGCGGCTTGTGCCCGTTTCCGCCGGAGGTTCGTCCGCCGAAGCCGCGCTTCGGCAGGCGCTGGACGCGGGGGAGATCAAGGGGTACCTTACCTTCGTGGACCGGCCGCAAGTCGGATTTCCCAGTGTCATTTATCAGTCGAAGGCGCTGATGGATCATTCCACGGGCGAAGCGCTGCGTTACGCGCTGGAAAGCGTCAAGACCGAGATGGTGTTCCAGCGGGTGCAACTGAGTGAGACCGACCGGGCGCTCCTGTCGACGCCGGTTTCCCTCGACGTGCGGCAAATCACCGACGACGCGGACGGCAAAACGGCGGCCGAACAGGGCGTAGCCATCGGACTGACGTACGCCATCCTCATTCTGCTGTTCATGGCCGTCATGATCACCGGGCAACTGATCGCCACGGAAATTACGGCGGAGAAAAGTTCCCGCGTCATGGAAATTCTGGTCACGAGCGTGGCGCCGCTGAAGCAGATGTTCGGCAAAATCATCGGCACGCTGCTGGCCGGGCTGCTCCAGATGGCCATTCTGGTGACCGCTTTCCTCGTCAACCTGACGTTGCCGCAAAACAAGTCGGCCATCGAGTCGCTCGGCATCCGGCTGGACGTGATCGACCCGATGCTGATCGTGTACGCGCTGTTCTTCTATCTGGCCGGCTACTTCCTGTACGCGACGTTGTTTGCCGCCATCGGTTCCATCGTCAGCCGCACGGAGGAACTGGGTCAGGCGCTGACACCGGTCACCCTCCTGTCCCTGGCCGGATTTTACATCGCCATGTTTGGCCTGCAAAATCCGGACAGTCCGGTGGTCGTCGTCTGCTCGTTCATCCCGTTCTTTTCGCCGTTCATTGCGTTTGAGCGTATCGGGCTGGGCGATCCGGCCGCGTGGGAAATCGCGCTGTCCGCCGCCATCCTGCTGGCGTCCATCGTCGCTTTCGGCTGGCTGGCCGCCAAGATTTACCGCACGGGCGTGCTTCTGTACGGCAAGCGGCCGAGCGTCAAAGAGCTGATCAAGGCGATGAAGGCGTACAAAGTGTGACCGGAGCGCGAGCGCGGTCTTGCCCGGGGACGACCGGCAGCCGGCGGTTGCCGGTGTCGGGGGACGACGGTTCCCGGGCCGCCGGGCTTGTCCTGTTTTTCCGGCTTTTGCCGGCATCGATTTTCCCGTGATGCCCCTCGTGCCTGACGGGGGAACAACCATCGCCCGGGGAGGATGGACATGTCAGGTCGCAGTTACAAATGCTGGTTGCAATACGCGCCCATTGAAGACCGGACGTGGCGGGAGGAGGCCGCGCGGTGTTGCGCCGAAATCGTGTCCCTCGGCGGCGGAAGCGGCGCGGACGTCCTGCGCCGGTCGGCGCTGGACGAGCTGAAAACGGGGCTTTCCGGCATGCTTGGCACGGTCCCGCGGGTGCGCGACCGGATCGGGACCGGTTCCGCATTGGTGCTCGCCACGGCGGAAGAGCTGCGGGAAGCGGGAATCGCGCCGCCTCCGGAACTGGAGCGGATCGGGGACGAAGGGTTCGTGATTCGCACGGTGCCGCGGGGGGACGAACGGCTGATCCTGCTGGCGGGGCGGACCGGGCGCGGCGTGCTGTATGCGGCCTACCGCTTTTTGGCCTTGCTGGCGGCCGGGGGTACGGCTTCATTGGCAGGCGGAGTGCCGGGGGCTTCGGCGGATGGATCTTTGAACGCTTCGACCGTTGGATCTTCGGATATTTCGTCGGCAGAGAGGCTCGATCGGCTGGACGTGGCGGAGGCGCCGGTCAACGGGCTGCGCATGATCAACCATTGGGACAACATGGACGGTTCCATCGAACGGGGATACGCCGGCCGCTCGATTTTCTACCGGAACCACCGCATCGTCGACGATTTGTCGCGCGTGCGCGACTATGCGCGGCTGCTCGCTTCGGTCGGAATTAACGCGATTTCCATCAACAACGTCAACGTGCACGACGAGGAAACGAAGCTGATCACCGATCATCTGCCGGACGTGGCGCGGGTGGCCGACGTGTTCCGCGCTTACGGCATCCGTCTGTTTTTGAGCATCAACTTCGCCAGCCCGGTGCAAATCGGCGGCCTGCCGACCGCCGACCCGCTCGATCCGGACGTCCGCCGGTGGTGGGCGCAGGTGGCGGACAACCTTTACCGGGCGATCCCGGATTTCGGCGGGTTTCTGGTCAAGGCCGATTCGGAGTTTCGGCCGGGGCCGTTCACGTACGGGCGAAACCACGCCGACGGGGCGAACATGCTGGCGGACGCCTTGGCGCCGCACGGCGGCCTCGTCATCTGGCGCTGTTTCGTGTACAACTGTCTGCAGGACTGGCGGGACCGCAAGACGGACCGGGCCCGGGCGGCGTACGACCATTTTTTGCCACACGACGGACAGTTCAGGGAAAACGTGCTGCTGCAAATCAAAAACGGGCCGATGGACTTCCAGGTGCGCGAACCCGTCTCTCCGCTGTTCGGCGGCATGAGCAAAACGAACCAGTTGCTGGAGCTGCAGATCACGCAGGAATACACCGGCCAGCAGCGCCACCTGTGCTATCTGGTGACGCAATGGAAAGAGGTGCTCGACTTCGACACGCACGCCAAGGGACCGGGTTCGACCGTGGCCCGGATCGCCAGCGGCTCCCTGTTCAACCGGCCGCTCGGAGGTTTCGCCGGCGTGTCCAACATCGGTGACGACGAGAACTGGACCGGGCACCTGCTTGCGCAGGCGAATCTGTACGGATTCGGCCGGCTCGCCTGGAATCCGGCGCTGACCGCGGAGGACATCGCCCGTGAATGGATTTTGCTGACGTTTGGCGGAGACGAAGAGGTGTTGCGCACCGTTTCGCGGATGCTGCTGGAGTCGTGGAACATTTACGAAAGTTACACGGCTCCGCTCGGGGTGGGCTGGATGGTGAATCCCGGCCACCACTACGGTCCGAACGTGGACGGCTACGAATACTCCAAATGGGGAACGTACCATTTCGCCGACCATCACGGCATCGGCGTGGACCGCACCGTCCGCACCGGCACGGGGTATACGGCGCAATACCATCCGCCCGTGTCCGACATGTACGAGTCGCTGGACACGTGCCCGGACGAGCTGTTGCTCTTTTTCCACCATGTGCCGTACACGCACCGGCTGAAATCCGGCAAGACGGTCATCCAGCACATCTACGACACCCACTTTGAAGGGGCGGAGCGGGCCGCGGGCCTGGTCGAGGCGTGGCGCACGCTGGAAGGGAAGATGGACGAGGAGCGGTACCGTTCGGTGCTGGAGCGGCTGATGGAACAGGCGGAGCACGCCAAGGAGTGGCGGGACGTCATCAATACGTATTTCTACCGGAAGTCGGGCATCCCCGACGCGCATAACCGGACCATTTATTGAGGTTTTCGCGTTATGGAGGTTTTTCTGCGTTATGGAGGTTTTTGCGTGATCGTCAGACAGGTTGAATCCCCAGGCCGGTTCAATCCCCCTTGTCCGCGCCGGAAGCGTGTTGCGGCGTCGGCAAGGGGGATTGTTATGCCCGGCTGACCCGGCCGCGTTTATCGTTTTGGCGGCGCCAGTCCGGGATCCAGGCCTTGCAGGAGGGTCCCCATTTCTTCCTCCGTCGGTTCGCGCTCCGCATAGCGGGATTCATAGTAAAGGTCGATGAGCAAACGGGAGCCCGTTTCCGCCGTGAAGCCGGAAGCGGCCATGCCTCGTTTGCCCGGCATGGACGCCGGGGGATGCCGGTCGGGACCGATGGGCGTCTTCGCGGCCCGTTTCGCCGTCGCGGGGGTACGTCCCGCAGGAGCCGCGATCCATGCCGCGGCGTCCGTGGCCGTCTCGCGCGGGGTGAGGTGGCGCTGCGGCCGGTATCCCGCCTCCGAAAGCCGGTGAAGCCAGCGGCGATACAGAAAACGCACCCGCGCCCGGTTATCGGGCAGATCCTCCCAGCGTTCGCCCCGTTTGCCTCGCAGCAGCCGGCTGATCCGGCTGTCCCGCCACCGCTGTCTCGTTTCCTTCCAGGAAAACAGTCCGGTTTCCTCGTCGACGTAGCCCGCATCGGATTTCGGCGCATCCGGCCGGCGGTTCAGGAAGGCGAGGAGGGCGTTCAGCCATTTGCGGAGCGTCGGGCCGCCGTGGCGATAAAGCAGGAACGCGAGGCCGATCAGGGCCGCGGCGAGCGCAACCCATCCGAGCGCCCAGGCCAGCAGATCGAGGATCCGCAACCAGGCGGGCGGTTTCCCCGGAGGCGGAAGCCAATCCGGCGGCATCTCGGGAGGCGGTTCGCCGGTAAGCGGCGGAGGTTCGGGGGCGCCACCCCGTCCGCTCAGCCAGCGAATCGCCGTGCGCAGCGCGTCGCGGACCAACTGCCCGAGGAAGCCGCCGAGGCCGCCCGCCAACATCACCGCGACGATCAGGAGCCCGGCGACATACAGCCGGTTATGGCGGCGGATGGAAGCGGGGACGGTTTTCGGGCGTTCCCCGGCCACGGCGGCCCAGAGCAGATGGCGATGGTTCAGGGTGAACACGGCGACGGCAAGCACGGCCAGGCTGGCGAGCCATCCGGCGTCCTGCAGCGGACGCAGCGCGGGCGAGACGGCGAACAGCACGCTGGCGGCGGCATGCAGGATGACCCCCGAGAAATACCATTGAATATGTCTCGCCCGCGACGAGGCGGTGGCGCCTAGCAGGACGGCCACCGCCGTCAGGGCGAATGTGCCCGCCGCCGTCCATTCGCCGTCGTCCGCCAGCAGGCAGACGGTTCCCGTCGCCAGGGCGAGGGCCAGCCGTTGCCACATCGGCTGCAGCCAACCGCCGGCCAGCGCGCCGCCCGCGGACAAAGCCGGCACCAAATACAGCCACAGCCGGTCGAGCCCGGCCGGCACCGCCAGAACGTCCAAAATCCGGAGCAGCGGAAGGAGCATCAGCAGCTCATACAGCGCCGCAGCGGCCGCACCGGCGAGCTGTCGGAACCGCCGCCGGGCGGCAGGACGGGGGCCGGCGCGTTCCGCATCCGCCCGCTGCGCTTCACCGCGTCCTGAGTCAATGGGAGCAGGCTGTCTGGCGTTTTCAGCACCAGCGTCTCCCGCACCGGCGCCTCCCGCGCTGGCGTATCCCATACCCGCTTCTCCCGCACGGACATCTTCCGCATGGGCGTTTCCCGCATCCCCCGGACCGGCTGCAACGTCCGGCGCAGTCGAGCCGAGTTTGTCCGTATTGTGCCTGGGCGAATCGTGATGGGCGCTACGCATGGGCGGCCTCCCGGTTTGGCGGCCTGTCCGGCTCGCCGGATTGTTCCCTGGCCTTCGGCACAGGGGGAATCATCATGAATTCGACGCCGTTGCCCAGCGCTTTCAGGCGATCGACGGCAAGCCGCAGGGAATCTCCCCGGTGGCAGGTGATAATCAGGTAATCGGTGTTGGAGGCGCCCGTTGCCGCTTCCTGCTCGAGCAGCCAGGCCATGCTGCCTGCCGTTTCCAGTTCCAGCTTGGCCATCGCCTCCAGCAAATCGGTCAGATGCGCGGTGCCGCCCGCCGGCGGGATGCGGACGGGCTGCCGATGGCCGCCCGCCAGCCAACCGTTGCTTAGAAAACCGGTTTCCAGGCCGTGGCGCAACGCGTATTCCGCCACCGACGCGGCGTAACGGATGCCCAGCTCGATCCGCTCCGGTTCCGTCACCGTTTTCCACATCGTCTCCGTCACTTCCATGTTGAGGCAAATGATAAGCCGGTGATCTGCCGTATGGTCGCGCTTGTGCACCTGCAGCCGTCCCGTCCTGGCGGTCGCCTTCCAGTGGACGGCTTTCAGCGGATCGCCGTTCCGGTATTCCCGCACGCCGGCGGCGAGAAACGGGTCTTCCACGATCCACCGCCGCACCGGCAGCTCCCCGAGCCAACTGTGGTTCGGCAGCGGCAATTCGTGCAGCGGAACGCCGCGCGGATACACGAGGAGCGTCAGCGACACCGGGAACGAGCGGACGGCGTTCGCCAGGCCGAACGGCTCGCCGGCGGTCATCGTGACGGAGTCGAGACGGTACCAGCCGCGCCGGGCCAAATACACTTTGTGGCGCCGCACGATCTGGCGGTACGGCCGCAGGCTGAACAGGCTGATGTGGTTTTGCAGCAGTTCGCCGCTGGACACGCCCAGGTTTTCCTGCCGGGCGAACACGAGGTGACGGGACAGCATCGATTCCAGCCGCAGCCAAGGAACGGGGAGCAGCTTCCGGTTGGCGATCCGCTCCACCATCTCGATGGTGTCCCCCTCAAACGCCGTCTGCTGCGAAAAATAACGTTCATAGGCGACATGCCGAAGCGCCCGCCGCTGATACACCCGGATGAGGACGATCAGCAGGAGGATGCCGTAGAGCACGATCCAATGAAAGGCCATGCGGATCTACCTCGACGCCGGACCGCCGCCGGCAGCGAACGGGGTCGCGGCCGCGTCCGCCGCCGGAAGCGGTTCCGCCGGCACTTCCGTTTGCGCAAGCAGGCTGCGCACGACCTCCTCCGGCCGGGCGGCCCGGCCCGGCATTGCGTGGTGCAGCAACAGGCGGTGCGCCAGCACCGGTTCGGCCAGCCGCTTGATATCGTCCGGGGTGACATAGTCGCGGCCCTGCACGAGCGCCCAGGCCTGGGACGCGCGCAGCAGCGCCTGGCTCCCGCGCGGGCTGACCCCGAGCGCCACGTCGGGATGGCGGCGCGACGCTTCGGCGATGCGCACAATGTAACGGAGCAGGTCGGGATGCACCCGCACGGCGGCGGCCTGATGCTGAAGCTCGATCACGTCCCCGGCGGAGAGTACCGGTTTCAAGTCTTCAAGGGGGTTCCGCTCCCGGAACCGTTCCAGGATGGCCACCTCGTCCTCGAAGGCCGGGTACCCGAAGGAGATGCGCATCAGAAAACGGTCCAGTTGCGCTTCCGGCAACGGGAACGTTCCCTGGTTGTCGATCGGGTTCTGGGTGGCGACGACCATGAACGGTTGCTCCAGCCGGTGCGTTTCGCCGTCAATGGTGATTTGCCGCTCTTCCATGCTTTCCAGCAGGCTCGATTGCGTGCGGGGCGTGGCGCGGTTGATTTCGTCCGCCAGCAGGATGTGGGTGAACAGGGGACCGGGACGGAACTCGAATGCTCCCTTTGCCTGATTGAAAAAATGAATGCCGCTCAAATCCGAGGGGAGCAAGTCCGGCGTGAATTGCACGCGCCGGAAGGTGCAGCCCAAGGAACAGGAAAGCGCTTTCGCAAGCAGCGTTTTGCCCATCCCGGGCACGTCCTCGAGCAGGGCATGTCCGCCCGCAACCAGGGTGGTCAGGAGCAGATCGACCACCTCGGGCTTGCCGACGAACACGCGGCCGATGTTCTCACGGATCCGGTGGATCCGTTCCGCAATCTCGGTCAACTGCAACGTGGAAACCGCCTTTCATGGAAGTTCCTGATTTTATTTTCTTCATTATACCATAGGCGCCGTTGTTTCCATTGACAGCCGCCGTTGTTCCTTTTGGCCTTCCCGCTTCGGCCATGCCGCCGCCCGGGCGTATTGTTGAGCGTCCTCCGTTTGTGCTATAGTACGAAAGAAACGGATGCGGAAAAACGATGGCCTGGATTGATCCGGTCCAAAAGGAGGACACCGCCATGCAACACGAACCGTCTGCGAAGGCACCTTCCGGCGCATCGGAGCGAACCGGGGAGACCGGTTTGTCGCATCTGGGCGCCAGGGAGACCAAATATGTCTTTTCCTATGATCCGGGTTTGCTGGAGACCTTCGAAAACCGGCATCCGGATCGCGATTATTTCGTCAAGTTCAATTGTCCGGAGTTTACCGCGCTTTGTCCGATCACCGGGCAGCCCGATTTCGCCACCCTCTACATTTCGTACATTCCGGACCGCAAAATGGTGGAGAGCAAGTCGCTCAAACTGTATTTGTTCAGCTTCCGGAATCACGGCGGGTTCCACGAGGATTGCGTCAACATTATCATGAACGACCTGATCAACGTGATGGAGCCCCGGTACATTGAGGTGTGGGGCAAATTTTTGCCGCGCGGCGGCATCTCCATCGATCCGTACTGCAACTGGGGGCGGCCCGGCACCAAATACGAGAAACTGGCCGAGTACCGGTTGATGAACCACGACCTGTATCCGGAAAAGGTCGACAACCGCTAGGCCGGAGTACCTCATGCGAACCTGTTTTGTCTTTGGAACCTGACATCCGGGACCCAAAATCGATACTTGCATCACCCGGAACCTGTACGCTCCAGATCCTGCACCATCCGGAACGGAGGAGGAACCCTGTCGCCATGAAGCGGTTCAAAATCGTGATGATTTTGTTGTACCTGGGCGCGATTGCGACCGCCAACGTCCTGACGGCAAAGCTGATGCCGGTGGCGGTCGGCCCGTTCATTGTCCCGGCGGGGACGTTTTTTATCGGCGCCACCTTTGTGCTGCGCGACCTGGTCCAGCATGCCGTCGGACGCAAGGCGACCTACGGCTGGATCGCGACGGCGATGGCGCTGTCCGCCGTCACGTCCTGGGCGCTCGGGGATACGTTGTGGATCGTGTTTGCTTCTGCGGTCACCTTCCTCTTTTCGGAAGCGACGGATACCGAGCTGTACACCCGTCTGCGGCTGTCCATCGGCAAAAGGGTCTTGCTGAGCGGTACGGTCGGCAGCCTGCTGGACAGCGCCATCTTTGTGGTCATCGGCCTGTCGCCGCTGGGCGCCGGTTTCCTGGCGTGGAACGAGGTCGGTCAGGCGATCATGGGCCAGGCGCTCATCAAGACGTCGATGCAGTTCATGGGAGCCTTTGTGGTCAGCCAGTTGTTCAAGTTGTCCAGCGCCAATCCCTATTCCCGGTAACGATTCCCGGTAACGGATGGATTGACGGTTGATCCAAAAATCGATGGGCTCAAACGGGAGAGAGAAGGAGAGGAGCTTCATGTCCACTGTGGCGGAAACGCGCCTTGGCACGGTGAAAGCCGCGACTGGAACCGTGATGCCGGTGTTGCTCGCGATCAGTCTCGTTCACCTGCTGAACGACGCGATGCAAGCGGTGGTGCCGGCGCTGTTTCCGATTCTCGAAGATACATTGCGCCTGTCCTACATGCAAATCGGCTGGATTTCCTTCGTGCTGAACATGACGTCGTCGGTCATGCAGCCGGTCGTCGGTTTGTACACCGACCACCGGTCGTCGCCGTACATGTTGCCCGCCGGAATGGCGCTCAGCCTGTTGGGCATGGTCGGCATCGCCCTGGCGCCGTCCTTTTGGTGGGTGCTCTTGGCCGTGCTGTTCATCGGTCTCGGATCCGCCGTCTTCCATCCGGAAGGGTCGCGCGTGGTGTACTTTGCGGCGGGCAACCGGCGCGGGCTGGCTCAGTCGGTGTACCAGGTCGGAGGCAATGCCGGCAGTTCCCTCGCGCCGCTGATGACGGTGTTCATCTTCGTGCCGCTCGGCCAAATCGGCGCGCTTTGGGGTACGGCGTTTGCGGTGTTGGCCATCGTCGTCCTCCTGGCCGTGGCGCCGTGGTACAAGCAACGCTTGGTGGAATACCGGGAACGTTCACTGCGGGCGAAGCCGTCGTCCGGGGAGGGGACGACCGCAGCGCCGTCCGCGAATAAGTCGGCGGCACGATCGTCCGGGCTGGCCAGCCACCCCCGCGTCAAATGGGCGATGGGCTTGCTTGTTTTTATCATTTTCGCCCGTTCCTGGTATCATGCATCAATATCCAATTATTTTCAATTTTATCTGGAAGAAGATTACGGCCTGACCAAGGCGGAAGCGCAAATTCCGATTTTTCTGTTCCTGCTCGCCGGGGTGCTCGGCACCTTGTTCGGCGGCATGGCCGCCGACCGGATCGGCATGAAGCGGATGATCGCCATTTCCATGTGCGGCGCCATTCCGTTCGCCCTGGCGCTGCCGCACTTGCCGCTTGTCTGGATCTATCCCGCCATCTTTGTGATGGGGTTCATCTTGTTGTCCGGTTTTTCCGTCAGCGTCGTATACGCCCAGCAGATCATGCCCGCCAACGTCGGCATGGCGTCCGGACTCACGACGGGTCTGGCGTTCGGCATGGGGGCCATCGGCGCGGTCGCGATCGGCAAGGCCGCCGACCTGATCGGGCTGACCGACGTCATGGTGTACGCCGGATTTCTCCCCTTGCTTGGCCTGCTCGCTTTCCTGCTGCCTTCCGACCGGAAGTGACCGACGGTCCGGCCGTTCGTTTTGCGCGTTCCTGAAAGCCGGCGCCGATTTTTGAAACCCGTCGTCCGCGTTTCGCAAACGATTGCCAATACTTGAAATTTACAAATCTCCCCGCCGCAGCGTATGCTGGAATCGGAACCGAATCCACGCACCGCTGGCGAGCGGGGAGTTGTCGTTTTTTGTCGTTTTAAACGTTGAAAAACATGTCATACCACAAGGAAAGGACTGTCATCGTACCATGCATTTGGCGGCAGAACGCGAACGCTTCGAGGCGGAGAAACGCATTTACGAAAGCGCTAAACTGAAATTTGTGGGCGTGGACGGCTACGACGTCTACAACCCGTCCATTCCTTTTCGCTGGCAAGGAAAGACGTATATGTTCGGACGGGTGGAAAGGCGCGAGGAATGGGCCCGCTCCTGGGTGCGGTTGTTTGAACGTTCGGGCGACGACGAGTGGACGCTGGTGCCGAATTCGATGATTTACCAACTGGAGGACCCGTATATCAGCTTTATCGGGGACACCTTGGTGTTCGGCGGCACCCACGTCCAGTACGAGAGCGGCAAGATTAAATCCTTTTGCGCGTATTTTTACAGGGGGACCGACTTGCACGACATGTATTATTTCACGACCGGTCCCGACAACATGAAGGACATCCGGCTGATCCAGCTTGCCGACGGAAGAGTGGGCGTGTTCTCCAGACCGCGGAGCGAAGCGATCCGCAAGCAATACGGCAGCGAGGCGATGATCGGCTTCACGGTGGTGGACAGCCTGGACGATCTCACGGCCGAAGCGATCGAGAACGCGCCTTACATTCACGGGCTGTTCGGCCCGAACGAATGGGGAGGCTGCAACCAGGTCTACCTGCTGGACACGGGCTATATCGGCGTGATCGGCCACAAAAGTTACCGGTCGCAACGGGACGGCCGCGAAGTGCTTTCTTACGTGAACATCTCGTTCGTTTTCGATCCCGAAACGCGCGAAGTCGCCGACGTGAAAATCATCGGCACGCGCTCCTGTTATCCGCAAGGTCCGAGCAAGATGCCCGAGCTGGTGGATTGCGCCTTCACGGCGGGGATCGTGATGCGGGAAGACGGCAAGGCCGACCTGTACAGCGGGATCGGCGACTGCGAAGTGGGCCGGATCGTCATTGATTACCCCTTTGAAGGGTATGGCCGCATCGTCGAGCCGGAGGGCCTGCGGCAACTCGAGTCGGCCTGACGACTGTCTCCCATGTCTGCTTAAGCGGCCGGACGCGGAAGGTAATTTCCTCCATATGCGTCCGGCCACTCGACATTTTTCGACTTTTCGTGGACAATGAGGTTGCGTCAACCATCGCCGTTCGGGAGGTGGCCCCGGAAGATGATTTGGAAGCGCATACAAAAATATCGGGTTTATCGGAAATTGGTTCTTTCGTATCTGCTGCTGATCGTCATGACGATCTTGCTGCTTTGCGTTACCCTGTACACTCTGTTTTCGTCCCGGGCGATGCGGGAGATCGAACGGTCTTCCGGGGAAATGCTGGCGCAGGTGAGCTACACGGCCAACGTCATCTATTCCCAAATGCACGAAGTGGTCAACCAACTGCTGAGCGACCACCGCATCATCGCCTTCATGTACGCCAAAGAAGACAACAAGGAAACCAATTACCACGCCAATCTGCTCATTACGCAGGTGCAAAATGTCTATCCGTTCCTCGCCGACATCGCCTTGTACAATTTCGTCAACGGCGCCTATGTCGACGTAGCCGGCCTGCCGCCCCAGGCGGACTTGTCGGAACGCGTCTCCGATCCTTACATGAGTTTCCATGCGCGGCAAGTTCACCTGCCGGGACGTGAGCCGCTGAATTTGCTCACCTTCAAATTTTTGCCCGACCGGGCGTTCGCCGGGACGCCCAGAACGGCGATCGTGCTGGACGTGAATGCCTCCCATGTGCAGAGCACCATGCGCAGCATCAACGCCTCGGGGGAACACGTCAACAGCTTTGTGATCGACGCGGACGGCACCGTGTTGTCCCATTCGGATTCGGGCCATTTCGGGGAAAACTTCGCGCGTTTGGATTACGTGCAAAAGATCCTCTCCGCCGATCGCGAACGCGGCAGTTTCGTCCACAAGATCGACGGCCATAAGCATTTGGTCACATACGTCAAATCCGCCAGCCTCGACTGGTACTTTGTCAGTGTGAGACCGTACAACCAGTTGTTGTCGAACATTTACGAAATCCGCCTGTGGACGCTTTTGGCGGCGGTTCTGCTTTTTGTCATCGGAGCCGTTCTGGCGTGGCTGTTTACCGGAAATTTGTACAACCCGATCCGGGCATTGGTGGAAAAAGTGACCGAACACATGGAGAATCCGTCCGCGAAGCAAAGTGCGCTGTTGCGCCAGGACGAATACGAACTGTTGGCGGACGCCTTCACCCGCACGTTCGAGTCGGCCCGGACGCTGCAAATGAAACTTCACCGGTCCGCGAACATGCTGCGCAGCCGTTACATGTACAACGTTCTCCGGGGAAGAAACGAGGATTTCCCACTGGCGGCCGATTTTGAACATCAGTGGAAAAACCGGCTGACCGGGCCTTATTTCGCCGTTCTTTTGTTCCGCATTGACAACTTGCGTGCGTTCCGGGAAAAATACAACACCTTTGATCGCGGGTTGATCCGTTACGCGCTGGGGAACATCGCCAAGGAAATGCTGGACCGGGAATTCGTCAGCGAACCGGTCCTGACGGAAGAAGAGGAGACGGCCTTCATCGTGCAGACGGACAAAGTCGAATTCGACGAGGTGTTGTACGTTCTGCTGTCGGAAATTCAGGACGCCATGCGGCGCTATTACAACGTCTCGGTGTCGGTCAGCGTCGGGGATCTGTGTTCGTCCGTCTCCGGTTTGAAAGAGTCCTACGAATCGGCCAAGACTTACATGGCCCACCGCCTGTTCTGGGGCCACGGATCCGTGCTGGACGCCGCCAAAACGGCCTCGCGGGAGACGCAGCCGTTCCGATATCCTTCCGCGACCGAGCGCAACCTGATCGAAGCGATTCGATTGCGCAACGCCCGGCTGGTGCAAAAAGAGATCGACGCGTGGATCGCGCGCATCTCCCATGCCGAACCGACGCAGGCGGTGCAGTACACGCACTTTTTGTCGCTGGCCATCATCCGCGATTTCGAAACGATCGTGGCATGGTGGGATGTCGACGTGGAGGAGCTGTACCGGCACATGGACGCCCTTGACGCCGTGGAAACGTTGAGCGACATCCGTCACTGCATCAGCGATTTGTGCCAGCGCATCATGCGGATCATCGAGGAAAACCGGCAGCAGGCCGGGGCTTTGAAGAGCCTGTACATTGTGGAAGAAATCAAAGCGTTCCTGCAGCAGCAATACGCCGATCCCGGGTTGTCGCTCGACATGGCGGCGGAGCGGGTGGGCTTGTCCGCGGGATATGTCGGCAAGCTGTTCAAATCGGTGACCGGCGTCTCGTTCAACGACTACGTCACGCAGCTCCGGATGGAGAAGGCGAAGGAACTGCTGGTCACCCGGACGGCCACGATTGCGCAGATCGGTGAAATGGTGGGCATTTGCAACGTCCCGTATTTCACCACTCTGTTTAAGAAAACGTTCGGCATGACCCCCTCCCAATACAGGGATCGCCACAGGACCGGCGCTCTGACGACGGGGGAGTGAGCGCATTCCCGGTCCCTTATCAGCCTCCTCCCTTTCGCTCAGGAGGCCCGGACGTTATCCTTCACGACGCAGCGAACGAATTTTGAGCGTCGACGGCGTCTTAAGAAGGCTGGTGCGCCGCACGCGGGGAATGGGATGGCCCGTCACCGCATATGTTCGCATGGGGGAAGGTCCCCTCGGGTGGGGCGCTTGACGGCTGTTTTTGTCCAAATGACTTCCATATTATGTATAAAAATACATTTTGAAATTTTAACTCATAGAGTTTGGCATTCCGATATCATGGATGGGCTCGGGACGGTTGGCATCCGGTCTTGTCCAAACCAAATGTTTCGTGTTCCGGCGCGTCCCGCAGGGGCAGCCGACCGGCGGTTGCGGTTCCGGGCGGTGCGGTTCCGGGCCTGCGAACCGCACCCCCTCCTTCCTGAGCGACGGGGAGGAGGCTGATAAGGGAAACGACAGGAAAAGCCCGCAGGAGCCTGTCGGGACCGCCCGAGAAAATCATGACCGAATTTTGAAAGGCGAAAAACGCCGTCGTGAAAGTGAAGACGGAATCTTGATATTTACAGCGCTTCCCCAGACGCCTTAAGCTGTGACCAGACTTCATCGCCCGGGACGGCGCGTCGCAGCGCGTGATCCGGGTGAGATCGCAAGGTGGAGGGCCGATATGGTGAAGAAAAAAGGATGGCTGTACGAACTCTCGCGGAACCGGTTCTCCTATTTGCTGATTCTGCCCGCCATGATGTACGTGTTCATTTTTTCCTATGCCACCTACCCGTACTTGCTGATCGCCTTCCAGCGATTTCAATACTCCAGCGGGCTGTTGGGCAGCGAATGGATCGGCCTGAAAAATTTCGAGTTCTTTTTCCGGAGCAGCGATGCGGCGCGCATTTTATGGAACACGGTGTACCTCAATCTGCTGTTTATCGGTTTCGGAACCGTGGCCGCTGTTGCGCTGGCCGTGCTGTTCAACGAAGTGCGCGGCAGGCTGTTTCGGAAACTGGCCCAGACGACCATGATTTTCCCGCATTTTTTGTCGTGGATCATTGTCAGCTACATGATGTACGGGCTGTTTTCCACGGATTTCGGCGTGATCAACCGGATGCTCACTTCTGTGGGCCTGGATCCGGTCAACTGGTATACGAAGACGGAGGCGTGGCCGTGGATTCTGGTCGGCATGAAGGTGTGGAAAGAAGCCGGAATGAACTCGATCATTTACCTGGCCGCCATCACCGGCATCGACCATTCCCTGTACGAATCGGCGGCCATTGACGGCGCGAACCGGTGGCAAAAAATCCGCCGCATCACGCTGCCGTTGCTCGCCCCGACCATCGCCATCCTGACGCTTTTGAACCTGGGGAAAATTTTCTACGGGGATTTCGGCATGATCTACGCTATTATCGGCGACAACGGAGTGCTTTATCCGACGACGGACGTCATCGATACCTATGTGTTCCGGGCGTTGCGCCAGATCGGCGATCCGTCGAATGCGGCCGCGGTGGGGCTGTTCCAGTCGGTCGTCGGGTTTGTGCTCGTGTTTGCGGCCAACTGGGTGACGCGGAAATATTTCCGGGAGGGGGCGCTTTATTGACATGCACACCGTTCGCAAAACCGATCTGCCGGCCGTCTTCATCTACTGCGGCCTGGCCCTGTTTGCGGCGCTCTGCCTGCTGCCCATGGTGCTGACGTTTATTGTCTCGATCACGGACGAAAGCGTGTTGATCCGGAACGGGTACAGCCTGTTTCCCGAGCGTTTCTCGTTGGAAGCCTACCGCACGCTGTTCAACAACGCGGACATCATCGGACGGAGTTATGTGGTCAGCATTACGGTCACCGTCATCGGAACCCTGGCGGCTGTGACCATCACGACGATGGCCGCCTACACGCTGGCCAATCCGAACGTGAAGTACCGCGGGGCGCTCAATCTGTATTTTTTCATCACGATGCTGTTCAGCGGCGGACTTGTGCCGTGGTACATCATCTGCAAGCAGCTCGGATTGACGGACAATCTGCTGGCGCTCATCGTCCCAAGCCTGATGTTTAACGCCTTCAATATGTTCTTGGTGCGCAATTTCATGGAATCGCTTCCCGGTGCCTTGCGGGAGTCGGCTTACATCGACGGCGCCAACGATTTGATCGTCGCTTTCCGGATTTATTTCCCGTTGTGCGTGCCCGTTTTGGCCACGATCACATTGTTTTATGCCCTCGCGTACTGGAACGACTGGTTCAACGCCATCATGCTGGTGGACAACCAGAAGCTGTATCCGCTGCAATACGTCCTGTTCAAAATTCGTTCCAACATCGAAATGTTGAGCCTGATTCCGAACGGAGCGCCCAACCGGTACACGCCGCCCGCGGAATCCGCCAAGATGGCGACCGTCATCGTGACGATCGGCCCGATCGTGTTCCTGTATCCGTATCTGCAACGCTTTTTCATCCAGGGATTGGTCATCGGTTCCGTCAAGGGCTGAGCTGAGCGTTCATGACTCCTTCGGGAGTTACCATAACTTATCACAACACGATCAAAGGAGAGGGTTTCATTGAAGCGGTTGCTCTTGTTGTTGTCGACAGTCGTCCTGTTACTGGCCCCGCTTTCGGCCTGCAGCCGAAGCGACAAATCGGCAAACGGGGCCTCCGGTTCTCCGTCGGCAACCGGTTCCGGACCGCAAGAAACGGGGGCGTCTTCGGAAGAAGTGGTGACCCTGAAATATGTCCTGCCGGGGACCCAACCCAAGGAATGGCCGGCCGTACAGGAGGCGGTTAACCGGAAGTTGCTGGAAGACGGCGTCAATGTCCGGATCGAAAAGGAATATATCGACTGGGGCGCCTGGGAACAGAAGCTGAACCTGAAGCTGTCCACCAATGAGCCGTTCGACATGTTCCACGTCATGAACGACTGGATTTCGCTCGCCAACTATATCGGCCGCGGCGCAGTTCGCGACATCAGCGCGGAAATCGAAAAGTACGGGGAGAATTTGAAAAAGGTGATTCCGGAGTCCGTGTGGAGCGGCGTAACCAAAGACGGCAAAATTTATGCCGTTCCGGCCTACTGGTACGAGCCCGCCGTCGACGGATCGTATACCGCAAACCGCATTCTGCTGAGACAGGCCGGCATTACCGAAATGCCGAAAACCCAGGCGGAAATGCTGGATGCCATGGAGAAGGTGATGGCCACCGTACAAGGGGCGTCGAAACCGTATTTGCCGATTCGCGGCGGATTGCGGGACGCTTCCGACGTGTTGCACCGGGAATACGATTCGTACCCGTTCGTCGTCAAGGACAAGATCGCGTTCATCGGCAACGACGGCATCGTGCGCAACTGGGCGGAAACGGAAGAGTTCAAGAAGGATGCGGCCTTTTTCCGTGAAGCTTACAAACGGAAGTTGTCCAATCCCGACATTCTGGTCTACAAGCAGGAGCAACTGGAGAAGCAGATCAACAGCGGCAATTACGTCTTCCTCTTCGGTACTCCGAACAACCCGGATGAAATGCGCAAAACGTATCCGGACATGAAAGATGAAGACTTTACGCTGCAACGGCTTCATCCGGAAAAACCGAAGTACCGCATGTTGAACGCCAAAAACGTCAACGCCGTCGCGGCACACAGCGAACACCCGGAAGCGGCGGTCAAGTTCCTGAACTGGCTGTATGCGAACCAGGAAAACTACGATCTGTTCATGTACGGGATCGAAGGGAAAACGTACAACAAGGTCGGCGACCGCGGCGTCGAATTCATCAAGGACTCGGACAACATCACCTTGCTGTACGCGCAGGATGAATGGATGATCGGCAATTTGAACTACATTCGCTACAGTCCGAACCTGCTCAGTGCGCAAAAGGCATTGTACGTCGCCGATCCCGATGCCGAGACGTTCTACGCCGCGGATTTCTTCTTCGACCCGAGCGAAGTGAAGGCTGAAATGGCCAACGTGCAGGCGGTGTACACGTCCGATATCATGCCGATTTACGACGGCGTGGTTGATTATGACGAAAAAATCGACGCGGCGCTCCAAAAACTGAGAGCCGCAGGCATCGACAAAGTGATCGCGGAGTATCAAAGACAACTGGACGCTTACAAAGCGTCCAAAGGGCTCTGATTCGTTCCGGTCATCAGACCGCCCGTTAACCCGCTTTCAACCGTTCAAAAAAACCGGAGATAGCCAGTTCGGCCGCGCCCATCACCGTGGAACGATCGCCCAATTCGGCGAACAACAACTGCGCGTTGCGCAGATGGAAGCCCATCGTCCGCTTGACGACCGTCTTGCGGAGCGTATCTTCCAGCCACGGCCGGGCGCGGCTCATTCGGTTGCCGATGATCACGGCGTCGGGATTGAACATGTTGACGATGTTGGCAATCCCGATTCCCAGATATTCGCCGACGCTGGCGAACAACGCCTGCACATCCTGGCGGCCTGCCGCCGCCGCCGCGAGCAGGCTCTCCAGGTCGGTGCAGCCGGTATCGGCCGCCTGTTCGAGCAGCGCCCGCTCCGATGCGTACATTTCCCAGCAACCCTGATTGCCGCACGTGCACGGTTTGCCAAACGCCTCAACGGACATGTGCCCCATCTCGCCGGAAAACCCGGAAGCCCCCTTGTACAACGATCGCTGCAAAATAAGTCCGGCTCCGATTCCGATGCCGACGCTGACATAAACGAGATGGTCCAGATGGCGCCCCGCGCCGTATTTCTGTTCGCCCAACGCGCCGGCGTTGGCCTCATTGGCGATCACGACGGGCATTTGGTATCGCTCGGTCAATTGCCGTCTCAAGGGAACTCCGCGCCAATTCAGATTGGGCGCCAGCAGCACGGTGCCGCTGTCGTCCACCAATCCCGGCACGCCGATGCCGATGCCGACAATCCCGTATGGGGAGGAAGGGGCTGCCGCGACCAACTCGTCGATACATGTGAACAAGGCTTCCAGTGCCTGTTCCGGCTCCGTTCGCCGCAAATGGTCCGTACGTTCCGTGATGATCGATCCCCTCAGATCCGTAAGCACGCCTCGGATATAATTGACCCCCAGATCGACACCGATCGCGTAGCCCGCCGTGGCGGCAAAATCGAGCAACACCGGCTTCCGGCCGCCGCTGGACAGGCCGGGTCCGATTTCGCGAACCAGCGAACCATCGATCAAATCCTGCACGAGGCTGGAAACGGTCGCCTTGTTCAATCCGGTTCGTTCCGAAATTTGCGCGCGGGAGAGCGGGGCGCCTTTCAAAATCGCCTCCAGCACAATTGCGGTGTTGATGCGTTTAATCAGGGCCTGGTCCCCGGTGGTTGTCGTCATCATGCGGCTTGATCGGCTCCTTGGCTGGTTGTTTTTTTTCGGATCATTATATCCGGATTATACAAACATCAGGTGTTTGATCCAACCCCCGCATACCTCTTCATACCCCTGCATACCCCTGTATATCCGTATATCCTTTGTGTGATCTTGGTTTGATCTTTTTTGTCTGCTTTCTCCTGCACTTCCCCGCGATTTGCCGCAATTTGTCACCTTATGACCCGTCCGCCTTCCGTATCAGCCTCCTTATCAGCTCTCTTTATCAGCTCTGCTTATCAGTCCTCTTTATCAGCCTTCTCCCTTTCGCTCAGGTTTTCAGGAGGCGTCTTCCGAACTACACAAGGATATGGAGGGATCCGAAGGTCTGCCACCCAGACAAGCCGTTGCAAATCCAAATCATTTTTGGTAATCTAATACCGAACAAATGTTCTACTTCTTTTTGTGCAATCCACCAATCAACCTATCAATCAACCCACCAAGTCAGTCCGCCAATCAATCCGCCAATCAATCCACCAATTCGTTAGTTTCCATTCGTCTTTCAAGTTGATCGTTTTCTGCTGCTTCCTCAACTTTTTTCATGGTGGTGTGTGCCGTGCCGCATCCCGAATCCGCCCGCCGGTTTCGCCAAATGTATCTGGGGCTTCGGGACGCCGACATTCGGGAGGAAGTCCGGGCGTTTCGCCTTCGCTTTCGCTCCGAAGCCGCCTGTTACCGGTTCCTGTTCCGCATGAAATGGCCTTCCGGCTTCGTTTGTCCCCAATGCGGTTTTCGGCGGGCCTATACAATCCGTACGCGCCGATGGCCTCTATACGAATGCCGTTTTTGCCGACACCAAACCACACTTTACGCCGGTTCGGTCATGGCCCGAACCCGGGTGTCCCCCCGTCAATGGCTGCTGGCCATCTGGCTGGTCAGCCGATTGCCCGACGGCATCAGTGCGCCGCGCCTGAAGGCGCAACTCGGCGTCACGTACAAAACCGCTTTTTCCATGCTCCGGAAAATTCGCTCCATCATTACACAGGCTGATGAACGCCGCCCATTGACGGATCTGGTCAAGGTCATCGGTCTCCGGTTCACGCCGCGGGTGGAGTTGATCGATTATACAAAGCCGGGACCGCCGGTCTTGGTGGCGGCGACGTTCGCAAAGGACGCGACGCCCGTCCGGGTCAAAATGAAGGCGGTAGACGAAGGCAACCTTAATTTTTTCAGCCGCTATCCGAGCGTCATCGGGGCGTGGGCGGAACGGCATGTCGACACCGGTTCCGGGAAGCTGGCGGTCGCCCGGGCGTCCGATGTGCGGAACATGATGCCGCTTCCCGCGTGGTTCCGGGATGCTTGCGAACGGACGTACCGCGTCTATTGCGGGGTTAGCCGTGCGTTTTTGCACGGTTATCTGGACGAGCATTGTTTTCGCCTGAACGGAATCCTGACGCGGCGACTGACCCCCCGGAGCAGGGAGATGAAAGTGCGCGTATGGTCCGCGGAAGAGCAGACGTCTTTTGTCCCTTTCGGAAGGACTGCGCCTGTAAACACGGATCTGGCGGAATGTACCGGCAACGATTTGTCCGGGGGAAGCGCGCTGCAGATGTATGTGCCGGTGAACCTCTTGCCTGAAATGTATTTGTCGCGGACGGATGTGCCGGAAGGTTTGCCGCCGCTGGAAGAGGAACTGGCGCGGTGGTGCATGTCCATGCCGGCCCGACAAACACGAGCCTTTCCGATTCAAGTGCCGGTTCCTCCCTGGTTGGCGCAAGTCTCGTGAAGGATCGGGGATGGGGACAGCACGTGGCCTGAAAACCGCCGCATGATGGGCGTGGCGGATTGATGGGATTGGTGGATATTGGTGGATGTAATAGGGACGGATTGGTGGGATGGGATGGCGCTCTGCGTCATGTACTTTCCTTTCTGAGTTACGGGGAGGAGGATGATAAGGAGAATATTTTGGAGAGGCCCCGTACGTTTACGTTCACTATGAAAACAAAATGAAAATGTCGGATACTTTGTTTATTGGATAGACAAAGAAAGATCGGGCGTGCTATGCTAAATATGCATTTGAAATTTAAAACGCTTTCGAGGAGGTTCGCGAGGCATGAGCTGGTTCCCCAACGTTCCGCAAATCCGTTATGAAGGCCGCGATTCGGACAATCCCTTTGCGTTCAAGCACTACAATCCGCAGGAAGTGGTGCTTGGCAAGACGATGGAAGAGCATCTCCGCTTCGCCGTCGCGTACTGGCATACGTTCGTCGGAGCCGGTGCGGACCCGTTCGGCGTCGGTACGGCGGTGCGCAAATGGGACTCGCTGTCGCCGATGGACAAGGCCAAGGCGCGCGTAGAGGCCAATTTCGAGCTGCTGGAGAAACTGGGCATTCAGTTTTTCTGCTTCCATGACGTGGACATCGCGCCGGAAGGGGAGACGCTGGCGGAAACGAACAAGAACCTCGACGTCATCGTCTCCATGATGAAAGATTACATGAAGTCGACCGGCAAGAAGCTACTCTGGAACACGGTGAACCTGTTCACCCATCCCCGTTATGTGCATGGCGCCGGGACGAGCTGCAACGCCGACGTGTTCGCGTACGCCGCCGCTACCATCAAGAAAGGGCTGGAGGTCGGCAAGGAGCTCGGCGCGGAAAACTATGTGTTCTGGGGCGGCCGCGAAGGGTATGAATCGCTGCTCGTCACCGACATGGCGCTGGAGCAGGACAACATGGCGCGCCTGTTGCGGATGGCGGTGGACTACGCGAAGGAAATCGGCTTCGACGCGCAGTTCCTGATCGAACCTAAACCGAAGGAGCCGACGAAGCACCAGTACGATTTCGACGCGGCCACCACGATCGCGTTCCTGCAAAAATACGGTCTGAAAGAGCATTTCAAACTGAACATCGAAGCCAACCACGCCACGCTGGCGGGCCACACGTTCGAGCACGAACTGCGCGTGGCGCGGATCAACGGCATGCTCGGATCGATCGACGCCAACCAGGGCGACCTGCTGCTCGGCTGGGACACCGACGAATTCCCGACTGACCTGTACAGTACGACGCTGGCGATGTACGAGGTGCTCAAAAACGGCGGGTTCGGCCGCGGCGGTGTCAACTTCGACGCGAAAGTGCGCCGTTCGTCGTTTGAGGACGAAGACCTGTTCTACGCTCACATCGCCGGCATGGACGCGTTCGCCCGCGGCCTGAAAGCGGCGGCGAAGCTGATCGAGGAGCGGGTGCTGGACGACATCATCGAACATCGCTATCGCAGCTTCCGCGAAGGCATCGGCGCCGACATCGTCGCCGGCAAGGCCGACCTGAAGTCGCTGGAAGCTTACGCGCTGAAGCTCGGTCCGATCAAGAACGAATCTCCCCACCTGGAGAGAATCAAGGCGACACTGAACGAAATCATCTTTAGCGTGTAATGCTTCAACCTTTGATTCATTAATGTTTGATTCATCCATGTTGGAGTCATTCTTTAACGTTTGATCGTCAGCGCTTAATCGCCAGAGTTTGATTCGTTCACGCGAATTTGTCAACGCTTGGTTCTTCCATGTTGGAATTCTTTTGCAAAGTTAACGTTTCACGTCATAAAAAATTTACCATGGAGAGGAGGATGGGCGGTTGAAATACGTCATTGGTGTGGACCTGGGCACGAGCGCGGTCAAGGTGCTGCTCGTCGGCCAGGACGGCAGCGTGCGGGCGGAAACGTCACGGGAATACCCGCTGTACCACGAGAAGTCCGGCTGGAGCGAGCAGGAACCGGAGGACTGGGTGAACGGAACGCTCGAAGCGCTCCGGGAGCTCGTCGCCCAATCCGGCGTCAGCCCGAGCGATATCCAGGGGCTCAGTTTCTCCGGGCAAATGCACGGGCTGGTGTTGCTGGACGAGGAGCGGCGGCCGGTGCGCCGGGCCATTTTGTGGAACGACACCCGCACCACGGAGCAATGCCGCCGGATCGAGCGCACGCTGGGCGACCGGCTGCTTGCCGTGACGCGCAACCCGGCGCTGGAAGGGTTCACCCTGCCCAAAATCCTGTGGGTGCAGGAGCATGAACCGGACGCCTGGGCGCGGGCGCGCCTGTTCCTGTTACCGAAGGATTACGTGCGCTTCCGGCTGACCGGGAACGCGCAGATGGACCTGTCCGACGCCGCAGGCACCCTGATGCTGGACGTGGCCGGCAGGACATGGAGCGAAGAGGTGCTCCGGGCGTTCGACATCCCGGCGTCCTTTTGCCCGCCGCTCCTGGAAGCCGGCGGTTTCGCCGGGCATCTGTCCGAGGAGGCGGCGCGGCGCACGGGGCTGTCGCCGGCCACGGCGGTGTTCGCCGGCGGCGCGGACAACGCCTGCGGCGCCATTGGCGCGGGGGTGCTGCAGCCGGGACGGACGCTGTGCAGCATCGGGACTTCGGGCGTCATTTTGACCTACGAAGGCGACGCCTCGGCGGATTATCGCGGCAAGGTGCACTTTTTCAACCATGGAAAGCCGAATTCGTTCTACGCGATGGGCGTCACCCTGGCGGCCGGCTACAGCATGAGCTGGTTCCGCAAGACGTTTGCCGCCGGCGAATCGTACGACCAGTTGCTGGCCGGCGTCGGCGACATCGCGCCCGGGGCGGGCGGCCTGTTATTCACGCCGTATCTGGTCGGCGAACGGACGCCGCACGCCGACTCGATCATCCGCGGCAGCTTCATCGGGGTGGACGGTTCCCATACCCGGGCCCATTTTGCGCGCGCGGTCATGGAAGGCATCACGTTCTCGCTGAACGAGTCGTTGCACTTGTTCCGCCAGGCCGGCAAAACGGTCGACATGATCGTGTCCATCGGCGGCGGCGCGAAAAACCCGGTTTGGTTGCAAATGCAGGCGGACATTTTCGAGGCTCGCGTGCAATCGCTGGCCAGCGAACAGGGGCCCGGGCTCGGCGCCGCCATGCTGGCGGCCGTCGGCTGCGGCTGGTTCCCGGATCTGGACCGCTGCGCCGAGACCTTCGTGCGGCCCGCCCAAACGTATGAACCGGATGCCAAGCGGTCGGCCGTCTATCGCCGGTTGTTCCGGGTGTACCAGGACGTGTACCGCCATACGCGCGAGCTGAACGTTGCCCTGCAGGAGTTTCGCGGATAAGACAGATCATTTACAATAGGGGAAGGTGCTGTCACGAAAGTGCCTTCCTTGGAACGAGGAAGAGCCTACAGCCATCCCGGCCGCGGCCGGGTGCGGGCTCTTCTTTGTTTTGCCGCAGAACATCGCTGGACGAAAAGGGGATTGCGTCGGACATGTGGCTCGCATTGGCGCTGGCTTCCGCCGTTTGTTTCGGTTTGCGGGGCATTTTGTATCATTGGTCGTCGCAACAACCGATGAACCGCCATTTGATGTTGCTGGGCGTCTTTTCCACGGGGGCAATCGTCAGTCTGGCTTGCAGCGCGCTGTTGGACCAGCCGTGGACCGGCAAGGTGTGGTACGGACTGCTGATGGGGACGTTTTCCTTTGTCGCCAACACGTCCATGTACAAAGGATTTTCGTCCGGCAAGGCATCGCCGGTCGCGCTGCTGACAGCCCTGCCCGCCGTTCCGGTCGTCTTTCTGGCCTATCTGCTTTGGGGAGAGACGCTCAGCGCGGGCCAATGGATCGCCTTTTTCATCATCGTGGCCGGCGTTACGCTGATCCGTTACTCCGGCGACATGTCCTGGCAACGGATGGACGGGCTGCGGTGGGGGTTGGTGGCGATGCTCTTTTTCGCGTTCAACGACCTGACCAACAAGCGGGCCACGATGGCGGGCGCGGCGATGTTTCCGACGCTCTCGCTCATGTTTCTGACCGGGGCGGCGCTGTTCGGCACCTGGTGGCTGCTGGACAGGGCGCGCGTTCTCCGCTCGCCCGTCGCCGCATCCGCCGCTGCTGTAAATGTGCCCACTCTGCCGGGAAAACCGTGGAGCGGACGAAAAACATACCTCTGGGGGATGGTCGTCGGCCTTTCGCACGTATCGGGCATGATTTTTATTTATCAGGCCTTCGGAGCCGGAGTGACCGGGCTGGTGTCGGCGGTGGCGGCGCTGAACACGGTCCTGATCCTGCTGTATGCGCGGCTGGTGGTCAAGGAGCGTTTTCGGCCGTTTGAAGTGGCGGGCATCGGTTTGTCGCTGGCGGGCATGATGGTGCTGCATTTGTTCGGGTGAGGCATGAGGATCGGGACAGGAGCGGAAGATCAGGGAAGGAGCGGCGGAGATGAGAAGCGGTACGGATGAATGGGGGACCGGTGCCGGTTTGGGAGCCGGGGCGGGAGATGCGAGGAAGGAAAATGAAGGCGTGCCGGGAAAAGATCGCGTGTCGCGCGTGGCGCTGGTGACCGGGACGTCGAGCGGGTTCGGCCTGCTGACGGCGATCCGGCTAGCGCGGGAGGGGTGGACGGTGTACGCCGGCATGCGCGACCCGGAGCGGGGGGACGAGCTGCTGTCCCGCGCTCAGGCGGCGGGAGTGACGTCGCGGGTTCGCCCCGTGCGGATGGACGTCACCCGCGAGGATGAGATCCGCGCGGCCGTCGGGACGGCGATGGCGGAGTCCGGCCGGATTGACGCGCTGGTCAACAACGCCGGCTTTGCGGCGGGCGGATTTTTCGAGGAGGTGCCGCTGGCGCGCTGGCGGGAGCAGTTTGAAACCAACGTGTTCGGGGTGGTGGCCGTCACGCAGGCGGTGTTGCCGGTGATGCGAGCGCAGGGCGGTGGCCGGATTGTGCTGGTAAGCAGCGTCAGCGGCCGGATCGGTTTTCCCGCGCTGTCGCCTTACGTGGCCTCGAAGCATGCGCTGGAAGGGATCGGCGAATCGTTGCGTCTTGAGCTGGCGCCGTTTAACATCGCCGTCAGCCTCGTCGAACCGGGGGCCTACCGGACGCCGATCTGGCGCAAAGGGCTGCTGGAAGCGGCGGTGCCGACGCCCGATTCGCCCTATGCGCCGCTGTACCGGAAGCTGCAGCCGATGCTGGAGCGCTCGGCCAGCCAGGGAGGCGATCCGGAAGCGGTCGCCGCCGTCATCCTCCGCGCGCTGACGGACCGCCGGCCGCGGCTGCGCTACGTGCCCGGACCGAAGGAGCGGGCGATGCTGGCGGTGAAGCGGCTGGCGCCGTGGAACTGGATCGAGAGGCCGGTGCGTCGCCTGTTGGCCAACCGGTAGACGTGACATCGGACGAACCGCGTTCACGGCGGGAAAGGGGGACGGGATGGTGTCATCCGCTGCGTGGGCGGGCGTGCAGGCCGTCATTGAGGAAGCGGGATACGAACCGGGCAAGCCGGTCGTGCGCGACGTCCGTTTCGACATTCGCCCGGGGGAACGGGTCGGGTTGCTCGGGCCGAACGGCGCCGGCAAAAGCACGATCATGAAGGGGCTGCTCGGCCAGTTGCCGCACTGGAAAGGGAGTCTCACCGCGATCGGGGAGCCGGATGCGGGAGTCGAGGATCCCGATTTTCTGGCGTATATTCCGGAGCAGCCGATTTTGTACGAACGGCTGTCGTTGTGGGAACATCTGGCGCTGGCCGCGGCTTCCCTGGACATGCCGGAGGACAAGTTCCGGGAAAAGGCCGAACGTCTGCTGAAACGGTTCCGCCTGTACGACGTGCGGCACCATTATCCGGTCAAGTTTTCCAAAGGCATGCAGCAAAAAGCGATGCTGAGCGTCGGCTTTTTGCTCGAGCCGCGGCTGTATCTGGTAGACGAACCGTTTATCGGACTCGATCCCGGCGCGGTGATGGAGCTGCTGGATGCGCTTGACGAAGAGCGCGAACGGGGCGCCGCCGTGCTGTTGACGACGCACGTGCTGGACACGGCGGAACGGCTGTGCGACCGGTTTGTGCTCATCATGGACGGACGGCTCGCCGCATCCGGCACGATGGAGGACATTCGCGAGCAGACCGGAAGCGCCGCAGACGCCCGGCTGTTCGATTGCTTCCGCAAGTTGACGGAAACGTTGAACGGGACGAATACGGCCCAGACACCGGAAACGGGAGGACGAGCCGAATGAGCGGTTCGTTTCGGCCGGCCGGCCTCGCATGGGAGCGCATTACGGCCTATTGGGCCAAGGTGCTGCGCAGTTGGCGGACGGTGTTGGACTGGACGGTGTGGGTTTACGTCGTCGTGCCCGGTCTTTGGATCGGTGGCCATTTGTACGCCGAATTCTGGCGGGATCCGCCCATCTGGGTGACGGAGCTGCCGGTCATCTTCCCGTCGGCGCTGCTCGCGGCCGTCGTCGCGATTCTCGCCGCCAAGCTGCGGACGTTTGCCGAAGAGGGGGACGCGCTTTTCTTGCGGCGCAACCGGGTGTGGACGCGCATCGTTACCCGGATCGGCCTGACATACACGTTCGCGGTGAAGCTCTTCCTGTCGGCGATGGTGACGGCGGTGACGGCGCCTTTTTACCTGACGGTGGTGCAGTGGCCGGTCGGGGTTCTGCTGTGGCATACGGCGGGACTTGCTTTCGGCGGGTACCTGTTTAACCTGTGGCTCGACGCGGCGCATCGCCGCTGGCCCGGGTGGCGCAAGTACGTCGCGGAAGTCGTCCTGACCACCGCCTGGGTAGCGTTGTGGAGCGGGTTGGTGCGCGCGGCGGAGGCGCGGCCGTTCGTCTGGCCGGCGCTCGTCGCGGTTCTGGCACTGGGCGGGGTGGCGCTTTCCGCGCGTCGGCTGCGGGCGAAAGGGACGTTCCGGCACGAGGTGGAGACGGAGCGCGCCGCCTATGTGGCGCTAATCGGCTGGATGCTTCTCGATGCCCCCGTCACCCGCACCCTGCCGCGCGTCAAACGCCCCTGGCTCTTTCGCGGAAACCGCCCGTTGTTGCGGGATTCCACCGTTCCCCATCGCCGTTTGGCCGACCTGTGGCTCAAGTCGATGATCCGCCACCCGGCAACGGTGCGTGTCTACGGCAGCCTGCTCGCGATCGGTGTGGCAGCGCTGATGAGCGTACCGCTTTGGCTGGCGGCGGGCGTCTGGGTGGCGCTCGGTTTCCTGGCCCTTTCGTGGTTTCATCGGCTTTTGGCCCAGTGGTATGCCGAACCTTATATGAACATGTTTTCATGGCGTGAAGATCAGGTGAAACGGAGCGTGAAGACGGCGCGGTTCATCGCCGGCGCCCCGATGTTTCTGCTATGGGCGCTGGCCGTCGGCGTGAAAACCGGGCTCGCCTTCGGCGGCGCCGGGTGGCTGGCGGTTCCCGCAGCCCCGGTGGCCGGCTGGTGGCTGTGGCGGGGAATTCACGCCATGACGGGGGATGGGGTGGTGAAGCCGAAGAAGAAAGCCCAACGATTCGGCGGAGCCCATCCGTGATGGGCCGAATGTCCGGTTTGGCGCATCACGACAAGACAGACGGCTCGCGGCACGCTTCTGCCGCCGCGGCGCCCGCCGCGCGCCCGGTGGCGAAGGCGGCGGTGATGTTGTATCCGCCCGTGTAGCCGTGTACATCCAAAATTTCCCCGCAAAAATAAAGTCCTCGCATCAGCTTCGATTCCATGGTGCGGGGGTCCACTTCTTTCACGTGCACCCCGCCGCCGGTAATGAACGCCTCCTCGAGGGACAGCGTGCCGCTGGCGGAGACGGCCAGCCGCTTGCACCGGTCCGCCAGCGCGAGCCAACCGCTGCGCGGCACCGCGCCGGCCTGCCCGTCCGCGTCCAGTCCGGCACGGTGAAGCACAACCGGCACAAGCCGCTCCGGCAGCCGCTGGCGCGCCAGCGTTTTCACGGCCTTGCGCGGTTCGGCGCGGGCCGCCGCCATCCATTCGGCCGCCCAGTCGTCAACGCTCCGGCCCGGCGCCAAATCGATCCAGACCGTCACCGGACCGCGCCCCGCGCGCAACGCGCGCACGACGAACTGGCTGCATCGCAGCGCCGCCGGACCGGAAAGGCCGAAATGCGTGAACACCATGTCCCCCTCGTGCGCCACCAGCGCCTTGCCGCGGCCGTCCGTCACCGTCAGTCGGACGCCGCGCAGCGACAGCCCCTGCACGTCCCGATTGACAATCCACGGCTCGTCCGAAGTGATCGGCACCTCCGTCGGATACAGCTCAGTGATCGTGTGTCCGGCCTCGCGCGCCCAGGCGTAGCCGTCGCCCGTCGAGCCGGTGCGGGGGACCGACATCCCGCCGGTGGCCACGATGACGCAGCGCGCCCTGAGCCGCTCTCCGCTCCGCAGCCGGACGCCGGCCGCCCGCCCGCCGTCGTACAGAACGCGTTCGACCGGCTCGTTGACCCGCACTTCAACACCCAGTTCGCGCACCCGGCCCACCAGGGCGGCGACGACCGTACTGGCTTTGTCCGTGGCGGGAAACATGCGGCCGTCATCCTCTTCCTTCAGCCGGATGCCCAGCCCCTCGAAAAAGGCGATGATTTCCCGGCTGCCGAAACGCGACAGGGCGCTGTGCAGAAACTTGCCGTTGCCCGAAAAATAACGGATCAGCTCCGCCGTTTCCTTGTTGTTGGTCACGTTGCAGCGGCCGCCGCCGGAGATGCCCAGCTTCCGTCCCAGCCGGTCCCCCTTATCCACCAGCAGCGTGCGCGCTCCGCCTTCCCGCGCGGCGATGGCCGCCATCAGTCCCGCCGGCCCGCCGCCCACCACGATGACGTCCCACGCGTCGTCCAAACGTGTCACCCCGTGTCTTGCTTTGTCAGGCTCATGCCCGGTTATGGCAATGGGTTGCCGATGGTCTGTCATTTGCAGACGTTTGTCATTTTAATCTTTTCCAAGCCGAACCGCCAGTTCTTCCGCTGACGGCCGGTCCAGTTCTCACACATCCCGGTTTGGAACCGGGGCATTCAACGGTGCCTTTTGCCGCAGAAAATTGTTGATCTGGTTCATATGGTGCTTGTCATGCGAGGTAAAAAATGCTCTGATGTAGGACTCCAGCGTAAATTGCCGTTCACCCGGATAAACGGCCGAAAACCGGTCCTCCTCCAGCACGCTTAAGTTTTCGATCAACTTTTGTCGATTCCGGATGGTCTCTTCGACTATTTCCTCGACAAAAGACAAAAATTCACTCAATTCCGAAATCAGGTCCTGCTTCATTCTGGTCATCGCCCTCCGACTGGAAATACCGTGTGAACCCAAGCATCCGGGCCAATTGATCCCGGGACAGGTCCGAGCTTTTGGCTTTTTATTGTAATGTAAAATACATTTTGCATAAAGCATGCTTTACCCATATCCCAAGGGAAAACAAACAGAGCCCCGGAAAATTGCGCCTTTCCGCAGCGATCATCCGATCGCATCGTCTCGGGGTTCCGCCTCTTATCAGCCTTCTCCCCTTCGCTCAGAAAATTTGTCTCGTTGCCTTCGGTCCAAATCCGTGTGGCACCTGAGGTCGGGGGCGCTGGATGACGCGGGTGCCGCCTTGGCGGCTTGCGGAGGCGCCGTTCTTTTTCCTGACTCAATGGGAGGAGGCTAATAAGGAGGCGGGGGGAATGAGTCAGGGATTGGGAGAGATGGTGGGATGAGATGGGGAGAAGATGGGGCATGAGACGGAGGATGGTACGAGGGATGGGGCGAAGGCATGAGACGAAGGTGAGATCGAGGATGAGACGGGGGATGGCGTGGCTTGGCACTGGGCACTTCCAGAAGACCTGGAATGCAGACGCTGGCAGCGAATATTGGACAAATTTAGAGGAAGACGTCGTGGATTGGCGACGACTCGGTAAAGTTTGGGTTGATATATACGAGTTTAAGAGGTATAGTTGATATATCAAGATAAGATCATGAGGATGGGGCGCGCGATGAATGTCCCTTTGTACGAGCAAATTTACAATTATCTGCTGCAAAAAATTAAAAACGGCGAATTGACGAGCGGGGATCGGGTTCCATCGGAGAAAGAGCTGGCCGATCATTTCAACGTCAGCCGCATCACGTCCAAGAAGGCGTTGGAGCTGTTGGCCCTTCAGAAAGTCATTGAGAGGGTGCAGGGCAAAGGCTCCTTCGTGGCACAAACGTTGCCCGATTTGTCTAATCTGAAGCCGCTGTATCCAAGTGAAGATCACGGGGAAGAGGGCCGTAAAGGATTGCCGGGATGGTCTTCGGAGCCGATTAAGACGATTGCCTTCATCTTGCCGGATTTTGCGGATTCTTACGGTCTGCGTCTCGTCCATGGCGTGGAAGAACGCTGCTCCCAGATCGGCGCCCGCATGTTCATCAAGTTGACATATGACAACAGGGAAGAAGAAGAAGAGGCGATTCGTTCCTTCATTCATCTCGGCGTCGACGGCATCGTCATTTTTCCGGTGCATGGGGAACATTACAACCCCGAGCTGGTCCGGCTCGTGCTGGATAAATACCCGGTCGTGCTCATTGACCGTTATTTGAAGGGGATCGCCACCGCAGCGGTTTACACGGACAACAGACAAGCCGCGTTTGAACTGACCGACTACCTGTTGGAGCGCGGGCACACGCAGATCGGATTTATATCCGCGCCGGCGGACAATACGTCGACGATCGAAGAACGGATCATTGGATTCACGATGGCGTTTGCAAAACGCGGGATCAGCCTTCCGCCGGGGCATATGATGACGAACTTGTACAGTTCCCTGCCGCGTTCTTTCGAAAGCCGCAACATCAACGTCGACATCGAGACGGTCAGACGTTTCGTGGAGGCGAACCCGCAGTTGACGGCCTTCGTGGTCGCGGAGTACAACCTGGCCCTGATCGTGCATAAAGCGCTGCAGAGCCTCGGAAAACGAATCCCCGAAGATTGCCAGATCGTCTGCTTCGATTCTCCGGACGAACCGTTCGGCAACCACACGTTTACGCATGTGCGTCAGGATGAATTCGCGATGGGGCGCAAAGCCGTGGAATTGCTGGAGAAACTGTGGAACGGGGAAGAGGTTCCGATGCATAACACGATCCCGTACCGAATCGTGAAAGGCTCGTCCACCAATTGAATGTCGTCAGCCCGGGAATTCTTTCCGGGTTTTTTTATTCTCTTCGGGCGAAATAATATACCAAATGACCCAAACAAATATGTTGACATATTATAGTGGTGATATTAATATAATAACTGTAAGCGCTTATCATGAGGGGACGGGAGGTTGACCATGAAACGATGGGGCAGCGGTTTATTGACGATTGTGTTGGTTATGGGGTTGGCGTTGCTGGCCGGTTGCGGCAAAAACGACAGTGCGGACGGAACTGACAAGGGCGCGGGTCCGTCATCCGGTTCGAGCGACGCGAAACCTTCCGCCAACGAGCCCGTTGAACTGACGTTCTGGGGGGATTGGGGCGGCGAAGGGCAGAAGCAGTTTGAGACCATGGTGGACGCCTTCAACAAATCCCAGGATCGCATTCGCGTGAAGTATGTGCTTCAGCAGGATATGATCACCAAGTTTTTGACGGCCGCCACTTCGGGTGGTTCCCCGGACGTTCTGTTCTGGGATCGTTGGAGAACCTCACTGTACGCGCCAAAGAATGTGCTGCACCCGATTGACGAGTACATGGAACGGGACGGCGTGTCGCGGGAAGATTTTTACGACGAGGCACTGAAAGAGCTTTCATATGACGGGAAGCTGTACGGACTGCCCTTGACGGTGGACGCACGGGCCTTGTTCTACAACAAAAAACTGCTCGCGGAAGCCGGCGTGGAGCCGCCAACGACCTGGGATGAGCTGCGCGAAGTCGCCCGCAAGGTGACCAAATGGAACGGCAACAAGCTGGAAGTGGCCGGATTTTCGCTCGGTGATGTCGGGCTGTTCAACATGTATCTCCAACAAGCTGGCGGCCAAATGCTTACGGAAGACGGCAAGACCAATTTCAATAACGAGAAAGGCTTGGCCGTCCTCAAGTTCTGGGACCAACTGCTCAATGAAGACAAGGTCTACAAAATCGGATTTGAGCAGGGGCTGGGCGAAGGGCAGGACGTGTTCGTCACCGGCAAGATGGCGATGCACTATACGGGGCCTTGGATGCTCAGCACCTACAAGAAGTACGGAAACGAGCTGGATTTCGGCGTCGTACCCCCGCCGGCCGGGCCGAACGGAGACCGCGGCAGCGTGATGGGCGGGTTCGGACTGGTCATCCCGGAAGGTTCCAAGCATAAAGAAGAAGCCTGGGAATTCATCAAGTGGTGGCTCGCGAACAAAGAAAATGCGTTGTTATGGGCGAAAACAAGCCTGAACATCCCAGGTTTCAAGCCGGCCCTTGAAGATCCGTTTTTTGCCGAAGATCCGTTCTGGAAGCCGTTCCTCGACACGCTGGAATTTGCCAAGATCCGACCGCAGCATCCCGGCTATTCGGTCATGGAAGTCGACGGGCTCATCCCGAACTTGCAATTGTTCACTCAAGGCAAACTCAGCGCCGAAGAAGCGCTCAAAAGAGCGCAGGAACAAGGCGACCGGCTGCTGAGAGACAACGCCGAAGTCAAGTGATGAACAAGAGGGGAGGCATGCCTCCCTTTTTTATTCCCGGAGGTGCATACGACGTGACACAAATGCTGCAAACGCCGCATTCGGTAATTCGTCTCATTGAAACGGTTCGCCGCGAGCTTGCCGACATGCCCAGGGCAGCCGACATTTTCGAGACTTGCATGAAAAATACGCTTCACCGCACAATCCAACGTTTGCCCGACGGCACAACGTACATCATCACGGGGGACATTCCGGCCATGTGGCTGCGCGATTCCGCCGCGCAAGTGAGGCCCTATCTCCTGCTGGCGAAGGAAGACGGGGAGATCGCCAGCATGATTCTCGGGCTCATCGAAAGGCAATTCCGGTTCATCCAGTTGGATCCCTATGCGAATGCGTTCAATGCGGCCCCGAACGGGCAAGGGCATCAGGACGATCTCACGGAGATGTCGCCGTGGATCTGGGAGCGCAAATACGAAATCGATTCGCTCTGTTATCCAATCCAACTGAGCTACCTGCTGTGGAAAAATGCGGGGCTGACCGCTCAATTCAACGAGACGTTCCGGCAATCGGTCGAACTCATCCTTGAGGTGTGGAGACGGGAGCAGCATCATGAACGGGATTCGACTTACCGCTTCGAGCGCCGCAACGGCTCGCCGACCGATACCTTGGTCCGGGACGGGCGAGGGGCGGAGACGAGCTATACCGGCATGACCTGGTCCGGTTTTCGGCCGAGCGATGACGCATGCCGTTACGGGTATTTGGTGCCGTCCAACATGTTCGCGGTCGTGGTGTTGCGCTATCTGCAGGAGATCGCCCTGGAAGTGCTCAAGGATGAAGCGCTGGCGCGCAGCGCGGCTTCGCTGGCCGAAGAAATCGATCGCGGCATCCGGCAATACGCCATATGCGACCATCCGGAATTTGGACGAATCTACGCATACGAATGTGACGGGATGGGCAGGTTTGAGTGGATGGACGACGCCAACATCCCGAGTTTGTTGTCCATTCCTTACCTGGGGTACGCCGGCGCCGATGATCCCATTTATCGCAACACGAGGAAATTCATCCTGAGTAAACACAATCCTTATTATTTCGAGGGGAGCGCGGCGCAAGGCATCGGAAGCCCCCATACGCCGGACGGCTATGTCTGGCCGATCGCGATCGCCATGGAGGGACTGACATCCGACGATCCGGAAGAGAAGCGACGCAAACTTCAGCTTTTGGTCGAGACCGACGGCGGCACCGGCATGATCCATGAAAGTTTTGATGTGAATGACCCCCGTAAGTTTACGAGGGAGTGGTTTTCCTGGGCCAACATGATGTTCTGTGAACTGGCGCTCGATGTGTGCGGCATCCGCATCGTGAAGTAAGGGAGGGGTTCACCTTGTCTTCCAGGAAGAAGCTGGGGCGGCACGAAGCCAGAACGGCCTACCTGTTTATCACGCCGACAATGTTGTTGTTCACCGTCTTTACGGTTGTCCCGGTGGTCATGGCCTTGTATCTCAGTTTTACGGATTACGACGTTCTGAACCGGATGAATTGGATTGGTCTGGACAACTACGAACGGCTCCTTCGGGATGACCTGTATTGGCAGACGTTCAAGAACGTGCTGTATTACGCCGTGGTCTTCGTCCCGCTCAACATCGTGATTTCGCTTTCGATCGCCATGTTATTGAACCGGGCCGGGATCGGCGTCAAGCTGTTTCGCACGGCCGCCTATTTGCCCACGCTGACGTCGGCGGTCGCCGCGGCAACGGTATGGCTGTGGATGCTCCATCCGGAATACGGCCTGGTCAACGCGTTGCTGGGCTACCTGGGGATCACCGGTCCGGCCTGGCTGGCGCAGACCAATACCGCCATGCTCTCGATCGTGATGGTGACGCTCTGGCAAACCGTCGGCTCGAACATGATCATCTATCTGGCCGGGCTACAGGGAGTGCCGGAATACATGTACGAATCCGCGCGCTTGGAAGGCGCCAACCGGTTTCAATGCTTTCTGTACATTACCTGGCCCCAGCTCAAGCCGACGACGTTTCTGGTGAGCACGATGGCCATCATCGGCGCGCTGCAGTTGTTCGACCAGGCGTTCGTGCTGACGCAGGGCGGTCCCGCCAACGCGACGAAAACGCCCGTCTACCTGATCTACCAGCAAGGGTTCAACCAGTTGCAGATGGGGTACGCTTCGGCGCAAGCCTTCGTGCTGGCGTTGTTCATCCTGGTGTTTTCCATTCTGAACATGCGGATCTCGAAATCCGACGAATCGTTTGTCTAGGAGAGTGAGGCGGATGCGTGCCCATGACATTGGCAGCTCGCCGTGGACACGAAATGCACGCGTTGCGGTCTTTTATATCGTGGCGACCACCCTTTCCGTCTTCATGTTCTTGCCGTTTTTCTGGAGCCTGATGACCTCCGTCAAACCGGATGAGGAAATTTTCTCCCTCCCGATTCGATGGTTGCCGTCCACCATCACCTTCGAGCATTATGTGAACGCGTTCCAGACCGTCCCGTTCGCGCTCTATTTCTGGAACTCATTCTTTCTGGCGACGATGGGGGTGCTCACGAATCTGTTTTTCGGCTCGCTCAGCGGGTATGCGTTCGCCAAACTAAGGTTCAGGCTCAACAAGCCGATTTTTACCATTTTGCTCGCTGCTTTGATGATTCCGGGCGTCGTGACGATGATCCCCAGTTTTTACGTGCTGAAACATCTTCCGCTGCTCGGAGGCAACGACTGGTTCGGACACGGCGGGAACGGGCTGATCAACTCGTTCTGGGGTGTCATTCTTCCCGGCGCTTCCGGTTCATTTGCGGTATTCTTCATGCGCCAGTTTTTCCTGACGCTGCCGAGCGACATGATGGAGATGGCCCGGATTGAAGGGGCCGGGGAGTTCCGGATCTTCTGGCGGATTTATCTGCCACTGACGAAGCCCGCCCTGGCCACGTTGGGCATCTTTACGTTCCAGGCCGGCTGGAACGCGTTTCTGTGGCCGATGATCGTGCTGAACGATCCCGCGAAACATACGATTCAAATGGGGCTGCAAGCGTTCTCATACAATTATCAAACCGACTACGGCCCGATGATGGCCGGCGCGCTGGTTGCCGTGCTGCCAATTCTGATCCTGTTCCTGTTTCTCCAGCGTTATTTTACCCAGGGCATTGCCTTCAGCGGCATTAAAGGGTGAGGGCGGCTATGAAAAGGGTGAAGGCGGCCATGAGATCGAAGCGGCGAATATGGTTGGCTGTCGGGGCGGTTGGCACGGGATTGCTGGTCGCCATTGCCGTGTGGGTGTACACGGCCTTCGGGGACGACCGGGGCGGACGCGGAGGCGGCGGCCTGTGGGCGGCGCGCGCGGACCTGGCGCAGCAGGAATTGTTGAACCGGTTCTGGGACGAGAAACGGGGTCTTCACAACAATGCGGCTCCCTGCCTACTGCAATTGTGCACCGATCCGTTTCATTACTGGTGGCAGGCCCACGCGCTCGACACGCTGATTGATGGTTACGCCAGGACGAAGGAAGACGGCTATAAGCAGCGGATTGAAGCGATGTACCAGGGCATTCTGGACCGGAACGGCATTTTTCCCAACGACTATTATGACGACATGGAGTGGATGGCCCTCGCCTGGCTGCGGGCATACGACCACTTGGGCGACGAGCGCTACAAGGAAGCGGTGCTCGTGCTTTGGGAAGACATCCTGACGGGATGGAACGAGACGGTGGGCGGCGGCATCGCCTGGCGGAAGGAACAGCTCGACTACAAGAACACGCCCGCCAACGCCCCCGCCGCCATCCTGGGCGCGCGGCTCCATGCCCGATTCGGCGACGAAAAAGATTTAGAATGGGCAAAGCGCATCTTCGATTGGCTGCGGAAGACGCTGGTCAATCCCGAGACCGGGCTCGTATGGGACGGCATCAACCGCCAGGGGGACGGTCGCATTGATAAAGACTGGCGGTTTACGTACAACCAGGGGGTTTATATCGGCGCGGCGGTCGAATTGTACCGCGTGACGCAGGATCGGAGCTACCTGGATGAAGCATGGAAGACGGCCGCCTACGTGGAGCAGCAGATGACGAGTCCCGCCACGGGCATGCTGCCTTCCGAAGGAGACGGGGACGGCGCGTTGTTCAAAGGCATTCTGGTGCGGTACCTGCTCGAATTGATCAAGGAAGATCCCGCGCGGGCGGAGGGGCTCGTGCGCATGCTGCTGACCAACGGCGAAAGTTTGTGGGCCTACGGCAAACATCCGGATGCCGCGCTTTTTAGCAATTCCTGGGCACAAACGCCGGACCCGGTCGTGCAATTGAGCACCCAATTGAGCGGCATGATGCTGCTCGAAGCGTTGGCGGTGCTGGAGCAGCTCGGATATCTTGACACCTGAGTACGGGAGCGGATGAGATGAAAGTCAGCGAATGCCGCCGCAGGGCGGACGAGGCGCAGCGAGCGCTTGATGAAATGTTCTGGAACGATTCGATTCGGATGTACAATATTGCTGCGCCCTGTCCCGACGGGACATGCAACACAATTTTCCACTATTGGTGGATGGCGCACGCGGTCGAAAATTTGACCGATGCGTATGAACGCACGGGAGATTCTGTTTATCTGCGCAGACTGAGTCAAATCTATGACGGTCTGCTGGAACGCAACAACGGAACATGGATTAACGAACTATACGACGACATGGGGTGGATGGCGATCGCCTGGCTCCGCGCATACCGGGCCACCGGTGAAGTGCGGTACAAAGAGGCGGTCATGGAATTGTGGACTGACATTCAGGGCGGATGGAACGACCATTGCGGCGGCGGGATTGCCTGGCGCAAATCGCAGCCGGATTACAAGAATACGCCGGCCAACGCCCCGGCCGCCATCCTGGCGGCTCGATTGTACCGGGCATTCGGCCGTGATTCGGATTTGGAATGGGCGCTGCGCCTTTATGATTGGCAACTTCGACATCTGGTCGATCCCGAGTCGGGTTTTGTGTGGGACGGGATGAACCGTCTCGGCGACGGGGTGATCGACAAGGACTGGAAGTTCACGTATTGCCAGGGCGTTTTCATTGGGGCGGCGCTGGAACTATATCGTATAACGGGAGACGAGGCGTATCGGGAGCAGGCGCTCCGGACCGCCGCGGCGGCGAAAGCGATGCTGGCCTCTCCGGACGGCATTCTGCCCCCGGAAGGTCACGGAGACGGCGGGTTGTTCAAAGGCATTTTCGTTCGGTATCTCGGTCTGCTCGCCGCGGAAACCGACGACCCGGAACCGTGGACCGGATTGTTGGCGGCGAACGCGGAGTCGTTGTGGCGGCACGGGCGCCTCGACGGACAACTGCCGCTCTTCGGTGAACGATGGGACGCGCCGGGGGCGTATCCGGTCGAACTGTCGACGCAATTGAGCGGCGTCATGTTGCTGGAGACGATGACCCGAGTCTGCGCGGACAAATAACCGAAGGGGCCGTTCCGAGGAATCGCTTAGGATTCCCGGACGGCCCCTGTTTCGTTGTTCCAGCGAACGGCCCATTCATTTACAAGGAAGCGACGGCTTCGATCAACATGATCCCGCTAAGCTGGGCGCACAGTTGCACGACGCCTTCGGGCCGTTCCTTCCAATTTCGGCTGATCAAGCCTTTTTCATCCCGGCCTTTCCGCCACAACGTCTCGGCGTTGTGCAGCATCATCTGCCGAATCTCTGACAACTCCGGCCGAATGCGGAGCAGTTCCCGCAAATAGCGGATGTAGATGCCCTTGAACAGGCCGCAATCGTCCTTGCCTTCGTCGGGGAGCATGCCGTCCGGCAGGACGAACCGCTTGAGCGAAGTTTTTGCCGTCCGCAGCGCATCCCCCAGATAGGCCGGATCCCCGGTCACGCGGTACAATTCGATGCCGGCGCCGATAAACACGCCCTGGCAGTAGGTGTATTCCCAGTCCTTGTCGATTTTGCCGTCGCCCAGCCGGTTGATACCGTCCCAGACAAACCCGGTGTCCGGATCCACCAGCGTATCCTTGTTGTACTGGTAAATTTTCCGGGCCCAGGCCAAATCTTCGGGTCGGCGGAACCGCTGGTAAAGCCGCGAAGCGAGGATGCTGGCGGGCGCGTTGGCGGGGGTGTTTTTATAGTCGAGCTGATCTTTTTTCCACGCCATGCCGCCGCCCATATGATCGTTCCAGGCGGTCTTGATGCTTTCCCAGAGCACCAGCACCGCTTCCCTGTCTTCCTCGCGGCCGGTCGCATCGTATACGCGCAGCAGCGCGAGCGCCATCCATTCCATGTCATCATAGTAATTGTGCAGCAGCGTTTCACCGTTCAATTGTTTGACGCCTGCGATGACCCGGTCGATCCGGTTCAAATAACGGCGCTTGCGGGTGCGTTCGTACCCGTCCATCAGCACATCGATGACGTGGGCGTGCCACCAATAGATCAAGTTCTCGTTGCAATTCCCGCTGCAGGGGGCAAGCTGGTTCATGATCTGCAATTCGGGATTCCAGAAGTTGTAGATCAGCTCTTCCTGGGCGGTCTCCGCCCGGATGTTCCAATCCACAAAGTCGGTTTCGACCGGTGAAGGTTTGTCCACGGCTTCGGTCCCCTCTCCAGGCACATGATGACCAACCATCAAACTATTGAAATGAATCATGCTTCCCTTACCGCTGTCGAAAATGGGGGAGAAACAGGATCGTAATGCACAGCGAAGCGCTTACAAACCTATTATGATATTTATGTTGATATATGTCAACTATATTGATATTTCATTTTTCGGCATGCCACGCACGTGCGTCCGTCTTTCCTCTTCCATGAAAGGAGCGGTGTCTTTGTCGAACGGCAGCCCGGACTTTTCCAGCGCTTCCTGGTACCCCTCCAGCCGTTCCGAGTTGGCGGGCGCCCGGTCGGTGGCGGGGGCGCGCTTGGCGCGTCATTTAATGACGACCGACAACATCGGCTTTCCTATCATAAAATGAGTCAAGCCTGTATAACGTAAAGATCAATATTTTTTCGATAACACGAGCCATGAAACGAACAGCGTGGAACTGACGAGCGAGAGTAAAATGAGGATTATTTGTTTCACTTCGATCCCGATCATTTCAAATTGCAGCAGCAACCACAGAACCACACAGTAAATTATGGTCAGGATGGCGGTATAAAGCGCGCCTTTCTGGCGAATGAATTTGATTCTTTCGTCTTTTCGTTGCAGGTGCGGCGCCAAATGAGCCATGGAAAAACTTATGATTGCCAAACTTGCGATTACAAAGAGGTTTTCGATATTTTTCGCCATACCGGAAGTCAAGTAAACCGGTGTCATCAAGACGCCCACCATCAACCAGCCAAAGCCAATTAAGGTCAGCAGTTTTTTGGATAACATGATCAAGCTCCTTTCTTAATCGTCTTCGTCCAAAAGAAAGATGTCTTCCACAGTGGCATGAAAGATCCGGGCAATTTTTAGGGCGAGAGGCAGCGATGGGTTGTATTTTCCTTTTTCGATCGAAATAATGGTTTGACGTGTTACCCCGAGCATCTCGGCCAATTTATCCTGGGACAGGTTGTATTTTTTTCTGTACTCCGGAAGTTTGTTTTTCAAAAACCCCACCTCAATGGTCTGATCGATTCGGGAAGTCGGGCGTTTCGCCTTTTATTATAATGTAAAGTATGCTTTACGTAAAGGGTCCTTTACTTAAATCCGCAATATCCTGAGTCGGGAGTTTGAACCTTCGGTTTGTCGGCCGTTTGGGTCCGGTTTGCCAAGAGACAGGAGAGGAAAACATTTTGGAGGTGCCGGCGGTGTATCCTGGAAACCCGAAAAATTGCGTTGCCAATCGGATCGGCCATCGTTTATAATGAATCCGAAACGTTTTGGAAAGGTGTCTTGGGACGCAATGGCGACAATCAAGGATATCGCGAAAAAGGCGGGTGTATCCATCACCACGGTTTCCAGAGCGTTGAATGGCTACGACGACGTGAGTGAGGAAACGCGACGGAAAATCCGGCAGATCGCCGAAGAGTTGTCCTACAGTCCGAACGTACTGGCCCGCAGCCTCGTGTCCCGCCGGACACACACCATCGGTCTCATCCTTTCGGACATCAACCGGGCCGGCGCGAAGGACTCGTTCGCCTACGAATTGCTGTGCGGCATCAACGACCGCGCGGGCGAACTGAATTACGACCTGTTGTTGTTCAGCACCAGCCCGACGAAACAGATGGAGAAGTCGTATCATGCGCTTTGCAAGGAGCGGAAAGTGGACGGCGCGATTTTGTCCGGGCTGCGGCTGGATGATCCCTATTTGCAGGAAGTCATTCAGCAGGAATCCTTTCCGTGCGTGCTGATCGACATTCCCGAGACGGGCGCCAACGTCGGTCATGTCACGTCCGACAACCGGAACGGCGCGCTGTTGGCCGTCCGCCATTTGCTGGAGAACGGGCACCGGCGCATCGCCATGATCAACGGCCACGACCAGGCCCATGTCAGCCGGGAACGGCTGGAGGGGTACCGGGAAGCGCTGGAAAAGTCCGGGCTACCATTCGAACCGGAACTCGTTTTCGACGGGGGATTCACGGAAGAGGGCGGTGCCGAGGCGACGTACCAAATTCTACTCAAGCATCCGGACGTGACGGCGATTTTTTGCGCCAGCGACCTGATGGCGCTCGGCGCGATGCGGGCGCTGGAACGCATGGGGCGCAAGGTGCCCGACGACGTGTCCATCGTCGGATTTGACGATATCAACATTGCGGCATACTGTTCGCCGAAGCTGACGACGATCCGTCAGGACAAGTACGAGCTCGGCTACCAGGCCGCGCAATTGCTCATCGACATGCTCGAAAACCGGACGAAAAACCGGAAAATCCTGCTCAGCAACCAGCTGATCATCCGTGAGAGCGTACGCAGGATCGGATGAAACCGGCCGGTGCCCGGGTGGGCGGGCGCCCGGTCGGTGGCGGGGGCGCGCTTGGCGCGTCATTTTTTTCACCTGAATCCAAAACGTTTTGGTAAGATTTAAATCCATCGCACGGGACGGGGAAAATATGCAATACCGAGTGATCAAAAGCGACGACCTGTTTTTGACGACCGACAACAGCGGGGACATTCCGGCCGATTCGGCGTTCGGGCTGTATCTGGGCGACACCCGCTTTCTCAGCAGAATGGAGTTGTTTATTAACGGGCGCCGTCCGGCGCTGCTTTATTCGGCTGCAAACGAAAACGTTTTGGCCTGCATTCGCCTCACCAACGTGCACGACGAGGAAGGCGGGCAACTGCGTTTGTGGCGGGAGTCGGTCGAGCTGATCCGGGAGCGGTTCATTTACGGGAATGTTCTGTATGAGACCCTCCGCATGACGAACTTTTCGCACGAGCCGGTGTCGTTCGATCTCGGCGTGGTGTTCGACGCCGACTTCCGCGACATGTTCATGGTGCGCGGGTTCACGCCGACGGGGGCGCTCGGTCAGGTAACGGAACGCCGGGCGGAGAAAACCCGTTGGCACGCCGTTTATGACGGCGCCGACGGAAGCCGCCGGGAAACGGACATAACCTGGGACACGGAGGCGGACGAAATCGGCGAGGACGGCGCGGTCCGCTTTGCGATCCGCCTCCGGCCGGGGGAGGAGAAGCGCATTCACTTTGCCGTCGCGCCCGTCGTGGACGGGAAGCGGCCCGGCGTGCTCCCGACGGAGCAGGCGCTGGCCGAAGTGCGGCGGATTCATGAGGAATGGCTGCAGCAATGCAGGAAAATGGAAAGCGACAATCCCGTGCTGAACCGGCTGTATGAGCGGGGCGCGCTGGATCTGCGCGTGCTGTTGACGGACTTCGGCCGGGGGCTGTTCCCGGTGGCCGGACTGCCCTGGTACGCGGTGCCGTTCGGCCGGGACAGCCTGATCGCCGCCCTGCAGGCGCTGTCGTTCTGTCCGGACATCGCCCGCGTGACCCTGCTGACGATGGCGGATTGGCAAGGAACGGCGGAGGATCCCTGGAAGGACGAACAGCCCGGCAAAATCATGCACGAGCTGCGGCGCGGCGAACTGGCGCGCTCGGGGCAGGTGCCGTTCGCGCCGTATTACGGCACGATCGACGCGACGCCGCTGTTCGTGCTGCTGGCGGCGGAATACGCCCACTGGACGGGCGATACGGAGACGATCGAGCAGCTTTTGCCGGCCCTCGAGCGGGCGTTGGCCTGGATCGACCAATACGGCGACCGCGACGGGGACGGGTTCCTGGAATACATTTGCGAATCGTCCGGCGGCATCGCCAACCAGGGCTGGAAGGATTCGGGCAACTCCGTCGTGCACGATAGCGGAGAGCTGGCCCGGCCGCCCATCGCGCTCGTCGAGGTGCAGGGCTACGTATACCAGGGGAAACAGCGGCTGGCGCCGATCCTCGCCAAGCTCGGGCACCGCGAGTGGGCGGAACGGCTGCAGGCGGAGGCGGATCAGCTCCGGCAGCGGTTCGACGGTGCCTTCTGGATGCCGGACGAACAATTTTACGCGATTGCGCTGGACGCGGAGAAGCGGCAGGTGCGTTCCGTCACGTCCAATCCCGGCCATCTGCTGATGTCCGGCCTGATCGGGGCGGACCGGGCGGAACAGGTGGCGCGGCGGCTCGTGTCCGCCGACATGTTCAGCGGCTACGGCATACGCACGATGTCCGTCCGTTCCGCCGGCTATAACCCGATGAGCTATCACAACGGCAGCGTCTGGCCGCACGACAACTCCCTGATTCTGCTCGGCATGAGCCGCCTGGGGCTGAAAACGGAGGCGGGAATCGTCGTGTCGGGGCTGCTGCGGGCGGCGGAACATTTCGAATACGCGCGCCTGCCCGAACTGTTCTGCGGCTACGACACCTCGATCGGGACGCCGGTGCCGTACCCGGTGGCCTGCTCGCCGCAGGCCTGGGCGGCGGGAACATCCTTCGTGCTCGTGCGGACGATGCTGGGCCTTGAACCCGCCGCTCTGGACGGCGTCATCCGGCTCAATCCGTTCCTGCCGCCGGAAATCAACCGGCTCACGGTGCGGGACATTCCCGTTGCCGGCGGACGCCTGACCGTCGTCCTCCGGCGGGCGGAAGACGGTTCGGTGCAGGCGGAGGTGCCGGAAGCCCCCGCAGGCTGCCGCGTCGAAATCGCCGGTCAAGCGCATGCGCGTTGAACGCGCGCATGCGCGGTGAACACGGCGCCCGGCGGACCCGAAGGAGTTTGAATTAAACGGTTCCCAACCGTTTAAGTTATGAATATTTAAAGGGAGGAACGATTCACCATGAAAAGAAAATCGTCGCTGTCGCTGTTGGCCCTCCTAATGGCCCTTGTCCTGGTCGTATCGGCCTGCGGCAAGGGGAACGGGGGAGAAGCGTCCCCTTCTGAAAGCGCTTCTCCAACCTCTTCCGGGTCCGCCGAGCCCGTGGAAGTGACGCTGGCCGGCTGGGGGGCTTCGCCGGAGGAGCAGGAATTGCTGCAACAGGTGCTGGACGAGTTCCAGGCCAAAAACCCGGACGTCAAGGTCAAATATGAAGTTATCGCCGACCAGTACATGGACGTCATCCAGACGCGCCTCATCGGCGGTGAAGCCCCGGACGTGTTTTACCTGGATGCCTTCGAGGCGCCCGGGCTCATCGAGAGAAACGTGCTGGAGCCGCTGGACGGCTATGTGACGCCGGAGTTCGACATTGACGACTTCGAGGCGCCGATGCTGAATGCGTTCAAGGGCAAAGACGGCAAGATTTACGGCTTCCCCAAAGACTATTCGACGCTGGCGCTGTTTTACAACAAGAAAATGTTCGCGGAGGCGGGTATTGCCAATCCGCCGGCGACGTGGGAAGAACTGCGGGAAATTTCCGCGAAGCTGACGAAACGCAACGGGGACAGGGTCGAGGTGTACGGCCTGGGCCAAGCGCCTGAGCTGGCCCGGCAAATGTTCATGATCCAGGCTTACGGCGGCCGGGTCGTCGATGAACAGGGATTCGCGGCGTTCGCCACGCCGGAAGGCGAAAAGGGACTGGCCCTGGTGGTCGACCAGCATTTGAAAGACAAGACGGCCGCTCAACCGACCGATGTGGGCGCCGGCTGGGGCGGCGAGATGTTCGGCCAGCAGAAGGCGGCCATGGTCATTGAAGGCAACTGGGCGATTCCGTACCTCGAAAGCACCTTCAAGGATCTCGAGTTCGGCACCGCGGAAGTGCCCACCGTGAACGGCAAAAAAGGCACGATGGCCTTCACCGTCGCGTACGTCATGAACAAAGACGCCAAAAACAAAGAAGCGGCGTGGAAACTGATTTCCTACCTGACCGGCAAGGAAGGCATGAAAACGTGGACGAGCAAAGGTTTCGCCCTGCCGACCCGCAAGTCGGTGGCGGCCGAGCTCGGCTTCGACAAGGATCCGCTGCGGGGCGCGCTGGTCGCGGGCGCTTCGTATGCGACGCCGTGGCAGGCCGGTCCGACGCTGCCGATCGTCATGAACAACTTCAATAACCAGTTTGTGGCCGCCTACACCGGTCAAGCCTCTCTCACCGAGGCGTTGAAGACGGCACAGGAAACGGCCAACAAAGAAATCGAGGCCGCGCGTTAATCGCGCGGCTTTCGGGAGAGGGCAGCCATGGCCAAACCAGGGGGTCGGCACAAATGGCGGGAAGCGCTGGCGGGTTACGGGTTCATGACGCCCGTCATCCTGATTCTCGGAGGCTTCCTGCTGCTGCCGATCGGATACTCGGTCTTTCTGGCGTTTCACAAGGTCAATCTGCTCGGCGACGTCAGCTATCGGTTTGTTGGCGTCGCCAACTTCGAACGGATGGTGGACGATCCGCGGTTGTGGATCGCGTTGCGCAACACGGCCAAGTACGCGCTCGTCGTCGTTCCGTCGCAGACGCTCCTTGCGCTTTTGCTCGCGTCGATCCTCAACCTGAATTTGCGTTTCCGCCAATTTTTCCGGACCGCTTTTTACCTGCCAACGGTTACGTCATCCGCCGTTCTGGTGCTCATCTTCATGTGGATCTACAACGCGAACGGCCTGCTCAATCACGCCCTTGCGGCGCTCGGGCTGCCGACCTACAACTGGCTGGGGGACCCCGCCGTCGCCCTGACCGGTATCATGCTCATGAACATCTGGTCGACCGCTCCGCTGTTCATGGTGGTGTATCTGGCCGCTTTGCAGGATATCCCCGATGCGTTATACGAAGCGGCGGAACTGGACGGAGCGAACGCCTGGCAGAAATTCTGGCGCATCACCGTCCCGATGCTGCGTCCCGTCACGTTCTATGTTGTGGTGATGGGGATCATCGGCACGTTCCAATTGTTTGACCAGTCCTATATTTTCTCCGCCGGGTCAGGCGGTCCCAACAACGCGACGCTGACGATGGTGCTGCTCATCTACCAGTACGCGTTCAAGGTGCTGGACATGGGCTACGCGTCCGCCATCGCGTTCCTGCTGGCGGTGGTGATTATGATCTTCACGTTGGTGCAGCGCCTCATTTTCAGGGAAGAGCGGTATTAGGGGGTGTGACGATGCGAGGGCGAACCAAATGGTTAAAACCGCTGTTGTATATCGTGCTGATCGCATACGCCGCCATTACGTTCATCCCGTTCCTGTGGGCGCTGTCCGCCTCGTTCAAGCCGCTGGAGGAGATTGTGTCGGGCGGCATCCGGTTCATTCCGAAGCATTTCACGCTGGACAATTACCGGACCATCTTCGTGCGGGAACCGCTGTTTTTGCGGTGGTTTCTGAACAGCGCCATCATCGCCGTATCGGTTACGGTCTCCAACCTGCTGTTCAACTCGATGGCGGGCTACGCACTGGCGCGGATCCGGTTTCCCGGCAGCCAGCTCATGTTTTACAGCATTCTGGCGATGATCATGGTGCCCGGTCAGTTGACCATCATTCCGACCTACCTGATTGTCAAGTATCTGGGCTGGCTGAACTCCTACCAGGCGATCATCGTGCCGATGGCGGCGCAGGCGACGTACATTTTCATGATGCGGCAGTTTTTCGTCAACTTCCCCCGCGAACTGGAGGAAGCCGCGGCGATCGACGGACTCCGGCGCACCGGCATCTTCTTCCGCATCGTGTTGCCGCTCGCCCGGCCGGCGCTGGCCGCCCAGACGATTTTTATCTTCATGGGCGCCTGGAACGAGTTTCTGAAACCGCTCATGATGATGTCGGAGAAGGCGATGTTCACCCTTTCCCTCGGGTTGAACACGTTCAAGGGGCAGTACATCAGCTTCTGGAACTACATCATGGCCGCCTCGATCATCATGACGGTGCCGGCGCTGCTCATCTATATTTTCTTCAATCGTTATTTCGTCAAGGGCATTACATTCACGGGCGGAAAATAAACGGGCGCCGCGGACGCGCGGCGCGGGTTGCGGGCCGTCCCCGGCCGGGCGATCGGGGGCGGCCATTTTTATGTTCGGGCGGGTCCGGCTCGCGTTCAAAGGATTTTGTTGCAAAAATACAACAAATGGAGCCGGAAACCGCCGGTTTGCCCCGAATGTGTTGCATTATTGCAACAAATGCCGGGAAACGGGCGGGAGGTTTCGCATAAATTGCATTTTTGCAGCATAATCCGGACCGGAACCTGAAAAGGAACCTTTGGAGGGGAATGTGGGACCGGAATCGGAACCCGGAAGAAACTGGGAAAGGAGCCCGGGCTCCAAACCGCAACCGGAACCCGTCAAGGTCCAGGCGGGTCGCCGAAATTTCGGGATGACTGAAGGGTTCAGGAAAAAACCGGGCCGCAGTCAGGGACCGCAGCCCGGTTCATTCCGTCCAGGGATCCCTGCACCTGATCGGGGCGCGGTCCGCTGGATCTGGAGAAGCGACAGATCAGTGATCCTCTCCGTCTCCAGAGGCAGACTCGTCCGGGTCCGGACGGGGGTCGCCTTGACGGAAGCCGCTTCGGCGGGGATCGCTCTTGGATCCTTCATGGCGTGATGTCTGAAGCGTCGGATGCATGAACAGGCCGGATGCGGGGGGGATGCCCTTTTCGAACAGGTCGCGGTTTTCGTGCGTGCGAAAGCCGATGTCTTTGTACGGGTGCACCCATTGTTCGCCCGCCATCACCGACGGTTCGGTGTCGCGGCTCCATTGCTGCAACGGGGAATTCGGGGATTCGTAATCGTGGTCTCCGATGACGACGCCGTAATCGTTCACGAACGGCGCTTCCGGTCCCCGCTTTCCGCCGCGGAATTCCGGGCGGAATTCGATCTCGTACGGATCGAGGGACGGATCGTCGTTTCCGGGCGCCGGACGCACGGTATCGTAGGTGTTCCCGATCGTTTCCGGGGGTTCCGCCGCGTTTTCGGCTTCCGGCCTCCCGCCGGCGGCTCCCGAATTGGGATCGGACGAAGCCTCTTGTGCCGGTTTCAAGTCACCGGACTCCTCCGAATTGGCCTTGCGCTCCTTCATGTCGCCGCTCGCCTCCTTCCCGCCGCCGCGCCGGACGTTTGGGCCGTCCCCGGCCCTCCGTCATTCGGCCGGACGATTCGGCCCGTCTTTATGCTTGTCATAGGCGGGATTGGTCGGGGAGAGGCGCTGGCGCTCGCGCGCGGTCTTTTTTGCGTCGGCGCCGGCCTGCCTGGGCGTTTTGGGCATGGAAACCGCCTCCTTCACGGACTTTTCCCCTATTGTCCGCCCGGCGCGAAACGTTTATGCAAGGCAACGTGCCACGGGATGTGTCATGGGGAGGTGTCATGGGATGTGCCATAAGAATGTGCCGCGTTGGCCATGCGTCGCTTGCGCCGAGGTTTTCCCCCGGGCCGATTTCTTTTACAATTACATATAGAAGTTATAAAAAACGTTTTCCACGAGGGAGGAGTGTCCGATGAACTACCGGAGACTGGGGCGGAGCGGCCTGAAGGTGAGCGAAATCAGCCTCGGAAGCTGGCTTACATACGGCGGGTACGTGGAAAAGCAAAACGCGGTTCGATCCATCGAAAAAGCCTACGATCTGGGCATCAACTTTTTTGACACGGCCAACGTCTACGAACGCGGCGAGGCGGAGAAACTGCTGGGCGAAGTGCTGCGCAATTATCCGCGCGAGTCCTACGTGCTTGCCACCAAGGCGTTCTGGCCGATGGGCGACGGTCCGAACGACCGCGGGCTTTCCCGCAAGCATATCATGGAGCAATGCCATGCGAGCCTGAAGCGGCTCGGCGTCGAATACGTGGATATTTTCTATTGCCACCGGTACGACCCCGAATCGCCGCTGGAAGAGACGCTGCGCGCCATCGACGACCTGATCCGCCAGGGCAAGGTGCTGTACGCGGGGGTTAGCGAATGGACGGCCGCCCAGATGGCGGAAGCGCTGGCGGTGGCCGACCGCTACCTGTTGGACCGCATCGTCGTGAACCAACCGATTTACAACATGTTCAACCGGTACATCGAAAAGGAGATCATCCCGCTGGGCGAACGGCACGGCATCGGACAGGTCGTGTTTTCGCCGCTGGCCCAGGGACTTTTGACGGGCAAGTACCAATCGGCGGCGGATTTCCCGGCCGACAGCCGCGCCGCCAAGGTGGAAGGGATGCGGAAAAACATCACCGAAGAGCGCATCGCCAAGGTCCGGCAACTGAGCCAAGTCGCCGCGGAACTGGGCCTTACGGTGGCGCAGCTCGCCCTGGCCTGGACCTTGCGGCAGCCGGTTGTCGCCAGCGCGCTGATCGGGGCGAGCCGTCCGGAGCAAGTCGAGGAGAACGCCAAGGCGTCCGGCGTCGTGCTGTCGCAAGAGGTACTGGACCGGATCGAGCAAATTCTCGCGTGACCCGAAACGCGCCACGATGCCGGCAGCGCCGGTTGGCGGCGTGTTTGCCGTCGGCGGCGTGCTGCCGGTTGGCGCCGTTTTTTCCGCGCCGGGGGAAGGGCTTTGAAGGAACAGGTCCGGGAGGCTTTTCTTCCATAATTTAACCGGCCCGCGGGCGCAAGATCGTTTTGACGCTCTTTCCGGCTCAGGATATAATTTTTAAATAAGCATAAATTGAACCAAAAGGCAGTCGCGAAGGAAAGGAAGTCCGCCTTGCGACGCGAAAGCGAGGTGCAGGACATGTCGATGTCTTCGTTGGAGCGCTATATGCTGGATATGGTGCAAGCGATGCGGGACGAGCTGACCCGGATCGGCTTTGAGGAGCTCCGCACGCCGGAAGAGGTCGAGGCGAAGCTGCCCACCGCGAAAGGAACGGCGCTCGTCGTCGTCAACTCCGTTTGCGGCTGTGCGGCCGGCCAGTGCCGCCCGGGCGTCGCCGAAGCGCTCAAGCACGAGGTGGTGCCGGATCATCTGTTCACCGTGTTTGCCGGCCAGGATCGGGAGGCCACCGCGAAGGCGCGGGAGTATTTTGCCCCGTACCCGCCGTCGTCTCCTTCGATCGCCCTGATGAAGGACGGCAAGCTGGTGCATTTCATCGAGCGGCACCAGATTGAAAATCGCTCTGCAGCAGAGATCGCCGCCGATCTCAAGGCCGTGTTCGATCAATATTGCAGGTAATCGCGCCAGCATCCCGGCGGATACGGTCATGCCGGGATGCTTTGAATTTTTGCGGGAACGGGAAGTGGGCGAGATGAGTTTGCAACAGGAGATCATCCAACGGTTGGGCGTCAAGCCGCAAATCGACCCCGACGAGGAAATTGCGCGGCGCGTGGCGTTTTTGAAGGAACACGTGCTGCAGGCGGGGGCTTCGGGGCTGCTCATCGCCATCAGCGGCGGGGTGGACAGCGCGGTGGCGGCGGGGCTGTGCAAGCGCGCCACCGACGAACTGGCGGCGGAAACGGGGAAACCCTACATCACCGTCGGACTGTACCAGCCGTACGGCAAGCAGGCGGACATCGAGCACGCCTACGCGGTGGGCAAAACCTTCGGGCTTACTCATCAGGCCGAAACGAACATTCAGGAAGCGGTGGACGAGATCGCCCTGGAGGCGGAATACGCGCTGAAGACGCTCGGCTTCCCCCGTCACCTGAGCCGCGGCGGCAAAGGCAACGTGATGGCGCGCACCCGCATGGTGGTTCAGTACGCCATCGCGTTTGAACTGAATTTGCTCGTGGTGGGAACCGATCATGCGTCCGAGGCGCTTACCGGATTTTTCACCAAATGGGGCGACGGCGCCGTCGACCTGAATCCCCTCCAAAGCCTCAACAAGCGGCAAATCCGCGCCATCGCGCAGCGGCTTGGCGTGCCTCGGGAAATCATCGAGAAGGCGCCCACGGCCGGACTGTGGGAAGGGCAAACGGACGAAGGCGAGCTCGGCGTGTCGTACGAGGCGAACAGCGACTACCTGGAGGGCAAGGAGATCGACCCGCAGGCCCGGGAAACGCTGGAGCGCCATTATCTCCGCACCGAGCACAAACGCCGTCCGATTCCCGGGATTTGACCGATGATCATCGGCATCGGCCTGGACATCGTCGAACTGGCGCGGGTGGCGCGTTGGTTGTCCGAGGAGGCGGAGGCGGCGCGGCGCGGGGAGCGGGCTGCGGCGGATTTGCCGGGCCGGGATGGTTCCGCAAGGGCAAGTACGCGGGCGGAACGGTTCGCCGGGCGCGTGCTGACGGATGAAGAGCGGAAGATATGGGCCGCCTTGGCGCCGGGGCGAAAGGCGGAGTTTTTGGCCGGCCGGTTCGCGGTCAAGGAGGCGGTGGCCAAGGCGCTCGGCTGCGGCATCGGCGGCGTTGTCGGCTTCCGCGACATCGAGGTGCTGCCGGACGAGCGGGGCCGGCCGGTCTGCCGGCTGTCGGCCGGGGCTTGGGAGCGGCTCGGGCTGGAGGAGGCCCGGCATGCGGTTCATGTGGCCATTTCCCACGAATCATCGGTGGTTGCCGCCACGGCGATGGTGGAGCGGCGGTAAGCAGCCCGGGAAAGCGGGGTTCCGCGCCCGGGTTTGCTTGTGCCGCCCGCGGGCGACTTGGCGTCGTGTCCTGTTAGATAGTGACGTCCGGCCATCGGGCGGCGGCCGCCCCGCCTTCGGCAGTCGGAGCGCTTTACTCAGGACCGCTTCTTTTGGCGGCAGGGCGGCTTCTTTTGACAACCGGCCTGCTTTCGTTCGGCAGCCTGTCCGTCTCATGCGGCAATCGGACCTGCTTTCGTTCGGCAGCCTGTCCGCTTCGTTCGGCAACCGAACTTCATTCGGCCTTACTTCAATGCGGCCAGCCAGTCGGCCAGCGCGTCGATTTCTTCCTCCTTCAGTTTGTCGGCAAAGGCGGGCATGAGGTCGCCGCCTTGGGCGATGCGCTGGCGGATGGCGTCACGGTCCAGCCGCGACCCGACTTGGCGGATGTTGGTGGCCGCCCCCATGTTTCCGGTCAAATCGTTCCCGTGACAGGACAAGCAGTGCGAGCGGTACAGGGCGATCGTTTCGGCAGGGCCTTCCAGGGGCGGCTGTGGCGCGCCATCCCCGCCGAAGGACTTGCCCGGACCGCCGCATCCCGCCGTGAGAAGGATCGGCAGTAACGCGGCCGGAAGGATGATGCTGCGGACGATTGAGCGGGCGGTCATGTTCCTCACCTTTCCTGAACCTTGAACGAATCCCGTGATCCGGATTTTTTCAACCCCCGTTTTGCCGGAGTGTCTTTCCATTTTATACCAGTTCGCGTGTCCGGCCGGGCGCCGGCCCGCCGGGAACAACCCGTGAGTCCACGCGTTAGGGGAACCAGCATGAAAAACAGGAACCCTTTTTATTTTACCGCAATCGTAACCCATCAACTGGAACAAATGAATGTCGTTTTTGTGGCGGCGGCGATGTCCACGGCGGAAGATTTGCAGGCGGAAGAGGACCGCTCGCTGGAATGCAGCCGTCTGTTGTTCGTGGAGACCGGCCGGGTCCGGCTGCAACTGGAGCAAAACGCCAGCGTGCTGGAAGGGGGGGCCATGTGCCTGCTGCCGGCCGGCGTTCCCCACCGCTTGGAAAGCGATCCCTCGCATCCGGCTCTGATCAAATGGTGTCATTTCCATACCGGTTGGAACCACCGGGGGATCCGTCACGTGCTGGGGGCGCCGTATGCCGTTGCTTCGCCGGATCCCATTGAAACCTCGCGCTTGATGGATCGGTTGATGACAGCGTCCGGTGCCGCGGGGGCCGGTTCCCGCCTGCGCGTCAAGGGCGTGCTGCTGGAACTGATCGGCATCCTGCTGGATGCATTGCCGGAGGACGCGCTGCTTCCAGACGCCGGAAAGGACATGCAAAAGCTCGACCGGGTGCTGCAGTACATCGACCGTAATCTGGCCGAGCCGATCACGGTGGAGCAGTTGGCCAAACTGGCGTATTTTCATCCCAATTATTTTGTTTCGTTTTTCAAGGGGTTGATGGGCTGCCCGCCGATCCAGTACGTCAATTGGCGTCGGTTGGAGCTGGCCCAATCGCTGCTTCGGCAAGGGGATGTCTCGGTGTCGGAAGTGAGCCGGCGCATCGGCATGAAAAATTATTATTTTTCCCGCATGTTTAAAGCGCACACCGGCCTATCGCCGAGCCAGTACCGCAAGCTGACGGCGAAGCGGGACAAAACGGGCGGAGAGGAGGGGGGATCTTGAGCCGGAAGGAAGAATACGGCGCGCGCGGCGCGGGAACGGCCCGCCCGTCGACGGCGCAGGTCGTGAGGGAAACGGCTTGTCCCCCGGCCGGACGGGATGCGGCGGAATCGGCATACGCGGAACCGGGGACCGCGGAATCGGCATACGCGGAATCAGGGGCCGCGGAATCGGCTCGGCCATCTGCGGAAAGGGATAAGGCAGGAACGGCCCGTCCAAATGTGAGGCGGGATGTGATGGAGTCGGATCCTTCCTTCGGAGATCATGGAGAGTATGATACGGGGGGAACGGCCGGTCCGTCCGTGGAACGGGACGTAAAAGCGGCATTCAGCCGCAAGTTGCTATCGTGGTATTGGGCGAACCGGCGGGATCTGCCCTGGCGGCGGACCCGTGACCCTTACCATATCTGGGTGTCGGAAATCATGCTGCAGCAAACGCGGGTGGATACGGCGATTCCGTATTTCAACCGCTTTGTGGAGCGTTTTCCCACCGTGCGGGATCTGGCCGAGGCGCCTGAGGCCGACGTGCTGAAATTGTGGGAGGGGCTTGGTTACTATTCACGTGCCCGCAACTTGCAGGCGGCTGCCCGCCAGGTGGTGGAACGGCACGGGGGACAGGTGCCGGCCGACCGGGAAGCGCTGGCCGCGCTCAAGGGCATCGGCCCGTACACGGTCGGGGCCATTTTGAGCATTGCGTTCAACGTGCCGGAGCCGGCCGTGGACGGCAACGTCATGCGGGTGCTGTCGCGGTTTTTCGGGTTGGAGGACGACGTGGCCAGGCCCGCGACCCGCACCCGGATGGAGGCGCTGGCGCGCGAGCTCATCCCCGACGGCCATGCGGGAGACTTCAACCAGGCGCTGATGGAACTGGGCGCGCTCATCTGCACGCCCAAGTCACCGCAATGCGCCGGCTGTCCGGTGACGGGCGAGTGCGAAGGGCGTCGCAGCGGACGCGCGGAATCGCTGCCCGTCAAAAGCAAGGCCAAGCCGCCCCGTCCGCAGTATCGCCTTGCCGCGCTGGTGGAAGGGACCGGACCGCTGTCCGGTCGGGTGCTTGTCCGGCAGCGGCCCCCGGAGGGGCTGCTCGCGAGTTTGTGGGAATTGCCCCACGTCGAGGCCCCGGATGCGGACGTGTGGAGCTCGCCTGAAGCCGCGACGGCGTGGCTGGCCAAGGCGCTTGCGGCGGAAGGTTTGCGGGTTCGGCCGGGGCGTTTTGTCGGGGAAGCGGAGCATGTGTTCTCGCACCTGCATTGGCATATTCGCCTCTGGTTCGCGGAGGCGGCGGACGATGGCGGAGTTGCTGCGGGCGTCGGTGCTTCGGGCAATTCAGCGCACGGGGAGACAAACGCCGCCGGAGAAGGTTGGGCCGGGGCAGCGGGCGGTCAGGCGTCCGCTTATCGCTGGATTTCACGCGAGGAGTTTGAAAGCATGGCTTGGCCGAATGTGTTTCGCAAGCTGCTGGCGGCATATTTTTCCGGGCGGGAATGAATAACGGGAATAAAAAATTCGCCCGGTTGACGAAAGGGCGAGACGGGTATCCCGCGGGCGAACGGAGCGGCGGACATTACGGCAATTATGATCGACCGGAACAGGAGCAGAGGATTTCCCCCAAGGAAATGGGCGGAAAAACCGTCTAACTCACGCGAGGGAGACACTTTTTTCGGGGAGATGAGCGGAAAAACCGTCTAACTCACGCGAGGAAGAGGCTTTTTTCGGGGAGATGAGCGGAAAAACCGCCGACGCTTTCAGGGGGAAGGGGGGGTTCCAGGGAAGGGGCGGTTTCTCCGGGAAAGAGTGGCTATAAAAGACCGGACCCACGGGAAAGGTTGCGAGGCTGAAGAAAGGTTGCGGGGCTGAGTGAAACACGAAAAAAGCGGCCGGTTGCGCGAGCATCCGACCGCTTTGATCCGGCGTCCGATCCGGCGCCGGATTATTTTTTCGCCGCTTCGTACAGTTCCCCGACTTTCTGCCAGTTGACGATGTTCCAGAAAGCCGCGATGTAATCCGGGCGTTTGTTTTGGTATTTCAGGTAGTACGCGTGCTCCCACACGTCCAGGCCCAGAATCGGGGTGTCGCCCTCCATCAGCGGGCTGTCCTGGTTCGGCAGGCTGTACACTTTCAGTTTTCCGTCCTTGCCGACCGCCAGCCATGCCCAGCCGGAGCCGAAACGGGTGGCCGCCGCGTTGGAGAACGTCTCCTTGAACTTTTCAAAGCCGCCCAGCTCGTTGTCGATCGCCTGGGCGAGCGCGCCGCTCGGAGCGCCGCCGCCGTTCGGGCTGAGAATCGTCCAAAACAGGGAGTGGTTGGCGTGTCCGCCCCCATTGTTGCGCACGGCGGTGCGAATGCTTTCCGGCACGCTGTTCAGGTCGGAGATTAGCTCTTCCACGCTCTTGTTGGCCAGTTCCGGCGCGGATTCGAGCGCCTTGTTCAGGTTGGTCACATAGGTGTTGTGGTGACGGGTGTGGTGGATTTCCATCGTCTGGGCGTCGATGTACGGTTCCAGCGCGTTGTACGCGTAAGGCAACGCAGGCAGTTGGTGAGCCATGGCAAATCCTCCTTTGATTTTGATTAGGAATGTTGGGATTTCGACCGTCGAGGCCTCAGAGCGTAGATGTACATACAGTATGTACACGATGATTTTATTATTGCCCAATTCTCCTAATAAATCAACATTTAAGTTTAAAAAACCGAAATGACGCCGTTTTTCGCGCATATCGCTCTTATCATCGAAAAAAAATATAAAAAACGGGCAGATTTTTTTGGGATCTTGTCGTAAAATGAGAATTGCTCTTTCTCAATTCAGTCCAGATTGAGGAGATGGCTTCATGCGCGTTCGTTCCTTTCAATTGTCGGATCATCGGTCGGTCGAAGCGTTGCTGGAACAAGTGCTTTGTGACGAGTGCCTCGAGGAAACCCGGGAAGCCCTCATGCGTCAGCTTTCCTGGGACAGCGACCTGGTGCTGGTCGCGGAGCACGACGAGACGGTGATCGGAGTATTGATTGGAACGGTGGAGGGCCACGAAGGGTACATCTACCGCATCGAGGTGCATCCGGACTACCGCCGGCAGGGTGTCGGCAATGCGCTGATCCAGGCGGTCAACGTTCGGTTCCGCCAACGCAACATTCGTCAGGTGCTTGCCGCAGTGGACAAGCATCACCCCGATTTTGCTTCTTTTTACCAGTCAGTCGGCCTGCCTTCGGTGGACCTTGCCGAACGCGCGCGCCCGCTGGCCATTTTGGCAGGATAACAAAAACCCCCCTTCATCATCCTCATACGCGAATCCGTACGCAAGAGCATGTCGGATGGCTGCAAAAGCGCCCGTCGCGGTTGCTTTTGGCCGGAAGATATGCTTTTCTATTTGTATCGAAAGATTTGTGGACCGGAGATCCAAAAGGAAACGGGGGGTGCGCATGACCAAACCTTCGGCCATTTCCGATTCCGCGACCGAGAACCGGCGCAAAATCCATCGGCAGTCCGCGCAATGGCGCAAGGAACTATGGGGCTGGATTCGGACGCTGGCGATTGCTTTCGGCATCGTGCTGTTGTTGCGCACCTATGTGTTCCAGATCTCGACGGTCAGAAGTATTTCCATGCAGCCTACATTGTATGAGAGGGAATGGTTGTTTATCAATAAAGTGGTTTACGTTTTCGGCCATCCCAAGCGCGGGGACGTCATCATCCTGCAGGATCCGGAGAAAGAGGCCGGCAATCCCCATTACTTGGTCAAGCGGGTGATCGGGGAGCCCGGCGACACGGTGGAAATCCGGAACGGTTTCGTGTACGTCAACGGCGAGCGGCTGGTTGAACCGTACACCGATACCGTGATCGAGGACGGCGACATGTCCCCGGTGCGCGTCAGCGCGGGCCATTACTTCGTGATGGGGGACAACCGGCGGTTCGCGGCCAGCCGCGACAGCCGCTCGTTCCGGGAGGTGCCGGAGGAGCGGATCGTGGGGCGGGCCGAGTTCATTTTGTGGCCGGTGACCAGTTGGAAGCGGCTGTGACGCGGTTGCGCGGACCTGTTGGCCCGAAGGGCGGTCGGCGAAGCAGAGGCGGCTGGGGATACCCCATTGGTTGACCGGGCGGTCCGGCGCTGGCGGTAAGCGGGCTTGTGAATGAGCGGTGAAGCCGCCTGCGAAGCGGCGGTGAAGCGCCGAGATCGCGGTGAACGGAACGGCGGCGACGACGGGAGCACCTGGGACGGGGGCGGCAAAACCATGAAAGAAGTGACGATCTACACGGACGGCGCGTGCTCGGGCAACCCGGGGCCGGGCGGATGGGGCGCGGTGCTGATATACGGGAACCGGCGAAAGGAGATTTCCGGCGCGGAGCCGTCGACCACGAACAACCGGATGGAGTTGACGGCGGCGATCGAAGCACTGAGCCGGCTGAAAGAACCGTGCCGGGTGAAGCTCTACAGCGACTCCGCTTATCTGGTCAACTGTTTCCGGCAAGGATGGATGGACAACTGGGTGCGCAACGGTTGGCGCAACAGTCGGAACCAGCCGGTGGAAAACCGTGATTTATGGGAAAAACTTTACCGGCTGCTTCAGGTGCACGAAGTGGAGTTCGTCAAGGTGAAAGGGCACAGCGACAACGAGCTCAACAACGAGTGCGACCGGTTGGCCCGCGAGGCGATCGCCCGCCTGTAGCGGGAGGCGAAAGGAGGGAGCGCAGGTGGCGCGGGCGGACGGAAAACGTGTGGCCGCGGCGGCCGTTGCGGCCGACGGAGAACGGGCGGAGCGCGACGCCGGTTTTTGGCAGCGGCTGAAGGACGAGATGAAAAAAGCGGCGCCGCAACTCGGCATCGACAAGATCGGCGTGGCCTACGCGGATCCGTTCCGGGAATTGAAGGAGCGGCTGATCCGGCGCCGCGAGCTGGGGCGCGAGTGCGGGTTTGAGGAGCGGGATCTGGACAAACGGACGGATCCCGCGCTGTTGTTCCCGGAGCCGCGCTCCATCATTGCCGTCGCGGTGGCCTATCCGGCGAAACTGCGCCAGCCGCCCGTGTCGGCTCCCGGCGCCCGGCGCGGCATTTTGTCCCGCTCGGCGTGGGGGGAAGATTATCACCGCGTGGTCGGCCGCCGGCTGGAAAGATTGGCCCGGTGGCTGACTGAGCGCGTGCCGGAGGCGCGGACGCTGGCGATGACGGACACCGGCGCGCTGGTGGACCGGGCCGTGGCGGAGCGGGCGGGCATCGGCTGGAGCGGCAAAAACTGCTCGATCATCACGCCGGAATTCGGCTCCTGGGTGTACCTCGGCGAGATGATCACCAACTTGCCGTTGCCGCCCGACCAACCGATCGAGGAGGCGTGCGGGTCGTGCTCCCGCTGCCTGGAAGCGTGCCCGACCGGCGCGCTCGTGGGCCCGGGAGAATTGGATGCGCGGCGGTGCATTTCGTTTTTGACGCAGACGAAGGACGCGGTGGACGAGTCCCTGATCGGCAAGATCGGCAACCGTCTGTACGGCTGCGATACGTGCCAGGTTGTCTGTCCGGTCAACCGCGGCCTGGACGCGCGCCATCACGAAGAGCTCCTGCCGGATCCGGAGGTCGTCAAGCCGCTTTTGCGTCCGTTGCTTACGATGGGAAACCGGGAATTCAAGGAAAAATTCGGCCGCAGCGCGGCGGCCTGGCGCGGCCGCAAGCCGATCCAGCGGAACGCGCTGATTGCGCTCGGCCATTTCCGCGACCGGGAAGCCGTTCCCGACATTGTCCGCGTGCTGCGGGAAGACCCGCGTCCCGTGCTGCGCGTTACCGCCGCATGGGCGCTCGGCAACATCGGCGGCGCCGAAGCGGAGGCGGCGCTTCGGGATGCCGCCGCCCGGGACGCGGACCCGGACGTGCGCGCGGCGGCGGAACGGGCGCTGGCGCGACTGGCGCCGGACGCTCGTCCGCCGCGTGGAGCGCGGGATTCGTCGCCGCAGACGGCGGAAGGAGGGGAACCTTCATGAGCGATACGCTTCGCTGGCACGTCATGCATTCGCCGCTGGGCCCGCTGACGCTCGTCCGTTCCGACCGCGGCCTGTGCGCCATCGAGTTCGGCGACTTTGCCGCCGTCCGAGACGAGCTTGCCGTCTGGGCGAAACGGTGGTGGCCATCCGCGGCCTTCGCCCCGGGCAACGGCGATCCGTTGCTGGAGGCGGCGAGCGCTGAACTGGAGGCGTATTTCCGCGGGGAGCTCAGGCGCTTTACCGTGCCGCTCGACCTGCGCGGCACCCCGTTTCAGACGGAGGTTTGGCAGGCGTTGCAGCGCGTACCGTACGGCAAGACGGCCTCCTACAAGGAGATCGCGGCCGCCGTCGGCCGCCCGCGGGCGGTTCGTGCCGTCGGCGGGGCCAACAACCGGAATCCGGTGCCGATCGTCGTCCCGTGCCACCGGATCGTGGGCGCCGACGGCTCGCTGGTCGGATACGGTGGCGGCCTTCCGATAAAGGCGCGGCTGCTGGCGCTGGAAGGGGTCCCCTCCCCGATCGGCCCGGCCGGTAACGCGAAAATCGGTACCGCGGACCCTGCAAGCAAACCGCGAACGCACCGATAAACCTATTGGGAACGGCGTTCGGTTCAGCGAAGCGGCGGTTGGACCCGGGACATGTCCGTCGCCGGAGATGACCGTTTCCGTGCGGGGAACGGCCGAACGTGCTCGAATCATTGGATCGGGCGGTTCGGGAATCCAAGTCCGGCAGTTGGAAACCGTCGTCCGTCGGCCGCCTTGAACGTTCGTTTCCGCGACAGCCGGGAATTACAGTTGCCGACAGATCAGGGAGAGGGTTTGCGTTGAGACTGGTCGATATCGAGTCGGTGGAGCCCGGCCAGGTGCTGGGCAAGACCATTTTTTCCGCCAACGGAACCGTCATGCTGGCGCAGGGCGTCCAGTTGACCGTGTACATGATCAGCACGCTGAAGCGGCTCGGGGTGACGATGGTCTACATCCAGGATCCGAAATTTGCGGATGTGACCATCGAGGAACCCATTTCCGAAGAAACGAAACGGCTGGTCATTCAGCAATTGTCGGAGACGTTCGAGTGCATCAAATCGGGGAAATCGTTCAGCGCGAAGGCGATCAGCACGTCCATCGACCATTTGCTGAACGACATCATGCAAAACCAGAGCGTGCTCATCCAGCTTTCCGACATCCGGACCCACGACAACGCCGCCTACCTGCATGCGTTGAACGTATGCGCCATGGCGGTGATGGTCGGGCTCAATATGGGGCTGAACATGCAGCAGTTGAAAGATCTGGCCATCGGCGCGCTGTTGCATGACATCGGCAAGGTCGGAGCTCCGGACAATGCGGAGAACCGCAACCACCACACCTGGCGGGGGTTTGAAACGCTCAAGAACAAGCGGGAATTCAGTCTGCTTGTGTCCCACGTGGCGCTCCAGCACCACGAACATGTCGACGGCTCGGGGATGCCCCGCGGGTTGACCGGAGACGAGATGCATCTTTACGCCAAAATTACGGCAGTCGCAAACACATTCGACAATTTGCTCCATCCGGCCGACGGCAAACCCATGATGCCGCACGAGGCGGTGGAGCGCATGAACGCGATGTCCGGCACGGTGCTGGATCACGAGGTGCTGGTGCAGTTTTTGCGCTTTGTCTCCATTTATCCGAACGGCATTTCGGTCCGCTTGTCGAACCGCCAGACCGGGGTCGTGGTCGGCCAGCACCGCGGTCTGCCGGGGCGGCCGATCATCCGGGTGCTGGACCGCGAACTCGACGACGTGCACGCGCAGGAGATCGACCTGGCCAAGCATCCGACGCTGTTCATCGAGGCCGTACTCAATTGAGGGAAGACCGGGCCGACCGGACAGCCGGAGAGCGGCGGATCGCACCGCTTGCGACCGGTTTTTCGAAAAAGCAGGCCGCCTGAAGCCTGGCGTCAACATGACAGCGCCGTATCCGACGGAACGAACACTCCGCCGGATACGGCGTTTTTTGAGGGGCCGGCACGGGTGTCATCTCGATGAGCGGAGAATTCCGTTTGGGTCCACCAATCCCAATTGATAGGCTTTTTCGATCCACGACAGTTTTTCCCGTTCAAAAGGACCATTTCCGTTTGCAGAGCGTTGATTTGGCTGTCTCTTCGTTCAGAGAGGGGGAGCGCACGTGCGTACGCCTTGCTGACGGCCTTGTTGTCCTCCAGCGCCGTCATAAAATCTTGAAAGCTCATGGTTTTCACGTCCGGCAACGTCTGGCCGGTCAGTTGCCGTTTAAGGCGATTCACCAGCGTCAATTTCGTGTACGCCGCGTAAGCCGGAGTGAATCTCCCGGACGCATCAACGGCCCCCAAAACCGCCATTTCCTTGTTCCTTTCTATTTTTTTATAAATTTATCGGTATTTGTTCGTCATTTTGTTTAGAGGAAAAAGCGAAGTTGATCGTGGATTCGTATCAGGTTTCAGGCGTCGATGTTTCCGGTCCGGCAACCGTTTGCGCGAAGGATGCAAACCATGATAATATGGGTAGCAGCCCCGCGGACGAGCGGTCTGTCGCTGGGCTTTACAATGCGCGGAGGGAAGGAAGTTCGCCTATGAACGTTTGGGACATCGTCATTCCGGTGTTGACGCTGCTCGTTGGTCTGGTGGCCGGCTTCGCCGGAGGCGTGTTTTACTTGCGCAACCAACTGGTCAAGATGCAGAAAGATCCCGAACTGCTGGCGAAAATGGCCCGGCAGATGGGTTACAACATGAACAAACAACAATTGCAAAAAGCGCAGCAAATGTTGAACAGGCAACAGTTCCGTCCCCGCCGCAAGGGGTGATTGACGCGTGTCGGGAATCAAGGAGTACCGGAACGAAGCGGTCGTCCGCAACCGGGAGCAGATCGAGCACCACGTCCGCGAAATTCTCCGGCTGATCGGAGAGGATGTGGAGCGGGAAGGGCTGCAGGATACGCCTTCCCGCGTCGTTCGCATGTTCGAGGAGATTTTTGCCGGGTATTCGGTCGATCCGCGGGATGTGCTTGGCGTCACGTTTGACGAGCAACACGAAGAGCTGGTGATCGTCAAGGACATTGTGTATTACAGCTATTGTGAGCATCACATGGCGCCCTTTTTCGGCAAAGTGCACATCGGCTACATTCCGAGCGGCAAGATCGCCGGATTGAGCAAATTGGCCCGCCTCGTGGACGCGGTGACGAAACGGCTGCAGGTGCAGGAACGCGTGACCTCGCAGATTGCCGACATCCTGGAGGAAACGCTCCAGCCGCACGGCGTCATGGTCGTCGTCGAGGGCGAGCACCTGTGCATGTGCGCCCGGGGCGTTAAAAAACCCGGAAGCAAAACGGTCACATCCGCGGTCAGAGGCCAGTTTCGCCATCATGCCGCCGGGCGAGCGGAATTTTTGTCGCTCATCAGGGAAGGATAAGAATCCGGCCTGCACGAACAAACCCCGCATTTTCGCTCCGCATGCGCGGACGAAAAATCGCGGGGTTTTTGCGCAAATATCCGTTCAGACACGGCACACTTCTTTCGGGCAATGTTCGCAATGGCACATGTCCCTGAGGTATTTCACGTTTTCGACCACAAGGTAGCCGTCCTTGACGGAGACGATCCCTTCCTTGCGCAGACTGCCGAGGATGCGGCTGACGCATTCCCGGGTCGCTCCGATCATGTCGGCGATTTCCGAATGGTTCAGCTTCAGGCCGATGCGCACGCCCGTCCCCTCGGGTTCACCGAACGTGTTGCTCAGCCGGATGAGCAAGGAGCAAAGCGCGCCGGGCTTGCCAAACATCATGAAATCGCGGAATTTCATCTGGGTCATCCGGTTCATGAGCCCGAGCCACTGGGTAAATTCAATGGCGAAGTCCCCGTGCTGCCAGAGCAGGATCTCCAGGTCCTTCCACTGGATGACGCCCGTCTGGGTGCGTTCCGTCGCCTCGGCATTGAAAATGTGCCTGGAATCCGGGTACGGGTCGATCTGGCCGAACAGGTCGCCGCTCCGGTGCAGGTAGAACGTGATGGATCGGCCGGCTTCGGTCGTTTTCGTGATGCGGACGAACCCTGACTTGATGAAGTACAGTTTGTCGGCGGGATCGCCTTCCCAGTACAGCACAGCCCCTTTTTCAAACGTTTTTTCATACATGATGCTTTTCAGTTTTTCGAAGCTGTCGGGACTAAGTACGCTGGCGATGCCCCATTTGTTTTTCATGGCCGGCGCTTCGATGACCTGATTCATGCCGATGCCCTCCCTCCACTCTCCGTAATTTCATTATAATCATTGGCTTCGCGCCGATTATCGGGAGATTGTCTGGTTTTCGCGGGGGGAATTCCCTGATTTGAAGCCGGAGAATTGCTGACCGGATTCCGGGAAACCGTGAAGGGGGACGAAGGAATGGCCGAATTGCGGCGCAAAACGGGGACGATGACCGGCTTTGTGGCATGCCGGATTTCCTTATCAGCCTTCTCCCCTTCGCTCAGGAAGGGATGCTTGCGGTTTTGCCCCGAATCGCCTTAGCTGCGTTTCAGGGATGGATTGGGCTTCAGGGATTTTCCGGGGAGTTGTCCGAGCCCCCCGGCGCAGCGTGCAGCCATTTGGGAATTGCGGAGATCATTGGGGATCGTTCGTGTAATCCCGGCAAAAGCCAAAGCGGCGAGGCACGCGGTTCGGGAACGCAAAGGGGTCTCTTCGAAAGCGGCGTGGACCCGGCGAGCCGAGGAGCCGGGGGACGTCGGCGGCGCGCTGTCCTGAGTCACGGGGAGGAGGCTGATAAGGCGGCCAAAGGAAAACATGAGAGAAAAGAATGAGAAAAAAGTAAACCAGGTGGCCCGCCAGGTGTGAATGAATTCACAGCAAACCGCCGTGAGGCATGGTTAAATTAGAGCCAGGGACCTGACCCGAGGACAGGAAGGAAGTGGGCAAATTGCTGACGGGCATCATTCTGGCCGGCGGGCCAAACCGGAGAATGGGCGGTCACGCAAAGGCATTGCTGCCTTTCGGGGACAAGACGCTGATCGAGCATCAGATCGGCGTCATGCGCCAAGTCTGTGAGGAAATCATTGTGGTCACCAACGAGCCGCGGCCTCTGCTGGCCTATGTCGATCGCACGGTTCGCGTAATCACGGATTACGTTTCCGGGATCGGCCCGCTCGGCGGCATGCATGCCGGCCTGTCGCTCGCCCGGCATCCGAAAGCGTGGATCGTCGGCTGCGATATGCCGTTTCTGTCGCCGAAAGCGGCCAGGCTGATGCTGGAAAGGGCAAAGGGCGTCGACGCCGTGCTGCCCGCGGACGTGACCGGTCCGTATCCGCTGCACGGGGTGTACGACCGCAGTTGCGTCCGCGTGATCGGCGAACTGGCGGAGAAGGGCGAACGTTCGCTGTTCCGGATGTTGTCCATGATCGACTGGATTTCGCTGACGGAACCCGAATGCGAGAAACTCGGCCTGTTGTTTGATTTTGTCACGGAAGTGAATACACCCGAGGACCTGGAAAAAGCGCGGCTGGCCTGGGCGGCGAAAAACGGGGATTTGCTCCACAAGTAACGCGGGAGCATGCGGCGGTGACGGGGGCGTGGGCTCGTTGAGCCGATGGTCTTCGCCGGGCTTGCGGGTTGGAGATGCCGCATGCCGCGGGCCGGCATCCAACAATGTGAAAATTATCACAAATATTGTGATTTGTTTCACATACCAATGACTCCCTGCGGTTTATGCTAAAAGAAAAAACGGTTTGCCCGGGGAGGAGAGAAACGATGGCGGTGAAACAAACCCAGGTCCAGCGGCAGATGTCGGCGGCGGATGAAGTGAACGCATTGGTGGCCCGGGCCGTCAAGGCACGGGAGGAGTTCCTGAAGCTCGATCAGGAACAGGTGGACCGCATCGTGCACGCGATGGCGCTTGCCGGTCTGGACAAACACATGGAACTGGCCAAGATGGCGGTGGAAGAGACCGGACGCGGCGTGTACGAAGACAAGATGATCAAGAACATTTTTGCCACCGAGTACATTTACCACGACATCAAGTACCACAAGACGGTCGGCGTCATCGAGGACAACCCGCATGAATCGTACATGAAGGTCGCCGAACCGGTGGGCATCATCGCGGGCGTGACGCCGGTCACCAATCCGACGTCCACCACGATGTTCAAGTCGCTGATTGCCGTCAAGACGCGAAATCCGATCATCTTCGGGTTCCATCCGTCCGCGCAAAATTGCAGCGTGGCGGCCGCGCGGACAATGCTGGAAGCCGCCGTCCGCAACGGGGCGCCGAAACATTGCATCCAGTGGATCGAGCATCCGTCGGTGGAGGCGACGCAGCTCCTGATGAAGCATCCGGAGGTGGCGCTGATCCTGGCGACCGGCGGGGCGGCGATGGTCCAGGCGGCGTACAGCTCGGGCAAACCGGCGCTCGGTGTAGGTCCCGGCAACACGCCGTGTTTCATCGAAAAGTCGGCGGACCTTCGGCAGGCGGTCACCGACCTGATTTTGTCGAAAACGTTCGACAACGGCATGATTTGCGCTTCGGAACAAGCCGTCATCATCGAAGAGCCCGTTTACGACGAGGTCCGGAAGCTGATGCAGGAAAACGGCTGTTATTTCCTCAACAAGGAAGAAACCGAAGCGCTGTCCAAGTTCGCGATGAATCCGGAGAAATGCGCGGTTAACCCGGCCATCGTGGGGCAATCGGCGGTGGCGATCGCGAAGATGGCGGGCCTGACGGTGCCGGAAAACACGAAAATTTTGATTGCCGAACTGGAAGGGGTCGGTCCCGCCTATCCGCTTTCGGCGGAGAAGCTCAGCCCGATTCTGGCCTGCTACAAGGTGAAGAACGCGCAGCAGGGCATCGAGCGCGCCGCCGAAGTGGTGGCGTTCGGCGGCATGGGGCATACCTCCGTCATCCATTCGCGGAACGACGACGTAATCGCCGCCTTCTCGCGCCGCTTGCAAACGGGCCGCATCATCGTCAATTCGCCCGCAACGCACGGCGCAATCGGCGACATTTACAACACGAACCTACCTTCGCTGACGCTCGGGTGCGGCACCTTCGGCCGCAACTCCACGATGGCCAACGTTACGGCGGTGAACCTGATCAACATCAAGCGGGTGGCCAAGCGCACGGTGAACATGCAATGGTTCAAAGTGCCGCCGAAAATCTACTTCGAGCGCGGCGCCACCAAATATCTCGAGAAAATGCCGGACATCAACCGGGTCATGATCGTGACCGACGCCACGATGGTGAAGCTCGGCTACGTGGACAAAGTGGAATACCACCTGCGCAAACGGCAAAAGCCGGTGGCCATCGAGGTGTTCAGCGACGTCGAACCCGATCCGTCGGTCAACACGGTGGCGCGGGGCAAGGCGATGATGGACGCCTTCCAGCCGGACTGCATCATCGCGCTCGGCGGGGGATCGCCGATGGACGCCGCCAAGGCGATGTGGCTGTTCTACGAGTACCCGGAAACCAGCTTTGACGCCCTCAAGCAGAAGTTCCTGGACATCCGCAAGCGGGTGGTCAAATACCCGCGGCTCGGCACCAAGGCGAAGTTCGTGGCCATCCCGACCACGTCGGGGACCGGCTCCGAAGTGACCTCGTTCTCCGTCATCACCGATCGCGACAAGGGCAACACGAAATATCCGCTGGCGGATTACGAGTTGACCCCGGACGTGGCGATCATTGACCCCGTGTTCGTGGACAGCCTGCCGAAGTCGGCGGTGGCGGATACCGGCATGGACGTGCTGACCCACGCCATCGAAGCGTATGTATCGGTCATGGCCAACGATTATACGGACGGTCTGGCGCTGCACGCGATCCGGCTCGTGTTTGAGAACTTGGAGAAATCATTCCACACGGGAGACCCGGTCGCCCGCGAAAAAATGCACAACGCCTCGACGATCGCCGGCATGGCGTTCGCCAACGCGTTCTTGGGCATCAACCACAGCCTGGCGCACAAATGGGGCGGCCAGTACCATACGGCCCACGGTCGGACAAACGCCATCCTGATGCCCCATGTGATCAAATACAATGCGCAAAAGCCGACCAAGTTCGTATCGTGGCCGAAATACAGCAAGTATGTGGCCGACGTGCGCTACGCCGAGATCGCCCGCATGCTGGGCCTGCCGGCCCGCACGACGGAGGAGGGTGTGAACAGCCTGATTCAGGCGGTCCGCAAACTGAACAAGTCGCTGGGAATCCCGGATTCCTTCCAGGAACTCGGCATCGACGCCGCCGACTTCGAAAGCCGCGTCGATTACCTGGCGGAACGCGCGTTTGAGGATCAATGCACGACCACCAATCCGCGTCTGCCGCTGGTGAGCGAACTGGCGGAAATTTACCGCAACGCTTTTTACGGCAGGTTTTGAGGCTTGACGCCCAAATTTCAATGGAGGTGCATACACCATGGCCAAAACGTTGGAGTCGGTGGAACGGGTGCAGGCGGGAGAACCGTGGCGGGGATTTCGTCCCGGCCCGTGGCAACACAAGGTGGATGTGAAAAACTTCATCGACCTGAACCTGACGCCGTACGAAGGAGACGAACGTTTCCTGGCACCGCCCACGGAGGCGACGCGGCAACTGTGGCACCAAGTGTCCGAGCTGATGAAGCGGGAACGCGAAAAAGGCGGCGTGCTCGATGTCGACGTTAACACCGTGTCGACGATCACGTCGCACAAGCCGGGCTACATCGACAAGGAGAAGGAGCGAGTCGTCGGCCTGCAAACCGATGCGCCGCTGAAACGGGCGATCATGCCCTTCGGCGGCATCCGCATGGTGGAAGACGCCTGCAAGGCCTACGGCTACCAACTGCCGGAAGAGCTGAAGCGGCTGTTCACCGAAATTCGAAAGACGCACAACCAGGGCGTGTTTGACGTCTACACGCCGGAAATGCGCGCGGCGCGCAAGGCCGGCATCATCACGGGGCTGCCGGACGCCTACGGGCGCGGCCGCATCATCGGCGACTATCGCCGCGTGCCGCTGTACGGGGTCGATTTCCTGATCCGGCAGAAGGAAAAGGAACGCCGGCAACTGGAAGTGACCGCGATGACCGACGACGTCATCCGCGACCGGGAGGAACTGGCGGAACAAATTCGCGCCCTGCAGGAATTGAAACAGATGGCCGCCTCCTACGGGTACGACATCTCCCGTCCGGCGGCGACGGCGGAGGAAGCGGTGCAATGGCTGTACTTCGCCTATCTGGCGGCGGTCAAGGAACAGAACGGGGCGGCGATGAGCCTCGGCCGCGTGTCCAGCTTCCTCGACATCTATTTCGAGCGGGATCTGCGGGAAGGCCGGATCACGGAGGAAAAGGTGCAGGAGCTGGTCGACCACTTCGTGATGAAGCTGCGCATGGTGCGGTTCCTGCGGACGCCGGAATACAACGAGCTGTTCAGCGGGGACCCGACCTGGGTGACCGAGGCGATCGGCGGCATGTCGCTGTCGGGGCAAACGCGGGTGACGAAGACATCGTTCCGCTTCCTGCACACCCTGTACAACCTCGGACCGGCGCCCGAGCCGAACCTGACGGTGCTCTGGTCCGAACAGTTGCCGGAACCGTTCAAAAAATACTGCGCGAAGGTGTCCATCGAGACGAGCTCGATCCAGTACGAGAACGACGACCTGATGCGGCCGTACTTCGGCGACGACTACGGGATCGCCTGCTGCGTGTCGGCGATGCGGATCGGCAAGCAGATGCAGTTCTTCGGCGCCCGGGCGAACCTGGCCAAAGCGCTGCTGTATGCGATCAACGGCGGCGTCGACGAGAAGCTCGGCATTCAGGTCGGTCCGGCCACGCCGCCGATTACCGGGGACGTGCTCGATTACGAAGAAGTGAAAGCCCGCTACGACGCGGTGCTGGAATGGCTGGCCGGGCTGTACGTCAACACGCTGAACGTCATTCACTACATGCACGACAAATACTGCTACGAACGGCTGCAAATGGCGCTGCACGACCGCGAGGTGTTCCGCACGATGGCCTGCGGCATCGCCGGCCTGTCCGTCGCGGTGGACTCGCTGAGCGCCATCCGTTACGCCAAGGTGCGCCCGATCCGCGACGAGCGCGGGATCGCCGTCGATTTTGAAATCGAAGGGGAATACCCGCAATACGGCAACAACGACGACCGGGTGGACCGGATGGCCGTCGAGCTGGTGGAGTCGTTCATGGAGAAACTCCGGAAGCACAAGACGTACCGCAACGCGGTGCATACGCAGTCCATTCTGACGATCACCTCGAACGTCGTGTACGGGAAGAAGACCGGCAGCACGCCCGACGGCCGCAAGGCGGGCGAACCGTTCGCGCCGGGCGCCAACCCGATGCACGGCCGCGACCGCAAGGGCGCGCTCGCCTCGCTGGCTTCGGTGGCGAAGTTGCCGTACGCCAGTTGCCTGGACGGCATCTCCAACACGTTCACCATCGTGCCCGGCGCGCTGGGACGCGACACGGAGGACCGGATTCGCAACCTGGTGGCGATGCTGGACGGGTATATGAAGAACGGCGCCCACCATCTGAACGTCAACGTGTTCAACCGCGACCAGTTGCTCGACGCGATGGAGCATCCGGAGAACTATCCGCAATTGACCATCCGGGTGTCCGGATACGCGGTCAACTTCATCAAGCTGACCCGCGAACAGCAGCTTGAAGTGCTCAAACGGACGTTCCACGGCAGCATGTGACGCGGGCGGCCGGCCGGAAATTGCGGCGCCGGATGCCGTACGACATCCGGCACCGTTGTCAGTGCCGCTGTGCGGGACTGAGCCGGGACGGGCGGTTGGCGGGAAAAAAGAGAAGAAAAGGAGCGGTTTCCGATGATGGGACGCATCCATTCGTTTGAAACGTTCGGCACCGTCGACGGTCCCGGCATCCGGTTCGTGCTGTTCATGCAGGGATGTCCCCTGCGTTGCCGGTATTGCCACAATCCCGATACGTGGCTCCCCGGCGCCGGCCGCCTCGCCACGGTGGACGAGGTGCTGGCCGAGGTGGAGCCGTATCTGACGTATTACCGGACTTCCGGCGGAGGCATTACGGTAAGCGGCGGCGAACCCGCCGTTCAGGCCTCGTTTGTCGGGCGGCTGTTTGCGGCCTGCAAGATGAACTGGGACCTGCACACGGCGCTGGACACGTCGGGATTTTGCGACCCCGCGCACGTGCGGGCGCTCATGGACGTGACCGATCTGGTGCTGCTCGACCTGAAGCTGATGGATCGGGAAGGCCATATTGCGCTGACCGGCCAGCCGAACGACCGGATCCTGACCTTCGCCCGTTGGCTTGCCAGGATCGGCAAGCCGATCTGGATCCGCCGCGTGATCGTCCCGGGCCTGACCGACGGGCGCGACGACCTGGTCGCCCTCGGGCGCTTTGTCGCCGAACTGGGCAACGTGCAAAAGGTGGAGCTTCTGCCCTACCACCGCATGGGCGTTCCCAAATGGACGCGCCTGGGATGGCCATACGACCTGGAGCACGTTCCGGAGGCGACGCAGGATGACATCAAGCGCGCCCGGGCCTGGCTGGAGGAAGGGATGGACGGGAAATCCGCCCGTTGCGCGGACGGATGAACACTCCACAGACAAAAGACCATAAGAAGAAGGCCAAATCGTGGCTCCCGCCACGAATTTTTTTTCCCTATCATGTGAAGCGTAACCGATACGCAATCATACAGATGGAGGTTATTTCAGCATGACGACGGCTCAACAGCCGATCCGGATCGGCCTGATTGGCGCGGGCGGGATCGGAGCGGTCCATTTGAACGAGTTCGGGAAATTGCGGGACGAATGCGAGATTGTGGCCATCACCGACGTGAACCTGTCGCTCGCCGCCCAGCGGGCGAAGGAATTCGGCGTCCGGGAAGTGGTGTCTTCTCCGGAAGCGCTGGTGTCGCGCGATGACCTGGACGCGGTCATCGTCGCCGTGCCGAACAAGTACCACAAGGAATTTACGGTGGCGGCGCTGCAAAGCGGCAAGCACGTGCTGGTGGAAAAACCGATGGGGCTGAACGTCGCGGACGCCAAGGAAATCGTGCGGACGCAGCGCCAATACGGCAAAGTGGTGATGGTCGGCCATCAAATGCGCTGGGAATGGCTGCCGCTGCGCGTCAAGGAACAGATTGACCGGGGCGAGCTGGGACGCATCTATACCGCCAAAGCCGGCTGGTTGCGCCGCAAAGGCATCCCCGGCTGGGGCACCTGGTTCACGCGGATGGAAGAGTCGGGCGGCGGACCGCTGATCGATATCGGTGTGCACATGATCGACCTCGCCTTCTTCCTGATGGGCGAGCCGAAGCCGGTGTCGGTGTTCGGCGCGGTGTACGCCGAATTCGGGCCGAGGCGGAAAGGCATCGGTTCCTGGGGCAAGCCGGACTGGAGCGGGTACTACGACGTGGAGGATCTGGCCACGGCGATCATCCGGATGGAGGACGGCCGGACGCTTTCCCTGGATGTGAGTTGGGCGGCCAACGTCGACACCGACAACCAGCCGTTCGTGCATCTGTTCGGAACCGAGGGAGGCGCGGTGATTCGCGGGATGAACGGGAAGTTCCTGACGGAACGGTTCGACGAGCCGATCGACGTGCCGGTCTTGCCGCCGGAAAATGACGAGGGATGCCGGGTCCGGTTGAGCCGTCATTTCCTCTCCTGCATTCGCGAAGGCAAGCAGCCGTGGACGTCCGCGGAGACGGGGCTGCGCAGCAATTTGATCATTGAAGCGATTTACGAATCGTCGCGGACCGGCCGGGAAGTGACGCTGGACTGGAGTCTGTGAGTCCGAAGCCCGGCGGCAAGCCGGCGGGCCGTTACCACGGCTGCCATTGCAGCGTGCGGGCGCGGCGGAACCGTTCCGCCACCTTCGGCCAGTTCACCACGTGCCACCAGTCGCGAATGTAGGCGGCGCGGTTGTTTTGATGTTTCAGGTAATAGGCGTGTTCCCACACATCCAGCGGCAGCAGCGGAACGACGTCCCATTGGGACAGGTTCTGATGCTTCTCCGCGGTGAGGATTTCCAGGCGGCGGCTGCGCGGGCTCCAGACGAGGATCGCCCAGCCGCCGCCTTCCACGTTTTCCGCGGCTGCGGCGAACTGCCGGCGGAACGCGTCGAAGCTCCCGAAATCGCGGGCAATCTGTCTCGCGAGCTCCCCGTCCGGCTGCCCGCCGCCTTTGGGCGACATCGTTTCCCAGAACAGCGTGTGCAAATAATGCCCCGCCCCGTGAAACGCCAGTTCGCGTTCCCAGTGCTTGACCAGCGCGAAATCTCCCGTTTTTCTCGCTTCCTCCAGTTTTTTCTCCGCCCGGTTCAGGCCCTCGACATAGCTGCGGTGATGCTTGTCGTGGTGGAGGCGCATCGTGGTTTCGTCAATGTAAGGTTCCAGGGCGTTGTAAGGATAGGGCAACGGCGGCAGGGTGTGTCCGCCGATCGGCACGGAGGAGATCCCGGCCGGGGACACCGGGCTGCCGCTCCATACGCCTTCGGGGCGCAGGGGATCGACGCCGGCGGCATCGCCGGTGCGGGCAGGCTCCTCCGCACTCCCGTCCGCCGTTCGCTCCGGCCGGACGTCATCCGCCGCGCGTTCCGGCTGCGCGCCGCCCGCCGCCGCGTCGGCCGAAGGGGAGCGGTCCGGGAGTTCCGTTTCGCCCGCCCCGCCGTCTTGCCGTCCGGCTTGCCCGTCACCGTCTTGCAGCGACCGCAGGCTGGCGGGTTCCGGTTCTTCGTTCGGCCGGATGACGGTTTGCCTTTCGGCTTCGTCGGCGGTTTTCAGAAACAGTTCCGAATCCCGGCGGATATGGGCCAGCAGGGCGGCCGCGGCCGGCGCGTTCTGCAGGGCGACGCTGTGCGCCTGCAACAACCGGAGTTGCCGGACGAATTCCCGCGTCTGGTAGCGGGACGCCTGCGTCAGCCCCGACAGTTCCGCGGCCGTGTGATACGCCGCCGTGGTATAGGCCGCCGGAGTGAGCGCTTCGGTTTGACGGTCTGCCGGTTGTCCCGCGGTTGCGGCCGGCGGGCGGTCGGTACCGGCGGATCCGTACGCCGCAGGTGCTATTGCAGGCGCAGGCGCGGGGCGATTTTCCGCCGGGCGTCCCGGCCCTCTGCCGCCGGCGGTTGCGGGTCCCGGCGTCCCGTCGCCGGCGTTGGCGGCTGTCGCCAGCGAGGCCCGCAGCGACGAGCGGGCGGATTCGAACGTACGCGCGAACAGCGCTTCCCATTCCCGCAGGAGGCGTTCATACTGGGGCTCCAGCCCCGGAACCGCCGCACGGAGCAGGGCGGCGTTGGCCATTTCCCGTTGTTTCCAGGCCATCAGATGCTCCAGCCATCGGAGCGGCATCCGGTCGCCATACACGGACCACATGCAAAGCCCTCCCTTGTCAACCTGCGTCAGTGTATGCGGGAGGCGGGTTGGCCTATGATCGCGGTTTAATACCTGCCGTCGGACCGTTCGTCCCTGACGGCCTTCCGTCAATGCCGTCCGGCCGGCGCATGGCCGGCTTTCGCATCGCTTTTTTGCGCATCGCCATCGCCGTCCGCCGCGCCGTCGTACGAGGCGACCAGGACGGGAGCGGCATCGTGCGTCACGCGGTCGAGGAAGTCTCCGGCCAGCCGGGTGTACTCTTCGGCGTGCGTCCGGAACATCATTTCATGGATCGCGCCCGGCACGATCCACAGCCGGGAATCGGGATGCTGTTGCGCACCCGCGACATGTTCCGCCAGGGTGGCGGGCACCTTGGCATCCTCCGTGCCGTGGACCAAAAATATCGGAAACGGAAACGCCGTCGACAGCGCCTCTTCGGCCGGAATGTGCTCAAGGCCCGTGCCGCTCCAAAACCGGAGAAACAGCCGGATGAGCGGCAGCGACGGTTTGAGCGGCGCGTATTGGGCGAGATTGTGTCCCACCGTCTCATTCGTCGGCAAAAACGTGCTATCCAGAATCATGCCGTCAATCGCCCGCGAATCGTCCTGCAGCGCCGCCAGCAGCGCGGTGCCCGCGCCCATCGAAAAGCCCCAGACGACCAGTTTCTCCGCACCGGCCGCACGGGCGTACCGGATGGCGCCAAGCAGTTGCCGGGCTTCGCTGACGCCGCCGGTGGCGGGCAGGCGGCGCTGCGGATCGGCAAATCCGTAATCGAACATCAGAACGTCGAATCCCCGCTTGTGCAACCACTCCGCCACATCGTACATGGGCACCCAATATTCCTCGCGGTTCGCGCCGTAACCGTGGCTGAGCACGACGGCGCGGCCGGCGCCGGAATAAGACGCCGCCGGAGCCGGGATCCACCACCCGTTCACCAGCGAACGGCCGTCCGCGCTCGGAAACGAAACGTCCTCGTAGGCCAGCCCTTTGGCGGCCAGCGGATTGGAATGGAGCGAGGCGACAGGGGGATAGGTGAGTATCCAGGCGATCAGCGCGTGCAGGCCGATATAAACGAAGGCCGTAAGTCCCGCCAATACGGCGAGCAACAGGGGAATCAGGCGCACGGAGCGCCGCGGCCGCACCCGCGTGACCGCAGGGTTCGGATGGAAGGGGGGACAGGCGCCATTGTCGATCCATTGCAGATTCATGATGTTCATCGGCAGCGCCTCCTGGTGCGGAACGCGTTGTAAGCGCTTTATATCTTTGATTTTATCGTAAAATCCGCGGCATCGAGCCGTCAATGCGTCTTGTCGAATTGTTAACGAGGTGTAAACGAATTGTAATATTGGGATCGCATGAGCTATACTGAAGGCAGATGGTTTCATAGAGTGAAACGGTTATAACGGTTCCCGGAGGAAACATGGGGAAAATCCGGGCGCCATGTTCAGGTCCCGGACCGGGTACGGCCCCCGAACCTTGCGGCGTCAAGCGCTTTTTCAAGCGAATGTTTAAGCGCCCGGCCGGCGTCAGTCCGAAACGGGGAGGGGACAAAAGGATGGAAGAAAAACGAACGGTGCGCGCGGTGGAACGTGCGCTGGATGTGCTGCTTTGTTTCCGCTCCGGCGGGGAGTGGGGGTTGACCGAATTGGCGCAGCGCGTCGGCTTGCACAAAAGCACGGTGCACCGGTTGCTCGCCACGTTGGAAGAGAAAGGTTTCGTCGTGCGAGACGAAACGACGGACAAATACCGCCTCGGTTTGAGCCTGCTGGAACTGTCCGCGCATGTGACCGTTTCCGACGATCCGTCGGCGGTGCTGCTCGGCGAAATGGAGAAATTGCGCGACCAACTGGGGGAAACGGTCAGTCTGTATGTACGCGACGGCAAGGAGCGGGTGCGCATCCAGGCGGTGCAAAGCACGCAGCCGATCCGGCGCGTGGCGCCGGTTGGCGCGCGGTTGCCGCTGTTTGTGGGAGCGTCGAGCAAGGTGCTGCTGGCCTATGCCGAGCCAGAGGTGCGGGAAGCGGTGCTGGCCGACCCGGCGTGGCCGCCTTCGCTCGACCGCGCAAAGTTTGTGCGGCAGTTGCAGGAGATCGCCGCCGCCGGATACGCCACCAGCTTCGAGGAGCGCGAACCGGGAGCGGCCGCCGTCGCGGCGCCGATTTTCAACCGGTCGGGCAAGCTGGTGGCGGCGTTGTCGGTTTCCGGTCCTTCCAACCGCCTGACGCCCGGCGTCATGCGGCGGTACGCGCCCGTGATCATGGAGGCGGCCAAACGGATGGGGACGATGCTGGGCGGGTGACCCGCTTCAGCTTTCTTTCGGCGGCAGCCCGCGCAGGAATTCCATGGCCTGTTGCAGGCTGGTCACCGGAACGAGCTCCGGTGACAGGTTCAGTTCCCGCACGACCTCTTCGGCTTCCTTCCAGTTGCCCAGCCCCGCCTGTTTCACGTACGGAACGAGAAAATAATCCGCCCGTTCCCGGTCGGCCGCCATCAGTTTGTAGCGGATTCCGCCGATCTGGCCGACCGTTCCGTCCGCCGCGATCGTGCCGGTTCCCGCGATCCGGTATCCCCGCGTCAAGTCTTCGCCGGTCAGTTGGGCGACAAGCTCCAGCGCGATCATCAGGCCGGCCGACGGTCCGCCCGTATCGTTAAAATTCATCTTGATCGGATCGTGGGGCGTCACCCGGTACACCGGTTGCGGACTGAACCCGATGCCGGTGCGGCCGTTGTCCATCCGGATGAGCGGCACCTCGGCCTCGAACGGTTTGCCGCCGCGGGTGCCGGACAGTTTCGCCATGTCCCCCGGTTTTTTCTCGTTCAATATCGCGATCAGCTCTTCACCGGTGCGAACCGGCTTGCCGTCGACGGCGGTAATGATGTCGCCTTCCTGCAGGCCGTGTTCGCGGGCTTTGCTCGATTCCAGAAAAAAATAGACGATGACGCCGGTTTGCTCCACCTGGACGTTCCGGCCGATAGCGTTGTAGACGGCCAGAATGGCGTCGGCTTCCGATTTTTCGCGCTGCCACGTGCTCAGGTTGCGGTATGCCTCGTAATTGACCGTTCCGCCCGTCGCTTCCTCAAGGGTTTTGATGTCCATGCGGGGATGCAGCCAGCCGTACACCAGGGAAAAGGTGTCGGGCTTCGCGTAGGTCGCCACCGTTGTGAACAGAAACGCGCCTTTTTCGTCCAGCGTTTTTCCGGTCTGCACCCGGGGATGCACCGGTTCGGCCGAACCGGGGCCGCTGATGACGTACGGCCAATGCCAGTTGGCGGCCACTGCCCACAGGACGGCGAAGAAGAGGATGGTAATGGCGAGGCGGTAACGTTTGAACCGGCGAAGTCGGATTGCGGGCACCATGGTCACCTCCGTTCCCCCATTATAGCGCAACGGAACGGTCCTCCACAAAGCAATCCCGGAACGGGAAAAGAGACGAACAAGGAACCCGGAAAAGGCCGGAAAGAAAAGGGCTGGGAGAACCCGTTGACACTAAACTAACCAATGGTTATAATAATTCTGCCGGTTAATAACCGTTGGTTAGTAACCATGAGGGATGGCCACGGCAAGCTTCGGGAGATCTTCCCGTTGAAACTTGAAGGATCGTTGAAACTTGAAGGATCGTTGAAACCTGAAGGATCTTAACGGGCGTGGAGACGGCAAAGGAGCGATGGACGTGTCTCGCGGCAAATCCGAAGAAACCCGCCGCCGCATCCTCGCGGCGGCCGGCCAATTGTTCGCCGAAAAAGGCTACGCGGCGGTGACGATGCGCGAAATCGCCAAGGCGGCCGGTTGTTCGCACACCGCCATTTATCTGTATTTCAAGGACAAGGAAGCGTTGTTGCACCAGCTCGCCTTGCCGCCGCTCCGCCACGTGGCGGAACGGTTGCGGGACATGCTCGGCGACGGCCGCCTGACCCCCGAGCGGCGATTGCGCGACATGTGCCGGACGTTCGTGGAGCTTTCGTTTCAGTACCGCAGCCTGTACGCGATTTTGTTTCTGGCCGGGGCGGACCGGGTCGACGATCCGGAGCCCAAAAACGACGTGCACCGCCAGCGGAACGAAGTGTTCGCGCTGCTTCGCCGCGGCCTGACCGATTGCCTGCCGCCGCTGCGGGACGAAGCGCAGGGGCTGGCGTACGGCCGCATGTTGTTTTTTTTGCTGCACGGCATCGTGGCCACCTACGTGCACGGGGAAGAGCCGACCGAGCGGGTGCTGGAGCGGCTCAGGCCCACGTTTGACGCCGCGGTGGAGGCCTTGCTGGCCGGGATCCGGCAGCGGGAATCCGCGCCGTAAGGCCTTCCTGGGCGTGGAACGGGCGGGCCTAAAGCGGACGGGATGAGGCGGATGTGATGAAATGCACGGGATGAAACGAATGAAATGAAACGGACGGGATGAGACGGACGGCGGAGAACGCCCCCGGGAAGACGGCCGGAATCGGCAGGCCGCATGCATGGACACGAAACGGAGGAGATTTGCCATGAAGGCAACGCAAGTATCGGCGCATATCTGGAGCCTGCACGTGTGGGTCGGGTTTCCGATCCGCGTCTGGGTGGTGCGGGAGCCGGATGGCATCACCCTGGTCGATGCGGGGATCGGACCGATGGCGCGCGGCATCGCGCGCTTCATCCGGCAACTGGATGCCGGCCCGCTGCGGCGCATCGTGCTGACACACGGCCATTCGGACCATGTGGGGGCCCTGAACGGCTTGCTGCGGGAATGGTCCGTGCCGGTTTACGCCCACCGGCTGGAGTTGCCCTATATGGAAGGGCGGTCGCCCTACCCCCGTCGCAAGAAGGCGGTCGCGTTCGTCGCCCGGGGGATCGCCGTCCCGCTGCCGGAAGCGGTGGACGGCACGCTGCAGGCGATCGGCGGGCTGCAGCCCCATTTCACGCCGGGGCATGCTCCCGGTCATGTCGCCTATTTCCACGAGCGCGACGGGGTGCTTCTGGCCGGTGACCTCTTTACCTCCCGCAGCGGGCGGCTGCGCCGGCCGATCCCCATGTTCACGGCCGACATGGCGGAAGCGGTGCGCAGCGGCGCCATTGTCGAACGGCTCCGCCCCGCGCGGCTGGAAGTGTGCCACGGCGGCCCGGTGTTCGATCCGGCGGCGCAATGGCCGGCATATTGGGAACGGTACGGGGGTTCTCCCTGAAACGGCCGGCCGCAAAAAGCGATTCGCATCCTCCATTTTCGTTGCCAACCGTTCGCCGTGTAGGATATAATAGGCGAGATAAAACGCTTTCACAAAAAATGCGCCATGTGAGAGTTGAGACGGATGAAAATCCAGGATGTCAATGTCCAAACCATCAGCTACGCGCTCCGCAACAAACCCGTCATCACTTCGATCGTATCCGACATGGATCTGGAGCACGTGCTCCAGACCACGTCCACCATCGTGTTTCTGTTGACGGGGAACATTTTTACGTTGAAAAAAATAACGGAGCATGTTCAAAAAGCCGGCAAATTAATGTTTGTCCATTTCGATTTGGTGGAGGGGCTGGGGAAGGATGCGGAAAGCGTCCGATATCTGGCCGAAGTGATCAAGGCGGACGGCATCGTGACCACGCGCTCCAATATCATCTTGACGGCCCAAAAATGCGGGTTGATGACGATTCAGCGATTGTTCGTGTTTGATTCCGTATCGCTGGACAACGGCATCAAGATCGTCAAAAGTTCCAAACCGGATGCCGTGGAAGTGCTGCCGGGCATCGTCGTTCCCCGGGTCATGAACCGGCTGCGGCAGGAAATCGGCCTTCCCGTCATTGCCGGCGGACTCATATCGGAACTGGAAGACCTGGAATGCGCACTTGCGCACGGCGCCATCGGTGTTTCGACCTCTTCCAAAGTGTTGTGGAAATGGCAGGACGAACAAACGAAAGGATGACGGAGTCAAAATCATACTTGTCAATTTTGTGAATTTCATATATGCTTAAGAGGCAACCGTTTCACAACCGGGATGACATTGAATTGAATAAGCAAAGGTAGAGATTTTGGAGTGCCTTTTGCTGATGAAAATGCTTTTCGGGGGTTCCGAAAGCGTTTTCGGCAAAAGGCATTTTGATTTTCTTCGACTTTTTTCGAAAAAAAGGGGGGTTCGGCAAGATTCGATTCCGTTTGGTTCCGCAGCAGAAGCTCTGAAAAAACAAGGAAAGGAGTTTTCGGAATGCCCAAAAAATTCGCGATTTTGATCCTCGCGTTGATCGTCGTGACGGCTCTTGCCGCCTGCGGCAAACAGGACGGGGCTTCAAGCACGGAGAATGGCGGTCCCGACGGCGGGACGCCGAAGAATTCGCCAAAGAAGGTGGAGATCGAATTTTATTATCCGGTGGCGGTGGGCGGCCCGATCCAAAAGCTCATCGACCGGTTGGCCAACGATTTCATGGCGGAGCATGAAAATATAATCGTTAAACCGATATACGGCGGAAGTTATCAAGATACGATGACAAAAGTGACTACCGCCGTGCAAGGCGGCAATCCCCCCGATCTGGCGGTGCTGCTGTCCACGGATCTTTATACGTTGCTGGAGATGAATGCGGTTGAAGAACTGACGAATCGTTTCCCCAAGGACTATTGGGACGATTTCTACGAAGCGTTCATGGGCAACACGAAATCCGGGGAGCAGATCTGGAGCGTTCCCTTCCAGCGCAGCACGATCGTGCTTTACTACAACAAGGAGAAATTCCGACAGGCGGGTCTGGATCCCGAGAAGCCGCCGGCCAACTGGGAAGAGCTGGTGGAGTACGCGAAGAAACTGACCAACGAAAACCAATGGGGCCTGGAGATCCCCAGCACGGGCTACCAGTACTGGATGCTTCAGGCGATGGCCCTTCAAACCGGCGGCAACATCATGTCCGGCGACGGCAAAAACGTGTACTTCACGGAACCCTATGTGGAGGAAGCGCTGCAATTCTATGTGGATCTGGGGTTGAAGCACCAGGTCATGCCCAAGGGCGTCATCGAATGGGCCACGGTTCCTTCCGATTTCATCAGCGGCAAGACGGCGATGATGTATCATACGACCGGCAACCTGACCCGCGTCAAAAACGAAGCGCCCTTCGACTTCGGCGTGGCGTTTTTGCCCGCAAACAGACAGTACGGTTCCCCGACGGGCGGCGGAAACTTGTACGTGTTCAAGGACATTCCCGAAGAAAACAAGGATGCCGCGATTGAATTCATCAAATTCCTGACACGGCCCGAACGGGTCGCCCAATGGTCCATCGACACCGGCTATGTGGGCACGACGAAATCGTCCTACGAGACCGATCTTCTGAAAAACTACGTGCAGGAGTTCCCGCAAGCCGCGGTGGCCAGAGACCAGCTCCAGTATGCGGACAGCGAACTGTCCACCTATCAGAACGGACAGGTGACGAAGATTCTGAACGACAACATTCAGGCTGCCTTGTACGGCAACATCCCGGTAAAAGAGGCGCTCCAAAAATCGCAAAGCGAAGCCGAAAGAATTTTGGCTCGGTATCAGTGACCCGTTAGGACAATGGCATCATGCGAGAGGCCGGAGAAGACGAGAAGCCGCTCATGCCGGAAACGGACGTATGTCCGTCCGCCGGCATGGGGCTTCTTGTCTCTTTTCCGGACCGCGCACAGACCCCATCCACGGACAGGTGATCATGCATGGCGCAATGGATTCCGGGCAGTTCCCGCGGCGCTTCGCTGCGGCGCATCAACTGGAGAAAGCAGGCGTTTGCGTACGCGCTGCTTCTGCCTTCCCTGGTCTTTCTCACGCTGTTCACGTATTACCCGACGCTGAAAACGATCTGGTACTCGTTCCTCAGTTCGGGGTTCGGAGCCAAGAAATTTGTCGGGTTCGATCAATACACCCGGGTGCTGCAGAGCGAAGTGTTCCTGAAAGTGATCAAAAACAATCTGTTTTTGCTGGTCATGACGGTGCCGACCAGCCTGCTGCTGGCGATGTACGTGGCCATCTGGGTCAACGAACGCATGAAGGGCAACGGCTTTTTGCGCACGGCGTTCTTTTACCCGAACGTGATTCCGATGATTGCCATCGCGAACATCTGGCTGTTCATTTATACGCCCGACTACGGGCTGCTCGACAAGTTTCTGGAAATCATCGGGGTTTCTGGGCCGAACTGGCTGGGGGATCCCCGTTGGGTCATGTGGGCGATGGTGATCATGGTGATCTGGAAGGAAGTCGGATTTTTCATGGTGTTTTATTTGGCGGGACTGCAAAATTTGCCGGGGGAAATCTACGAGGCGGCGAAGCTGGAAGGGGCAAGGCCGTTGCAATTGTTCGTCCGCATCACCTTTCCGCTGCTCATGCCGACGACCCTCTTTTGCATGGTCATCGCGACGACGAATTCGTTCCGGCTGGTGGATCATTTGTACATCATGACCAAAGGCGGGCCGGACAACGCCAGCAATCTGCTTTTGTATCACATCTACGAAAACGCGTTCAGCTTCTGGGATACCGGTGCGGCGGCCGTGCTTACGGTTGTGCTGCTCGTCATCCTGCTCTCCGTTTCCATTTTCAATTACGTCTATCTTGACAAGCGGATCCATTACTGAAGGGGGGAGCCGTTCATGCACGTATTCCCGTACAAAATCGCAAACCGGACCCTGGTCACGCTGCTGGCTCTCTTGTTCCTTTTTCCGCTGATCTGGACCGTGCTGACCTCGTTCACGCCGGGCAGCGAAATCATTACCCGTAGCAACCCCCTGGCCGTCAACCGTCCGACGCTTGCCAACTACAAGGCGGCGTGGGATGCGGTTCCGTTTTTGCTGTATTACGGCAACACCGTGATCATCGTCGTCGGCATCCTGGCGGCGCAATTGGCGACCGTCACGCTCGCCGCATACGCCTTCGCGCGGTTGAACTTTATCGGGCAAGGCTTTATGTTCATCCTCTTTTTGGTGCAGATCATGATTCCGCCGGATGTGCTCATTTTTCCCAACTACGTCGTCGTGAAGGAGCTGGGTCTTCTCGACACCAAACTGGCGATCATGCTGCCGTATTGGGCGTCCGCTTTCGGGGTGTTCCTGCTCAGGCAAACGTTCAAACAGATTCCGTACGAGCTGGACGAGGCGTCCAGGGTGGACGGGTGCAAATGGTGGCAGACGCTGTGGCACGTCTATCTGCCTTCGGCCAAACCGACCTATGTCGCGTTCGGGCTCGTCTCGGTCAGCACGCACTGGAACAATTTCATGTGGCCGCTCATTGTCACCAATTCGGTGGAATCGCGTCCCCTTACCGTCGGCATCGCCATTTTCGCGCAAACGTTCGAGACGGGCGTCCAGTGGGGGACGGTCACGGCCGCGACGATGCTGGTGGTTTTGCCGCTGCTCATCGCGTTTCTCGTCTTCCAGCGGCAGTTTGTCGAAAGTTTCATGCATTCCGGACTCAAGTAGGTGACCGGCCATGGACGTGATGTTGCTGGGGACCGCCTCCGCGCCGGCGGGGAGCGGGCGGGACAACACGTATTTGCTGATTGGCGACGAACAAGGCGCCACGCTCGTCGATGTCGGCGGCAATCCGCTCGGCAAGCTGAAAGCCGTCCGGGTGCCGCTGGCGCACGTGCGGCGCGTGGTCCTGACGCATGCCCATGTCGATCATGTGTACGGATTGCCTTCCCTGCTGTGGGGAATGTGGATGGAGGACCGGACGGAGCCGCTGGACCTCTACTGCCCGGACGCGGTTCACCCGTGGCTGGAAGCCTGGCTCCGGGCGACGGGGATCTGGGAATGGCCCGTCGCCTTTGAAATTCGCTTCCATCCCTTCGATTGGCGGCAGAGGCAGAGGCTCTGGCAGGAAGGCGATTCCCGCCTGGAAGCATTCCCCGGCCGGCACGGCGTGCCCGCGGCGGGAGTGGCGTATGTCCGTCAGGGCCAGGTCGTGGTGTATTCTTCCGACACGGCGCCGAACGAGGAAATCAAGGCGTACGAACGGATCGATTTGCTGGTGCATGAAGCGACCACCGCCCGGGAACGCCGGGAAAACCACAGCGGCCTGGAGCAAATCGTCCGTTTCTATGACTGGACCCGGATTCGGCGCGCGGTGATGGTGCATCTGACGGATGACGAACCATACGGCGAGGTGTGGCGCAGCCTTCCGGAACACCTCCGCGCCAAAATTTCGTTCGGCCAGGAACTGATGACGATTTCCATCACATGATTGAGGGGTAGCGGTGTGGATCAATTTGCAGGTTACATTTTCGATTTGGACGGTACGATTTATCTGGGTGACCATGTGATCGAAGGCGCTCCCGAGACGATCCGGCACTTGCAGTCGCTGAACCGGAAACTGCTCTTTCTCACCAACAAAACGATTGAATCCCGCGAGTACTACGTCCAAAAACTGCGGCGATTCGGCATTGACGTGACGATCGAACATCTGCTCAGTCCGGCGGTGGTCACGATCCGCCATCTGCATGCGCATTACCCCAACGCCAGAGTCTATGTCATCGGGGAGAAGGTGTTCAAGGATGAATTGGAGCGCAACGGCATCCGGTTTGCGCGATCGCCCGAGGAGACGGATCTGGTGGTGATCTCCTGGGACCGGGATTTTCATTACCGGCATCTCGATCATGCCTACCAGGCCATCGTCCGCGGCGCGGAAGTGATCGCCACGCATCCGGACCGCACCTGTCCGATGCCGGGCGGCGCCGTTCCCGACTGCGGCGGAATGATCGGAGCGATCGAAGGCGTGACGGGGCAAAAGGTGGAGGTCATCATGGGGAAGCCTTCGTCCTTCACGGCTTATGCCGCGCTGGACATTTTGGGGGTGGAGGCGTCTTCCTGCCTGATGACGGGCGACCGCCTGGAGACGGACATTTTGATGGGCAATCAGGCAGGAATGAATACCGCTTTGGTGCTGACCGGTGTCACCAAACGGACGGATTTGCAACAATCGGCCATCCAGCCGACGTTCGTCCTGGAATCCGTCCGGGAGATCATGTCCGTCAAAAGAAGCGGGAAATAGGAAGGTTCCGGAGGGGAGGTGCAACGCGGTTGCATGTGATTCAGTTGGACATCGGCACCATGTTGTTGCGCTTGTTTTTGTCGGCGCTGCTGGGCGGGTTGATCGGATGGGAGAGGGAAAGAAGGAACAAGCAGGCGGGGCTGAAAACCCATCTCCTTGTTTCGGTCGGCTCCACGCTCATCATGTTGACTTCCATCTACGGATTCGACAACCTGCTGCTCAATCATCCGAACGCCCGGTTTGACCCGGCCCGTCTGGCGGCGCAGGTCGTAAACGGCATCGGCTTCCTCGGGGCGGGCGCCATCATGCGCCGCTCCGACAACATCATCTCCGGCCTGACGACGGCCGCCACCTTGTGGGCGGTGGCCGCGATCGGCCTGGCCATCGGATCCGGATTTTACCTGCCGGGCATCACCACCACCCTGATCGTGCTGCTGAGCACTTTGTTGCTGAACAAACTGGAGTCCCGTTTTTGGTTGGCCAAACGCTCCGGAAATTTGAAAGTCAGCCTTCTGGTCCAACGGTCAACGTCGGAACTGGAACCGATCAATGCCATTTTTGAACAATCGGACATGAAGATCAGGCAGATGCGGATCGCCAGGGAAGCGGAAGAAAGCGGGGACAGGAGCGGCGAGGTGTGGCTGGAGTACCTCGTGGATGCGTCCAACAACAAGTCCTTTCACCGGCTGGTTCGCCAGTTGTGGGCGGAGAAAGGGGTTTCGGATGTCCGGATTCACTTGGGAGGATGAGCGAACAAACAACAGCCCGCGTCCTGACGGATGCGGGCTGTTGTTTGTTGATTCACGTGGCCATCCGGCCGGCTTACTGGGCTTTCAGCAACTGGCGCAGCACCGTTTGCAGGATGCCGCCGTTGCGGTAGTAGTCGATTTCCACGACCGAGTCGAGGCGGACGGTGACCGGGAATTCGAAGGTCGTGCCATCTTCGCGGGTGGCGGTGACGGTGACCGTTTGCCCCGGTTTGATGTCGTTGTCCAGCCCCTTGATGTCGAACGTCTCGCGTCCGGTGATGCCGAGCGATTTCCAGCTTTGCCCGTTCTGGAACTGCAGCGGCAGCACGCCCATGCCGACCAGATTGGAGCGGTGGATGCGCTCGAAGCTTTCGGCGATGACCGCCTTGACGCCGAGCAGGTA
>ERZ795043.126-NODE-126-length-94900-cov-346.124150_pt1 | contig 94900 bp, 61 predicted proteins | sample MGYA00375127_ERZ795043 | MGnify/ENA primary metagenome ERZ795043 (study PRJEB30172, sample SAMN05518447) | compost metagenome | isolation source: Feedstock adapted compost from Newby Island compost facility, Milpitas, CA | place: USA:Newby Island compost... | reverse complement strand
CAAAGTCCACACCGCCCACCTTGCAGCCCAAGACTTCATAAAGGCAAGATACAAGAACACAGAGATTTTCCACGGAGAAAAATGAGCAAACGTTCACACACGATTGACTTTGCGAATGGTCACCGGCCGGCCCGAACAGCGGAATCGTGCCGCAGGGCAGGAACCAACTTCGACGGACGCGGCTCGATTCCAGCGGCCAACATGCTCGTGTCAGAGGAAGAAAAGAAATCTCTGTGTTCCTGCTCTGTGTCCCTCTGAGCCCCGTGGTTTATTTGGAAAACCCCCTTTTGGCGTCTCTGTGGTGAACTCCGGGTCTCGGTGGTTGTCGCGAGGGGGTGCAGCATGCAGTTTCTCCGTGGTTTGTTCCGGAGGTTCTGTGGTGAGAGCGGCGCGGAATGCCGGACGCACCGGCCGGACGGGTCGCGGTCGGGCTACCAACTGTTGAGCACGTCAATCATCTGGCGGAGCCGTCCGTAGTCGCGGCGGTTGAACCCGAAGGCGATCCTGTGGAGGTCGAGGTGATCCCGGTCTTCCTGTTCCTCCGGTGTAGGGGGGATGCGCTGGATGGGCGGGCCGGTGATGATGTCGGCGAAATCCTCGTTGAGGGCTGCCAGGGCCGTGTCCGTGGGCGGATGTTTGAGCCGGATGACGAACAGATCCTTCACGAACCGCGTCGAGTGAAAGTTGCGGTAGAACCGTGTGATGATGCGGACGGCCTCGTCCACGCTGTCGGTCATCTGGTAGAGATGCAGGTCCTCGGGTGAGATCAGTTCGTCCCGCAGGAGGTGCTCGCGCACATGCCGGTCCCAGGTCTTCCAGTAGGTGCCGCCCGGCCGGTCCACCAGCACCAGAGGCATCAACTGGCTTTTGCCGGTCTGCATCAGGGTGAGGGCTTCGTATCCCTCGTCCAGTGTGCCGAACCCGCCGGGGAAGAGCACCACCGCGTCGGCATGCCGGATGAAGATCAGTTTGCGGGTGAAGAAGTATTTGAAGGTGACCAGTTTGCTGTCCTCCCGGATGACGGGGTTGGGATTCTGTTCCCAGGGCAGCCGGATGTTGGCGCCGAAGCTCATTTCAGGTCCAGCCCCCTCGTGGGCGGCCTGCATGATTCCCGGACCAGCCCCGGTGATGACCATGAACCCGGCTGCGGCGATCTTGCGGCCGAACTCGACGGCCTGCTGGTACTCGGGTTTGTGGGGGGCGGTGCGTGCGGAGCCGAACACGGCGACCTTTCGCACATGGGCGTAGGGGGCGAACAACCGGAAGGCGTAGCGCAACTCCCGGTTGGCGATCTGGATGACCCGCACGTCGCCGCGGTCGGCCACGTCGGTCAGGAGCTTGAGGGCATTCTCGATGATGTCGGCCACGATGGCCTCGTTGTGACCGCCGCCCTTGTAACGGATGAGCTCCTGGATCCGGCGTTGCAATTCCGGGTCGGGAGGCGGTTTCTCTTTTTTCTCGGCGTTGTTCACGGGCCCAAGATAGAACGCCGCACCGTGCGGGCAATGCCTCTGCGGTGCCGATTTCGTGACAGGGGCCGGTCCGAACCAGGCCCCGGCTCGCTGAACCCGCCGGGCGATCGTGTTTGGATGCCGTTGCTTCGGCCGGGTCTCAGATCATCGGATCTGCAGGGGGAGTCTCCGTTTTGGCTGCGCCGGGGTGCAACAGCCGGTGCAAAAGCCACAACAGGTCCCGGGTCAGGAACGGCTTCAGCAAGAGACTCTCCAGATGGAGACTCTCCAGCGTGGCCATGGCGACGCGTTCGGCCACCCCGGTCATTCCCACGATGGGCAGGGAGAGCCCGAGCCGGCGCAGTTCCTGGACCAGCGTGGGTCCGTCCATCCCCGGCATCAGCATGTCGGTGAGGACGACCCGGACGCGGTCAGCGAACCGCCGGAACAGCTCGAGTGCCTCGCGTCCTTCGGAGGCCACCAGGACTTGGTAACCGTGTTTTTCGAGTGTGCGGCGCAACATTTCGCGCACGCTGCCTTCGTCGTCCACGACGAGGATGGTTTCGCCGTGGGCCGGCGGCGGCAGTTCGGGCTCTGCAGCGGCCCGCTGGGCTCCCTCGACCTGTGTGGCCGGGAGGTACAGCTCGAATGTGGTGCCCTGTCCCACGATGCTCTTGAAGCGCAGGAAACCGTTGTGACCGCGGACGATGCCCAGCACCGTGGGCAGACCGAGTCCCGTGCCCTTGCCCACCTCCTTGGTGGTGAAGAAGGGATCGAAGATACGATCCTGGATCTCGGGCGGGATCCCCGTGCCGGTGTCGCTGACGGTTACGCAGACATACGGACCCGGCCGGGCATGCGGATCCAGTGCGGCAAAGTCCTCGTCCACGTAGACGTTTTCGGCGGCCAGGCGCAGCGTGCCGCCCTGCGGCATGGCATCGCGGGCGTTCACGCAGAGGTTCATCAAGGCCTGATGAAGCTGGGTGGGATCGCCGATCACCGACCACAGGTCGCGCGGGGCGTGCAGGTCGGGCTGGATGTTCCGGGGGAAGGTCTCGCGGATGATCTTGTCCATGTCCCGCAGGAGGTGGCGAATGGGCACGGGGACTCTCGTGCCGGGGGCACCTCGCGCGAAGGTCAGGAGTTGGCGGATGATGTCGGCACCGCGTTGGGCGCATTGTTCGATGGTCTCGAGCATGGCGCGGGCCTCGGGATCCTCGGTGCTCTCGCGCAACAGGGGTGCGGCCATGAGGATGGGCGCCAGGAGATTGTTCAGGTCATGGGCGATTCCGCCGGCCAGGGCGCCAATCCCCTGCATGCGCTGGGCATGGAGGAACTGGGCTTCGAGCTGTTTGCGGTCGGTGATGTCGGTCAGGATGGCCAGGACCCGCGGCGGGCTGTCCGGGGGTTCGTTCAACAGGGTCCAGCGGGCCAGGACCACGCGCTCGCCGCCGGTCTGGTGCGGAATCCGCATCTCGCCGGTCCATTCCCCCTGGTCGCGAAGTTTCTGTTCCGCCTCCGCCAGGCCCGGGAACACCAGCTCCGGCACTTCTTCCAGCCGGCGTCCGGACAGATCCTCCCGTGTCCGTCCGAGCAACTCAGCGGCCGAGGCGTTGGCGTATCGAATGTGGTGATCCAGGGTCCAGACCAGGATGGCGTCGTTTGCGGCGTCCAACAGCGCGGCCTGTTCCCGGAGTTGTGCCTCGGCCTGTTTCCATTCGGTGATGTCGAGGCCGCATCCGCACAAGCCGATGATGTTGCCGGCCTGATCGCGCAAGGGAACCTTGGAGGCGATTTTCCAGACCACCGTCCCGTCGCGGCGCACGACGCGTTCCTCGTAGTTCAGCAGGGGCTGGCCGGTCTCGATGACGCGGCGATCCTCCTCTGCGAATTTCGCGGCCTGTTCGGGCGGATAAAAGTCGAAATCGGTCTTGCCCAGGACCTCCTCCTCGCTGCTGGCGCCCATGTAGCGGAGATCCTCGGGGTTGGTGAGGGTTTTGCGGCCTTGGCGGTCCTTGGCATAGACGACCATCGGCACGGTGTTGACGATGGTGCGGAGGAGGGCACGCTCGCGTGCCAGGGCTTCCTCGGCCTTCTTGCGGTCGGTGATGTCCAAGCCGCACCCGGCCAGCCCGATGACCCGCCCGTGGACATCGCGCAGGGGCACCTTGTAAGTCAGCAGCCAGGCCTGTCGGCCGTCGCGCAGGGTGATGCAATCCTCGCGTCCGAGGATCGGATCGCCGGTTTCCATCACCTGCCGGTCCTCGGCGGCGAACACTTCCGCCTGTTCGGGCGGGTAGAAGTCGAAATCGCTCTTTCCGAGGACTTCTTCCTCGGAGCTTGCGCCCATGAACCGGAGGTCCACCGGGTTGGTGAGGGTTTTGCGGCCGGTGATGTCCTTGGCATAAACGGCCAGGGGAAGGGTGTTCAACAGCGTGCGCATGAGGGTGCGCTCGGCGGTGAGCTGGTCGCGCGCGCGCTTCAATTCGGTGATGTCGAGGCCGATGCCGGCCAGTCCGGTGATCCGGCCCTGGGCATCCCGGATCGGCACCTTGGAGGTCAGGAGCCACAGCTCGGTCCCGTCGGGCCGGGTCACTCGTTCTTCGCGGTTCAAAACGGGCTGGCCGGTGCGGAGCACCTGTTGATCGTCGGCCCAGAAGGCGGCGGCCTGATCGGGCGGGAAAAAGTCGAAGTCGGTTTTGCCGAGTGCCTCCTCCTCTGACCGTACGCCGAGGTTTTTCTGATCAATGGGGTTGACCAGGGTTTTGCGTCCCTCGGTGTCCTTGAGGTAGAGGGCCACCGGCAGATGATCCACCAGCGTGCGCAACAGGGCACGTTCGTTGGCCAGTCGTTCCTCCCAGCGCTGTCGTTCGGTGACATCAATCAGGCTGCCCAGCACAGCCGGCCGGCCTTTGTAATCCACCCGCGCGCCATGGGCTTCGACATAGACGGTGGACCCGTCCTTGCGCCGGCCGCGGAATCGGTAGCGGACCTCCCGCACCTCGCCGCTGAGTCGGCGCCGGATGTTTTCCCGGGCCAGCGGCCGGTCGTCGGGATGGGTCAGATCCAGCGGCCCCAGTTTCCCGATCAGTTCTTCGGGAGTGTAACCGAAGACGGACGCCATGGCGGGGTTCACGTAGAGGAACCCGTTGGCGTCGTACAAATAGATGCCAACGAGGGCGTTTTCGGTGAGCATGCGGAAGCGTTCCTCGCTTTCGCGCAGCTCCGCCTCGGCCCGTTTGCGGGCGGTCACGTCGGTGCTCAAGGTGGCGAACCCGTCGCGGCCGAAGGGAGCGACGGAGACCTCGAAATACCGGTCTACCGGTGGCCAGTAGATCTCGAGCCGACGCGGCCGCCCGCTCAGCGCGACCTGGGCGAACTCCTCCAGGTAGGGTGCGGGATGCGTGCCGTAGACCTCGGAACCGAGCCGGCCGCGCACCTCTTCACGTTTCAACCCCATGAGTCGCTCGTAGGCGGCGTTGACGTCGAGCAGGCGGTAATCCACCGGCCGGCCGTTTTCGTCGAAGACCAACCGGTGCAGCGCGATCATTTCGCCCGAGCCCTCGAAGAGGGAACGGAAGCGGGCCTCGCTCTCTTCGACGGCGCGGCGTGCCTCGCGTTCGGCGGTTTGATCGCGGAAGACGAGCACCACTCCGGCCAGTTCGCCCTGTGCATTGCGGATGGGGGCGGCGCTATCGGCGATGGGGATCTCCCGGCCGTCCCGGTGAATGAGCAGGGTATGATTGGCCAGCCCCACGGTTTTGCCCTCTCGCAGCACGCGTTCCACCGGATTTTCCACCGGCTGGCGCGTGAACTCGTTGGCGATCCGAAACACGGTGGCCAGTGGTTTGCCCCGGGCCTCGTCCCGGCTCCAACCGGTGAGCCGCTCGGCGACCGGATTCATGTAGTCCACCCGGCCCGCGGCGTCGGTGCTCAACACGGCGTCTCCGATGCTTTCCAGCGTGATGCGCAAACGCTCGCGGCTTTGGAACAGCGCGTCCTCGGCCTGTCTGCGCGCGGTGACGTCCGCCACGAAGCCCTCCAGAAACAGCAATTGGCCGGACTCGTCGTACACACCCCGGCCCCGTTCCCAGACCCAACGGACCTGACCATCCGCGCGCCGGATCCGGTAACTCAGTTCATAGGGCTCGCGGAGGGTCAGCGCCGCCTGCACCACGTCCCAAACCGTCTGACGATCTTCCGGCACGATCAGCTCGCCGTAGGACGGGCGGCCCTCCATGAGCGACGCGGGGTCGTATCCGGTCAGTTCCTTGCATCCGTCGCTGACCAGGATCATTGGCCAGTCGGGTGCATTCTTGCAGCGGTAGGCCATGCCTTGGAGGTTGGCCAGGAGGGTCTGCATCTGGCGGTGGCTTTCCTGAAGGGCGCGCTCGGCCTCGATGCGCGCGGTGATGTCCTCAAAGGCCAGCAGGATCATCTGCGCCGCCCGGGCCTCGCCATACAGCCGGCGCGCGTTCAACCGCAACACGCGCCGCCCCAGGCCGGGCCGTTCCACCGTCAGCTCATGATCCTCGACGCCACTGTCCCGGGTCAGGACCTCATCCAGCACCGCACGGAGTTCGGGCCGATCGAACTGGCCGTCCCAGAGTTCGAACAGGGACCGGCCCTCCACCGCACCGGGGGACTCGGCGAAGTTGGTGTAAAAGGCGCGGTTGGCCGAGACCACCCGGTACTGCGCGTCCAGCACGAGCAAGGGATGCCGCAACGTGGCCACGATGGCCTCGTTCAACGCCAGCGCCTCCGCCAACAACCGTTGCGCCCTGCGCTCCTCGGTCTGGTCCCGGAACACCAGGACCACTCCCGTGATCCGCCCCTCCTCGTCCCGAATGGGCGCGCCGCTGTCGGCAATGGGAAACTCGCGTCCGTCCCGGGCGATCAACAAGGTGTGATTGGCCAGACCGACCACGCGCCCTTCCTTCAGGACCCGTTGCACCGGGCTCTCCACCAACTGACGCGTCTCTTCATTGACGATGTGAAACACCCGGCTCAGCGGTTTGCCCCGGGCCTCGGCCAGGGGCCACCCGGTCAATGATTCGGCAACCGGGTTGAGAAATTCCACCCGCCCCTCCGCGTCGGTCACGATGACGGCGTCGCCGATGCTCTGCAGGGTGATCCGGTGCCGTTCCTCCAGCCGACGTCGTTCCCGTTCGGCCGCCAGTTGCTGCCTCAGCGCCTCCGCCCGGGCGCGGGCGTTCATCAACCGTACAAGCAGGCCCAACAGCACCACCACCGACAGACCCGCCGCCCAGAGAGTCGCCGTCCGTCGCCGGGCCGGTGCATAAGCCTCCGCCGCATCCAGCTTGGTCAGCAGGACCCAATCGGATCCCGGCACCTCGGACGCCACCGCAACCACCCGCACCCCGCGATAGTCGGGCCCCTCGAGAAAGCCGCGCTCCCCTCCCACCGCCCGGACCTCCACCAGCGCCGACTCCGTGAGGGGAATCCGATGGCGCAGGGCCATCCCCTGCCAGTTCCGCGCCTCGTTCAGTACCACCACATCGTCGCCACGGCGCTGCAACAACAGGGCTTCCGCACTTTTGGATGGAACCGGCCAGAACGAGAGAACCGGTCCCAGGTCGTCGAAGATCCTGCCCACCAGAACGGCCGCTCCCACCACGGGCGCAGGAGAATCTTCCCCGGAAAGCAGCGGCGCCACCACCGCAAAGTTCGGCACCGGATCGCGTCCGCCGGGAAACAGGTCGCTCAATGTGGTCTGGCCGGTTGCCAGGGCATTGGTCAGGGCCTGACGAAGCTGAGGGGTCAACGGCGGCGGTTCCTCCCCAAGGACCCAACGCACCTGGCCACCGGCGTCGGTGAGCAACACCTGGGTGTACCGGCGGACCGGCAACCGCTGCTCCACGCGCCGGCGTAATACCGCGTCACGTTGTGGGGTGGGCTCGTTCAACCATTGCTGGAACGCCTGCGTCACCGAGGATGACCGGCGATAGACCTCCCCATCCTCCAATCGTTCGCCGCGCCAGATCACCACCTCCCGGGCCTTCAGCTCGGCGATGCCGCGGAGCATTTCCTCGGCCCGGTGTCGCAGTTCGACGCTCTGCTCCCGCTGGAGCCAGTAAACGCCGGCCAGTACCGCCACGGCGAGAGAGACCGCCAACCCTCGGACCCACAAAGGCGCTTTCATAGGCTGTTGAGCAAGCAGGCCGAGCCTAATGAGACCCGCTCAGCCGTGACAAGCCGCAACGGCCCGGGCGGCCCGGCCGGGACCGTGCCCGTGCCGCGACGGCTGCTTCCGAGAGCATCGGCCGGTGGCGCGGCTCCGATGCGGTCCCCGGCCGCCGCACCATGCCGGGCCGGCAAGTTCCGCGTGCCCGGACGGCAGGGTCGCCCGGGCGCTTTGAGGTTGATCGCAGGCACGGCTCTTCGTTCCATAGCCGCGTATGAAGTCCATCGTGTTGGCCGCTGGTTACGCGACCCGGTTGTATCCTCTGACATTGAACCGACCCAAACCTTTGTTGCCCGTGGCGGGCAGGCCGATGCTCGAACACGTGTTGGCCGCCCTGGCACCGGTGCGCGACATCAACCATGTCTACATCGTTACCAATGCCAGGTTTGCCGACCAATTCGAGCAATGGGCCCGCACCCAGGGTTCTCACGCCCCTTTCCCCTGCACCGTCGTCAACGACGGCACGACAGACGACTCCAACAAACGCGGCGCCATCGGCGACATCCACTTCGTCCTGGAAACCCAGGGCGTGGACGATGATCTGGTCATCATTGCCGGGGACAACCTGTTCAGCGAACCCTTGGCCGGGTTCGGCGAGTACTGTCGCCAGCGCCATGCCCCCGTGCTCGGTGTCTACGACGTGGGCGATCTCGAACAGATCAAAAAGTACAACGCCATCTCCACCGACGCCGACGGGCGCATCACGTTTTTCGAAGAGAAACCGGCCCAACCCCGCAGCACCCTCACCGGCATCGCGCTCTATTACTACCCGCGCCAGACCCTGCCGCTGATCCGGCAGTACGTGGCCGAGGGCAACAACCCGGATCAGCCGGGCCGTCTCGTCCAATGGATGTACACGCGCACGCCCTTCTACACCTGGCGCGTGCCGGGGCTGTGGTTCGACATCGGGTCGAAAGAGACCCTGGAGGAAGCGGACCGGATCTTTCGAGAGCTGGCCCGGGGCCGGGCCGGGGGTGCCGGCGCCTGATTCAACCGGGCCGGGCACATGGGCATGTCTGCGGGCGCGGCCGCGCGGCCCGGGCCGAAACCGGTCCCGCACCCCAACCCGGATGCCCCGGCCGCCACCGTCCGGAACCGATGCTGCTGACAACCTGGAAGCCCCGATGGTGCCTGCTCGCGATGGCCTGGCTGGGCTGGGCCACGCCAGCCGGAGCGGATCCGGACACGCTGGACCTCGGCGGCCGCTGGCGGTTTGCACCGGACCCGCAGGACCTCGGCATCCACGAGCAATGGCACAGCCGGGCGTTGCCCGGAACCGTGCGATTGCCCGGATCGCTCCCGGCGCAGGGGATCGGAGACCCCGTCGGGGTGGACACGCCCTGGACCGGCGGGATCGTGGACCGTTCCTGGTTCGACGCCCCGGAGTACGCGCCCTACCGGCTGCCCGGTCGGATCAAGATTCCCTTCTGGTTGCAACCGGAGCGCTACTACGCCGGGCCCGCATGGTACCAACGCGACCTGCAGGTGCCGGCCCGCTGGCGCGGGCGCTGGCTCCGCCTGGAACTGGAGCGGCCCCACTGGGAAACCCGGGTGTGGCTCGACGACCGGTTCCTGGGCACGAACCGCTCGCTGGCCACGCCGCATGTGTACGAACTGGGCTTCGTCGAACCCGGCCGGCATACCCTGACCATCCGCGTGGACAACCGGCGGGTGATTGACATCGGCGAGAACTCCCATGCCATCAGCGATCATACCCAGGGCAATTGGAACGGCATCGTGGGCCGCATCCGGTTGGTGGCGCTCCCTCCCGTGTGGATCCGGGATCTGCAGGTGTACCCCTGCGTTGCCGACCGCAGCGCGCGGATTCGCGTCGTGGTGACCAACCCGGCGGCCGTCCGGTTCGAAGGCCACCTGCGTCTCGAGGCGGATGACGCCCGGCCGGGCAGGGCCGCGGAGCAGATCGGGGAACTCCGTTTCGAGGACGGCGGTTGGGAGGGCGAATTCAACCTGCCGCTGGGTCCCGACGCACTGCTGTGGGACGAGTTTCATCCTGCTCTGATCCGGCTGCGGGCCAGGCTCGAGGGCCGCAGCGGCGGTCAGAAGATCCGGCACGAGCGCACCGTCCGGTTCGGCCTGCGCGAACCGGGGACGGAAGGGACGCGATTGACCCTCAACGGCCGGCCGCTGTTCGTGCGCGGGACGCTCGAGTGCGCCATCTTCCCCCGCACGGGGCATCCGCCCACCGACGTGGCCGCGTGGGAACGCATCATCCGGGTGGCCAGGCAGCATGGACTCAACCTGTTCCGGTTCCATTCCTGGTGTCCGCCCGAAGCCGCCTTCATCGCCGCCGATCAACTGGGTTTCTACCTGCAGGTCGAGACCTGCTGGCCCAACCAATCCACCACACTCGGAGACGGCAAACCGGTGGACGCATGGGTCTGGGAGGAAACCGAGCGAATCCTCGAAACCTACGGCAATCATCCCTCCTTCCTCTTCATGGCGCATGGGAACGAGCCCGGCGGCCGCAACGCCGGTGCGTATCTCCGGCGGTACGTGAACCACTTCAAAGCGCTCGATCCGCGCCGGCTCTGGACCAGCGGGTCCGGCTGGCCCCAACTTCCGGAAAACCAGTTTCACGTGACGCCGGACCCCCGGATCCAGTCGTGGGGTGCCGGCCTCCGATCCCGCATCAACGCCCGGCCGCCGGAAACGATCACCGATTACGGCGATTATATCCGGCGCCGGTCCGTCCCTGTCATCAGTCACGAGATCGGTCAATGGTGCGCCTACCCCAACCTCGACGAGCGGGCCAAGTACACCGGGTATCTGAAGGCCCGGAACTTCGACATATTTGAAGACCGCCTCCGCGCCCACGGTCTGCTCCGCTTTGCGCGGGACTTTCTCCATGCCAGTGGGCGGCTTCAGGTCCTTTGTTACAAAGAGGACATCGAATCGGCGCTGCGCACCCCCGGCATGGGCGGGTTTCACCTGCTGGACCTGCACGATTTCCCCGGCCAGGGCACCGCGCCGGTGGGCGTGCTCGACCCCTTCTGGGAACCCAAGGGTTACGTGACGGCGGAGGAATACCGGCGATTCTGCAATGCCACCGTCCCGCTGGCACGCTTGGCCCGGCGGGTGTTCACGAGTTCCGACCGGATCGAGGCCCGGTTGGAAGCGGCACATTTCGGGCCCGCGCCCCTTCGGGACGTGGAGTGGACCGCGCGCCTGGAGGACGGGCGGGGCCGGACCGTCCGGCGCCAAAAAGGTCTCCTGTCCCGACTCCCCCTGGGCAACGGGCTCGAGCTCGGGACCGTCGAGTGGGATCTGGCCGGGCTGGTCGTCCCTGCAAAATACCGCCTCGTCGTGACCCTCTCTGGTCGCGAGGAACCGCACCCCTCGGGCGCCCGCCGCGTCCGGTTCGAAAACGACTGGGACCTCTGGGTCTACCCGGACAGCGTGCACCCGCCGCCCCCATCCGTGCTCGTCACCAACGCATTCGACCGGGCCGTGGAATCCGTACTGGCCGCGGGCGGGCGCGTGCTGCTGACACTGCCGGGTCAGCGCGTCCGCAACCATGACCACCTGCCGGTCAAGCTCGGTTTCTCTTCGATCTTCTGGAACACGGCCTGGACCCGCCGTCAGGCCCCCACGACCCTGGGCATCCTCTGCGACCCGCGCCACCCCGCCCTGGCAGACTTCCCCACCGAGTCCCACAGCAACTGGCAGTGGTGGTACCTGATCCATCGCGCCGGTGCGCTGCGACTCGATCTTTTGCCCCCGGACACCGAGCCCATCGTGCGGGTCATAGACGACTGGTTCACCGCGCGGCCCCTGGCACTGATTGTCGAGGGCCGGGTCGGCCCGGGCCGCATCCTCATTTGTGGGTTCGATCTGACGCGCGAAGCGGACGACCCGGTCAGCCGCCAGATGCGCGCCAGTCTAACCGCCTATCTGGCCTCCGACCGCTGCCAGCCCCGCGCCGAGTTCACACCCGACCAGGTCCGGGCGCTGATCGATTCCGAACGAACGGACCCGTTGCGACCCGACCGGGTGTCGGCTTCCAGCGAACAGCCGGGTTACGAAGCCACGCGGGCCGTTGACGGTGATCCCGAAACCCTGTGGCACACCCGTTGGGGCGAGGACGCCGATCCATTTCCACACGATCTGAGGCTGGAATGGGACGGTCCCCGGGCCGTGGCGGGCGTGATTGTCCGGCCCCGCCAGGACGGCAACCGGAACGGCTGGATCCGGCGCTGGGAGATTCACGTGCGCATGTCCCCTTCCGGCCCATGGGAGGGTCCCGTGGCGGCAGGTGAATGGCCGGCCGATGCGGGCCCCAAGACCGTTCGATTCGACTCGCCGATGGAGATTCGCGCCCTCCGGTTGCGGGCCTGGAGCGGACACGCCGCAGGTCCGTGGGCTTCGGTGGCGGAAATCACGCCGCTGGCACCGTGACCCGAGCGCGGGTCCGGCCCGCGCCATCCCGACGGCATGAACCGCACACCGCGTGCAATGGCCCGACCCCGTTCGATGTGAGGCCCGAAGCGGCCCTTCCCGGAAAGTGCGCCGGCCCGCACGTCGCATCGGCATGCGACGCACGGGCCGGTGATCTCTTCGGGCCGCCACGGCCCCGGGCCGCTTCAGCCGCCCGCAGGGGCGGTCACGAACAACCGAGGCTCTCGCCGCAGTTCAGGCATTTGTAACAGGCGCCGTTGCGGACCGTGACGTGGCCGCAGTTCGGGCAGGTGGGCGCGTCCAGCTGGAAATGCGCCACCGTGTCGCTCAACGATTTTGCCGGACCCGCACCGGCCGCCGGGGCGCCGGCCGCGACCGTTGCAGGGCTCGCGGATGTCTCGCCCTCGCCCTCCTCGGCCGTGCGCGGCAGTTCCGGCACCGGCCGGTTGACCGTCCGCTTCAGTTCCTCCATCAGGCCGGGGAAGCTCAGCTCCGGCTGCTGGGAGGCGGCCTGTTGCTCGCGGTAACCGGGCAGGAATTGCAACGCCATCCAGCGGAAGATGTAGTCGGTGATCGAGGACGCGTTCCGGATCTCCGGGTTGCGGGTGAATCCGCTCGGTTCGAACCGCTGGTGAGCGAACTTTTTCACCAGGGCCTCCAACGGCACGCCGTACTGCAGGGCCAGACTGGTCAGCGTGCCGATGGTGTCCATCAGGCCGCCGATGGTCGAGCCCTCCTTGGCCATGGTGATGAACAGTTCGCCCGGCGAACCGTCGTCGAACAGACCCACCACCAGGTAACCCTCATGACCGGCGATCTCGAACTTGTGGGTGACCGACCGGCGCGTATCCGGCAGGCGACGGCGCCGGGGCCGACCCGCCTCCTGCTGCAGCCGCCGCACCTCGGCCTCCAGCTCCTCGATCCGTTTCCGGAGCGACTCGATCGTCTCCCGATCGCCGCCCTCGCCTGTCTTGCGGGTGCTGAGGGGTTGGGACCGCTTCGAACCGTCCCGGTAGATGGCCACGCATTTCAACCCCATCTTCCACGCCTGCACGTAGGCGTCCCGGATCTCCTCGATGGTGCTGTCCTGGGGCATGTTCACCGTCTTGGAGATCGCCCCGCTGATGAACGGCTGCACCGCGGCCATCATCTTGAGGTGCGCCATGTAATGGATGGCGCGTTTGCCCCGGGCCGGCTTGAACGCGCAGTCGAACACCGGCAGATGCTCCGGCTTGAGCCCGCTGCGGATCACCTGCCCGTTCTCCTCCACGTCCTCGATCGTGTCGTACCGGTCAATGTGCGCCACGATCCGGTCAATCTCCTCCCGGGAATAGCCCAGCCGGTGCAGCGCCTCCGGCACCGTGCGGTTGACGATCTTCAGCAGCCCGCCGCCCGCCAGCAGCTTGTACTTCACCAGCGCGATGTCCGGTTCGATCCCCGTCGTGTCGCAGTCCATCATGAAGGAGATCGTCCCGGTGGGCGCCAGCACGGTCACCTGTGCGTTCCGGTAACCGAAGCACCGGCCCAACTGCAGCGCACGATCCCAACAGGCCCGCGCCGCCTCTTTCAGATGGGCAAACTCCGCGGCAGGCTGGATCTGCTCCACCGCGTCCCGGTGGAGCTGGATCACCTCGAACATGGACTCCACGTTGTCGGGCTTGAGCGGCTTGGGCACGTGGGCGCACCGTGCGTCGTGCAGACCCGGGAAGGGCCCCAACGCCCCGGCAAGCCGCGCCGACTGTTCGTAGGCCGTGCCGGTCATGATGGCCGTGATCGCGCCTGCCAGCGCCCGTCCCTCGTCCGAATCGTAGGGCAACCCGTAGCTCATGATGAGCGAACCGAGGTTCGCGTACCCCAGGCCCAGGGTGCGGAAGATGTGCGAGTTTTCCGCGATCTCCTTGGTGGGGTAGCTCGCGTTGTCCACGATGATGTCCTGCGCCGTGATGAACACCCGCACCGCCGCCTGGAACCGTTCCACGTCGAACGATCCGTCCGGCCGCTTGAACTTCATCAGGTTCAGCGAAGCCAGGTTGCAGGCCGTGTTGTTGATGAACACGTATTCGGAGCAGGGGTTGGTGGAGTAGATCGGCTCGGTGCCCTTGCAGGTGTGCCACTTCTGAATGGCCCCGTCGAACTGCATGCCCGGATCGCCGCAGATCCACGTGCCCTCGGCGATCTTCCACAGCAGTTTGGCGGCGTCCTTCTTCTCCAGGGGCTTGCCGGTGGTCACCGCGCGCGTCCACCACTCGCGACCCTGCAGGGCCGCCTCCATGAACGCGTCGGTGGCGCGCACCGACAGGTTCTCGTTCTGATACATCACGCTGCCGTAGGCCTCGCCGTTGTAGCTGCCGTCGTAACCCTGCTCGATCAGGGCCCAGGCCTTTTTCTCCTCCCTGGCCTTGGCCTCGATGAACTCCTCGATGTCACCGTGCCAGTCGTACAACGTGTTCATCTTGGCGGCACGGCGGGTCTTGCCGCCGCTTTTGACCACGTTGGCCACCTGGTCGTAAACCTTCAGGAAACTCAACGGCCCGCTCGGCCGGCCGCCCCCGCTGAGTTTCTCCTTGCTCGACCGGATGGGCGACAGATCCGTGCCCGTGCCCGAGCCGAACTTGAACAGCATGGCCTCCGAGTACGCCAGCCGCATGATGGACTCCATGTTGTCCTCGACCGACTGGATGAAGCAGGCGCTGCACTGCGGGTACTCGTACTGAGTCCGGGCCCGCTCCGCCTGGCCGGTCCGGGGGTTGTAGTACCAGTTGCCCGGGGCGGATTTCGTGCCGATCCCGTACTGGTGGTAGAGTCCCACGTTGAACCAGACCGGCGAGTTGAACGCCCCGTACTGGTTGAGGCACAACCACACCAACTCGTCATAGAAAACCTCCCCGCCCTCGGGCGTGAAATAGCCGTCCTTCACCCCCCAGTCCGCAATGGTCCGGCACACCCGGTGAATGAGCTGGCGCACCGAGGTCTCCCGTTCCGGCGTGCCCATCTCACCGTAGAAGTACTTGGAGACCACCACCTTGGTCGCCAGTTGCGACCAACTCTTGGGCACCTCCACGTCCTCCTGCTTGAAAATCACCCTGCCCGAATCGTCCGTGATCTCGGCCGTGCGCCGGTCCCACTCCACCTGGTCGAACGGCTTGACCTTCGGATCACTGAACACCCGGGGCCAGTCCATCGGCTGCCGAATGGGCGGTTCCGCCCCCGCACCCGCTGAAACGTGCCGCGCCCGGTCCTCGCCGGGACGATCGGACCGTGCCTCTGCCTGCTGAACCGTCGGTGCTTCGATCATGGCGTCAGGTTTGTTGCTTGGGATTGGGTTCCTGCCCCCCGGACCCGCCGCGCACAAAGCCACCGCCGGCCATCGGCTGTCCGGGGGAAATTCGATTCAAAACTGTCACAAATCCGCGCCGCCTCACGGGGAAACCCCGCAGATCGGCATTGCCCAACCGGTTGGGCAACACGGCCACCTTAGACCCAACATATAGCGTTGCAAGGGATTTTTTTGACTTTTTCTTTTTAACGGTAACGAAGGCCGTTTTCCTCGGTTTCCTCCTGCCGGTCGGGAGCGTAAAACCCGGTGGCCACGTTGCCCAGTGGCCCGTGCATCGTCAGGTCGAGCCCGCGAGAGCCTCTTGCTCAGCGCTTGCCCAACGCCACCAAGGGCGCCACCTCGCGCCAAATGGCTGCATGCACCGCCTCCACCGAGCCGGAGGCGTCTATGACGCGCACCCGGTTGGGTTCAGCCGCCGCGATGGCTTCATACCCCCGGGCCACGCGCTCGAAAAATGCGGCATCGGCCTCTTCCATCCGATCCCGCACGAACGGCAGGGTGGCCTGGCGCCGCCGGAGTCGCTCGGCACTGACCTCCGGCGGTACACGCAACAGCAGGGTCAAGTCCGGCCACGTGTCGCCCACGGCCACCTCGATCACCCGCCGCACGGTCTCCAGGTCCAGTCCACGCCCGTAACCCTGGTAGGCAATGGTCGAATCGGCAAATCGGTCACACAAGACGATCTCACCGGCGGCCAACGCCGGGCGGATCACTTCACGGACCAATTGTGCCCGGCTGGCGTTCATGAGGAGCAGCTCGGTTTCCCACGCCATGGCGTGGTTTTGGTGGCTGTGTTTGAGGGTGTGGCGGATCTCCTCACCGATGGGTGTGCCGCCCGGTTCCCTCACCACGCACACGCGGCGGCCCCATTCCCGCAGTTTGTCCGCCAGCAACGCCACCTGGGTGGTCTTGCCGCTGCCCTCCGTCCCTTCGAACGTGATGAACAACCCTTTCACCTCGGTTCCTCATCGCACCCGGACCGGCCGGTGTCCTGTCGGCCCGGACCTCGGCCGGGTCAGGCGGTTCGCGGAAGCCGTTTCAGCCGCGGCCCTTTGGGGGTGTCTTCCACCAGCCAGCCGGCCGACCGGATCCGTTCCCGCAGGGCATCTGCCCGCGCAAAGTCCCGGGCTTTTCGGGCGGCTTGTCGTTCTTCCACCCACTGCAGCACCTCCGGCGGGGCGGTTTCCTCCGAACGTTCGCCCACCGCCAGCACGTCGTCCACCCGGGCCCATTGTTGCAGCGCCGCGGCGGCCCCGGCCGGGGTCAGCGTGCCGGCGGCCATCCGGCGGTTCAGTTCCCGAACCCACTCGAAGACGGCCGCCCAGGCGGCGGAGATGTTGAGGTCCTCGTCCATGGCCGTCTCGAACGGTCCCAACAGATCCGGCACCGGTGCCTCCGCCCCGGAAAGGGAGGAAGCCGTCCCCGCATGGCTTTCGGCCAGCTCGCGCAGTCGCGCCAGGCACTCGTCGAGTCGGCCCAGTGCCCCCCGGGCGGCCTGCAGGCCCTCCAGTGTGAAGTTCAGGGTCTCGCGATAGTGGCCGGACAACAGGACGTAACGGACCTCCCGCCCGGCAAAGCCGCGCGCCAGGAGGTCGCGCAGGGTGAAGAAGTTCCCGAGCGACTTGCTCATCTTGCGGCCTTCAACCAACAGGAAGGCCCCGTGCACCCAGTACTTGACGAATCGCCGGCCCGGCTGCTGCAGTCCGGCCCCTTCGCTCTGGGCGATTTCATCCTCGTGATGCGGGAAGATCAGGTCTTCACCCCCGAGGTGCAGGTCGAAACTGGGCCCGAGCCATTTCATGCTCATGGCCGAACATTCGATGTGCCAGCCGGGCCGGCCCTCCCCCCACGGGCTGGGCCAGTACACGTCCCCGTCCTCGGGTGTGCGCGCCTTCCAAAGCGCGAAATCCACGGGGGTCTCCTTGGCGTACTCGTCGGACCGGACCCGCTCGCCCACCCGCAACTGGTCCAGACGCACCCGCGCCAGCTGGCCGTACTGGCCGCCGGCGGCGACGTATTTTTCGATGCTGAAATAGACCGACCCGTCCGGAGCCTGGTAGGCAATGCCGCGGTCCATCAGCCGCCGGATCAGTTCGATGATCTCCGGGATGTGCTCGGTCGCCCGCGGCGTGTGATGCGGCCGGCGGCAACGGAGGGTTTCGAAATCCTCGAAAAACGCCGTCTCGTACCGGGCCGTGTACTCCCGCAGCGGCAGACCGGTCTCCTGCACGCGCCGGATGATCTTGTCCTCGACGTCCGTGATGTTCATCACGTGCCGGACCGTGTACCCGCGAAACTCCAGATACCGCCGCAGCAGATCCGCAAACACGAACGTCCGCCAGTTGCCGATGTGGGCGTAATCGTACACGGTCGGACCGCAGCAGTACATGCCCACCTGGCGCCCCCCGGGGTCCAGTGGCTCGAAGGTCTCCAGACTTCGTGTCAGCGTGTTGAAGAGTTTCATGCCTCGCGACGGTCGCGCAGAGTAACGAAGCCCCTTCCCGCGCTGCAAAGCCGAAATCCCTCCCGCGCCGGGACGGTCATCCTCGCCGCGACATCCGCCACCGAAAGGCCCGTAACCGGATGCCGCCGGTCCGGTGAAAGCCTGTCAGCTCCGCCCCTGATCGGGAGCTCCGCCCACGCCCACCGCCCATGAAAGCGAACCGGCCGCAGACGGCCTGCCGCGGATCCAACTGCCTTCCGGCAGCGTGCCGCTCCGTTCCATCCCGGTTTGACCCGGAACCGTTCTGCTGCCATTAATGTGGCTGATATGAGTGCACCCAACACACGGACAACTCGAATCGACCTCGCATCGCCGGCGCGCGAGGCCATGGTGACTCTCCTCAACCGGCAACTGGCCGATACGCTCGACCTGTATGCCCAGACCAAACAGGCACATTGGAACGTCGTGGGGGCCCATTTCCACCAGTTGCATGAACTGTTCGACGAGCTGGCAGAAACGTTGCTGGGTCAGGTGGATCTGCTGGCCGAGCGGGCCACGGCATTGGGCGGCGCCGCCCAGGGCACCGTTCGCATGGCCGCGGCGACGTCCCGTCTGCCCGAGTTTCCAGCCGGGTTCCAGGACGGCCTGACGTGCGTGCAGCTCCTGGCAGAACGATATGCCGCGCTGGCCGCTTCCACTCGTGCCGCCATCGAGGCAGCCACCAGGGCCGGTGACGCCGGCACTGCGGACCTCTTCACGGAGGTCAGCCGTGCCCTCGACAAGGCTCTCTGGTTCTTGGAGGCGCACCTGCCGAAATAGCCGGCGCGCGGCCCGGGCGGCGGGCGCCGCCCGAACGGGTAAAAATCGTAGAGTGGCCGGGACCTGCGTCACGGGCTGGGGAACGGCGGCCATCGGCACGATCGGCGTCCCCCTCCCCCCGAGCTGCGCGCCCACCGTGCGAGCCGCAGGAGCGTCCCATCCGGCGCCGGCCGGTGAGCCGTCTCAGATGTGCCGCGAGTCGGTTTCGTCCTTGGTCGTGTAGCCGGTCTCCTGGCGCCGGAAGTTCACCTCGTTTTTCTTGCGATAGGCCTGGTAGACGTCTTCGGCGCTCATGCCCAGCACCTGTGCCAGGCTGATCAGGAAATGGAAGAGGTCCACCACCTCCACCCGCGCGTTTTGTTCGTCGAATTTCTGGTACCGGGCCCACCACTTCCACGGCACACTGTCGGTCAGTTCGGCAATCTCCTGGGACATGGCCCGGCAGTAGTTCAGGATCCAGTGCACCCGGTCGGCCTCGGTCATGCCCTCGGTACGGACTCCGATCCGCTCGTTGAGCGCGCGTTGCATCCGCCACAATTCCTCGAGACGATCCGGTTGGTTCATCGGGCGCCGCACCATACGCCTCCGGGCGGGCCGTGAACAGTCCAAACTCGGTTCGTGGTTCCGGCCACCGCGGCCGGTCAACCGTCCCGGAGCGATTGCTTTCTCCCGGCCTGAAAAGCCCTTGCGCAGCGGCGGTGCCTCACCTATGATTGCGCCCCTGTTTGAACGAAAGGACAGTCTGTATGCGACGTCCCCGAGCTGTAAAAACACGCAAGGCCGTGGCCAAACGGTTCAAGATCACCGCCACGGGCAAGGTCCTGCGCTCGCGCGCCGGACGCCGGCACCTGTTGCAGGGCAAGAGCCCCAAACGCCGCCGTTCGCTGCGCAAGCAGGTACTCGTGCCGGAGGCCGACGCCGAACGCGTTCTGGCCAACCTGCCTTTCAGCCACCGCGGCTGATGCCCATGCACCCGGCCCTCTGATCTGTACGGACCTATGCGAGTCACCAACGCACCAGCTTCCCGGAAACGCCGGAAACGAATGATCCAAGCGGCCAAGGGCTATCGCCTGCGCCGCTCCAAACTCTACCGGTACGCCTCCGATGCCGTGGATCACGGGCGGCAGTACGCCTACCGGGACCGCCGGACCCGCAAGCGCGAGTTCCGCCGGCTCTGGCAGATCCGCATCAACGCCGCCGTCCGCGCCGCCGGCCTGACCTACAACCGGTTCATGGAAGGGCTCAAGGCGGCCCAATGCACGCTGGATCGGAAGGTCCTGGCCGACCTGGCCGCCCAGGACGCGCCTGCGTTCGCTCAACTGATCGAGCTGGCCAAAAAGGCCCTGCAGGAAAAGCAGGCCAAACTGACCGCCGCGGCCTGAACCGGATCGGACCGGTCGTTTCATTCATTTTGCCTCACCCCCGCCCGGCGGGGGTTTTGGCTTTTCAGAAGGGGCCATCCGGCCCAACATGCCGGTCCGTGAAACCCACGCGACGGTTGGTTCGACGACCCGAACCCGGCAGGCCCCGCAGGTCCGCCCCTCTGACGAGCCTGAAACGATGATCCACCCGACCGCCGTCGTTGATCCCGCCGCCCGACTGGATCCCACCGTGCAGGTGGGGCCCTGCGCGGTCATCGGGCCGGAGGTGGAGCTGGGCCCGGGTTGCGTGGTGGGGCCGCATGTCGTCCTGTATGGCCGGCTGCGGGCCGGTGCACACAATCGTTTCCATGCCGGATGCGTCATCGGCGACGCACCCCAGGACCTCAAGTACCGTGGAGCACCCACCGGCGTGCGCATCGGGGATCACAATGTCTTCCGCGAACACGTGACCGTCCACCGCAGCAACACGCCCGAGGAAGAGACCGTCATCGGTTCGCACAACTTTTTCATGGCCCACAGTCACGTGGCCCACAACTGCGTCATCGGCAACCACGTCATCGTGGCCAACGGGGTGTTGCTGGGCGGACACGCCGTGGTGGAAGACCGCGCCTTCCTGTCGGGGAATTGTCTGGTCCATCAGTTCGTGCGTGTGGGCACACTGGCCATGATGCAGGGGGGCGCCGCCATCAGTCAGGACCTGCCTCCCTACACGATGGCCTGGGGCGACAACTCCCTGTGCGGACTGAACCTGGTGGGCCTGCGCCGCGCAGGGTTCTCCGCCGCCGAGAGGCTGGAATTGAAGCAGCTTTATCGCTTGCTGTTCCTTTCGGGACGCCCCCTCCGGGACGTCCTGGCCGAGGCACGGAACCGGTTCACATCCGCACCGGCGCAGACCGTCATTCGCTTCATCGAACAAAGCCGGCGCGGAATCTGCCGGCACGGCACGCGCGCGCGCGCCGCGGCCCTGCCCGAGGAGCCGTCGGAGACAACCTCTCCCGAGGAATCCGGTCCCGGGAACCCGTAGCCGAACCGGCCCGCCCTTGCGTTCCGGAAGGAGGCCCGCCCCTCCTGCCCGCGACCCTCCGTGGTTCGAACCGTTTGGCCGGAGGGCGGCCGGCAGCCGGCCGCGCCCCCGCAAGGCCATCGCGCAGCACGGACCGGGCTCAATCCTTTTTGGGTTTCCCCGGCGAGACCGGGCGCAGCCGCACCAGCAGGTCCTTGGCCTCCACGACGTCCCCCGGTGCGACCAGAATCTCGGCCACCTCGGCGTCCTGCGGTGCCTGGACGCTGGTCTGCATTTTCATCGCCTCCAAGGCCACCAGCTTGTCGCCTTTCCGGACGGTCATGCCCACGCTGATCGGCAGGGTGGTGATCACGCCCGGGATGGGCGCGCCCACCTGCCAGGGATCCTGCGGATCCGCCTTGGGACGCGATTTCACCTTCGGCTGGACGGATTTGTCCTCGATCACCACCTGGCGGGGCATGCCATTGAGCTCGAAAGCCACCACCCGTTTGCCCTCCTCGTCCACCGGGCCCACGCTGATCAGGCGGATGAACAACGTCTTGCCGGGTTCCAGATCCACCGTGATTTCCTCGCCCGGTTTCATGCCGTAGAAGAACGCCGGCGTGGGCAGGACCGACAAGTCGTCGTAGGCCGCCTGGATTCTGGCGAACTTGAGGAAGACATCCGGATACATCAGGTAGGAGTACACGTCGTCGAGGGACACCTCGCGTCGCAACCGGCTGCTCAACTCGCGCTGCACCGCCTCCAGGTCAATGGGTTTCAACCTTGCGCCGGGCCGGCCGCGGTACGGCTTGCGATCGCCCAGCACGATCTTCTGCAGCTTGCGCGGCCAACCGCCGGGCGGCTGCCCGAGCCCGCCCATCAGCATGTCCACCACGGACTCGGGGAACGACACGCTGCCCGGCTTGAGCTTCAGCACGTCGGCGGGTTTCATCCCGCGGCTGACCAGGAAGATGGTCATGTCGCCGACGACCTTGCTGCTCGGGGTCACCTTCACGATGTCACCGAACAACTGGTTGACCTCTGCATAGGTCCGCTCGATCTCGGGCCAGCGATCGAGCAACCCCATGGCGGCGGCCTGTTCCTTCAGGTTGGTGTACTGGCCGCCGGGCATCTCGTGCACGTACACCAGGGCGCTGCCCGCGCGCGGGGAGGTGTCGAAGGGGGCGTAAAACTCCCGCACGGCCTCCCAGTAGTCCGCCAGTTCATTGAGCGCGTCCAGGTCCAGCTCCGTATCCCGCGGCTGCCGTTGCAGCGCCGCCACGATCGAGTTCAAACACGGCTGGCTGGTGGAGCCGGACAACGGGGCGATGGCCAGATCCACAATGTCGGCCCCCGCCTCCACCGCCGCCAGCACGCTGGCCGAGGCCACGCCGCTGGTGTCGTGCGTGTGAAAATGCACCGGCAGGCCGATCTCCTCCTTCAGTGCCTTCACCAGGGCACGCGCCGCGTAGGGCTTGCACAGGCCGGCCATGTCCTTGATCCCCAGGATGTGCGTGCCCATCCGCTTCAGCTCGCGCGCCAGTTTGAGGTAGTACTCGAGCGAGTACTTCGTCCGACGCGGGTCCAGGATGTCGCCGGTGTAGCAGATGGCCCCCTCGCAGAGCGCGTGCGTCTCCTGCACCGCCTCCATTGCCACCTTGAGATTCGGCAGGTAATTGAGCGAATCGAAGATGCGGAACAGGTCAATGCCGTTGGCGGCTGCATGCTTCACGAAGCCCGCCACCACGTTGTCCGGGTAGTTCGAATAGCCCACGGCGTTGGCCCCGCGGAACAGCATCTGGAAACAGATGTTGGGGATCTGCTCCCGCAGCCGGCGCAGTCGCACCCAGGGATCCTCGTGCAGGAACCGCATGGAGGTGTCGAACTTCGCGCCGCCCCACATCTCCAGACTGAAGAGGTTGGGCACCCGCCGGGCCAGCACACCGGCCACACGCTCCATGTCGTAGGTCCGCAACCGGGTGGCCAGCAGTGACTGATGCGCGTCGCGGAAGGTCGTGTCGGTGACCAGCACCCGTTTCTGCTGCAGGATCCATTCGGCAAACCGCCGAGGGCCCAGCTCCAGCAGCAACTGCCGCGTCCCCGGCGGCGGCGGTTGACGGAGATCGCACGCCGGCACGCGCGGTTTGGGCAGCGACTTCGGTTGCCAGCCCTTGGCCTGCGGATTCCCGTTGACGATCACCTCCCCCAGAAAGGTCAGCAGCTTGGTGGCCCGGTCCCGGCGCGGCGTGAAACGGAACAACTCCGGCGTTTCGTCAATCATCGTGGTCGTGGCCGCCCCGCGCCGGAACACCTCGTGCCGGATGACGTTCTCCAAAAACGGGATGTTGGTCTTGACGCCCCGGATCCGAAACTCGCGCAGCGCACGGTCCATGCGCTGGCAGGCAATTTCGAACGTCCGACCGTAGGCGGTGACCTTCACCAGCAGCGAGTCGTAGAACGGCGTGATCACCGCACCGGCAAAACCCATCCCGCCGTCCAGCCGCAGACCGAACCCGCCGGCGGACCGGTAGGTGAGGATCCGGCCGTAATCCGGGGCAAAATGGTTTTCCGGGTCCTCGGTGGTGATGCGGCACTGGATGGCGTAACCATTGCGAGGGATCTCCTCCTGCGGCGGGATTCCCAACTCCGGATCGAACAACGAATGACCCAGCGCCACCAGGATCTGGGAGCGGACCAGGTCAATGTTGGTGATCACCTCCGTGACGGTGTGTTCCACCTGGATCCGGGGATTCATCTCGATGAAAAACCACTCGCCCCGGTCCATGTCCACCAGGAACTCGATCGTGCCCGCGTTGTCGTACCGGATCTCCCGGGCGATCCGCAGCGCGGCCTCGCAGATGGCCCGGCGCAGCCCTTCATCCAACCCCACCGCCGGCGCCACCTCGATCACCTTCTGATGCCGCCGCTGCACCGAACAGTCCCGCTCATGCAGGTGGATGACGTTGCCGTGCTGGTCGCCCAGGATCTGCACCTCGATGTGTTTGGCCCGCGGGATGTAGCGCTCCAGGAAGACGGCCGGATTGCCAAACGCCTTGTGCGCCTCGGCCTGAGCCTCCCCCAAAAAGGACTCCAGTTGGGAGGCATCCCGCACCATCCGCATGCCCCGGCCCCCACCACCGAAAGCCGCCTTGATCATCAGCGGATAACCGATCCGCCGCGCCCACCGCAGGGCCTCGCGACGGTCGCTCACCGGCTCGGGCGTGCCCGGCAGGGTGGGCACCCCCACCCGTTCGGCCACCGCCCGCGCCGCGGTCTTGTCCCCCATCAACTGCAGCAGCTCGGTCCGCGGCCCGACGAAAACCAGGCCCGCCTCCCGGCACGCCCGCGCAAAATCAGGGTTCTCCGACAAAAAGCCGTACCCCGGATGAACCAGATGCACCCCCTTCTCCTTCGCCAGGCCCACGATCCCCTCGATGTCCAGGTAGGCACCCACCGGCCCCTTGCCCTCGCCCACCATGTAGGCCTCGTCCGCCTTGAACCGGTGGATGCAAAACCGGTCCTCCTGCGCGTAGATCGCCACCGTGCGAAAGCCCAGCTCCGTCGCCGCCCGGAAGATCCGGATGGCAATCTCGCTCCGGTTCGCCGCCAGCAGTTTCTTCGGCTCCGTTTCAATCGGACTTACACGGTTCATGAGACGGCCGCCATTGTGCGAACCCCACCGAAGGGAGACAACACGGAACGGACCTTTCGCACCTCAAACCGGCCGAAGACCCCCGGGGAAAACCGCGCACGCCCATCCGCACCCGGCTATCACCCCACCCACAGCAACAGCAGCAGCCCGACGGCCGTGCTCAAGATCGTCACCGGGATCCCCAACCGCGCGTAGTCCCAAAAGCCGATCTCGCAATGGCCGCGCGCCGATTCCACCACGATGATGTTCGCCACCGACCCCAGGATCGTCAGGTTCCCCGCAAACGTCGTGGCCAGCGCCATCACCTTCCACATCAGTGCCGGATCCGCAAAGTTCGCCATCCACTGACCAGCCACCAACACGAACGGGACATTCGAGAACAGATTCGATCCCACCAACGAGAACCAGGTCAGATGCACCGCCTGCGACACCGGTGTCTCGCCGAACAGGGGTCGGACCTGCACATACCACCGGTCCGGCAGGCCGGTGCGGTTGAACCCCTCCACCACCACGAACAACGCCGCGAAAAAGATCAGCAAATGCCAGTCCACCTGCCGCAGGACCTCATGCGTATCCCGCCGCGCCAACACCATCAGCGCCGCGGCACCCGTCAGGGCCGTCCACGCCAGGTTCCAACCGGCCAGAAAACCCGCGAACACACCCGCCAACACCCCCAAGCTCAGGCCCACCAGTGGCCGGTCCATCGGAGGCGGCGGCCCCTGCGGACGTCGGATCCGGGCCGACCGCAGGATCCGGCGGAACCGGAACCAGAGAATGAGAAACGCGATCCCCAAACCGGCCAGCGCGGGCAACAGTAGCGAACGGGTGAAACCCGCGAAGGAAAGTCCCGACAGCGAGCCGATGATCATGTTTTGCGGATTCCCCACCAGGGTGGCCACGCTGCCGAGGTTCGCACTCATGGCCAAGGCCAGCAGATAGGGCGCCAGCGGCAGACCGCCACGGACCATCACCGCCACCACCAACGGCGTCAGCATCAGGCAGACGGTGTCATTCACCAACAACGCCGATGCCACACCGGAAACCGCCATCAAACCGGCCAACAGCCGGACCGGCGTCCGCGCCCACCGCAGGATCCGGTCCGCGCACCACTCGAAGAACCCGGCCAGATGCAGATAAGCGGCAATGAGCATCATCCCCAGCAACAGCACCAGCGTGTCATGGTCCACCGCCCGGTAGGCCTCCTCCGGCGTCAACACCCCCGCCGCCACCATCAGCGCCGTGCCCAGAACGGCCGCCGCCGGCCGGTTCAACGGCAGCACCTTCAGCCGCCGGCCGCTGATCAGCAGGTACGTCACCGCGAAGATGACGACCGCCAGGGTTTCCGTGCGCCTGTCCATGACTCTCCCTAAACCACCACGCCCGCCCGCATCCCGAACACAGCGCCGGTTGCACGCGGAGGGGACCCGGGTTGACCGCGCTACGTGCCTTTTCGCTCCAGACGACCGTCGAGAGTCAGGCTGCCCCCGCGCCGAAGCTGGATGGGGCGTTCGCGCCCCTCGTACAGGAGCACACATTCGCGGCCGGGCCGACTGCGGACCGTCACCTCGGTCAACCGGCCGCCCTGCCAGGCCAGGTCCACCTCGAACCCACCCCGCGCGCGCAAACCGCGCACGCTCCCGTCCGGCCACGCGGAGGGCAGAGCCGGCAGCAAATGGAGGATGAACCGGCCCTGTTCATCCCGCAAATGACTCTGCAAAAGCATCTCGGCAATCCCGGCCGTGGCCCCGAAGTTTCCGTCAATCTGGAACGGCGGATGCGCATCGAACAGGTTCGGGTACAGGCCGCCGTCGGCCCGGCTGCCCACCGGAGCCAAGAGGTTCCGCAGGATCTTGTATGCGTGATCGCCGTCCAGGAACCGCGCCCAGAGATTGATCTTCCATCCCATGCTCCAGCCGGTCGCCTCGTCTCCGCGGAACACGAGCGACTGACGCGCCGCCCGGAACAGGTTGGTCGTGCGCCAGTTGATCTCGCTGCCGGGATACACGGCCCACAGATGCGACACGTGCCGGTGTTTGTTGTTCGGATCGTCCTTGTCCTCCAGCCACTCCTGCAACTGGCCCAAGCGCCCGATCTGGTTGGGCGCAATCCGGGCGCGCAAACGATCCAGCTCCGCCGCAAAAGCCTCGTCCGTCCCGAGGATTCGGGCCGCCTCGCTCACCGCGGCAAACAGGGACCGGATGATCTGGTGATCCATCGCCGGGCCCATGACCAAACCGCCCTGCTCGGGCGAGTTGGACGGTCCACTGATGAGATAACCCGTGCGCGGATCCTCCACGAGGTAATCCACGAAAAACAGGGCCGCCTCCTTCATCACGGGATAGGCGCGCCGCGCCAGGAAATCCCGGTCCTGACCGAACAAGTAATGTTCCCACAGATGCAGGCTCAGCCAGGCCCCGCCCGTCACCCAGATTCCGTGATTGCTGTGGTTGATCGGGGCCGTGCCCCGCCAGAGATCGAAGTTGTGATGCAACACCCAGCCGCGTGCGTTGTAATGATTCCGGGCCGTCCGCCGGCCGGAGACCACCAGCTCGTCCAACGCGTCGAACAACGGCTCGTGACACTCCGCCAGGTGTGTCACCTCGGCCGGCCAGTAGTTCATCTCCACGTTGATGTTGCAGGTGTACTTGCTGTCCCAGGGCGGATGCAGACTCTCGTTCCAGATACCCTGCAAATTGGCCGGCTGCGTCCCGGGCCGGCTGCTGGCCATCAACAGATAACGGCCGTACTGAAACACCAGCGCCGCCAGCCCCGGATCGTCATGGTCGCGCGCGCGCCGCAGGCGCTCGTCGGTGGGCAGGTCGTCTCCCGGGCCGTGCCCCAGGTCAATGCTCACACGCCGGAACCGTTCCTGATGCTCCCGCAGATGAGCCCGCCAGAGGTCCTCAAAACCATTGCGCTGCACCTGTTCCAACATGCGGGTGCACCGCTCGCCCGGGTCAGCCCAGACCTCCTGGAAATTCACGTAACAGGTCGCAGCCGCCAGCAACAACGTGACCGCATCCGCGTTTTCCACCACCAGCGCGTCGCCCTCGCCCCGGACGGTTCCGCCCCGCGCACGAGCCTCCAGCACCGCCTCGAACCGCATGGGGTTGCGGATCTCGATTTTGTTCCGCTCATCAAAGTTCCGCACCCGACCCTGCAGAATCAGGCGGTTCACCCCCTGCACCCGCGCCTGCGAGTTGGTGTGCGGACAACGAAACCAGACCCGAAAAGACAGGCCGCCCGGCCGATCCGCCTGCAGATGCACCACCAACACCTGATGCGGCGCACTCGAAAAGACCGTGCGCTCGTACCCCGTTCCACCGGCCCGATACCGCACCCGGACGGCGCCCTCGTCCAGGTTCAGCTCCCGGCGGTAACCCTCCACCGTTTCCCGATGATCGAAGCGGATCATCAAATCTGCAAACGGTTGATAAGGCATCTGCCGCAGGGGCACGCTCATGAACTCGCGCATCGCGAGTTCCTCCGCCTCCCGTTGCCGGCCCTCGAACAACAACCGCCGCAACGTCTCCAGATGACGCCACGCCCCGGGCCGAGAATAATCCCGGGGTTCACCCAGCCAGAGGGTGTCCTCGTTGAATTGGATCCGTTCCTCGGGCGCACCTCCGAACACCATGGCGCCCAACCGGCCGTTGCCCACGGGCAGCGCCTCGGTCCACTCCCGCGCAGGCTGCCGGTACCACAACACCCAGCGCGAATCGCCGGTGTCCTCCCGCAGCCCCGCCCATACCCACGCCGACCCGCACCAGGCCGCCCACACCAAGAGGCAGAGGATCCGTTTCATGCCAGGCATGATGCGGACCACACTTCCTCAAGGCCAGCCGGAACGGTCGGACGCACCGACTCCCCGCAAGGGCCGGCCTTCCCGCCTATCCCGGCACCATCGCACGCCGCAACTCCTGCTGATGATTCCCCACTTCGCCCTCCCACACCCAACCGTTTGCCGAACGCAGTCGCAACCGACGACCGTCCCAGCGGCAGTCCACCGCGCCGGCCTCGCTCGTGCACCAGAAATTCACGCCCCTGCCGCCCAACACCTCGCGCACCCCGTCCAACCAGCGGAGAGGCCGCCCCGGCGATCCATCCGCCACCAAGACCCAGCGGGGCCGCACCCGCTCGAGCAACTCGGAGAGGATCCACCTGTCCGCCCCCGATCCACCCAAAACCAGAAGGTCCGCCTCCAGTTCATCCTCCCTCTTCAGCAAAGCCCGGGCACCCTCCTCACTCAAACCGCCCCACCATAAAACACGCACGCCCCTGAACGACGCCCTCCATACCACCGAGGCATCGGCCGCGCGGCCCCAACGGTCCTCCCCCGCCGGATGCAGCACCTCGCCAAGCGACCAGGAGTCGCCCCGGCCCACCCGAACCAACCTTGCCCCTGCCCGTTCACACGCTGCCAAGGCTTCTCCAACCACACGGGATCGGATCGTTCCCTCGCCCACCCACAACTGCTCCGGCCGAAATGTGGACACCAGATTCGTCAACCCGCCGGCGCATGCGGCGAGCGCCGTGCCCAACAGAATGCCGGACAGCCGGTCCACACCTTCCGCCTGCAAGAACGGCTTCACCACGAACTCCACGTCCTCCGCCGTGCCGCAGTTGACCAGGACGCAACCCTTCGAGGCCGGACCCGTCACAAACGCGACGGGGGCCTCCGCAGCCGGCAACAGCACCAACCGCGTCTGCCGGGCGGCTTCCCACCGGAACCAGGCACCCACACCCACACCCAGAATCGCCACCGCCCACCACAGCCTGCGCCAACCCGGTCGCAACAGCGCTCCAGCCGCCACGCCTGCCAGCCAGACGTAGTACCCCAGGATCTCCGGGGCCGCAGGACCGCTCACGTGAAAGCTTCCACCCGGCAGGGCCGCCGCCCACGTGCTCACCGCCAGCATCGCACGCATCCACAACCACGCGCTGTGGTTGAATAGCTCGCCCAGAAAGGCGGAAATCGGACCACACACCCAGCTTCCCACACAGCTCGCCAGCGCCAGCGCAGCGCACGGCACCACCGCCAGGTTCGCCACCAGCGTCACCGGGGTGACCAGGTGAAAATGATACGCAATCAGCGGGAGCGAACCGAGCCAGGCCAGGCCCGACACCGCCGCCGCAAGCAGCACCCGGCGCACAACCTCACGTGTCCAAGCCCGCCATCCCCCCGTCAGTTCCGGCGGCAACCAAGGATCCGCTCGCAGCCGGTTGCGCAGCCAGGTCTCCACCTTCGGCATCCCCGCCGCCAGTGCCGCCACCACGGCGAAGGAGAGTTGAAACCCGACGTGATACAACTGCTGCGGCTCTCCCAACAGGATGAGCACCGCCGCCCAGCCGATCGTGTTCAGCACGTCCACCGGCCGGTTCAGCAGCCAGGCAGACGCCACCATGCTCGTCATCAATGAGGCACGTACCGCCGAGGGCTGCCAACCCGTCGCCGCCGTGTAAAACCAGATCAGCGGAATCAGCACGCACGCACACGCGGCACGTGACAGGCGCATCACCCGCAGCAACGTCACCACCACGCCACCCAGCAGCGCAATGTGAAGCCCGCTGATCGCAAACACGTGCATCGTGCCCGAGCGCATGAACACCTCGGCGACCTCGTCGGTCAACGCCGTGCGCCAGCCCAGCGTCATCGCCCGAAGCAGATCCAACGCCACATCCGGTGGTTGCCCCCGCTGCAATTGTTGCGTGGCCCAACCCACGAACCGGTCCGTCCAAGGAACCGGCGTTTCCGGGCCGATCGGTTTCCAATCCGCCGCTGTGGCGACCCGCAGCTGGTAATGAATCCCGCGTCGCACCAGCCACGCCCGATAATCGAACAGGCCGGGTGCCGACGCTCCAGCGGGCCGTTCCAACACGCCGCTCACCTCCACGAACCGTCCCCCGTGAAACGCCGACGGCAACTCCCCGGGTGTCCACACCCAGATCCGGCCCCGCGCCGGCTCCCATTGATCACCCCGGTTAAGCGCCGTCACCTCCAAGGAGGCCACGGTCTTCCACACCGCTTCACCGTCGCGGATCCGCACGCGCAGACGGGGAGTCTCCACCAGCCGCCCCTGCACGGTCACCAGGGCCGGCACCCGCTCCGCCACCACATGCCGCAAATCCGCCGGACAAACCGGCGCCGTGTCCCGCACCAGGTTCAACGCGCCCACCCCGATGCACAACACGGGGATCAGCCAGGGCCGTGCCCGCGCCCAGAGTACGGAAACACCCCAAACCAGCAACACGGCCACCCAGAGGAGTTCCAGCGGGGGACGTAACCTGTCCCCCGTCCAGATCCCGCCCGCCACACACAGCGCCAGCCAGACACCCGGACGCCTCATGCAACCCGGCCCGTCAGCCCGGCCGCAAACCCGGCCGCATCATTCGCGCGCCGCAGCTCCCCACGATGCCGGCGACGCGTCGCGCGCCACGGCGCGACCCGATCGCGGCCGGTACCACGCCTGCAGCCAGACCCAGCAAAGGACCACCCCCAAAATACCGCCCGTCGTGTCCAACAACACGTCCCACGCACTCCCCTGCCGATCCGGCACAAACGTTTGATGATACTCGTCCGCGATCGCATACAAGAACACCACGAGCAGCGTCAAAACCGCCGGACGCCACTGCCAGGGACGCAGCTCGGGCCGGCGCGGACGCCACACGGCCCGCCACAACAGCACGCTCAACACCGCGTATTCCGTCACATGCGCCAGTTTCCGCACCACCAGGACCGCCGTGTCCACCCAGGCTTCGGGCCAATGCGGGAACAACCAGCGCACCAACGGGCCGATAATGCGCGAAGACCGCGAAAACGACGCCGGATCGGCCGAGGCCGTGAAAATCAGCGCCATCCACACCCCCACCGGCAACCAGTACCCCAACCAAGTGACGACCCGTCGCACACACCCAGAAAACCAGTCAGCCCGCCCACCGGCAAGCGCACCCTCACCAAACCCACACCCCGGCTCCCCGGACACGCGCGCCACCATCCGATCCACACACCACCTCCGCCATCGGAAACTTCGCATCCGTGCCGTTTTGCCGTTCTTCTTTCGACCGGCCGCCAGACCCCGGCCCGCAGATTCCGCCAAGTGACAACGCAAGGAGAAGCCCATCCGATTGACGGGCCCCGCTAATCTCCTCCCATCACCGCTTCCCCCTCGAAGGCGTCCCCGCCCCCAAGCACTTGCGGCAGCCGCGCCGGACCCCGGGCCGGGCGGGTCGGGGGCGGAAAACTTTGCCTGCAGATTCTGCCTCAAGTCCGGGCATGTTTTGCCGATAGATGATGTGGCGTTACGGAAGTCAGGCACGGGGGGAGAGGCCATGGGCTCGGACCGATCCGGCCCCGACAATGGGCCGGATCATTGCCCTCTGCTGCCCGAAATTGACCGGCAGGGACGCGGGCATGAACGTCAGGAACAGCCACAGGAACCGAAGCCGACATTGTCCAACAGCTTGTCGGCGGAACGGCCGTGCGATCTGCTGGGCCGCAGGGACGGCGCTGGCGATCTGCCTGGCCACGTTCCCCTTGCAGGGGACAGGATACCTATCCACCGTTGGCCCACCGCCTCTGCGATTTCTAACGATATCTGAACGCACAAACGCGAGATTTGAAGGCATAAATATCGTTATTGATCTTTCAAACCGCCAGAGAACGAACCTGACCGCGGAGGCACCTGCCCCTGCCCCTGACGAGACAAACCAAACCAACCTCGCCGTCTCCGCCCAAGCGGCCAGCGGCTCGACCAACGGCCCTGCCATCAACGGAGCCTCCACCAATGCTGCTGCCGCACCCGCTGGCGGAGGGCCAGCGGCGTCCATGCCACCCTACGAGTTCGTCTTCGCTGATCCCCTCCTCGCCACCGGCAACACCAATCCCGCTCCCGCCGACACGAACACCGTGGGACCGGCAAGCGATTTGCTTCTCGTGACACCGCAGATGCTGGTGGAGTTCTTCAAACCGGTACCGGGTGTCACCAACACGGCGCCCCTGCGCGTGCTGGTGCCCATGGATGTGGAGTTTCAACCGCCGTTGGCACGGCCGCCAGCGTCCAGCCAGGCAATCTACCGTTCGCCGTGAAAAACCAAATGCCACCGGCTTGCAGTCGGTTCCCAGGAGTCGTCAGCCTCTGGCCGAGGCTCGACCTCGCAGGATGGCTGGCCCTTGCGCTGGGGGTCGCGCTTGGACCCGGCGCCCCTCCGGCAGCCGGAGCTTCCGACGGGCACGCCGCCGCCGGCTATCCCCCCACCAACACTCTCCACGCCCGCCTCGCCGCTTCTTCGACATCGTCCGGTCTGTCAACCAATCTCTCTGACGGGCCGGCCCACGCCGTTGCCCCGGCAAGCCAACAGGCCGGTCCGCTGACGGTTGCAACGGACACGGACACCAACGGTCCGGCCCCGCCGCTGATCTGGCCGCCCAGGAAACCGGAGGTGGCCGTGGCCGCCGAAGCCTCCAGCCGGCTCAAACAGCTGGAGGGACAGCTCGAGCTGGCGCGGCACCTGAGATTGACCCGGCAAACGACGCAGGCCACACCGCTGTTGGTGGAACTGCTCGCCGAGGATGTCCCGGAAGAAATCCAGCGCTCCGCCCTGTTGGAGCTCGCCCTGGTGGCGCAGGACGAAAACGATCTGCCGCGCGCCCAGCAGGTCTACGCGCAATTCGTGCAAAAGTGGCCCGGCGACCCCCGGGTACCCGAGGTGCTGCTCCGGCAAGGGCTCCTGTTTCGTCGCATGGGCCTCAACAACCTCGCGCTGGCCAAGTTCTACAGCGTGATGACGGCGGCGCTGGTGTTGAAGACCGATCATTTCGAATATTACCAGCGCCTAGTGCTGCAGGCCCAGATCGAGATCGCCGAGACCCACTACCTGAGCGGCCGGTTTTCCGAAGCGGCCGAGTTTTACACGCGGCTCCTGCGACAGAACAATCCGTTTCTCAACCGCCCGTTGGTGCAGTACCGCCTGATCCGGTCGCTCGCAGCGGTGGGCCGGCACGACGAGGCAGCCAGCCAGGCCTACGACTTCCTCGAGCGCTATCCCGACGCGCCGGAGCAGCCGGAGGTGCGGTTTCTCCTGGCCGGATCACTCAAGCAAATGGGTCGGAACAGCGAAGCGCTCCAGCAGGTGCTCAAACTGCTGACCGAACAACGGGCACGCACGGCCGACCGGCCTGAGGTGTGGGCCTACTGGCAACGACGCACCGGCAACGAGATCGCCAACCAACTCTATCGCGAGGGCGATTACACCAAGGCCCTGGACATCTACCTCACCCTCGCTCAACTGGATCCCTCACCAGCGTGGCAGTTGCCGGTCCTCTACCAGGTGGGCATGACCTACGAACGGCTCCAGCAGCCGCAACTGGCCGCGGAAACCTACCAGCGGATCCTCGATCGTTCCGGCGAGCTGGGGACCAATGCCACCCCGGGGCTCCAGGCCCTGGTTCAGATGGCGAAGTGGCGTCTGGATTTCGTGCAGTGGCAGAGCAAGGCGGAGCTGGCATTGCGGCGGCTGGCACCGCCGGTGCAGGCGAGTGTGACTCCTCTGGAATCCGCCCTGCCGGCCACGCCTTGAGCAACCCAATCTCGATACGGTCCCATGACGGTACCCCCGCCTGACGAACTCCGAACCACGCTCCTGGAATACCGGGCCCTCTGCGAGGAGGTCCTGCAGCTCTACCGGGAGGAGCAACAGTGCCTGGGCAATGCCCGGGAGTATTCGGCATTTCTCTTTTACCGGCGTAGAAAGGACTTGCTTCCGCGGTTGGAGAAGGCGTTGACTGACCTTCGGCGGTGGCGCGGGCACAGGCGGGACGGCGGTTCGCCGGGCCCCCATGTTTCCACCGAGCTGCGCGCCCTGACCGACGAAATCCAAACCATGCTGATGCGGATCCTCCAGTTGGATCGGGAGAACCGACAGGCCCTGCTGGGCCGGGGATTGCTGCCGTGCGAACACCTGCCGCGGCCGGCCGCCCAGCAGCCGCATTTCGTCGCCAACCTGTATCGCCGCCATTCCGTGGCCTGAAGCATGCCGATCGAGAAGATCATCGTTCTCGAGGACGACGCCATTCTGCGCAACAACCTGGCGCAGACCCTGCGGCGGCGCCGCTACGACGTGGCGCTGGCCTCCACCATCGCCGAGGCGCAGGAATATCTTCAGGCGGACAACTTCGACCTCATCATCCTCGACGTCCGGTTGCCGGACGGCGACGGCACCGACCTCCTGAAGGCGCTGCAACAACGGCCGCAACGGCCCCTGGTGGTCATCACCACCGGCTTCGGGAGCGTCGAATCGGCCGTCGAATGCATGAAAAACGGGGCGTTCGACTACCTCATCAAGCCATTCTCCACCGAACAGATCGAGGTGGTCCTGCGCAAGGCCGAGGAATTCACCCAGCTCCTCAAGGTCAACCGGTTCCTCTCCCAGGAGACCGACGAAGCCGAGCAGGAGCTGCTCGGCAACAGCCCGGCGATGCAGGAGCTGCGGCAGTTGATCCGCAAGGTGGCCCGCACCCAGGCCACTGTCCTCATCCAGGGCGAAAGCGGCACCGGCAAGGAACTCGTCGCCCGCGCCATTTACCGCGAGAGCCCGCGGGCCAGCGGCCCCTTCATCAAGGTCAACTGCGCCGCCATCCCCGAGAACCTCATCGAAAGCGAGTTCTTCGGTCACGAAAAAGGGGCGTTCACCGGCGCCATTGCCAAGCGGGAGGGCCGGTTCGAACTTGCCCACGGGGGAACCATCCTGCTGGACGAGATCAGCGAGATCTCCACCAGCGTGCAGGCCAAGCTGCTGCGCGTGCTGCAGGAACGCGAGTTCGAACGCGTGGGCGGCACCCGCACCATCAAGGTGGATGTCCGCGTCATTGCCACCACCAACCGCAACCTCGAACAGAGCGTCGAACGCAAGGAATTCCGGCAGGACCTCTTTTTCCGGCTCAACGTCGTGCCCATCCACCTGCCCCCGCTCCGCGAACGCCGCGGCGACATCATCCCCCTGGCCGAGGAATTCATGCGCCGTTTCAGCCGGAAACACGGCGTCCACGTCAAGGGCTTCTCGGAGGCCGCCCTCTCCGCCCTCCAATCCCACTCCTGGCCCGGTAACGTGCGCGAACTGCAAAACGTGGTCGAACGCGCCGTCATCCTGTGCGGCGAAGACGGGCTGATCGAACCCGCCCACCTGGGCCTGGCCACCCCCATTCAGCTTCACTCCGGCGCGGCCCCCGGGGCCGGATCCGGTGCCGGGCCCGCCGCCCGGCCGGGGCCAGCCCCGGACGGTCACTTCCCCACGCTGGCCGAACTGGAAAAAAAGCACATCCTCGCGGCCCTCGAGCATTGCAAGGGCAACCGCACCCACGCCGCCCGTCTCCTGGGCATCAGCATCCGCACCCTCCGCAACAAACTGCACGAAATCCACGGCACCCGGCCCCAGTCCGAAGACGCCGCCGAGACCGACTCGGAAGTCACCACGGCCGACTCCGGAAGCTGACACCTGCCCACACCGTTTTGCCCACCCGGGCGCCGGGACGGACCTCACGCTCCGGCACCTTCGGCCGCCGCGGCCTCGCCGAATCGCTCTCGCAACCGCGCCATGTGGGCCTCGATCCGCGCCAGATACTCGTTCGGACCGTCCGGATACGGATCGTTGAGAAAGCGGTACATCCCCAGAAACTCCCGTTCCAAACGCGGTTTGGCCCAGTTCTCCCAGAAGGCAGGTGTCCGACGCAGCAGATCCTCCGGACTCCGATACGACGCCACGTAACTTTCCGGATCCTGCGCGTAGGCCGCAGCCTCGGCGAACTCAGCGTACAGAGCCGGCAGCTTCTCCAGATAATCCTCCGCCGCCATCTGCGCCAGCACATCGGCCGTGCCCAGCGCGCAACCCACCAGACGTTCCTGCTCGTTCTCGAACGGCAACCGCGCCGGTTGCGCGTCCGCCCCGGTGCACAGGATCATGTTCTGCACCGCGCGCACGTCCGCCTCGCCATAGCCCTGCGCTTCCAAAAAATTCCGTGCGAACTCCGCACTCCGGTGCACATGCACCAGCGTGTACTTCGCCCCCGTCCCCTCCTCGTCACCCTCGCGCTTCAAATACCCCGTGTCGTGAAACAACACCGCCAGCAACCCCAGCTCGAAACAACGACGCGTCAGCTTCGGTTCCACCCCGGCCCGATGCCGCCCCAGCAACAGACGCGCAAAACAGAGCGTCTCGCGCAGCGTGTGCTCCAGATCATGGTATCCTGTGTCCGCCGATTGATAACCCGGCAGCTCCCCCCGAAACGCCTGCACCGCCCAGGCAAACCCACGAGACACAAACAACGGATCCCCATCCGGAAACATCTCCGCATACACTGCCTGCACCACGGCAGCCACCGCGTGGGGATCACCGGAACTGACCTGAACCGGCATGGCGATTCAAAACCTACAAGCTCCGCCCCGTTCGCGCACGCCTTTTCCAACCCGACCCCCCGGCGCGTCATCCGTCACCTCCCGACTCCCCCCAACCTGATCCGTCCCGTCCCCGCCCTCCCAACCCACACCCCCGCCGGCGGTCGCCGCGACCGACCGGATCCGGGGCCCGTCGCCCTGGCGGCCCGGCGGCGGCCCGCTCGCCCCGTCGCTGGCACCGCATCCGGTTCCTTTCTATCCTCCGGCACGTGGAGGCGGGAAATTCGCACACCGCCGGACCTATGAAACACACGGGCGCAAACCGCCGGGCCGTTCAACCGCACGACCGCCCCTTCCCCCCATGGCGGGCGCTCGCGGCGGCCCTGGTCTGGCTCATCCTCCCCGGCTCTCCCATGCCGCGCACCGGCCTCACCTCGCAGGCGCCGGACTCTGCGCCGCGCCCCGCCGGACCCGACCGGGCCGAGTTCGCCCGCTACGCCGGTTCGCACGCCTGCGCAAGCTGCCACCGAAGCGCCTACGACGAATGGCTCTACTCCCACCACGCCCGGGCCGAGCGCCCTCTCCATCCGGTCCGGGATGCCGAGGCCTTCGACCCACCCCGGCAGATCGCCCTCTCTCACGAAAGCTTCCTCCTCCGCCTCACCAACGGGGCCTTCAGCCTCACCGTGACGGCGTCCAACGGAGCGGACCGGACCTACCCGGTGCTCCGCGCCCTCGGCGTCCGGCCACTGGTCCAATACCTCGTCCCCGCACCCGGCGGACGCCTCCAAATGACCCCCGTTGCCCACGATCCCGCCCGCCGGGATTGGTTCCACGTCTTCGGGACGGATGAACGGCTTCCGGGCGAGTGGGGACACTGGACCGGCCGTGGCATGAACTGGAACTCCATGTGCGCACAGTGCCACAACACCGCCGTGCGCAAGAACTACGACCCCGCCACGGATCGCTACGCCACGACCCTGGCCGAACGCGGGGTGGGTTGTGAGGCCTGCCACGGCCCCATGCGCGACCACGTCCTGTGGCAGCAACAACATCCCGGAAGCATGCCGGATCCCACCCTGCCCGCGCCGGAAACCCGCCGGATGTTCGACACCTGTGCCAGCTGCCACAGTCGTCGCACCGAACTGACCGGCACCTTCCGGCCCGGCGGGAAGTTCGAAGACCACTACCTCCCGGCCATGGTGGACGCCAGCGAGACCTTCCATCCCGACGGGCAGGTGCGCGACGAGAACTTTGAATGGGCAGCCTTCGTTGGCAGCCGGATGCACGACGCGGGCGTCCGCTGCACCGACTGTCACAACCCTCATACCGGCCGGGTCCGTCAAACCGGCAACTCACTCTGCCTCTCCTGCCATGCCACGGGCCGGCACCCGCGCGCCCCGGCGGTGGATCCCTTGACGCATTCCCATCACCCGCCCGGCTCTCCCGGCGATCAATGCGTCCAGTGTCACATGCCGGTCACCGTGTACATGCAACGGCACCCGCGTCATGATCACGGTTTCACGCTGCCGGACCCATGGTTGACCGTGCGCCACGGCATTCCCAACGCCTGCAACCGCTGCCACACCAATCAAACCGCCGACTGGTCCCTTCAACACGTCCGAAGCTGGTACCGCGAGGAAAGATTCACCGCCACGCGCCGTCGCACCGGCGCGGTGGTGGCCGCCCGAGCCGGTGAACCCGACGCCTGGCAGGCCCTCTTGGAGTGTCTGGAGCGGGAGACGAACGCCTATTGGCGGGCGGTTCTCGTGCAATTCCTCGGCCCATACGCCGAACACAGCCCCGTGCAAACCGCGCTCTCCCGTGCCGTGCACGAGGTCTCTCCCCTCGTCCGACTGGGAGCCGTCCGCGCGCTGGAACAGGCCCTGGACCGGGGGGCTTCCGGCACCGAAGGTCTGCTGCGTGCCGCCCTGAACGACACCACCCGCAGCGTCCGCGTGGCAGCCGCCTGGGCCCTGCGAGCGTCCCTCGAGCCGGGCCATCCGGCAGAAGCCGAGCTGCTGGACCACTTGGAATACCATGCCGACCAGCCATGGGGACAGTTCCAGCTCGGCCTGTACGCTTGGGATCGGCAACAGCCGGAGCTGGCCAGACAGGCGCTCGAGCGGGCCGTGGCTTGGGATCCCTCTTCCGTTCCTCCACGGCTGGCGCTGGCCACCGTCCTGAGCGCACTCGGCGATCCCGCCGCCGCAGTCGCCCACTTGGAAGCTGCCGCGGAACGGGCCCCCACGAACGCCGAGGTCCATTTCCGGCTGGGCCTGGCTTGGAACGAAGCCGGCAACCCCGCCCGGTCACTCGAGGCCTTGGAAAAGGCTGTGAACTTGGACCCGCGCCACGCCGCCGCCTGGTACAACCTCGGCCTGGCCCGTGCCGCCCAGGGCCGGACCGAGGCCGCCCTTCAGGCCCTCCTGCGCGCCGAGAGTTTGGAACCCCGAAACCCGCGCGTGCCCTTCGCCCGCGCCACCGTCCTGGCACGTCTCGGCCGCTGGCCGGAGACCCGTGCCGCTGCTGCTCGCGCAAGGGAGCTCGGTCTGGACACGCCGGAGGTTCGGGCCCTGCTTCGCGCCGGTCCCGACGCCGCCCGGCCGTGAACCGTCAGGCCCCGTCCTACCGCCGGAACGCATCCCATTCCGGCTCGTTCTCGAACAGCCAGCGACAATACTCCTTCAAGGCCAGGCGTCCCCCGGCGGCTTCGTCCAGGACCACGGTGCAACGCGGATGCAACTGCAGCGCCGAGGCCGGCACCATGCAGGTCACCGGACCTTCGACCGCCCGCGCCACCACCTCCGCCTTCTCGCTGCCCAGCGCCAACAACACACACCACCGGGCCTCCAGGATCGTCCCCACACCCATCGTCACGGCACGCCGCGGCACCCGCTCCTCGCCCCCGCACCAGGCCGCATTCTGCCGGATCGTCATCGGTGTGAGCGCCTTCACCCGCGTGCGCGATTGAAGCGAGGACAACGGTTCGTTGAACCCGATGTGCCCCGCCACACCGATGCCCAACAGCTGCAGATCCACCCCGCCCGCTGAACGGATCGCCTCCTCGTAACGACGGCACTCGGCCTCCAGATCCGGCGCCATCCCGTCCGGCAGATGCACGTTCTCCGGCCGCACATTGACGTGGCGGAAAAAACGCTCCTGCATCCAGTGCCGGAAAGACCGCTCGTCGGTAGGCGGGACCCCCACGTACTCGTCCAGGTTGAAGGTCCGGCAGCGGGAGAAATCCAGGCCCTCTTCCCGATGCAGCCGGATCAGTTCGCGGTACACGCCTTCCATGGTCCGGCCGGTGGCCAGCCCCAGAACGAGGTTCGGGCGCGCGAACAGTTCACGAGCCACGATCCGCGCCACCAACCGGACCGCCTCGTCCGCAGAAGGCCGCAGAATCACTTCCATGAGCCCAGTACAGCAGGGCGAAAGGCGATCGCACAGCACCGAAACCTCCCGGCCCTGCCAGCAAGCTTCCCCCTCCCGGCCGGCTTGACAGGCTGCACGTTCCCGTCCCGGCCGGCTGCGTCAGGAGCCGGGGAACGGTGGGATGGGATAGGTGGTCAGGGCCCGCATGTACTGGGCCCTTTCGAACGCACTGGGATCCGGGCAGTTCTTCTGGCTCATGCTGCCCTTCAACTGGGCCACCGATTCGTACTCGTGCTCCTCCAGCCAGGCGATCAGGTCGCGTTTGACCGTCCCCAGATGGCGGTGTCCGTGCCGCAACAGGGCCGAGCACATCATGGTCACGTCGGCCCCCGCCATCAGCAGTTTGATGGCGTCGGTCGCACGGTGCACGCCACTGGTCGCCGCCAGGCTGGCGTTCAGGCGCCCGTACAGGATGGCAATCCAGCGCAACGGCAGCCGCATGGCCATGGGCGTGCTCAACAGCACGTTCGGCCGGATCTCCAGCGTCTCCAGGTCAATGTCCGGCTGATAAAACCGGTTGAACAGCACCAGCCCGTTGGCGCCGGCGGCGACCAGCCGCTTGGCCACGTGAGCAAAGTTCGTGAAAAACGGACTGAGCTTCACCGCCACCGGGATCGTAACGGCGCTGCGCACCGCGCGCACGATCTCCACATAATCGTCCTCGATCTCGGCCGAACTCCGGTCCGGATCGGTCGGAATGTTGTAAATGTTCAACTCCAGCGCGTCGGCGCCCGCCTCCTGCATCTTGCGGGCGTATTCCGTCCAACCCCCGAGCGTGGAGCCGTTGAGACTGGCAATGACCGGGATCTGCAGGGACTTCTTGGCCCCGGCGATCAGCTCCAGATAGTCCTCCGGACCGAGCCGGAAATCCGACGGTTCCGGGAAATAGGTGAGCGCCTCGGGATAACTTTCCACCCCGTGGGACAAATGGTAATCCAGCTCCGCGCTTTCCAGCCGCAACTGTTCCTCGAACAACGAGTGCAACACCACGGCGGCTGCGCCGGCGTCTTCGAGGCGTTTCAAGTCGTCCAGTTTCTCCGTCAACGGTCCCGCCGAGGGCACCAGCGGGTGCTCCAGCGGGATGCCCAGATAGGTCGTCTTCAGGTCCATGGTTTTCCCGTGCGTGGATGGGTTGGCATCGGCGCGGCGGCGCACCGTCAAGACGCCGCCGCACCCTCACACCGATCAGGCCGTGGTCGCGGTCACCGCCGCGGGCTCGGGATGCTGGCCGTTGCCGTTGTTGCGGCGCGACGCCAGGTAGGCAAAGAACTTCCACCGGGCCTCGACATCGTGCTGCGCCTGTTCGAACAGCTTCCGCGCCTCTTCCGGCCGGCTCTTGAGCAGCATCTTGAACCGGTTCTCGCTGAGCAGGTACTCCTCCAGCCTGGCACGCGCCGCCGGCGAGTCCAGCTGCAGCGGGTTCTCCCCGGCCGCCGCACGCCGCGGATCGTAGCGGTAGAGCAGCCACTGCCCGGAATCCACCAGCAGCTTCTGCTGACGCGCCCCGGCGCCCATGTCGAGCGCAATGCCGTGCGCGATGCAATGACTGTAGGCAATGATGATGGAGGGGCCGGGATACGACTCGGCCTCCAGGAACGCCCGCAGCGTGTGCTCGTCCCGGGCGCCCATGGCCACACTGGCCACGTAAATGTGGCCGTAGGTCATGCAGATCAGGCCCAGGTCCTTCTTGGGCGAGGTCTTGCCCGCCGCGGCGAACTTGGCCACCGCACCGCGCGGCGTGGCCTTGGACATCTGACCGCCCGTGTTCGAATAGACCTCGGTGTCGAGCACCAACACGTTCACGTCGCGGTTGTTGGCCAGCACGTGATCCAAGCCGCCGTAGCCGATGTCGTAGGCCCAGCCGTCCCCACCCACGATCCAGACGCTCTTGTGCACGAGCGTGTCCGCGATCGGCAGCAGCAGGCGGGCCTCCGGTGAATCATGGCCCCGGAGCTTCTCCTTCAGGGCCGCCACACGCTCGCGCTGCTCGTAAATGCCGGCCTCGTCCCGCGCACGACTGCCCTCCAGGAGCTCCCTGACGAGGTCATCGCCCAACACCGGGGCCAGCTTTTGTACCAGCTCACACGCAAACTCCCGTTGCTTGTCCAGACTGACCCGGAAACCGTACCCGAATTCGGCGTTGTCCTCGAACAACGAGTTGCACCAGGCCGGCCCGCGGCCGTGCGCGTCCACGGTGTAGGGCGTGGTGGGCAGGTTGCCGCCGTAGATGGACGAGCATCCCGTGGCGTTGGCGATCAACAAGCGGTCCCCGAACAACTGGGTCAGCATCTTGATGTACGGCGTCTCGCCGCACCCGGCGCAGGCGCCGCTGAACTCGAACAACGGCGGCAGGACCTGTTGACTGCGCAACTGGGTGAGTTTGACCTTGCGCCGGTCCACCTCCGGCAGGCGGAGGAAGAACTCCCAGTTCTCCCGTTCCTGCTCCCGCAACGGCGCCTGCGGACGCATGTTGATGGCCTTCAGTTTCGGTTCCTGCTTGTTGCGCGCCGGGCAGACCTCCACGCAGAGCGCGCATCCGGTGCAGTCCTCCACCGCCACCTGCAGCGTGAACTTCATCCCTTTCCAGTCCGGATTGCGCGCGTCGGTGCTCTTGAAGGTCGGCGGCGCGTTCTCCAAGTACTTCGGCTCGTACACCTTCATCCGGATGGTGGCGTGGGGACAGATCGCCACGCACTTGGCGCACTGGATGCAAACCTTCTCGTCCCACACCGGCACTTCCAGGGCGATGTTCCGTTTCTCGTACCGGGCGGTGCCGGTCGGGAACGTGCCGTCCACCGGAAACGCGCTCACCGGCAGCTCGTCCCCGCGGTTGAGCGCCAGCTTGCCCAGCACGTTCCGCACGAACTCGGGCGCGTCGGCCGTCACACCCCCGCGCAGCTCGCGCGTGCTGGTGACCCGGTCGGGAACCCGCACCTCGTGCAGGTTGGCCAGGGCGTTTTCCACCGCGCGGATGTTCTTCTGGACCACCTCCTCGCCCTTCCGACCGTAGGTCTTGCGGATCGCCTCCTTGATCTTCTCGATGGCCTCCTCCCGCGGCAGCACACCCGCCAGGGCGAAGAAACAGACCTGCATGATGGTGTTGATCCGCCCGCCCATGCCGCTTTCGCGCGCCACGCGCGTGGCGTCAATGACAAAGAACCGCGCCTTCTTGCGGATCAATCCCTCCTGCACCACCCGCGGCAGATGGTCCCACACCTCGTCCGGACCGTACGGCGTGTTCAACAGGAATGTCCCGCCCTCCACCAGCGGTTCGGTCACGTCGTACCGTTCCAGAAAGACCGGCTGATGGCAGGCCACGAAGTTGGCCCGGCTGATCAGGTAGGTGGACCGGATGGGACGCGGCCCGAAACGCAGGTGCGAGACGGTTATTGAGCCCGACTTCTTCGAGTCGTACACGAAGTAACCCTGCGCGTAGTTGTCCGTCTCCTCGCCGATGATCTTGATCGAGTTCTTGTTGGCACCCACCGTGCCGTCCGAACCCAGCCCGTAGAACAGCGCCCGCACCACGTCGTCGCTCTCCGTGGAAAAATGCGGATCGTACGTCAGGCTCGTGTGGGTGACGTCGTCGTGAATGCCAACCGTGAAGTGGTTCTTCGGTTGCTCGGCCGCCAGGTTGTCGAACACGGCCTTCACCATGGCCGGCGTGAACTCCTTCGAAGACAGCCCGTACCGGCCACCCACCACGCGCGGCATCCGCTCAAAGGTCGCCCAGCCGTTCTGCTGCGCCTCCAGCAACGCCGCCACGCAATCCTGATAGAGCGGTTCGCCGGCCGAGCCGGGTTCCTTCGTCCGGTCCAGCACCGCGATCGCCTTCACCGTGGGCGGCAGAGCGGCCACAAACCTCCGGACATCGAAGGGGCGGAACAACCGCACCTTCACCAGCCCGACCTTTTCACCCCGCTCCACCAGGTAATCCACCGTCTCGTGCGCCGTTTCACAACCCGAGCCCATCAACACGATCACCCGCTCCGCATCCGGCGCCCCCACGTAATCGAACAGGTGGTACTGCCGGCCCACCTTGGCCGCCAGCTCGTCCATCACCTTCTGCACGATGTCCGGACACGCCAGATAAAACGGGTTGGCCGCCTCCCGCGCCTGGAAATAGGCGTCCGGATTCTGCGCCGTGCCCCGCAACACCGGATGATCCGGCGACAACGCCCGTTTCCGGTGCGCCTCCACCGCCTCCAAGTCCATCAGCGACAACATCACGTCGTCCGGGATCATCTCGATCTTCTGCACCTCGTGCGACGTGCGGAACCCGTCGAAGAAATGCACAAAAGGCACCCGCGCCCGGAACGTCGCCGCCTGCGCCACCAGCGCAAAATCCATCGCCTCCTGCACCGAGGCCGACCCCAACATCGCAAAACCCGTGGCCCGCGCCGCCATGATGTCGCTGTGATCCCCGAAAATGGACAGCGCATGCGTCGCCACCGTCCGGGCACTGACATGTATCACCGTGGGCAACAATTCGCCCGCGATCTTGTACATGTTGGGGATCTTCAACAGCAGCCCCTGCGAGGCCGTGAACGTCGTGGCCAGCGCCCCGGTCTGCAAGGCACCGTGCAGCGCGCCGGCCGCCCCGCCCTCGCTCTGCATCTCCACAACCGTCGGGATCGTGCCCCACAGGTTCCGCCGCCCCTCCGCCGTCCATTGATCACACCACTCCGCCATCGGCGAAGAGGGTGTGATCGGATAAATGCACATCACCTCGTTGAGGCGATAACTCACATGCGCGACGGCCTCGTTGCCGTCCACGGTGACGAACTTTTTCGTGCTCATGCTTCGTTCCCCGAAAAAGGCCGCACTCCAAACCGACACCCCGGGGCCCGTGCGCCGGCGCCCCGCCTGCGCACGGCACCCGCCCGACCTCTCGTCCTGTCCCCACCCTACCCCCGGCCCGGCCGGCGGCCAGTCGTTTTTTGCCAAACAACGACCAAAGTTTGTCGGGTGCCCGGCCCGCGCCCTTCGGCCGGCCTTCAGCGAGTCACCTCCCCGGACCGGGGACCCCCCATCAGGAAGCGCCAGTAGGTGGTCCCCAGACTGCGCGCGCCCTCCCGCGGCCATTTCCAGTGGTTGTAAGCCCCGTGAACCACAAGAGGCGCCAGCACCAGCGCGCCCAACCCCAGCGAACTGAACCGCAGCAACGCAAGCACAAGGGCGAAACTCAACAGGTTCGACGCAATGATCGGCCAGGTGAAGGGTGTCCGATTCTCCGTGCTGATGAGCGTGCCCCAGAAGATGTAGTTCATTTCCAAAAAGCCATGGAGAGCCAGCAGCCCCAGCCACGGCATGGGCAAAAGCTGCTTGTCCGGGTGCCAACGTTCCAGCAGCCAGGGTACGACGACCATCACCGCCGCCGCCAACCCCGCGTAGGTCAGGTACTGCAGCCAGATCCGCGGCCAGACCACACGCCGCATCCCTTCCAGGTCCTGCCGGATCCGCAACTGCCCCAGATACGGCCATTTCACCGAGGTCCATACCTGCGCCATGCCCGAGCAGATGGTCAGCAACTGAAGGGTGAACCCGTAGCGACCGCTGGCTTCCAATCCCAAAGCCGGCAGGCAGATGAGCGTGTTGGCCTGGCCCGCCAGGTAAAAGCTGAACAACTGCAACCCGACGCGCCAACTGTTCGGCCAGAGGGTCGCAATCAGGCGCCGGACCGTCACGGGGTCCGCCGCGCCGGGCTCGGGTCCCAACGTGGCCAGCACCTCCCGCCTCGCCAGTGCCCGCTGGACGAGGGATCCCACCAGCCCCGCCAACGGCACGCTCAACAATCCCCCTCCGGCCAGCAGCAAGCCGCAGCTGAGCAGGATCTTGATCACCTGCGCCAGGGTGATCTGCCGGGTGCTGCTCAGCACCCGGTCCATCCCCCGCAAAAACACGTTCCACCACCCCGTGTAGATCTCCCACAGGATGGACAGCAGGGTCAGTCCCCAGGCCAGCCAGGTCACCCCCGGTTGACTCGTCTGCACCACGGCGCGCGACACCGCCCACGTGCCCAGTGCCCCCAGGAAAACCAGCGCCGCCAGGGTCAGCAGCCGGTACAACGCCCGCGTGGTGTGCAACAGCCGCCACAGGAGCTCGCGATTGGGCCCGGCCGCCCCCGGCTCCGGCACGTACCCCTGTGGCCGCAATTCCCGGGCGCCTCCCATGGCGTAGCTCACCGCCCGGCCGATGCTCGTCGAAAAACCCAGATCCAGGATCGGCACCAGTGAGGACAAACTGAGGAAAACGAAGTAGGTGTGGAAATCCGGCGTGGGCAGGCGACTGACCAGCAGCGGCAACACCACCACACCGGCTGTCAACCGCAGCCCGTTCATCACCCACGACCAAACCACGGCCGAGCCCCACAAGCGGCGTGCCCAGCGAACCCACGGCGCCGCGCCCGGCCGGCAGGCCGCATCACTCCAAGCCCTGCCCACGGCGGCCAGTGGAAGGATCCGCACCCCGCGGGTCAAGCCGCCCGTTGCCGGCGCACCCGGCCCGGCCCCGCTCCCCCTCCGGGCCCGCCGGACCGGAATCGAAGGTTGTTTCCCCGTCGCCGGCCGCGTATTCAAACAGGGCGAACGGCCCCGGCCGGCTCTCCGGGGCCCGGGAAAACAACGACGCATGAAAGTGGTGATCTTCTGCGGCGGGTTGGGCACACGATTGAGGGAGGAGACCGAATTCCGGCCCAAGCCCATGGTGCCGATCGGCGACCGGCCGATCCTCTGGCACATCATGAAGATTTACGCCCACTACGGGCACAAGGAGTTCATCCTCTGCCTCGGTTACAAGGGCGAAATCATCAAGGAGTACTTCCGCAACTACCAGTGGTTCACCAGCGACGTCACCCTGCGGCTCGGACCGCGCCCGCGCATCAAGTACCACAACCAACATCCCGAGGAGGACTGGATCGTCACCCTGGTCGACACCGGGCTCCACACCCAGACGGGCGGCCGGCTCAAACGCGCCCTCCGCTTCATCGACGACGACACCTTCCTCTGCACCTACGGCGACGGACTCACCAACAGCGACATCAACGCCTCCATCGCCTTCCACAGACGACAGAAAAAAATCGTCACCGTCACGGCCGTCCATCCCACCGGCCGGTTCGGCGACCTGGAGCTGCAGGGGGATCGCGTGGTCGCCTTCAACGAAAAACCCGAAAAACTGGACGCCTACATCAACGGCGGCTTCTTCGTCATGGACCGCCGCATCGAACGCTATCTCACCGGCGACGACTGCGTGCTCGAACGCGAGCCGCTCCAGCGGCTGGCCGCCGAAGGCCAGTTGGCCGCCTGGCGGCATGACGGCTTCTGGCAGTGCATGGACACCTACCGCGAACAGCAACTGCTGACCCAGATGTGGAACTCGGGTCGGGCGCCTTGGAAGGTCTGGAAGCGGTGAACGCCCCCTCCTCCATCTTCGGCGGGTTCTACGCCGGACGCCGGGTGCTGGTCACCGGCCACACAGGTTTCAAGGGCGCTTGGCTCTCGCTGTGGCTCCACCGTCTCGGCGCCGAAATCCACGGCTTCAGCCTGCCTGCGCCCACGCAGCCTTCCCTGCACGAACTCCTTCCGGCCAACCTCTTTGCCAGCCAAACCCTCGCAGACGTGCGCGACCGGGAGGCGGTCGCCGCCGCCATCCACCGGATCCGCCCGGACGTCATCTTCCACCTCGCCGCCCAGGCGCTCGTCCGGCGCTCCTACGCCGAGCCCGTCGAAACGTTCCAAACCAACGCCCTCGGAACCGCCCATCTGCTGGACGCCCTCCGCACGGCCGAACATCCCTGTGTCACCGTCGTGGTCACCAGCGACAAATGCTACGAAAACCGCGAGTGGGTCTATGCCTACCGCGAAAACGATCCGCTCGGCGGGCACGACGTCTACTCCATGAGCAAAGCCGCGGCCGAACTGGTCGCCCAGGCGTGGGACCGTTCCTTCTTCCGGCCCCACCCCACCCTGGGCCCCGTGGTCACGGCACGCGCCGGCAACGTCATCGGCGGCGGCGACTATGCCGAGGACCGCATTGTCCCCGACTGCGTGCGCGCCCTGTTGGCCGGCCGGCCCGTCCCCGTGCGCCGTCCCCATGCCGTGCGCCCCTGGCAACACGTGCTGGAATGCCTCAGCGGATACCTCTGGCTGGCTGCGTGCGCCGCCGCCCAGCCGAAAAACTCGCCCCTCTTGGGCCCGTTCAACTTCGGACCCGACCCCGCCGCGCAACAGCCCGTCCGGGTCCTCGTCGAGACCTTCCTCCAACACTGGCCCGGCCGTTGGGAGGACGTGTCCGACCCGCGCGCCCCTCACGAAGCCACGCTCCTCGCCCTGGCCATCGAAAAAGCCGCCGCACTCCTCGGATGGCGCCCGGTCTGGGATTTCGAACGTGCCGTCCGCGAAACCGCCACCTGGTACCGGCACCGGCACGTCCTCGGCCACAAGGACATGGTCTCCTTCTCCCTCGATCAAATCGCCGCCTACGAAGCCGATGCCCGGCACCGCCAGGTCGCCTGGGCCCGACCCGCCCAACCGTCATGAGCAGCTGTCGTTCCTGCGGACATCCGGACCTCCTACCCATTCTCGACCTCGGCCTTCAGCCGCTGGCCAACAACCTGCCGCGGCCCGAAGACCTCGGAAAACCCGAACCACGCTTCCCGCTCTGCCTGGCCGTCTGCCCCGGCTGTTGGCTGATGCAGATCACCGAACTCGTCCCGCCCGTCACCCTCTTCTCTGAGTACCTCTACTTTTCGTCCTTCTCCGATGCCATGCTCAGGCATGCCCGCCTGGCCGTGGAACGCTACGTCGCCGAGTTCAACCTCGGCCCCCGGAGTTTCGTCATCGAAATCGCCAGCAACGACGGTTACCTGCTCCAGAACTTCGTTGCCGCACGCATCCCCTGCCTGGGCATCGAACCGGCCGCCAACATCGCCCGGGTCGCCCGCCAGAAAGGCATCGAGACCCTCGAGGCATTCTTCGGCCTCGACCTGGCCCGCCAACTGGCCGCCGAGGGCCGCAGCGCCGACCTCGTGCTGGGCAACAACGTGTTCGCTCACGCGCCCGATACCAACGACTTCGTGGCCGGCCTGGCCGCCGTCCTGCGGCCACACGGCCGCGTCATCCTCGAGTTCCCCTACGGAGTGGACTTCCTCGAACGCACCGAGTTCGACACCATCTATCACGAACACGTCTTCTATTTCACCCTCACACCGCTGCTGCCCCTGTTCGCACGGCACGGGCTGGAAATCTTCCACGTCGAACGCATCCCCATCCACGGCGGATCCCTCCGATTGTTCGCCGGCCGGCGCGGCGAACATCCGGTTCAAGAATCCGTCGCCGCACTGCTGGCCCGGGAGCAACAACAGGGCGTCCGGTCCCTGGACTGGTACCGCGGATTCGCCGATCGCGTCACGCGCCTGCGTCAGGAGCTGGTCCGGCTGCTGCGCAGCCTGAAGGAGCGCGGCCACCGGCTGGCCGCCTACGGCGCCGCCGCCAAGGGCAGCACCCTCCTCAACTACTACGGCATTGGCACTGACCTCCTCGATTTCGTCGCCGATCGCAGCCCATACAAACAGGGCCGTCTCATGCCCGGTGTGCACCTGCCCATCCGCCCGCCCGAAGCGCTCCTGCAGGAGCGACCCGATTACACGCTCCTGCTCGCATGGAACTTCGCCGACGAGATCCTTGCCCAACAGGAGGCCTATCGCAGGGCCGGTGGCCGGTTCATCCTGCCCATCCCCGAAGTGCGCATCATCTGAACCCATGAAGTTCCAACCCGCACGCCTGCCCGGTGTCTGGATCATTGACCTCGAACTGCGTGAGGACGAACGCGGTTTCCTGGCCCGGACGTTTTGTGAGCACGAATTCCAGCAGCACGGCCTCAACATCCGCTGGCCCCAGTGCAACCTCACCCTCACCCGCCGCCGCGGTACCATCCGGGGGCTCCATTACCAGGCCGAGCCCAAACCGGAGATCAAACTCATCCGCTGCGCCGTGGGCGCCATCTGGGATGTCCTGGTCGATCTGCGCAGGGACTCCCCCACCTTCGGACAGTGGGAGGCCTTCGAACTCACCGGGCAAAACCGCCGCATGCTTTACGTCCCCGGCGGGATTGCCCACGGGTTCCAGTGTCTGCAGGACAACTCCGAAGTCTTCTACCACATGTCGGAGTTTTATCACCCCGAGCTCGCCCGGGGCGTGCGATGGAACGATCCCCAACTGGCCATCCCGTGGCCCCTGCCGGACCCCATCCTCTCCGAACGCGATCGCCAACTGCCCCTGTTGTCCGAACTCCCATGAGGCTCCTCGTCACGGGTGCCAACGGTTTCATCGGATCCGCCTGCGTCCGTACCGCTCTCGCACGGGGTCACACGGTCGCCGGCTTGAAACGCCCGGGCCGGCCCGTGCCGCCCGACCTGCCACCCTCGGATCGTCTCCTCTGGCTGGAGGGCACCCTGGCCGAGCCTCCCTGGCCGGCCCTCGAAGCCTTCCAACCCGACACCTGCCTGCACGCCGCCTGGATCGCCACGCCGGGCGTCTACCTGCACTCCCCGGAAAACGATCGTCTCGTGCGGGAAAGCCTCACCTTCGTGGACGGCCTGCTTCGACGCGGCGTCCGTCACATCGCGGGTGTAGGCACCTGCATCGAGTACCAGATCACCGGCCAACCCCTCGCCGAAGACGCCACACCTGTTGCACCAGACACCCCCTACGCCCGGGCCAAAGACGCCCTCCGACGCGCCCTCCAAGGCCGTGCCCTGCAGGAGGGCTGGACCTTCACTTGGGGCCGCGTGTTCTATCCCTATGGACCTGGTGAACACCCGGCCCGGTTCTGCTCCCATCTCCTCCGGCAGTTGCTTCAGGGCCAGCTCGTCACTGTCAAGAGCCCCCACGCCCTGAAAGACTACATCTTCATCGAAGACCTGGCCCGCGCCATCCTTCTGACCCTCGAACATCGCTTGCAGGGCGCCGTCAACTGGGGCACCGGCACCGGCGTCACCATCGGCCACATCGCCCGCACCGCCGCCGATCTCGTAGGCCGACCCGACCTCGTCCGCTTTCAGGAACCGCCCCAACCGGACCCGTTTCACCCTGTGGTCGCCGATGCCACACGGCTGCGCCAACTGGGCTGGTCACCCACGGTGGACCTGCGGGAGGGTCTGCAACGGCTGCTGGCCTCGCTCTCCGGCCCGACCGCTCCGCAGTAGTCCTTCACGCCCGGACCCGCACCGCTTCCAGCTCCAGCCGCCGCATGCCCACGGTCACCGATCCATCCGGTTCCGCCGGCCTCCTGGCCAGATAATCCTCCACCACTGCCGCCACAAAACCGGCCCGCCACGCCTCCGGCACCCGCTGCGTGTAGGGCAACCAGGTGGTCCGAATCCACCCGGCAAATGCCTCCACCCCGGCAAACCGCTCGCACCGGTCCACCTCCGCCAGGTGCACCACCTCGAAACCGGCAGCCACCAGCCACGCACCGTACTCCTCCAAACGGCAGAGCCGCCACACGCGCGGCAAGTCCCGAAACCACGTCCGCCAGGGCCGCCGCCGCACCACCCGCAACACCGCCCCCAGCACCTCGGCGGCGTTCCCACGGGCGTTCCCGAACACCGCCAGTCGCCCACCGGGTCGCAGACACCCCGCCGCCGCCCGAAAAAACCCGGCCGGGTCCTCGATCCAGTGCAGGGTGGCATTGCAAAAGACCACGTCGAACGGCCCCAACCAACCGATCTGCCCGGCCGGACAAACCTCGAATCGCAGCCGGGGATGCCGCGACTCGGGAAACGCCCGCCGCGCATGGGCGATCATTTCCGGCGCCGCGTCCACCCCCAGCACACACCCCTGCGGCACCAGCCCGGCCAGCCAGGCGGTCAACCGGCCATCTCCACACCCGACGTCCAGGATCCGTTCCGCACCGCGCAGTCCCAACCGGATCGCCAGTTCCCGGCCCCACGCCTCCTGCACCGCCGAATGGGCCGCATAATCGGCCGGATCCCACCGTGGCCGCCCGCTCACAACAAGCCGGTCGTCTCCGGAAAACCGCACACCAGGTTCAGCGACTGTACCGCCTGCCCGCTGGCGCCCTTCAGCAAATTGTCCTCCGCACTCACGATCACCAACTGACCCGTGCGCGGGTCCAGCCGCCAGGCGATCTCGCACACGTTGGTCCCCACCACGTTCTTGGTGTCCGGCAACTGCCGGTCATCCAGCAGCCGGACGAACGGCTCCCGCCCGTAGGCCGCCCGGTAACAGCCCTCGATCCGACCCGTCAGCTGAAACACCTCTCCGGCCGTGGTCACCGGCAAGGTCGGCCGCACCACGATCGTCGTCAGGATCCCGCGCCGCACCGGCACCAGATGCGGCGTGAACCGGATCAGCACCTGCCGGCCCGCCGCCACGGAAAGTTCCTGCTCGATCTCCGACACGTGCCGATGCTTCGGCACCCCGTACGCACGCAGGCTCTCCGCGCACTCGCAAAACAGATAGTCCAACTCCGCCTTCCGGCCCGCCCCGCTCACCCCGCTGAGCGAATTCACCACGATCCCATCCGGCTCCACCAATCCCTCGCGCAACAACGGCACCAGCGGCAACAGGATGCTCGTCGGATAACACCCGGGCGAGGCGATCAACCGGGCCTGCCGGATGGCTTCCCGATACAGCTCCGGCAGCCCGTACACCGCCTGCGACAACAACTCCGGCGCCGGATGTTTGTGCCCGTAGAACGCCTCGTACACCGCCGGATCCCGCAGCCGGAAATCCGCGCTCAGGTCAATCACCACCCGGCCCGCTTCCAGCAACGGCCGCACATACTCCGCTGCCACGCCGTGCGGCAACGCCAGAAACACCACCTCCGCCTCCCGCGCCAGCGCGGCCGCATCCGGTTCCCGAAACGCCAGCTCCCGCGCAGCCGGCCAGTGCGCAAACCGCGGGAACACCTCCCCCAGCGTCCGGCCTGCATACTGCCGGGACGTCACCGCCACCAGCTCCACCCCGGGATGCACCAACAGCAGCCGGACCAGCTCCTCGCCGGAATAGCCCGAGGCACCCACCACCGCCACTCGCACCTTCTTCATCTCCGACATGCCGCCCAGCAAACCAACACCCGCCACACGGTTCAATCCCGGGTTCGCACCGCCCGAAACCATCCCCATCGCCTCCGGCCCCCGCCGATCATCAAACCCTCACTCCCCACGCCGGGCACGGCCCCTGACGGAGCCCCGTTGCCCGCCCACACGCCGCACCCGTCCCGCTTACTGTTCCTGCTCCGATTCCGTCCTGCCGTGCGAACCACCCGACCAGAGCTCACGCACCCTCGGATCGTCCAGGTCCGGCACCGCCTCCACCCGCGCGTAGTACAGGCCCAGGTTGTGCTGGGCCGTCTTGTCGCCCTGCCGCGCCGCCCTGATGAACCAACGCACCGCCTCGTCCGTGTTCTGCGGAACGCCCCGGCCCAGTTCGTAGCACAGCCCCAGATTGCACTGTGCCGGCGCGCATTCCTGTTCGGCGGCAAACCGGTACCATTTCACCGCCTGCCGGTAGTCCTGGGCCACCACCCGACCCTGCTCGTAAAACACCCCCACGTTGAACTGCGCCTGCGGTTCCCCGCGTTCCGCGGCCGCCAGATACCACTTGAAAGCCTCCTCGTCACTCTGCGGCACGCCGAACCCCGTCTCGTAACAGACGCCCAGGTTGAACTGCGCCGCCGGATCCCCCTGTTCCGCCGCAGCCCGAAACCAACGCACCGCCTCCTCCGGATTCGTCGCCACCCCCTGCCCCGTCTGATAACAGTAGCCGAGATAACACTGCGCCCTGGCGTGGCCCTGCTCGGCAGCCCGACGAAACCACTCCACCGCCTCCTCGTGGTTGGCAGGTACGTTGTGCCCGGTGTGCAGGCAGATCGCGTAGTCACACTGCGCGTCCGGGTCGCCGGCCTCGGCAGCCTGCCGGAGCTGTTCGAACGTCAGCCAGTTTTTGACCCGTTTGGGCATGTTGCGAGCCACGGCCCTCTCGCGCCCGGGGACCTTGTCGCCCACCCGGGCCGGGACCGCACCCATACCTTAAAGACACCCCGTCCAATTGCAAGACAGCCGCTCGCCGACTCGTTGGGAATCCACCGGTCAAGCGCCACAAGGCACCCCGCTGCCCACCACCAAGCCAGTCACCGCCACGGGGAAGGGAACCGGGACCAGCAGTGCATGGCGCGGCAATTTCTGCCGGGAGGGTAACCCGGCCGGACTTGTCCAATCTCTGGACGTCCCTGCTCGAAATCCCCACACCAGCCCGGACCCGCCTCTTTTCACCTGTTTCTGCACCGTCGGACTTTGTCCCGGTATCCGGGCCTTTCGGCCGCGACATCATCCGGGACACGCATTTGGAACGTCTCCTGCTGCGCTCACCGGCCGGAAGCGACGTGTCAGCCAGGTCCGGATCGGATCCGACCCGGCAAGCGGGTCCGGTCCGGCCAACGTCACCAACACGATCGAACAGCCATGCCGGCCTACGTATATGTGGCCCGGGACAGTGTCACCGGGCGCGAAGTCAGGAGTGTGGTCGAAGCAGCCTCCGAACAGGCTGCCATCGCCGCCCTGTTGAATCGCAACCTGCTGGTCCTGTCCATCCAGGAACGGGTCGGGAAAAAAGGCCGCACCTCCGGTGGCAAGGTCTCCCTCCAGGACCTCGTCCTTTTCACCCGGCAGCTGGCCACCATGCTCGACGCGGGCCTGGCCATGGTGCAGTCGCTCCAAGCCCTGGCCGAACAGACCACAAACAAGGTCATGCGCGACGTCATCCGCGACGTCTGCGCCCGCGTCGAAAGTGGCGACAGCTTTTCCGAGGCGCTCCAGAAACATCCCAAGGTTTTCAACCGCCTCTATGTCAGCATGGTGGCCGCAGGTGAAAAGGGCGGCCTGCTGGCCGAGATCCTCGCCCGTCTGGCCACCTACCTCGAAAACACCGCCCGGCTCCGGAAGAAGGTCAAATCGGCCATGATGTACCCCACCGTGGTCACCATCGTGGCCATCCTCATCACCATCTTCCTCCTGGTCAAGGTGGTGCCCGTCTTCGGCGAAATCTACAGCAGCTTCGACGCAAAACTGCCGGGGCCCACCCAGTTCATGATTGACCTCAGCCAGTTCGTCAAACGCTACATCCTCCTGCTGCTGGTCGGCGGCGTGGCCCTGACCTATGCCTGGCTCTACTTCATCAAAACGCCCGTCGGCCGCAAATTCTGGGATTCCTACCGCATCCGCATGCCCATCTTCGGCAGCCTGGCTCACAAGATCTGCCTGGCCCGTTTCGCCCGGACCATGGCCTCGCTGGTCCGCAGCGGCGTGCCGATCCTCGAAGTCCTCCAAATCGTCTCCCAAACCGTCGGCAACGTCGTCATGGAGACGGCCATCAAGGCCGCCGCCGTGGACATCGAACGCGGGGAGGGCATCTCCACCGCAATCGGCAAACACCCCGTCTTCCCCGTCATGATCATCCGCATGATGACCGCCGGCGAACAAACGGGCAAAATCGACAACATGCTCGAGCGCGTGGCCAACTTCCTCGATGACGAGGTCGAAACCGCCCTCTCCGGCCTCACCTCACTGATCGAACCGATTCTGATCGTGGTGCTCGGCGTCATCATCGGCGGCATGGTCATCTGCATGTTCCTGCCGATCTTCAAGATGTCGGAAATCGTCAGCGGCGCCTCCCGCCGTTGACCCCGGAGGGACCGGCCGGCCCTCACAGGCGGACGCGGCCCACCCGGCCTCCGTGGCCCGCCCCATGCCTCCTTCATGGGAACCCGGTTCTGCAGGGGCAACCCGCCACTTCAGCACCCCCGGCAGGGGCTTCAACCGGCCCACTCCGGCCGCGCCAGCGCCCGGTCCAACCGCTCCAGCACGCGCTCCCGGCCCAGCACCTCCATCAAATGATACAGACTCGGCCCCGCCGTGCGGCCCGTGCACGCCAGCCGCACCGGATGCACCAGCACCGCCGGTTTCACCCCCAGCTCGGCCGCCACGGACTTCAACGTGGCCTCCAGCGTGGCTGCGTCGAACGAGCCCACCTGCGCCAGCGCATCCCGCAACCGCCGGATGCGCGGCACGTTTTCCGGCACGAAATGACGTCGCACCCCCTCCGCATCGTACTCCAGCTCCTCGCGGAAATAGAACCCGCCGTACTCCGGCAGCTCGCAGAACCGCTTGATCTTGCCGTAACAGGTGTCCAGGGCCGCCTTGACATAGGCCACCGGATACTTCCGCGTGTCCAACCCCGCCTTGTGCAGCGCCTGCACACCCAGTTCATAAAAACGTTCCACCGGCAGCTCCCGCATGTACTCGCCCTGCAACCACAAAAGCTTTTCCGGATCGAACCGCGCATTGTGCCGCAGGACCTGCCCCAGATCGAACCGATCCACCAACTCCTGCAAACTCAGCTTCTCACGGTTGTCCTTGGGCGACCACCCCAGCAACGCCAGGTAATTCACCAGCGCCTCGGGCAGGTAACCCTCCTCCCGGTAAAAATGCACCGCCGCCCCCCGGTCGCGCTTGCTCATCTTGCTCCCGTCCGGATTCAGAATCAGCGGGATGTGCGCGTAATGCGGCGGCTTCACCCCGAACGCCTCGAACAAGGCAATGTGCTTGGCCGTGTTCGAGAGATGGTCCTCCCCACGAATCACATGCGTGATGCCCATCTCCAGATCGTCCACCACGTTCGTCAAATGAAACACCGGCTGGCCGTCCGACCGCAGAATCACAAAATCCGGGTCCTGCTCCTCCCGGTCGGTCAACCGCCGCACCACCTCCCCCACGATCAGATCGTGGATCACCACCGGCTCCCGCCGCATCCGGAATTTCACCGCCCCCTCATGCTCGTAAGCCAGCCCGCGCGACAGCAACGCCTCCACCCGCCGCAGGTACAACTCCCGCCGCTGACTCTGAAAATACGGCCCCCGATCGCCCTTGCAGGGACCGGTCGCCTCGCCCGTCAACGGCCCCTCGTCCCAGTGCAGCCCCAGCCAACGCAAACTGTCCAGGATCACCTCCACCGCCTCCTGGGAGTTGCGTGCCGCATCCGTGTCCTCGATCCGCAACACGAACGTCCCTCCATGATGCCGCGCAAACAGCCAGTTGAACAACGCCGTGCGCGCACCGCCAATGTGCAGATAACCCGTCGGACTGGGCGCAAATCGTACCCGTACACTCATCGCAACGATTTAACCATGCACCCCGCCGGCCGCACAGCGGGAAAATGCCGGTCGTCCGGCCCGCACCCGGTCAGAATCCGCAATCCCGTGGCCAGAATCGGCATTGACGGCCGCCATCGGTGGGTTAAGGTTGCCTTGGTGACCCTGGCGGAAGGTCCGCACACACCATGCACGCAGGCGAACTCATGAACCGACCGCCCCGCAGCCGGGCTCCCGGCTTCACGCTGCTGGAGCTGATGGTCGTGATGGGCATTCTCGCCGCGTTGACCGCCCTGCTCCTCCCCGCCCTCGTCCGCGCCCGCCAACAAACCCAGGGCCTCTACTGCATGAACAACAGCCGCCAACTGGCCCTGGCCTGGCAAATGTACGCCGACGACCACAACGGCCTGCTCGTCCCCAACCGACATGGCTCGGCCGCCCGACACGCCGCCGACCCCGACAACTGGGTCAGCGGCTGGATGGATTGGACCAGCAACCCCGACAACACCAACACCCTCTACCTCACCGACCCCCGCTACGCCCGCCTGGCACCCTACACCCTGCACGCCGCCCGTCTCTACAAGTGCCCGGCCGACCACTACCGCAGCCGCCAAAACCCCGGCCCCCGCGTCCGCAGCATCTCCATGAACGCCGCCCTCGGCGACGGCAACAAGGTCAATTTCGCCAACTGGAACCCGCCCTTCTTCTTCGCCATCAGACTTTCCGACATCCAAAGCCCGCCCCCGGCCCGCACCTGGCTCTTCGTGGACGAGCACCCCGACAGCATCAACGACGGCTGTTTCTTCCTCAACCCGTGGCAGACCGGCGCCAACGCCACTTGGCGCGACCTGCCCGCCAGCTATCACCGCGGCGCCGCAGGGCTGGCCTTTGCCGACGGCCATGCCGAGATCAAGAAATGGACCGACCCCCGCACGCCGGCCCCCGTCCGCATGGCCGACTTCCCCGGCCTTCAGGCCCCCCACAGCCCCGACTACGCCTGGATGGCCCAACGCACCCCACGCCGCTGATCGCCCCGCCGGCCGACCGCTGCCCGGCCCACCTGCGCGCCCCTACTCCAGTGTCTGCCAGCTCTTGGTGATGAAGAGGTTGCCTTTGAGGCGGTTGACCAACTCCTCGTAGTACGCCAGCGGATTCTCCTGAGCCTCCAACGCCTGAAGGGCCATCCCAACAAAACAAACCGCCGAACGTTCCGAGTGCCGCCCGATCACCTCGAAGGCCGGCGCCTGGTCCACCAACACCACCGGCGCAGCCTCGATCCGCGAGGATTCGATGATGTGGTTCATCCCGGCACGGGCCTCCTCCAGGCCGGCCGGGTCTTGGATGATCCGGAGCAACCGGATCGAGCATGAACGCCACTGCGGGTTGCCCCGCAACAAATGCGCCAACGTGAGCATCAGCGAGCCATTGGCACGCCCGCGCCACCAAACATCGATCCGCGGCTCGAGGGCCGGGTCCGGCAACTCAGCCTCGGCAAATACGACGAGGTTGCGTCGCAGGCTCAGCACCCGGCGGACCGTCTCGACAAAGGCCCGCCGTTTGATCGCGTCGTCGCTCCAGCCGATCAGGACGGTGTTCGGCTGCAACGCCCCCAGGCCGGACACCTGCAGCAGGATGGCCACGCCCTGGGCGAAATCCTCCGCGATCACCACCTTGGCCACCGCCGAGAGGCGGTTTTCATGGATGAACTCCTCCATTGCTTTCTGGAGCGTGGCCTGCCGCGTCAACATCTTCTCCCAGTCGCCCGAGACCACCTGGGCCAGAAAGAGCAACCCGCGATTGGCCTCGAACCAGTCGGCGAACCGGACCAGGGCCGCGCGCTCCTTCGGGTTGCCGGTCAGCACCAGAAAGATCGGGCGCCAGTTGTGAACGTGCTGTTGCGAGGCGGAGAGCCGGAGCAGGCCCAACCGCGCCAGGGCGAACCAGAACCCACTGCGCGCGTCCCCCCACGCGGTTCGAAACCGTCGCCGGGTCAACAACCCGTACAAGCCGCCGATCAGCAGCGTGGCAACCACAAAGGCCACCGGATTCAGAATGAACATGACCCACGCACAACCCAGCGCCCCCAACAGCGAGGGGATCCAATGCACCCGGAAGGTCGGCCGATAACTCGGGTTCGAAACCCACCGTTCCAATCCCGCCGCCAGGTTCACCATCCCGTAGGTGGTCAGGAAGAACATGGTGATGATCGGGGCGATCAGGTCCAGGTCCCCCAGCAGGATGCAACCCTCCGCGATCGCCGCCGTCACCAGCAACGCCAGGCGCGGTTCGTCCTGCCGCCCCGCGCCGCGGCCCAGCCAGCCGGGGGCCACGCCATCGCGCGCCAGCGCCTGCAAGGTGCGCGGCGCGGCCACCAGACTGGCCAACCCCGAGGAGAGCGTCGCCGCCCACAAACCGGCAAAAATCAACACCGGCACGCGGGCAATCTCCTTCATCACCAGGTTGTTCGTGAGCAACTCCTCCCGCGGCGCATGCAACGACAGCCACACCATCTGGGCCGCGTAAATCACCCAGGTCACCCCCACCGCCGCCAGCGTCCCGCGGGGAATGCTGCGAGCCGGGTCCTTCAAATCCCCTGACATGCTGGCTCCGGCCATGATCCCCGTGACCGCAGGGAAAAAGATCGCGAAGACCGACCAGAAATCCTGCCCCTTCTCATAAGCCGGACCGAAGTTCGCCGACCAGTCGGCAACCGGATGCCAGCCGGTGAAGAACGACAGCAGCGACAATCCCAGAACAGCCAGGATGCCGTACTGGGCCTTGATCGCCAGATCCGCCCCCACCCAACTGATCACGAACAGCACGCCCAGCACGGCCGAGGCCACCCAGCGCGGATCCAAACCCGGCACCAGAAACTCCAGCGATTCGGTGAAACCGATGACGTAAAACGCCACCGAAATCGCCTGCGCCAGGTACAACGGCACGCCAATGCTGCCCCCGATCTGCAGTCCCAGACTCCGGGAAATCAGAAAATACGCACCACCGCCACTGACCTTGGTGTTGGTCGCCAACGCCGACAGCGAAAGCGACGTCAGCAGGGTGATCACCTTCGCGAGACAAAGGATCAGCAGCGCCTGCCACAACCCCGCGTTGCCGACCACCCAGCCGGCACGCAGAAACATGATCACGCCCAGAATCGTCAACACGTTGGGCGTGAACACACCGCCGAAGGTCCCGAACTTCCGCGATTCCGAGCTGTTCGCCGACATATCCGCCCCCCGCCCCGGGTGGCGGCGTCACGGTGGCCGTCCCGCCGGCCGCGCTCAAGTGCAAATCACCATCACCCGCTCACCACGCAAGCCGGGGTTTCCCCACCAGCGATCGTTGATCCGGGGCAACAGGGTTCCCGACGCCGGCCGACCCCCACGGGGCGGTCGCACCCTCCGCGCGGGACTCCTGCCAGAGGACCGGTCCGTCCGTGCCGGCCGCCGGCCGACCGGTGCCGATGCCCGGGTCGCGGGCCCTGTCCACCCTTCAAGGTGACGTCAGCACGTAAAACCGCGCAGATGCGCCCGCGGCCTGCCGGTCCTGCACCACCGCCGGCCCGGGACCGAACACGCCGGACTTCACCACGGTCCAGGTGGTCTCGATCGGCTTTTGCAGGAGATTCGTGGAAGACCACAGCCGGTAGACGGCACCCTCGGCGCCGGAAATCTCCAGCCGGACCGTGCCATCCGGCAGGACCACCGGCCGCGCAAGACGGGGCCGGGGTTCGGTCACCACGCGGATGACGGCGGGCGGGCTCAGATCGAAGCCGAACTCGTTGGTCACGGCCAGTCGGTAAACCGCTCCATCGGCCGGCTGAGCATCGGGGATCGTCAACACGGTCTGGTTCGCGCCCGGGAGCGGCTGATCCTCCCGATACCACTGGCAGACCGGTTCCGGCACGCCTCCCACTGCCGCAGCCAGCACGACGGTCTGCCCCGCGTACACCGTCTGATTGGTGGGCGGACCGGCCACATACGCGGCAAGCGCGGGAGTCCAACCCACCGGCGCGAACACCACGGCCGGGTCCTGCAACCGGGCCGCCAGCTCGTCACTGATCTGCCGGGACCAACGCACCCTCCGGTTGGTCGGAATCAGGTTGGTTCCCGTCAGGTCGGTGCTCCGGTACTCCCAGAAGCGCAGGGTGCTCTTGTCCACCAACCCGCCGTCCGACCAACCGAGCGGACTGATGTGCGCATCCATCCGGCAACGGATCCAAGTCACGTTCCCGTACGGATGGGCATTGCCGCCGTCGCGGCCGAGCGTCCAGTTGGACATGCCCGGCGCCGACGCCGTGAGCACACAGTCCACAAACACCAGCCCATAGGTGTCCTGCGGAGTTCTGGCCTGGGTGTAGATGCCGGGCGCATTCCCCGCGCGGCGCATGGCCCGGATCTGGCACCGGTTGAAGTACGCCATGCCCGAGCCCCAGATGAAATCCACGTCGCCCTGGATGAAGCACTTGTTGAAGAACCCGGCACTGACATACGGGCTGTTTACGAGAATGGTGTCCTGGTAACTGCAGAAGTTGCAGTTGTCGAAAAGGATGCGGCTGCCCTGTACCCGGACCGCCTCGGCCTGCGAGCCGCCCTGCGGCGTGCTGTTGGTGAAGGTGAGGTTCTTGAACACGAGATCGTCACCGCCGGCGTAGAACATGCAGCGCGTGGCTGTCCCGGCGATCTCCAGTTGGAAGTTGTTGTTGTTTGCATAGGTCAGGACCGTTTCCCGCCATCCCTCCCCCACGAAGGTGATGCGGTTCTTGCCCGCCGGCACGCGATTGATCTCTTCGTACACGCCCTTTCGAATCCGGACCGTGTAGGAGCGGTCCGAATCGGCCGGGATCCAGTCGATGGCTCCCTGCACGGTGGCGAAATCCCCCGTTCCGTCGGCCGCCACGATCACATTCGTGACTTCCTCGGGATCCGGCAGCACCGCCTTGGTGGTGAACCGCCAGGCCGCCGGGTCTGTCACACCCTCCACATCGACTCCTGCGGCGTCCCGGAAAAAGCCGGTGTCCATCAGAACGTAGTAGGTCGTCTGAGTCCGCAACACGCCCGGATGCGGATACACCGTGGCCTCGTTCCCGCGGAGGATGACCGGATGGGCGTAGTAATCCGCGCCACCGATGGTGCGGATCTGGGCCCCGTTGGACGCGTTCAACCCAAGGTCAATGGTGTCCACGAGCCCTCCGCCGGCATCGTAAATCCGCAGCGTGCCCGCGCCCAACCGCACATCAGAGGAACTGAACCGGATCCGCAACAGGGTGTCCGTGCACACGTTGGAACGCTGGTTCGGTGACAGATCCGTCCAATGAACCGGACCGGCAGCGCGGATGACCGGACCAGTCTGGCTCCCGACCGCTCGATCGGAAGCGGTGCCCGGAGCCGGATGCGCATCTCCAACCGGCCGGCGGACCGCTGTCACGGCGGCCGGGCCGACCGCAGACGGTCCTCCGGCCGGGATCGGGCTGTTCTGTGGCCGCGCCGGTAAGGAAAGACCCGTGCCCAAAACGACCAAGGTCCCCACTGACAGGAGCACACGTGTCATGGCAAGGGTTTTCGATTGCCAAACGCTGGTCCGGTGCGGGGTTCGGCGCCCGCCCTGCGTGTCGGGCAGGCCCGGACATGCACCGGCTTGCGCGACAGGGAGGTTCATCCTGTGAAACAGTCTACCTGTCTCGCCGCCTTCGCCGTACCACGAAGTTTTGCACGACCAACTGAAAAAGTTGCAGCGGGCCTTGGAACCCGGCGGGCAATACAGCCCGAACACGGGCGGACAAGCCGGCGCGGGAGGGCCGCTGGACACCCGCAGGAACTTTTGAACCACCAAGGCGCGGTCGCCGGAACACCTCGCAGGCCGGGCCTGTGCAAGGCGGACCCGGGATCTGAAAAAGGACCAAACCTCCGGATCCCACCGGGCCGTCAGGCCGAGGCCCGCACAGCAGGCTGACGGTGTCAGGGAGAGCGCCCCGGCACGCGCAGGCGCGGATCCGGGCAGGAGGCAGTCGCCGGCGGCAGTTTGGTGGACGTGGATGCCGGGGCTTGCATCGAAGGGCGTTCGGTGTATGCTGATGCTTCCCCACCGGCAAGGCGGTTGGGGCTCAGGAACGATTCGCAGAGACTGACTATGGCAATTGCAGCAAACGACCTGCGCCGCGGCATGGCGATCGACTACAATGGCGACATCTGCGTCGTGCTGGACGTCCAGCATCGCACGCCCGGCAACCTGCGCGCCTTCGTCCAGGCCACCTTGCGCAGCATTCGAACGGGCAAATCGTCGGACGTCCGGTTCAGCTCCACCGAGAAGGTCGAGACCGTGCCGTTGATCAGCCGGCGCATGGAGTTCAGTTACAAGGACGGCGAGGATTACGTCTTCACCGATCCGGAGACATTCGAGACGGTCACGCTCCCGCCCGAACTGGTGGGGGATGCCCGGCAATACCTGGTGGAGAACGGTCCGGTCACTGTCACGTTCGTGGAAGACCGCGCCGTGATGGTCGAGCTGCCGCCCAGCGTTGTGCTCACCGTCACCGAGGCGCCCGAAGGCGTCCGCGGGGATTCGGCCAACAACGTGATGAAACCGGCCGTGGTGGAGACCGGTCTGACCCTGCAAGTGCCGCTCTTCATCAAGGCCGGCGAAAGAATCCGGGTGGACACCCGCACCGGCAAGTACATCGAGCGGGCCTGAACCCGGATCCGGCGCTGCCCGGCCCGGGGTCGTGCACCCTCCCGAAGCCCGGATCGCAATTCGGTCATGACGGCTGCGGCCGCCGTCGTTGTCCCTCGGGCGTGCCCGGGAAAATGTTTTCCCGGCGTCCGCGCTTGAGTACATTCCTGCCAGTGTCCGGGATGGCATGGGCAAAGCGACTCTGGGTCACACCGGGACGCCGGACCGCCACCGTGGCGGCGGGGCTCCTGGTCTTGGACCAGCTAACCAAGGCGGCAATCCTGCGCCGGCTCCATTTCGGGGAGGAACAGGTCGTCGTGGAGGGGTTCTTCAAGCTGGTGCACTGGGGCAACACCGGGGCCGCTTGGAGCCTGTTCCGCGGTTACAACGATCTGTTGGCCCTGGTGGCCCTGCTGGCCCTGGCCCTGCTCTGGTGGTACCGGCACCATTTCGAGGTCGGGTCCCTCCCCGGCCAGGTCGCCTTCGGCGCCGTGTTGGGCGGCATCGCGGGCAATTTGCTGGACCGCCTCCGGGTCGGGCACGTGGTGGACTTCCTGTACTTCTACCTGCCCCGGCCCGACGGCCGCGAGTGGGGGTTCCCCGCGTTCAACGTGGCCGACAGCGCCATTTGCATCGGCGTGGCCACGCTGTTCTGGCTTTCCTGGCGCGCAGAACCGAAGACCCGTTCCGCGCCCGCCGCCGGGGCGCCCGCGGATCACGCTCCCCGGCCCCCGACCCCGCCCGCGCCGCCCGACCCATGAAGCGGTCCTCCCCCATCCTGACGCGACGCTTCCATCCGGCGGCGGCATATTCCGGGACACCGCCGGATACCCCGGCTTGAACGCCACGACCGGTGCCCACCATGCCCATCCTCGAAACGTTCACCGTCGAACAGTCGGCCCCGGGCGAACGATTCGACGTCTATCTCCGGCGCCGGTACCCCGCCCTCTCCCGGTCGGCCATTCTGCGGCTGATCGAGCAGGGCGCCGTGCGTGTGAACGGGCGGCCGGTCAAACCGACGCACAGCCCGCGGGCCGGCGAGGTGGTCGAGCTCGAATGGCCCGAACCCAAACCGGCGACACTGGAACCGGTGGACATCCCCCTGGAGATCCTCTACGAGGACGACTGCCTGGTGGTGATCAACAAACCCGCGGGGCTGGTGGTGCATCCTGCCGCCGGCCACGAGACCCACACCCTGGTGCACGCCCTGCTCCATCACTGCGCCGGCCGGCTCAGCGGCGTGGGAGGCGTGAGCCGGCCCGGGATCGTCCACCGCTTGGACAAGGACACCAGCGGCGTCATGGTGGTGGCCAAGACGGACGCGGCCCACCTGGCGCTGGCACGACAGTTCGCCGACCGCCAAGTGCTCAAGGTCTACCACGCCCTCGTCTGCGGTTGCCTGCTACATGACTCCGGCGAAATCCGCGCGGCCATCGCCCGGCACCCGTCTCATCGGAAGTGCATGACCGTCTGCGAAGAACGCGGACGCCTGGCCCATACCAGCTACCGCGTGCTCGAACGGCTGGCAGAGGCCACCCTCGTGGAAGCGCGGTTGCACACGGGTCGAACCCACCAGATCCGCGTCCACTTCCAACACCTCGGACACCCGTTGGTGGGCGATCCCGTCTACGGGCGCCGGGCCAATCGCCGCCTGGCCGATCGCCTCGGGTTCGACCCTCCCCGCCAGATGCTGCATGCCACCCAACTCACCCTCGCACATCCCCGGACCGGCGAGCTTCTCACCTGGGAAGCCCCCTGGCCGGCAGATTTCGAGGAGACCCTGCGCCGCCTCCGCACCCCACCCGCCTCCGAACGTGCCGCGCCCGCCGCGGAGGACACCTGAGTTCCATGTGGACGTTACCCAACCTGCTGAGCTTGTTCCGCCTGGCGTCGGTGCCGGGGCTCCTGTTTCTGGCGGCGCACGGATCCCGACGTGCATTCTTCACCCTGTTGCTGCTGGGACTGCTTTCGGACGCGGTCGACGGTTACCTGGCGCGGAGGTGGAACCAGCACAGTGAGCTGGGCGCCCGACTCGACAGTTGGGCCGATCTGACCACCTGGCTGGCCCTGCCCCTGTGCGGCTGGTGGCTCCGGCCGGAGGCCTTTGCCGCGGAATTCCCGTGGCTCTGCACGGGATTGGCGGCTTATCTCCTTTCGGTGGTGGTCGGCTGGGCGCGGTTCCGCCGCCTCATCGCCTATCACACATGGAGCGCCAAGGCATTGAGCATCCTCGCCAGTGCCGCTGTCATTTTGTTTTTCGCGAGCGGTCCGGGATGGGTCCTGCGGGCCCTGGTGCCCTTCGTCGTCCTCTCCGCGGCGGAGGAAATCCTGATCACCTGCCTGCTGCCGCAATACCGGTCCAATGTCCCCACCGCGTGGCACGCGTGGCAGTTGCGCAGGGCCTCCCTGCACAAGGAGGCGTCCCTCCTCCGCGCCTCCGCCGCAGCGCCGGGATCCGAACCGCGCTGAGGACCGTGGCAGGGATCGCCCGCGCACCCGGCGGCCACGGTCTTCACGCGCAGGCCCCGCCGACCTGATCAGGGTGGGCTCCTGTTCATCACCGGCGTGCACCACCCGACCGTCGCGAGAACGCGGCCATCGACGCCGGAAGGCCGTCGCCCCCCGCCGGAAACGGCTTGCCCCGCTGCCACCCCGCTCATTAACTGGGGTCATGAGCGCACAGCGCGTGCGGGTGGGATTTTCATCGTCCGACGGATCGTTCCCGCTCCAGGACTATCTCAAAGAGCGGAGCCGTTGGATTGACCGCGGCCTCCGAAAGTTCTTGCCGCCCCCGGGTACACGCCCGGCAACCATTCATCGGGCGATGCACTACTCCCTCTTCGCCGGGGGCAAACGCATCCGGCCCATCCTCTGTCTGGCGGCCGCCGAGGCCTGCGGCGGAGATCCCGTGGAAGCCCTGCCCCTTGCCTGTGCCGTCGAGTGCATCCATACCTACTCGCTGGTCCACGACGATCTGCCGGCCATGGACAACGACGATTTTCGCCGGGGCCGTCCCACCTGTCACAAGGTCTTCGGCGAGGGCATCGCCGTGCTGGCCGGAGACGCCCTGCTCACCGTGGCGTTCGAGATCGCCGTGCAAAGCCGCGGCTGGCCCCGTTACCCGCATCGCCAGCTCATCCTCGAACTGGCCCGTGCAGCCGGTTCCCGGCAGTTGATCGCCGGTCAGGTGGCCGACCTAGAGAGCGAGGGCCGGTCCATCCCCCTGCGCGACCTCCGATTCATTCACGAACGCAAAACCTCCGCCCTGCTCTGCTGCGCCGTGCGCCTCGGCGGCATGAGCGCCAACTGCACACCCAAACAACTGGATGCCCTCACACGCTTCGGCACCCACGTCGGGCTGGCCTTTCAGGTGATTGACGACATCCTCGACATCACGCAGACGACGGAAAAGCTGGGCAAGACAGCCGGCAAGGATCTCAAAGCCCGGAAGGCCACCTACCCGGCGCTGGTCGGGCTCGAACGTTCCCGCCAAATCGCCGAGCAACTGACCCGCAAAGCCTTTGCCGCCCTCGAACCGTTCGGGCGCCGCGCCGCCGCATTGCATGCCCTGGCCGAGTACCTGCTCCGGCGGGACCGTTGACACCTCGGGGCGCCCGCCCGTGCCGGCGGGCGCGGGCGCGCGCCGGCGCATCCATCAGGTGACGCGACCGAACTTCCGTTCCAACTCGCGGTAGCTCAGCTCGATCAACGTCGGGCGGCCGTGCGGGCAGGTGTACGGCATCCGACAACGGCGCAACGATTCGAGCAAACTCAGCAACTCCGCCTCCGACAACGGATCGCGGGCCTTCACGGCGTGACGACACACCGTTTTGGCCACGACCGGTTCGCCCAACCGCAGCGTGTTCAGTTCCCGACCGGCCGCACGCAGCTCGTCCAACAAATCCAACAGGAACCTGCGCGGATCCGAAACCTTCACGAACGGCGGCAGGGCGTCCAACAGGAACGAGCGCGTGCCGAACTCGCTCACCCCCACGCCCAGCCGGCCCAACACCTCCAACTGCTCGCGCAAAAACGCGGCGTCCCGCGGCGGCAGTTCGATCGTCTCCGGCAACAGCAGCTTCTGTGACGGCGCGCGACCCTCCCGTTCCAAACGGTCGAGCATCTCCTCGAACAGGACCCGCTCGTGCGCCGCGTGCTGGTCCATCAGCACCAGGCCGCGATCGGACTCGAACACCACATACAACCGTCCCACCACCCCCAGATAACGCAGGGGGACATCCACCAACGGCACCGGCCCGGCGGGCCCGGTATCGACCCCGCCCGACCGCACGGGGGCCGTCGGTCCGCAGGCAACCTGGGCCGGTTGCGCCTCACCACGCTCGGAAGCCGCCGTCCCTTCAGCCGGTCGCACCGCCCGTTCGGGCTCCGGAACCGCCGGCGCCGCCGACGCGATTGACGTACCGGACACCCGCTCGGCCGCCGGTGCACCAGCGGGTGCCGCCGGAATCGTCTCTCTGCGGACTTCCAGTGCGGAAGACCCGGCCGCCCTCGGGGCGGCCACGCCGCCCGATGCCGGGGCCCTGCTCCCACCGGCGCCTCGCCCTTCGACCGGCAACCCCGGGAGTCCGGGTTCCTGCGAAACCGGCGGGCGCGAATCCGAAGGCGTCCGCGCCGTGCCGGGGGCGTCTCGCCCGGCAGCCGGGCGGGCGTGAAAAGCCAAAAGCGTCTCCCGGACGGCGGCGGTGACCGCCCGGCGCACCGCCCATTCCCGATGGAACTTCACCTCACGCTTGGCCGGGTGAATGTTCACGTCCACGGCCGAGGGGGCGATTTCCAGGAACAGGCAGCAAACCGGGTAGCGGCCCTTCATCAGGGCGGTGTGATAACCTTCCAGGAGCGCGTGATTCAGCGCGCGGCTCTCCACCGGCCGGCGGTTCACGAAAAGGTGCTGGTCCGCACGCGTGGCCCGGGACACACCCGGTGCGCCGATCAATCCCCATATGCGCAGACCCGCACCCGGTTCCGAGCCGGCACCCGCCGCCCCCGGCTCTTCATCGCCTGCGTCCGGCTCGGCATGGTCCACCACCAGGAAGGATTCGTCCGTCCCGTAGAGGGCGCGCCAACGCTCGCGCAGCGCCGCCAGCCGCTCCCCCGGATCCGGCCCGCAAGGGACGGCCGGCAATTGCCAGAGTGTCCGGCCGTCCTTCACAAAGGTGAAGGCCACCTCCGGATGCGCCAGCGCAGCCAGCAACACCGCGTGCTGGGCATGGGCCGATTCGGTCTCGTCACTTCGCAGGAACTTGCGGCGGGCCGGCACGTTGAAGAACAACTGACGCACCTCCACGATCGTGCCCGGGGCCGCCCCGGCCGCCTGAACATCCACGATTTTCCCTCCCTGCACCACGATGCGTGTGCCCTCCGGGGAATCGCTGTCCCGTTCGCGCGTCGTGAGGGTGAACCGACTGACACTGGCAATGCTCGGCAGGGCCTCCCCACGGAATCCCAACGTCCGAATCGCAAACAGGTCCTCCGCCGACCGAATCTTGCTGGTGGCATGCCGTTCGAGCGACAGCAAGGCGTCGTCGCGGCTCATGCCCGTGCCGTCATCGGAAACCCGGATCAGGCTGCGTCCGCCAGCCTGGATCTCCACCACGATGCGCCGGGCATCGGCGTCGAGCGCGTTCTCCACCAGCTCCTTCACCACGCTGGCCGGGCGCTCGATCACCTCCCCGGCCGCGATCTGGTTGGCCACCGTCTCGGGTAACAGCCGGATGCGATTCATGCGCCTGGGACGGGAAGCCGGTCGGGCAAAAATCGTGTGCCATTCGATGCCGCCATTGCCGACCATTGTAAGGTGCTCCCCTCCCGGGTAAACACCAGACAGGTCAGAACCACCGGACCGCGCGGCCGGCGCCGAACAGGCGCAGCCCTTCGTGCCGTGCGCGACGCAGACGCGCGCCCGCACCGGCCCACCGCCGCAGAACCGTCCCCGGGAGACAAAAGGCAGGGAGGAGTCTCCGGGTCAACGCTCCACCGGAACCCGCAGCACCACCAGGGCGTGCGAGGGCACGGTGAGTTCGGCCCGGGGCGATCGGATCTCCACCGGCCAGTCCCGGGGCGCCACGCGCTTCGGGTGGTCGAAGTCGTTCTCGTCACCCAGCGTTTCGCCCCGCAGGATGAGACCGCGGCTGCCGGGTCGCACTTGCTTGACCCCTTGGAGGTCGAGCCGGACCGGCCGCTCGTACGGCGCGGCGTTGACCAGCTTGAGGATCACCTGGCCGGCGGCATCGTCGGAGACGGCACTGGCATAAAACCCGTCCTGAACGGGCACCGGCACCTCCACCGCGTGAATCAGACGGTTGTCCAGATAACATTCGATCCGTGGTCCGCGCAAAACCACGCGAATGTCGTACCACCGGCCGGTCTCGATCGAACCGGGCTCCCGGGTGACCAGCCGCTCCTGCACGCCCAACCAGGATTGTATGCCGTGCCGGGTATTGCCCCAGCCGCCCAGGTTCCACTGCAGGCGGGTGTTCTGGAAGGCGTCGCGGAAGACGATCAGAAAACCTTCGTCGCCGGCGATCTTCCGGGCCTTGACTTCGAGCGTGTACTCGGTCCAGTCCGGCCCGCCCACGAACGCGGTGCTGACGGCCCGCGGATCGCCCTGGCGCAGCGCGCCGTCCACGGCTTCCCACCGGCCCGCCGACGGCCAGCGCCAGCCCTCCGGCAGCTTCGAGAAATCGCCACGATACAGGATCTCGTCGCCGCGCCGCACCACCAGGTCCTTGAACTCCGCCGCCGTGCGGTAGGTCCCCAGCCCGATCCCGCCCCGGGCCAGCGCCGGCGCCGCCACGTCGCCGGACAACCGCACCGGCAAGACGTGATCGCCGCGGTGATGCGAAAAGACCTGTTGCACGTAATAATTCGGCGTCCCGTAAACGCGGAGGTTGTCGAACCAGATCAAATTCGGCCGCCACTGCCAGCCGTCCACATGCCCGAACAACGGCGCATAGGCAGCCATCACCACAACCGCGGCATTGCGTTCCATGCCGGTCATGAAGGCCGCCTCGGACAACGCGCACTCCCAGTTGTTGCGATTGTGCACGCTGACGATCCGGTCACTCTGCGCGGCGTACTCGCCGAAGAACACCTTGGGCCCGGCCGGATCGTAGGAATCGAACCGGTCCGCACTGCTGAAAAACCAGATCGGGTTGGCGTAACAGTGCTGGTCCACGATCTCCGCCTTCATTTCCACCAGGCGCGGCCAGAGGAAGTCGAACCGTTCATCGTGCGGCGAGGGACCCGAACTGGAAACCAGCACGATCTCCGGATGCCGTTCCTTCAGCACCCGGGCAAAGGCGGCGTACCGCTCCAGATACTGCGGACCCCACTGCTCGTTGCCGATGCCGATGTACCTGAGGTGAAACGGTTCGGGATGCCCCATGGCCGCCCGGCGCGCCCCCCACGGACTTTCCACCGGTCCATTGGCAAACTCGATCAGGTCCAACGCATCCTGGATGTACGGCTCCAACTGGTCCAACGGCACCAGTTCGCCGCTGTTGAACTGGCAGGCCATGCCGCAGTTAAGGATCGGCAGCGGCTCGGCCCCCAGATCCTCCGCCAGCTGAAAATACTCGAAGAACCCGAGGCCGAAGCTCTGGTAATAATCAGGCGTGGGCCGGTGTTTGAACTCGTAGTTCCAACGGTTGATCAACAGCCGGCGCTGCTCCACCGGACCGATCGTGTTCTTCCACTGATAGCGCTTGTCCAGCTCGCTTCCTTCCACGATGCATCCGCCGGGGAACCGCAGGAACCCGGGCTTCAAATCGGCCAGCATCTGCACCAAATCCGCACGCAACCCACCCGGCCGCTGTTTCCACGTGTTCCGCGGGAACAACGACACCATGTCCACGTCCACCGTGCCGCCGCCCTCCACCAACACGTTCAACCGGCCGCGTGCCGCCGTCCCGTCGGGCACCAGACGCAACGACCGCTTCTCCCACGCTCGAGGCAGATCCCCGATCCGACCCTCCGCCAGCGTCTCGCCCTCGTCGTTGACCAGCTCGACCAACAAGCGCGGACGACCCGAGACCCGCCGCACGCGCAACTCCAGCACATACTCCTCCCCGGCACGGAAGCCCATGCCCCGAAATCCCTCGTTGCTCAAGCCCATCGCCGTGGACGCACGCGATTCGATCCGCGCGTAATGCGGATTCGCCGGGTCAAAAGGCTCCTCCGTCCGGATCTGCACCTCCCCCCGGCCATGGCTGGTCCGGAGCATGAACCAACCCATCATCGCATCCGGAAACTCGAACCCGCGGTTCTTCACCAGCTCGGCGTACAAGCCGCCGTCGGCCCCCAGGTTGATATCCTCGAAAAAGATCCCCCACATGGTGGGCGAAATCCGCGCCCCGGGACGGTCCACCTGAACCGCAACCTCCACCGGCCCGGCCCACACAATCCCGGCCCGGCCCAGCCCCACCGCGACCACGGCCGCGCAAAAGATGCGCACCATCGCCGCCACGGCAGAAGCCCCGGAACCCATCCCCCACCGGAGCGGCCCCGACCCTGTCTCAAACGGACCTTTCATCGCTCTGAACCTTTCCCAAGAAAAACGAAGGCAGGCCGAAGCCTGCCTTCGCGTCCTCAACCAACTCACGAGACCTCGCCTCAGTTTTGGAACCGACGCGGCCGGACGAACAGCGCCAGACCGCCCAGTCCCAAAAGCGCCAAAGCCGAAGGTTCCGGAACCTGGAGAAACTGTGCCGGCGTCAGGGCCTCGTCACTGAACCGGATGTTGTCCAGGTTCCCATCGATGTGATCCACGAACCCACCATTGAACCAACCGCGGCCGAACGTCCACGTGCCGGTGGCCATCAGCCGGTTGTCGTTGTTCGGATCCAAGGCAAGCGATCCTGCCAGTTGAAAACCGTTCCCGTCCAACTTGTCGGCCCACAGTTGCAGCGTGGTCCCATCGCTCACCGCCGCCAAGTGATACCATTTGCCCGCCTCGGCCACGAAATCGGAGTCCAACCAATACCGAACCCCGCCGGCGGACATGAAGTTGATGCGGAACGTGTCATCCTCACCGTCGTTCTGGAAATAAAACGCCGCCGCCACGTCATCGGAGACACCCGTCGATCCGTCCCGACCAATCATCGTGTTCCACCCGGCCACGTTGTTGAGCCGGACCGACAGCTCGATGGTCCACGTCAACGGGGACCATTGTACCAGGCCCTCGGAAGGTACATACCCGTCATCGTGCCCGCCATGCTGGGAACTGAAACCCACTCCCGTGGGCGTATCCCCTTCGGCCGACCACTCGGGGCCCCAGTAATCGTCCCAGGCAAGCATGGTGTAGCCATTGCCCGAAAGATCGGGAATCGCAGGAACCCCTCCGGAGCCGCCCTGCGCCCAGGATCCCAACGGAACGGGCGATCCGTTCACCGCACTGTCGAAGTCCCACCAAGCCACGGTCGCGGCCCGCGCCGTCAGCGCCAGGCCGACCAACCCAGCCACCCACAGCCCTTCGCAAGGTCGGGTTTTTCGCATAACGCTCATCTTCGCGGATCGAGGTTTATTACGCTGCCACGGCGGCATCCATGGTGCCCGCCGACACTGACGCGGCCATCATGATCAAACGACCCCTCCTTCGGCAACGCCACTTTGCGTCTTTCGATCGCCATTTTGCGAACGGCACGGACACCTCATCACCTGCCAGCCACGCTGAAGTCGGGTAAAAGGGCAGGCTTGCCCGGCTGATTCCGGAGAGAACAAAGGCGTTTATTTGCGGCTCACCCGGGAGACCGAAACTCGGAGGTGGCGCCGTTGGAGGTCATTCGGGTCGCCAGCGCACCCGAAAGAAAAGCGGTCCGGGGCCGGGATCCGGCACGGTCCACGTGGCGTGGGTGCCGTCGCCCGGGCCGGCCTGCAGGAGGGTCCATGAAGCGAGATCGGAAGAGGCCCACAATTCATGAACCAGATTGGACCGTGTGGCCCACTGCAGGTGTACCCCGCCGGCCCCCGGCACTGCCCGCAGCCGCCGGTCCAACCGTAGCGTGCCCCAGCCGAGCTCGCGCCAGACCAGATCGGCCAGCACGGCGTTCCCTGTGTCACTGAGGTGAAGCGCATCCACCAGATAGCCCTGGGCACGCATCCAGGAGTAGGACACCATGGGGGTCATCCCGTCCACGTAACAGCGTCCGTGCCGGGCGGCCAGGGCGCGGACCAGCCGGTTCTGGGGTTGGGTGACCGGAGTGCCGGCTTCATCACGCGCTTCGTAAGGTGTGCCGAGATACACAATGTCCGCCCCGGGCGCCGCCGTTTGCCAGAGCTCTTCCAATCGTTCGAGATCGTTGCTGAGGGCCGTTTCCGCCGCTGCCGGCCCCACCAGGTTCCAGTAATCCGCCAGTTCCTTCATGTGCCAAAGGATCAGGTGGGGCCGGATCTGGCGGATGATGGGTTCCAGCACGGAGCGGGGCGTTTGGAACACCGCGCGCAGATGCAGTCCATCCCTCTGCAGCCAGACGGTCCGGAGCCCGTTCGAACCACTCAACCAAAGGTCCTGCCAGAGGACGAGGTTCGTGCCACTGCGCGCCTGGACACGTACCCGGTACAGGTCGGGCCGCAGCGCGGCCTCGACAAACCGGCCTTCCGGCGCCGCGGCCCAGCTCGAGAAAGTCCGCACCGTCTCCCACTGTTCGCCATTTCCGGAGACCTGCAGCCACAACTCCCCGCCCAGTGGCCAGGCCACGTAGTACAGCCCCGCACGATCCGCGGGCAGGGATCCACCGGCCGGGTACCCGCGGTTGGTCCAAAACACGGCCCCGCCGGCCGGCACAAGAAAATGTTCCAGGAACCAGTTCGTCCGGGCCCACGCGGTCTCCGCCGCCCGCGTCGTCAGGGCGCCGCCCTCCAACACCGGCGTCGATACGGGCGGGTATTCACCATCGAAAGACCGACCCGCCTGCCCGAGCAGTCCGGCCAGGCGCGGAAACAGGAACTTGGGAACCGACCGATACGTCGCCTGCAACGAATCCCCAAATGCCACCACCGTCACCGGACCGGTGCCCGACTCCGCCCTCGCTCGAAACCGCTCGCACCGGTCCGTGTTCAGCGAGGACCAGTCCTCCCGGGCCCCGCCGGTTGTCAGCCCGGCGCCCAACAGGAAGATCACCACCGCGGTCCCGCGCCTCACGGGGTGAATCGTGTCCGGGCCCCTGCCCGGAGGTCAACGCCCCGTTACCGCCGTGCCGGCGGCGCACCGGACCGCGCACAGGGGAAAAAGAACGCGCCCCGGGCGCACGCGTGCTGACACCCACCCCGGTATCGCACCGGGGCGGGGTCCTTCTCGAACCTCCCAACGATTTCACATTGCCACAGCGGAGTCGGGCCGGGCACTTCTCTCGACATGAGCGAGGTTTTTGATCCTCCGTCACGACAAAAGTTGGACTTCATCTTCGGGCGGCGGAGTATTCGCGCCTACCGATCCGATCCTGTCCCGGACTCGTACGTGCGGATTGTACTGGAGGCTGCCATGGCGGCGCCGTCAGCAGCGGGCCGGGATCCGTGGCGCTTCCTGGTCCTGCGGCAGCGGGAGCGGCTGCATGCACTGGCGGACGCACTGCCGCATGGCGCCATGCTCCGCGAAGCGGCTCTGGGCATCGTGGTGTGCGGGGACCTGGAGACGGACCATGATCGCCAGCTCGGTTACCTCGTGCAGGATTGTGCGGCAGCAACGGAAAACCTGCTGCTGGCCGCGCACATTTGCGGGCTGGGGGCCTGCTGGCTCGGGATCTACCCGCGCGAAGAACGCATGCGGAAGGTCCGCGCCCTCCTGCGGTTGCCGGAGGCCGTGATCCCGGTCTCCGGCGTGGCGATGGGGTGGCCCGCGGAACGGAAGGAACCGCGCACCCGCTACCGGGAAAGCTACGTGCACCACGAGCAGTGGTGAGGCGGTTGGGTCGAGGCCCTGCGGGATCTTCCGCGGCCGGGCAGGAAGGGAGGCACGAAACCGCCGTGCCCGCCCCTCCCCTCCGACCGAACACACGGCGTCAGCGGCGTCACAACCGTTCGGGAGGGACGAAACTGAGCGATTCGTCCAGCCAGGTGTCGTACCGCAACACCCGCAGGCGCTGGCGGTACGCCGCCCGCGCGGCCCGGCGCTGGGCCAGCGCACACGCGGCCGCAGCAGCGGCTTGTGCGCCCGGCAACTGCTGCCGGATCATCCCGGCCAGGGCCCGCCGGAGTGCAACAGGTAGAAAACGACGGAACAACTCGTCCTCCAGACTCAGGAAACATCGTGCGCTGCCGGGGTCGCCCTGCCGGCCGGCCCGACCGTAGAGCTGGCGGTCAATGCGCGGGCTTTCATGTTTCTCGGTGGCGATCACGTGCAGTCCGCCCAGGGCCGCCACGCCGGGGCCCAGTTTGATGTCCGTGCCGCGTCCGGCCATGTTGGTGGCGATGGTGATGCGACCCGACTGCCCGGCCTGCGCCACGATGGCGGCCTCCTCACGGTGACGGGTGGCGTTGAGGAGGTTGAAGCTGAACCCCGCCTCCTGGAGCCGCCGCGCCAGTTCCTCGCTGGCAGCCACGCTGCGCGTGCCGACCAACACGGGCCGGCCCGTGGCGTGTACGTGGCCGATCTCCTCCACCACCGCCCGCCACTTCGATTCCGCATCCGCAAATATCCGGTCCGGCCACTGCTGCCGGATGCAGGGACGGTGTCGCGGGATCACCACCACCGGCAGCCGGTACACGTGCCAGAATTCAGCCGCGGCTTCGGCGGCCGTCCCGGTCATCCCACACAAATGGCGGTACAGTCGGAAAAACCGCTGAAAACTGAGCCGGGCCAGCGTTTGATCCGGAGGCGTCAGCCGCAACCCCTCCTTGGCCTCGATGAGCTGGTGCAGACCCGCGCGCCAGCGCCGGTGCGGCATCAGGCGGCCGGTGAATTCATCCACCAGGATCACCTGACGATCCCGCACCACATACTGCACGTCCCGGTGGAAAAACTCGCGGGCCACGAGCGCCTGACGCAACAATTGTTCGCGGCGCAGAGGGTGGCGCCAGTACTGTGGTGCGTCGTTCCATGATTCTTCCAACGCGGCCCGCGCCGGCGGCAGCAGTTCCACCTCACGATGCCTCGGGTCCACCCGGTAGTCGCGGCCCGGTTCCAATTGGCTGGCGAGTGTCCAGGCCCGGCGGTAGATCTCCTCCACCAGGGGCGTGTCGGTTGCGGCCGAAATGATCAGCGGGGTCACCGCCTCGTCAATCAATACGCTGTCGGCCTCGTCCACAATGGCCGTGTGCAACCCGCGTTGCACACAGCGGTCCGCAGGCCCGCCACCGCCCAGCAGTTGCCGGAGCCAGACCCGCGCCGGATGCACGCCCAGTGAACCCAACTGAAGCCGGTCCCGGAGAAAATCCGCCACCACCTCCTTGCTCGTGGTGTAGGTCACGTCGCATGCATACGCCCGCCGCCGCGCCGGCGCGTCCATCGGGGCAACCACGCATCCCACCGTCACCCCGCAAAGGTCGTAGAGCGGTTTCATCCAGGCCGCGTCGCGTTCGGCCAGGTAATCGTTCACCGTGACCACGTGACAGGGCCGGCGTGTCCACCCGAACAACACCGCGGCCAGGCCGGCGGTGAGCGTTTTCCCCTCGCCCGTGGCCATTTCCGCAAGGAACCCCCGGTACAATGCCAGGGCGCCCAGCACCTGCTCGGGAAAGGGTTCGAGTCCCAGGGCACGTGAGGCCGCCTCCCGCACGGCCGCCAGGGCCCGGTGCAAGAGCGGTTCTTCCACCCGTACCGGCCGTCGAAAGCGTTCCCGGAACAGCTCCAGTTGGCCCCGCAGGGCAGCGTCCGTGCAGGCGCGGAATTCCGGGGCAAGTCCGCACACCTCCGCGGCCGCGGCGCTCAATTGATGCAATCGCGCCCGCCGCCGCCGCCAGCGTCCGATCCAGCGGTCCACCTGTGCGTCCAGCCCGGTGGGCAGCGGGGGCAGGTGCACCGGCGTCCATACCGGCATTTGCAGCGGGGTTGCGGTCACCATCCGTACTCGCGTTGCAGGAGTTGATGCAGGCGCCGGAACCACTGCGCCAGCAGCGGCCGCGCCGGCAGGTCGTAACGAATCTGTCCGGAACGCCCGTGCAGCAGCACCGCATCGGGATGCGCCTGCAGCGAGGCGCGAACCAGGAAGAACGGCTCGGCCGCCCGTTCGCCCGTCGGATCGTCCAGCGCCACGGGGATGTCGCCACCGCCGCGCCAGCCGAGCGCCGGCGAAGGCAGGCGCCGGTGCTCGGCCGGGACGATCCGCTGGCGTCCCACAAGCAGCTCGCATCCGGCCTGACCGCGCAACCGCACGGCGGCGCGTCCCAGGGGCTGGGCGAACAACCAGGCCGCCTCCCGCTGAGTCACCACGGCCTCGAACATGAAACGTTCCTCCTCCAACACCATCCCCAGCGTGGTACCACGAGGCACCCATCGGCCCACCGCCTGTTCCAGATCCGGCGCCACCCAACGACCCGCATGAGGCGCGCACACCACCTGCGCCGCCTGTTCTTCTTCGATCTCCTGCAGCCGCTTTTCCAGAGCCGCGCGTCGGGCCGACAAGGGACGCAGATCGGCCGTCGCGTCGTGCAGCGCCCGGCGTTCCCGCGCCACGGTTTCCTCCCACTCGGCCTCCACCTGAAGGCGTTCCAGCTCCAGCTCACGGTTCTCGAACCGCACCAATGGTTGCCCGGGCTCGACCCGTTCTCCGGGCCGCGTCAGCACCTCCGCCAACCGCCCTTCTATGGGCGCGGCCAGCAACGTGTAACGCTCCGCCCTCACCACGCCCTCGGCACGGAAATGATGGGGGAAGGGCACCACCCCGAGGGGCACGAACAAAACCGCCAGGCTGCACAAGGTCACGGCCCAGGCGCGCCCCCGACAACGTTCCAACCGCGGGCTCGTCGCCAGATAGGCCAGCGCGCGGACCAGTGGTGCGATCACCCAGCCGACCAGGCACACCACCGCCATCAACAGGCCCAGGATCAGGAAGCGCTTGCCCACAAAGAGCAGGATCCCCCCAAACACCACCACGCGGTACACGTGCCCGCACACCGCATACAAAGCCAGCCAGAACGCCTCGCGCCGGCTTCGGGCCGGACTCACCGCCGCCCGGTGCCCGAAGGCGTATCGTTCGATCCAGTAGCCGAGCATCTGGTTGGCCCGCCCGTACAGGTTGGGAATGTCCAGCAGATCGGACAGGATGTAATAGCCGTCGAACCGCATGAGCGGGTTGGCGTTGAAAAGCAGGGTGGAAACCGAGGCCACGAACATCATGTTGAAGGCCAGGCTGTGAATCGTGCCCGGCGCCGTGCCCGCCCAGACGAAGGTCATCAGCGCCGCGACGAACAGTTCCACCCACACGCCCGCGGCCCCCACCCAGATCCGATCCCGCCGATTCCGGAACCCCCACGCCGAGGTGACGTCCACGTACGGCACCGGCGTGAAGATCAGGAACATCACACCCATCGTGTGGACCTCGCCACCCAGATGACGGCACACGTAGCCGTGACCGAACTCGTGCACGATCTTCAACAGTGCAAAACCGGCATAGAGAAGGAACCAGTTGTCGGGCGCCAGGATGCGGTCGGTCTGCCGCATCAACTCCGGTGCATGGTCCACCGCCACCTTCACGGCCCAACCCACCGTCACCAACCACAGGGCCCAACCCGCCGGCCCGAAAAACCATCGCACCCACGGCAGGCTCCGCTGCAGAAACCGATCCGGATCCAACAGCGGGATGCGGGCGAACATGACCCCCAGCAGCCGGGCCTGCCACTGTTTGCGCTCCCGGCGGCGCATCCGCTCGAACAGCCGGGCGCTGTCCGGCGGCTGGTCCGACTGCAGCAGGTTGGCCTAGTGTAACTGCGCCAGAAGCTGGACCACCTCCTCCTGAGACGGCGCGGTGTCGGGTTGCGCCCGCACGCAATCCTCCCAGGCCTCCTGCACGGTGCGCTCGGGCCGTAATCGGGCGACGAACGCATACGCGCCGGCCGGCAGGCGGAAAAACTGGTTGGTCAACGGATCCTCCAGCACGTACCAGAGTTCGCCCCGGAAAAACTGGCGACGCACCCGCACGTCGGGTCGGAGGGTCAACCGTTGATCCGCCAGCCGGTGCCAGCTTTCGCTCGGGATGCTGCCGGGGTCCATGACGGCTTCAGATCCAGAAGAACATCCGCAGGAAATCCACCGTGCGATGGGTGAGGATCCAGAAGAAACTCCTGTGCCCCACCTCCAATTTGGCCACACCGGTCATGCCGGGGCGCCACCAGTCCGGCGGCGGATCCGTGCTGGTGCATCGGACCAGGAACACGTTTTCGCCGTCGTGGGTTTGTGCCACGGGTTCAATCCGCTCGATCCGCACCGGGAACTTCACACCGGGCCGGCTGAGGAAGGCCACCTGCCCCTCCGCACCGGCACGCAGCTCGTGCACGTCCGTCTCGCGCACGCGACACTGGAAGTACAACCGGTCCAACCGCGCGACGCGGAACAAGGGATCGCCCGCCCGCACCGGCGCGCCGAGCCGCTCTTTCAAATCGCCCTCCACCACCACCCCCTCGAACGGACTGCGCAACACCGCCTGCGCCAACCGATGTCGCACCAGGTCCAACCGCGCCCGGGCCTGCCGGGCCTGGGCCTCCGCCACGCGCATGTCGGCCAGCGCATCGGCGGCCCGCGCCTTTTCGGCCTCGCGCAGGGCCCGGTCCAGATCCGCCAGTGCGGCCGCCTCTTCCAACATCAGGTCCCGCGTGTCCAGTGCCAGCAACGGCTCGCCCGCCGGGACCACATCCCCCACCTCGTGGTGCACCTCGGCAATGTAGCCCGCAAAGGGCGCCGTCAGCACCGCCACATTTTCCGTGCGCACTTCGAAGGGGGCCTCCACGCGGTAGGTCATCCCGCCGAAAAACAACACCCCCAAACCCACCGCACCCGCAAAAGCGCCGAGCTTGGCCCACGTGTGCTCCGCACCCAGCCACCTTGCCAACCGCTTGCGCAACGCCGTGGCCGCGCGGGCGCCGATCCAACGGTCCGCCTCGAACCGTTCCGCCAGCCGCCGCACCACCAGCTCGGCCGTAAGGGCCAGAAACTGCTGGTCCGCCTCGGTGAACGGGCGCGCCGCCCGCTCGCAGGTCAAGACCCCGACCACCTGTCCCTCCAGGCGCAAGGGCACGGAAATCACGTGCGCCACACCCTGAAACGAAGCCAGCGCCGCGTGTTCACGCGTGACGCGCGGGTCGGCCGGATCGGTCGGCCACACGATCAGGTCGTTCTGATCCATGGCCTCTTCCATGGCCTGCTCCAGCCGGCGCACCGCCTCCATCTTTTTTTCGAACCGGTCGGTGTGACTGATGGCCTGAAGCCGGATGTAGGGACCCGCACGCCATCCCAGGCTCACCCGCGTGCAGGCCAGTCTGCCAGCCAGCTCGTTCACCAGCGCCAGGGCCAGCGCCGGAAAACGGTCATGCGCGTTCAACAGGGCCACCAGATCCGTGGCCGACGCCAGATGGGTCAACGTGCCCTGGGCGTCCTGGACACGGCGGCGCAACTGGTACAGCCTGGGCGTGTCGGCAACCAATCGCAGATGCCGCAAGGCCGCGGCCGCCTGCGCTTCCGTGGCGCCCTCCAGATGAAATACCGAGACCAGCCGCGGCCCCGCCTCGGCCGTTTCCCACCGGATCGCCAGCGCATACGGCGCCGGCCCCTTGGCCACACCGTCCAACGGCGCCAGCGCCGCCTCCCGTTCGGCCGCCGCGCGGGCCACCTCGGGCGCAGCCCGCCAAAACGTCTGTACACCGGGCTGCACATGCGCCGCGTCGGGCCACTCCCGGACCCGCTGCAGCGGACCGCCATCGTCCTGCCGGAACAACACCCCGACGCGCGCCCCGGCCAACAGCGTCGCCGCTTCCAGAAAACTCGCCCAGAATTCCTCCGGCGTACCGCTGAACCGGCGCACCTGTTCGATCCGTTCCAAGCCCGCTTCGAATCGTTCCGCCGCCGAACCGGGAGTGCCTGAACGATGCGTCGTGCTCATCGTTTCCTCACGGTTGGACCGGACCGCTCACAGCCGGGGCGGCAGGGATCAGCCGGCCCGCCACGCCGGGAGCAACCCCACCGTCCGGATTCTCGAACCAAACCTCCACGCGGCGCAGGCCGCTGGCCGGATCGGCCACGGGCGAGATAAAAGCCACCCGGCCCCGCACCCGCACCGGCGCAGGCGCGGCGTCCAGCTCCACCGTCACGGTCTGGTCCGGACGCAGGCCGGTGCACCACGCCGGCTCCACATTGGCCACGAACCGCACCTGCCGCGTGTCCACCAGGCGGATCAGCGGCTGGTAGGCCTGCACCGCCTCGCCCACCTCGGGCCGCACCTCCACCACCACACCATCGCACGGCGCCACCAGCCGGCGCCGCCGCAGTTGTTCCTCGGCAATCTTCAATTCGGTCTCGGCCACCTGATAATCCGCGCGGGCCTTGTCCAGCTCCTCCTTCTTTACCGAAATGCTGTTCTGCTCGAACAGGCGCTGCAACGCCTCGTAATCCATGCGCCGCGTCTCCAGGATCAGCCGGCGGCGTTGCACCTCGAGTTCCTCCAGGGTGCTGTCCAGCTCCAGCAGCACGTCACCGGCACGGACGCTCGCGCCCTCCCGGCCCGGACATCGGGTCACGATCCCCGCCACCGGCAGGCTGAGCGTGCCGTCGTACATCGCCTCCGTGATGCCCGCAGCCGGCTCCAGTGCCCGGGCCGGCACAACGAAAACCCACAGCCCGAGAACCCATGAGAACACCGGCCCGCACGCCGGACCTCTGCGGTGAAAACGGTTGATGGCCATCATGGTTGCCTTTCGGATGAACGTCGGAGCACCTCCAACGCCCGGCGTTGCGCAGGGCTTTCCCGACCCGCAGGCGCGGTCGCCTCCCGCGCTTCATCCCCCAGGGAGGCCGGAGCTGCGGCAGGTTCGGCACCCTGCGCCGTCCACCGTCGCACACCGGCCGCCAGCAGGGCACGGTCCGGTTCGCATCCGCGCGTCTCCAGCAGCCGCCCGCTGACCACCTCCAGCTCCAGCAACGCCCGTTGACGCTGGACCAGCGTGTCCAGAAGTTGATTGCGGGACTCGAACAGGTCCGCCTCGATCTCCAGCACCTTGCGACTGTCCAGCTTGCCCACCTCCAGCCGCGCCAGGGCAGAGTCCAGCAGCGTACGGTTGAACCGGACCAGGGTGTGGTATCCTTCCACGGCCGCGCGGGAAGCGCGCAGCTTCTGCCGGGCTATCTCCAGCGCGTTGGCAATCTGACGTTCCAGCTCGCGCAAGGTCAGCTCGGCCGCCTCGTACTGCAGCCGGGCCGCACGAAGTTGGTTGCGCGCCTTGACGCCGCCGCCCACCGGCAACCGCAGCTCCAATCCCAACGCCCAGCTCGGGTACCCGCCATCCTCCACCACCGCCCAAGAGTCGCCCGGGGTCTCTCCCAGACCGTTCCAACCATAGCTGCCCACCAGGTTCAACTCCGGCAACCGTTGGTTGCGCTGGTAACCCACCCGGTTCGCCTCCTGCATCAACCTGAGCCGTTGAATCTGATAGTCCGGGTTCATCTGCCAGGCGGCCTGCCAAAGCGACAGCAGGTCGGGCTCGTTGACCTCCGCCGGCGGGGCCTCCACCGCCCGGACAGGCGTCCGCAACCCGGCGGTCGTCTCCGAACAAAAGGCCAGCACGCGGGCCACCGCTTCCTCGTGTTTCTGCCGGGCCTCCTCCAGCCGCGCCCGGCGCAACGCCACGCCGGCCTCCGCTTCCAACACCTCCAGTTCCGAACCGCGCCCGGCCTCCAGACGCTTGCGATTGTCTTCCAAGAGCTTCTCGGCCGTGGCGAGCGATTCCTCAAAAAACCGCACCTGTTCCTGAGCCATGTACAGGTTCCAGTACGCGTCCTCCGCCTGGGCCAGCGTCAGCATCAACTGGCGCCGGTACTCCTGAAACGCGATGTCCGAATCCAACGCCGCGATCCGCAACGCCGCCAACGTCGCCGCCGGCCCTGCGTTCTTCAAAAGCGGTTGCGTGACGGACACACCCACGAACGTCACAAACTCGCCGTTGGTCAAGCCCCGCGACACGAACAGCGGCTGACTCTGCAAATTGTTCTTCAGGTCGCGCAGCGTGTAGCCGAGCCGGATGCGCGCGCCACTGGGCAACAGCCCTTCCAACCCGCCCTCATAGATGTTGTTCCGCTCGCTGAACACACTGGTCAGCGTGCTGCGTTGCTGCTCCACCGTGTTGAGTCGCTCGTTGATCTGCCGCTGGATGGAGGCAAACAGCTCCGGCTCGAACGTGCCGCGTTCGGCCCGCGCGCGCCGCCAGGCCGCCACGCTTTCCAACCACCGGGCCTGCAGGGTCTCGTTGGCCTCCAGCACCACCTGCAGGTAGGACCCGAGCGTCAGTTCCCACACCTTCCGCTCAGCAGCCTCGCGTCGGCGGTCCGACTCCGCCCCCGCAACGCCCGGGCTCTCCAACGCCCCCGCCACACACACACTCACAGCCAGGATCCATCCGATTCGGGTTCGCTTCACGACCCCGCAAGGTACCAGCCCCCACCCATGCCGCAAACCTCGGTCCTTTACGGAGGGCATTTCCGAACCTCACGGGACAGTGCCTGCGGGACCGCCCCGGGAGCGTTCCCCCGAATCGGACCCGACGAACCCGATCGCCGCGAACTCACCGCGCCGGGACCCAACCCTGACCCGGACGATACTCCCGGGCCCCGCTCTCACGACAGCAACGGCAGCCGGCCGCCACCGTCAACACCACGACCAGCCCCAACAGCCACACCCATCGCGTTTTCACGCCAGCAATGTAAACCGGGTTGTCAGACGCACAAGGTTGCGCGACATTCGAACCGGAACGACACACGTCGCTATGGCAGTGGGCAAATCGTTGCAAGGCTATCTCCTGCTGGACAGCGGACAACTGAGTGGCTCGTTCTTCGCCCGGACGGTCATCCTGATCTGCCGGCACGACGAAGACGGCGCGTTCGGCCTCGTGTTGAACCGGCCCACCGGCACGCGCGTCGGCCAGGTCATCATCGCCGACCTCCCCGACGCCCTGCGCGAACAACCCCTCTACCTCGGCGGGCCGGTCGAACCCACCACCGTCTGTTACCTCCATTCCGACGCCTGCCTGCCGAACGCCGACGTGATGCCCAACCTCAGCCTGGGCCATTCCCTCGATCAACTGGTCGAGATCGGCGAGTCGTTTTCCCCGCAAAAAAAACTCAAGATCTTCGCCGGTTACTCCGGCTGGGCCCCGGGTCAGTTGGAAAGCGAGCTCCGCCGCAAGGCCTGGATCACCCACCCGGCCTCGCTGGACATCGTCTTCGCCGAGGACACCGACACCCTGTGGGCGCGTGTGCTCCGCAAAAAGGGCTGGCGCTACCGGCTCCTGTCTCAAATCCCCGACGACCCCTCCCTGAACTGAGCCGCCCTCGGCGACATCCTCCCGCAGGCGGCGGCCCGGTCCCGAAAAAAATCGGCGGCGGAACCGCACGGACCAACCGCGCCGTTCCGCCGTGCCAGAATCCGCGGCTTGATGGCCGGGGCAGATCGCCGGGCCCGGTCGGGCTCAGGCCAGGGCCTTCACCTTGGCCACGATCGCATCGGCGTCGATCCCGTAACGCGCCAGCAGTTCTTGAGGCTTGCCAGACCGCGGCAGCTCGCGCACGGCCAGCTTGTGAACCTGCACGCCCTGCGCGCTCAGTTCACCAGCCACCGCGTCGCCCAAACCGCCCTCCGCATAGTGGTCCTCCACCGTGACCACCAGGTTGCGCGTCCGCCGGGCCGCCTCCAGGATCACCTCCGCCGCCAACGGCTTGATGCTGTACGCGTCAATGACCGTGATCCCCACACCCTCCTGGGCCAGGCGATCCGCAGCCTTCAACGCCTCGTGCAGCGTCACACCCGCGGCCACCACCGTCACCCGGTCGCCCTCCTTCTGCCGCAGGACCTTCGCGCCACCAATCGGGAAGGCTTCGTCATTGCCGTAAATCACCGGCGTCTTGGGCCGCGAGGTGCGCAGATAACACAACCCACGGTGCAACGCCATCTGCTCGACCAGCTTCTCCGCACTCACCGCGTCAGAAGGATACAACACCACCGAGTCGGCCACCGCCCGCATCATGGCCAGGTCTTCCAACCCCATCTGCGACGGGCCATCCTCGCCGATGCTCACCCCGACGTGCGACCCCGCCAACTTGATGTTGGCCCGCGAAATGCCGGCCACCCGGATGTGGTCGTACGCACGCGTAAAGAAACACGCAAACGTCGAGGCAAACGGCACGAACCCGCGCGTGCTGAACCCGACGGCCACCGCCACCAACGTCTGCTCGGCGATGTAACACTCTGTGTAGCGGTCGGGGAATTTCTTCGCAAACTTCTCCGCAAAGGTCGAATTCTTCGTGTCCCCGTCCATGGCCACGATCCGGAGATCCACCTCGCCGATCCGCGCCAGCGCGTTCCCGTACGCCTCGCGCGTGGCCACCATCTGCCCGGGCTGATACTGAACGGGCGGATAACTCGCCGGCACCGGCCGCTCCGGCGGCTGCTTGTCCGACGGCGCCGGAATGCTTACCCCGGAAGCCGACCGTGCCGAGGGCACCAGCTCCGCAATCGCACGCGCCGCCTCGTCCTTGCTGAGCGGTTTGCCATGCCAACCGTCCTTGTCCTGCAGGAACGACACCCCCGCGCCTTTGTACGTGCGGGCCAGGATGCAAAGCGGTTGCTCGCCCAGCCCCACCCCGCTCAGGACCTCGAGGATCTCCTCCAGATCGTGCCCGTCCACATCCTCCACCCGCCAGCCAAACGCCTCGAACCGGCGCCGGTATGCCGCCAGATCATGACCGAAGGCCGTCGCCTCGCTCTGACCCAGCCGGTTGACGTCCACAATCCCGATCAAATTGTTCAGCTTCTTCACCCCGGCCAGCGAGGCCGCCTCCCACACGGCCCCCTCGGCAATCTCGCCGTCGCCCATCAACACGTACGTCCGATAGTCCAGCCCGTTCTGCCGCGCAGCCAGCGCCATCCCGACCCCGATGCCCAGCCCCTGGCCGAGCGATCCGGTCGCCACATCCACGAACGGCAGCCGCGGCGTGGGATGCCCCTCCAGATCGGACGTGATTTGCCGCAGTTGACCGAGCTGTTCGACCGGCAGGAACCCGGCCTCCGCCCAGGCCGCATACAACAGCGGCGCGGCGTGGCCCTTCGAAAGGATGAACCGGTCGTTGTTCGGATGCTTCGGATTCTTCGGGTCAAACCTCATGTGCCCGAAGAACAGCGCCGCCACCAGGTCGGCCGCCGACAGACACGAAGTGGGATGCCCACTGCCAGCCGCCGTGGTCGCGGTGATGCAGTGAATCCGCAACTGATTCGCAATTCCCCTCAGCAGTTCCAAGTCGGTCTCAATCATGCGAGTCGCGAGCATAAGCACCTGTGCCCAGGAGGGGAAGCAGGAAAAATCTCCCGGCCTCCGCCAGGCAAAGATCACGTTGCGCAGTGTGCGCCCCCGACGCCGGAGCGCCGGCAAACCGTCATTTCGGTTCGTCAGCGCCCCCGCAATCTCCTAAGTTGCCGTGCGGTCCGGACGGGACCTCCGTCTCGTTGCGCGGACGGGCTGCGGAAAAAGCGTCCCGCATCCACAGCGGCCGGATGACCGACCGGTGGCACATGAGACGGCTCTTCGCGGACAAGTTGCAACGCCCATGACAATCGGATGCCGACAGACTCCGCAAGACCCGGCGGCGTCCCCGCCGGCAACAAGATAGAATGGATCGTTCCTGTCCATGGTCCGGAGAGGCACTCATCCGCCTGTTCGCGGCTGTGCTGACCTGTGTTATGATCGGTTCTTGGGCCGGCCTGCTCACCCGCGAGGGCCCCGGCGCCGTCCCCTCGCGGGTCTTCTGGCTGGCCGCACCCGGCCTGCTCGCCCTGATCACCGCCCTCGCCTTCACCCTCCAGCAGTGGACCTGGGAACGGTTTCGTCGCCAGCTCATCGGGTTTTCCGTCACCTTCTATCTGGGGCTGATCTGCCTGAGCGTGGCGCACCAATGGGCCGGGCCCGCCCCCCAACCCTCCGGGTACCGGCAGGTCGTGTGGGCTGGATTGAGTTTCCAAGGCGCCGCCCTGATCCTCATCACACGGTTTCTCCACCAGCATGGCACCACTTGGAGCAACGCCTTCGGCCTGCGCCTGCGGCCCGGACGCGCCCTCCTGCTGGGTCTCGCCGCCGGGTGCGTGGTCCTGCCCGCCGCCTGGGCACTTCAGCTGCTGAGCATGGCCCTGCTCCAACAACTGAACCTCCCTGCGGACGTCCAGGTGGCCGTGCAGGTGCTCCAGGAAACCACCGACTGGCGCCGGCAACTCGGCCTGGCCGTGGTCGCCCTCGTCCTGGCACCGCCGGCCGAGGAAGCCCTCTTCCGCGGCCTGCTCTTCGGCACCTTGCATCGCGCGGGCCATCCGCGCCTGGCATGGATCGGCACCACGCTGCTCTTCGCCCTCGTCCACGCCAACGCCGCCTCCTTCCCGGCACTGGTCTTGCTGGCCCTCCTGCTCACCTGGCTCTACAGAAACACGGCCAATCTGCTGGCACCCATCGCCGCCCACGCCGTCTTCAACGCCCTCAACTTCCTCGCCGTGCAGTTCTACCAACGAACCTGGAGCGGACCCTGAAGCTGCCATGGACGAGTTCACACTCATCGAGAGTCTTCTCCCACACCTGCCGCAACGCCCCGAGGTCATCGTCCCCGCCGGAGACGACTGCGCCGTGCTCCGACCTCCCGACGGGGACCGCGACTGGCTCTTCAAAACCGATGCCGTGGTCGAGGGCGTCCACTTCACCCCGGACGCACCCCCCGAAAAAATCGGTCACAAGGCCCTGGCCCGTTGCCTCAGCGACGTGGCCGCCATGGGCGGTCAACCTTTCGCCGCACTGGTCACCCTCGGCCTGCCGGAGCGACCCGACCCGGACCGCGTCCACCGCATCTATGCGGGCCTGACCGACCTGGCTCGACGCTACGAAGTCGCCGTGGTGGGTGGCGAAACCACGCGCAACCCGGGCGGCCTGCTCCTCTCCGTGGCCCTCTGGGGTTGGGTCCCCCGCGGCCGCGCCGTCCTCCGCTCCGGCGCCCGACCCGGCGACGCCATCTTCGTCACCGGCGAACTCGGCGGGTCGGCCGAAGGCAAACACCTCGAATTCGAACCCCGCCTGAACGAGGCACGCTGGTTGATTCGGCACTTCGACATCCACGCCATGATTGACCTCAGCGACGGATTGGCCGGCGACCTCCGACACCTCCTCCGCGCCAGCAGCGTGGGCGCCGAACTACTCAAACGCGCCATCCCCGTCAGCCGCGCCGCCAAACAAGCCGCACTCCGCTCCGCCACCGCCAAACCGCCCCTCGTCGCCGCCCTCACCGACGGCGAGGATTTCGAACTGCTCTTCACCGTCGCCCCGCGCGACGCCGTCCCGCTGCTCGATGCCTGGAAAAAAACCTTCCCCAACCTCCGCCTTTCCTGCATCGGAAAAATCCTCGCCGAACCCACCCTCCTGCTCCGCGATCGCCACGAGGTTCAACCCCTCACACTCCACGGCTACCGGCATTTCGCCGATCCCGAACGCGGTGGAGAGCCGTGAACCCCGAACCGGCCGGTCAGTCCCGGATCCAAGCCAGGTCCCGGAACTCGTAACGGACCGGGCCCCGACCGTTCCCACCCACCTTCAACACCCGAATCTCGCCCGCATCCAACCGCCCGTTCGGATCCGGCGGACTCCAGCCCGAGCCCAACACCCCCTGCTCGAACCACACGTACACCTGGCGCCATTCCCCGGCCGGCACCTCCTCCAGGTCCAGCACATAGGCCGCACCCGACGCCTCCTCCGCTATCACACGATACACCGCCTCCCCGCCCTCGCGCCGAAACCAGAAAGACAAACCCCGCGCACCCGCAGGCGCATACTCCTCCGGGCCCACTCGCAGCTCCGGGTAAAACCACGGATCCGCCCCGCCCGGCGCCGCCGTCACCCTCACTCCCTCCGGTCCACCGACCACCTCGCACCGACCCGGACCCGACACCCGCGCCGCCCAGCGCCCCGCCTCGTCCGCCCCCGGCAACCGCTTGAGAACCGCCGAGTCCGGCATCGGCACCGGCATCAACCGAAACGACAACATCGCGTCCGGTTCGCCTTCCACCCGCGCCACGATGCGAACCGGCCGGATCCAACGCGACCTGCCCGCATGCGCCGTCAGTCGCAGCCGGTGTTCCTGCATCTCGCCCGGCCGCAAAACCAGGTCGCTCGGAAAGCGCGCATCCCAACCCTCCGGCACCTGCACCACCAGCCGGCCGCGCACCGGCCGCTCACCAAAATGATACAAACGCACCGGCACCTCCACTGGCTGCCCGGTCTCCACCCGGTACGCCGACTGTGCCAGGTCCACCCGCTCCACCGGCCACAACGCCTGAAGCACCACGGGCGAGGCCCCACCCGGCCGCCAGACCGGCCGCGCCGGCGGACCCTCGTCCACCCAGGCCGCACCTTCTCCGGCCCGAAACACCACAAACAACGGCGCCCGACCCACCCTCAACGTACGCGTGACCGGCAGACCCCGCCCCAGCCCGTCCCGAACGGCCTCCGGCCGAACCGGCAGTTCCACCGTGCGTTCACCGAATTCGCTCCACACCACCCCCACATCGCGCACCCGCCCACCGGGCCGGGACCGAAACAGGTACATCCGCACCCCCTCCGGCGCGCCCGCCCATCGCCCCAACGGCCGCGCACCCGCCAACCAACGACCCACCGCCGCCAAAGCCACATAACCCGGACGCGGCGTCAAATCCCGTCGCAGCAACCCGAATTGCGTGGCACCCTCCACGTAATGCGGCAACAAAAAGTAAAACACCGCATCTGCACCCTCGAAGAGCGCGCATGCAAACGTTTTCACCACCCGCTCGGCCTGTACCTTCAAATCCTCATCGCTCGGCTCCTGCAACTGCGGATCCCCACTCCAACGCACCGGCCACGCACATTCCGTCACCCAGACCGGCCGCCCGGCCGAAACCGCCCGATGCCTGGCATACAACGCCGGATACCGGTCGAACGGCTCGTAATAATGAAAGTTGTACGTGTCGAAGTACGGCCACACACCGTTGGCGTCCACATCCGCCAGATGCGGCATGCGCGCCCCCGCAAAGACATTCCAGCACACCCGCGTGTCGGGTGACCCCGATCGAATCCCCCACCAGGCCGCCTTCTGATACGTGGCCATCTCCGAACCCGTGTGCCCGCCGAATCCCCGGATGTCCGCCTCGTTCCAAGGCTCGAAAGCCCGGACCTGCCCGGACCACCGGCGCGCCATCGCCTCCCAAAAACGGTGCACCACACGCAAATCGTCGGGAAACCGCCGCGGATCCGGCCCCGCCCAGGGCGGGGCATCATGCACCACCTGCAACACCGCCAAACCGGCCGCACTCTGTACACGCGCCGCCGTGTCGTACCGGGTCGGGCCCGCCCACCGGCCCGGCTCAGGCTCCAGCTCCGCCCATCGCATCCGATCCCGCACGCGCACCACCCCCGCCAACCGACACAGCCGCGCCACCGATTCCATCCGCGATTCGTCGTAAAACCACGACATCGCCACATCCACGCCCACAGGCGAATCCGCCGGCGGCGGCTCAGCCATCCGCTCCAGCACCGCCAACGACACCCACCGCCACGGCGCATCCACCGCACGCAGCCGGTAGAAACCGATCGGCAACCGCCCCAGCTCCACCACCGAACCCTCCCCTCCTTCGACCCGCCGCAACGCACGCCCCTCGTCATCCTCCAACGTCCACGCCGTCGCCTCCCCACTCAGGCTCGCCCGCACCGGCTCCCCCTCCAAAAAGACCTGCCCGGGCGGCACCCGCTCCCCCGCCTGCACCAACGCCGCAACCCACAGGAACCACGCCAACAACCGCCCACCCCTCACCGGCTTCACCCGGGAAACCTTGGAAACGGAGTTCATAACGAGATTTGCCGGGGCAGCATCTCCCCAAGCCGCCGCCCCATCCCAACAATGCAGTCTCTCGAACGCAAACCCTCGTCCGGGCATCGAACCGCCCGGCCCACCAACCGCCCTCCAACCGCCCGACCGCCAGTCCCCGGCAGCTCCAGCCAGCGCGCGCACGCCACCCCCGGCGAAAAGGGTCGCCCGCGTGCCCGCCTTCAAGCGCCCGTGACTTCCGCCAGCGGCAGCGTGATGCGAACCACACCCGCCGCCGGTTCGGCCGCCGGTACCACCTCCAACCGACCCCGGTGCGATTCCACGATCCGGCGCGTCACCGCCAGACCCAGACCCAGGCCCACGTTTCGCGTCGTGAAAAACGGTTCCCCGGCCTTCTGGGCCGTCTCGGCATTGAACCCGCTGCCCTGATCGCGCACCTCCAGCGCCAGCACCGGATGCCCCGTCCCGTTCGTCTGCGTCACCAGTTGCACCTGCACCTTGGCATCCTCCGGCCCGGACTGCAGCGCGTTCAACAACACCTCCGTCAACGCATGACGCAACGCCGTCCGATCGCCCCGGACAAAGACCGGCCGGCCCGGATCGCGAAACTCCAGTTCCGCGCGGCTTTGCGGCACGTGCTTCCGCGCCTCCTGAAACGCCTCCTGCACCAACGGCACCAACGGCACAGGCTCGTCCCCCAGCGCGGTCTCGGCCGCCAGAAACCGCATCTGCTGCAGCAACCGGCTGATCCGTTGCACACCCGTGGCCAACGCCTGCTCCAGCGAACGCCGGAACTCCGGATCGTCGAACCGTTCCGCCATCAACTGCTGATGCGTCGTCAGCGGCACCAGGGCGTTGCCGATCTCGTGCACCAGCCGGTCGGCCATGCTCCGGATCAACCGCAGGTGCGCCGCCTCCAGCTCCAACTTCTGCAACCGTTCGGCCTGCGTCCGATCGTCCGCGATCAACAGGGCCGAAGTCAGTGCATCCCCGGAGCCCTGGCTCCGAAACGGCACAATGCTCACCATGTACACCGTCCCGGACTGATCCTCGGGCGTGTAACGGAACGTCGGCAAACCCGCCCCCGTCCGGAGCACCTGATACACCTTCGCCCCCAACGCCGCCGGCAGATCCGAAAAATCCGGTTCCCCCGTCCGCCGGCTCCCGCTCCGGAACAATCGCCGCGCCGCACGGTTGGCATGCAGGATCGTCAGATTCGGCCCCACCACCACACACGCACTGTTCAGCTCCCGCAGGATCTCCGCCAGCATCTGGTGATTGGCCTGCAACTGATCGTGCAACCAGATGTTCCGCAGCGCCAACCCCACCTGCTCCAGCAGATGAAACACCAGTTCCAGCTCCGCATTGCTCAACGGCTCACCCGTAATGTGCCCGTCGAACATCGCCACCCCCAGCAGATGCTCCCGGTCCACAATCGGCACCGCCACCTGCATGCCCAGCAGCTCGAACTCCTTCTGCGCCTCCGGATCCTGCAGCAGCTCCGGACTGTTCCGGCGCAGGATCCGACCCCACTGCTGCAACGCACCGCCCAACCCCGCCTCCAGCGACAATTCCACCTGTTCCACCAAACTGCCCGGCATGCTCAACCAACACGCCGCACGCAAACGCTGGTCGGAACCCTCCGCCGGCAGACCCACCGCAGTCAGCGCCGGCCGCCGCAAAAACACCACTGCACGGTTCACACTGAACAGCTCCCGCAGCAAAAACAGAAACTGCCGCAACAAACCCTCCGCATCCAGCGAATGCGTCAGGATCGCCGAGAACTTCCGCAAGATCTCGAACCCCTGCCGGCCGGGGGCGGTCCCACCCGCCAGATCCGACGGCACCTCCGCCAGCGTTCGCGGCCCACTCAACGGAACAAAATCCGTCCCCGGCGAGGGCTTGGCCGACAACCGGGCGGTGTGCCCGTTGGAAGGAGCCGGCTCAGCCGGCGCCTTCCCGCCACCCGCCAGCCGTTCCACCACCGTCTGCAGCAAACGCGGCCGCACCGGCTTGCTCACCACCTGGGCCACCCCCTGCAGCACCGCCTCCTCCTCCCACTCCGGCTGGCGCGCCCCGGCCAGCACCACCAGCGGACACTTCGCGCTCCGGCGCCGAATCCGCTCGATCATCCACAACGCCTGCACCCCCGTCAGGTCCGCGTCCAACACACACAACTGCACCAGGCCATGCGCCAGCAAAGGTTCCGCCTCCTCCAACGAGACCCGATGAACCACGCGGTATTCTTGGGGATCCAACGCCGCGCGCACTGCCTCGGCCGTATCCGGATGATCCGCCAGTACAAGAATGGTTTTCATCCCGTCTCCACACCGCCAGGCGGTGCAACTGCCCGATTCGCCGCTCGCGCACCCGGCAACCCCGCCGCCGGCCCCTCGCCGGGACCGGAGCCGCCGCCACTGGATGCTTGCTGTCAGCTTTGCAGTTAACCGCCTTCGCCGCAGGCCGTCAATGCTCCGACATCGTATCCCATGCACTCCCG